>Ga0134104_1000008_pt1 | contig 340875 bp, 279 predicted proteins | sample 15_3_2metaG_FD_94455 | JGI IMG/M metagenome (GOLD analysis project Ga0134104, IMG submission 94455) | Switchgrass degrading microbial communities from high solid loading bioreactors in New Hampshire, USA - 15_59_3.3_214_A2 metaG | ecosystem: Engineered > Bioreactor > Semi-continuous >...
CAGAAGCGCGTCGAGCAGCCCCGCAGTACCACCGTCCGGCTGCGAGCGTCGCGCCCTCTGCGCGCACGCCTCGATGCACTCCCCGCACGCCACGCACAGCCCGTCCACAGCTCTCGTGACGCCGTCCTCAACCTTGATCGCCTTGACAGGGCACGACCTTATGCAGGCGTAACACTTTCTACACCTGCTCTCCTCAACAAGGATAACACTCACGGACGCGTCCCCCTTCCCCCTCAAGAGAACGCTCCAAGCGCCGCGCACGCAGGCCCGGCTCGGCACGAGCCGACCTGCGTCAACGCGCGCGGGCAGCAGCTACCAAACCCCTGCGCGCTGGTGTCGCCACGAGCGCACACGTGATCTTCCAGTTCCCGCCGTTCTGACCGAAATGTAGCACAGTCCAGGTTCCGAAAGCAGTACCACTATCAGTACCAAAGTTATCGATACATGCCGGGAGTGTGTCCAATGGATCATTACGCTTGATGGCCACGAAAGCTAACACCGACCCACGCCATGGCCCATCGTCGGCCTCGGCCTGCGGCTGCAGGCACACGAACGCGGGAACGAGGGCGCGCTGCACTTCCACCGCCACTGCTCCACCTGGAGCAAGCGTCAAGCCGCGGGTATTGCCGCCACGGAGGATGCCCAGGGTGGGGGCCCGAACGAGCTCGGTCCGTCGGGCAGGCGGGTGGGTGCGCCCTGCCACTCATTGCAGTGGGGGTGCGGTGAGGCAGGGCATTCGAAGTTATCGAAGCTATCAAGGGAACACGGTGAAGGACAAGATGCGGCCTAGACCTGCGAATCGGAAGGAAACCGGCCAGCAAATCCACGTGAAAGCCGCACAACGGTAACGTTCCTGACTAGCTCGCTGCGGGCTGGCGGATAGGGTACGAGACAGCGCATGTTGAGGCGAGGTGCGCCCATGTCAACAAGAAAGAATGCGAGGACTCGGGGCTCTTGGTAAAGATACCGCTAACCTGAGGCGGCACTTCAGGCGCGGCCCAGCCACTCCCTCTCCAAAGGGGCCACGGCCGAAGCGAGCACCCGGACCTCGGCAGCTCCCGCACGGAGGAGTGCACGCGAGCATTCGTTCGCAGTGGCACCGGTTGTGATCACATCATCGATAAGTAACACTCTCTTGCCGGCAACCTCGAGCGGGTGCGGGACCAGGAATACCCCGCGGATGTTGTCGCGCCTCTCGCGCCTCCCGAGCTTGTTCTGTTCTCCCGCAAGAACGCTTCGAACAAGCGCTGCCCTCACGGGGAGGCCAAGGCACGACCCCACTACCCGCGCAAGCAAGTCTGCCTGGTTGTAGCCCCGCTCAGCGAGACGCTTCGGATGCAACGGCACGGGGACCAACACCTCGGAACCCCTCATCGCTTTCTCTCGCGCAACGACCCTCGCCATGAGGACGCCGATGCCCTCGGCCAGTTCCCGCCGCCCTCCGAACTTGAACGCGTGGACGAAGTCTTTCAGCGCGCCGTCGTACACCCCTACCGCCCGGGCCACCTCGAAGAACCTCGCGCCCGAAGCGCAGTCGCGGCAGACCTGATTGCTTCGTAGGGTCTCGCCGCCACGGCCGAGAGCCGCGCCCCTCAACGGCCGCCCGCACTTGAGGCAGTACGGCGGCTGCACAAAGGGTATCCTGCTCAGACAGTGTCCGCATATCGGTGTGCAGAAGATCTCTTCGAGGCCCCGCGCGTGGAACTGCCCGCACAGGACACAGCCTTCCTCTTCGGGCAGCAGCACATCCAGGACGTCCCGCACGAATCTCGCGACGGCGTCCTCAAGTCTTCCACGCCCCCCTGCATGGCCGCGGTACGAGGCCGACATACCGGCCCGCGCAGCCGCCGCCGTACCCGTGCTCTCGCAATGCGCGCCAGACGCTCCGCCACTGAACCAACGAGCCATGCGCCGTACCTCCTGCTGTCAATCTGTTGTCTCAGGCAAAGACTGGGTGAAAACGCCGCAAGCCTTCACATCCCCGGCTTGCGATCCGCGCCCGCACGCCGGGCCCGCACACCGCGATCTTACCTTCCTCACGGAAGACAGCACAATACGGAAATGGCATGACTTGGGAGTGATACACGACGTATCACCCCAAAAGGTGGTTTAGGGACGTCACCCCATTTTCTGGGAGGTCCTACGCCTCGCAGGGCGAAAACTCTATCACGGAACCCTCCGTCACGGTCGGAACGCGCCTTCCCCCGGAAAACCCGCTTGCCGTCCGCCGGAAAACGCACTTATTGGAGGGAGAGGAGTCGAATGGTTGGCGCGCTCTACTTCGTGTACGCGGCTCGCACGTCGCGGGATGACGATCCCCCGTTCGTCGGCGTGTCTCATTACCCCCCTCTTGACCTCGCCGTGCTTGCCGAGGATGGCTACGAACGCCTGACGGTGCTCAAAGGCCCCCTGCCCATCGCCCTCGCGGAGCTCGAGGCGCTCCGGGCCGCGAGCCCCACGAGGACACGGTGCGATACCATCTTGACGAGGCCGGGGGGACGACCGGAGGACATCGTGGCTCCCGCCCCCGCCGTCACCAATCTGAGGTCCGCACCGCATCCGGCGCCAGCTCCACCAGCGGTGACTGCAAGGGAGACCGGCGTCTGGGCCCACCGGCGGTATGCTCCTTGGCCCCGAACCGCCGTCCATCATCTCGGCCTCGCCGGCGTCCTAACCCGCGCGTCGTCCTTCGCCGCGCGCCGCCCACCCATGTCTCGTTCCGGCCCGGGCGAGGCTTTGTTCCGCTCCGGCGCCGCCACGTACGTAGATGCACTCGCGCTCACCGCTCCGCACCGTGTCCCTGTCGAGATGCCGTCGCAGGAGGATCTTCGCGTTGTCAGCGAGGTCCTTGAGGGGCGGATCTTGTTTGAGCGCGAGATCCGGCGCGCCCTTGAAGAGCGCGGACATCCCGTTCCAGGGCCGCTCGAGGACGTCCTTCAGGTGCTTGTCCTGCGCGGAGTCGTCGGGCGCGTTCCGTCAGTCGCCATCGACCGCTTTGGGATTGCTACCTGCGCAAGATGTGGCGGGCGCGAGATCGTCGAGGCGAGCTGCGCAAGTTGCGGGGGCGACGAGTGTCTGCGCTGCATGGAGTGCGCGTCTTTGGGGGAGGCCAGGTCGTGTCGTCCCCTCTATTACGCCCCGGTGCGTCCGAGATCGCCACGGCACCTAGAGCTGCCGCGGAGCTCGAACCGCCCGGAGGACACAGAACGTCTGGCGCGTCCAGACGCTCTGGAAGGCCAGGACTGTGCGGAGCGTTCGGACCACACCGCGTACCCAGAGAGCTGCGCTCCCCAGACGAACCCCGCCCCGGCCTGGAAGGTCGCGCTCCCTTTCGAGCTCACGAAGGCGCAACGAGACTCATCGCAATTCCTGGAAGCCTTCGTGTCCGAGGACGAACGAAGCGAGTGTCTCGTTCACGCTGTATGTGGCGCGGGGAAGACCGAGGTGTGCTTTGGGGCGGTCGCCCGTGTCCTTGGATGCGGCGGCCGGGTGCTGTTCGCCGTGCCACGAAGCGATGTCGTGGCCGAGGTGGCCCCGCGCATCTCCGCCGCCCTGCCAGGCGTCCGCGTCATTGCTCTTCGGGGTGCTTCTCAAGAGCGTTACCTCGACGCGGACATCGTGGTGGCCACAACCCATCAGGTGCTCAGGTTCTACGAGGCATTTGACCTTGTCATCCTCGACGAGGCGGACGCGTTCCCGTTCCGCGGCAACAGGATGCTGCGCTATGCCATGAGGCGGGCCACCGCGCCAGCCGGCAAGACTGTGTACATGACTGCCACCCCTGACGAATCCCTGCTCGCCGCCGCTGACCGGGGCGAGGTTGGCCTGACCAGGATCTCCGCCCGTCACCACGGCCACCCCCTTCCCGTCCCAGTCATCGTCACGGCGTCCCTCCCGCCGGTCGACAAACATGGCGCGTTCTCAACGCCGTGCCGGCCAGGGTACACGCCTCGGCCCCCACGTGCATCCGAGCTTCCATCCGAGGTAACCGCCATCTTGCGAGCCTCGCTCAACGAAGGACACCGCGTTTTCGTCTTCGTGCCCACCGTCGAGCTCGCCGGACGGGCGTGCGCCATGCTGGAGGCCTCCTTTGCCTCTCCTGTCGCCGCAGCGGAGAAAGGTGGGCCGCCCTCGCCCCAGAGCCCACTCAGCCTGCCCACCACACCGCCGCGTATCGCATTCGTGCACTCGCGCCACCCTCAGCGCGACCAGCTCCGTGAGGAATTCAAGGAAGGACGGATCGACGTCCTCGTGACTACCACGATCATGGAGAGGGGCATCACCGTGCCCATGGCCGACGTCGTCGTCCTCTACGCCGACTTCGACCGCGTATTCGACTCGAGCACCCTCGTGCAGATGGCAGGACGGGCCGGGAGGTCACGAGAGTACCCCTGCGCCCGCGTGTTCTTCGTCGCAGAGCGCACGTCACCCGCGATGCGCACTGCCGTAGCCTCCATCCGTGCCATGAACCGTCATGCGGCTGACTCGGGATACCTCGTAACCGCAGCGGATCCAGGCGGTGCTCCCGCGTCGCCCAGGACAAAACCCGACATCGGCGTGTAGAAAACCGGATGGCGTGTAGAAAGCCGGACGGGCCACGCCACACGGGAGCCGGTTACGCGCCTGAGGGAAGGCCACGACGCGATCGTCGGTTCCGCGCGGTGCAGAGAGGGTTTCGGCGCATAATATAGAATAATCAGTACGTTCGTACGCACATGACTCCGGCGCGTCATGGAACCGATGCCCTGACGCTGCCAAGCAGACATCTAAGTGTGGCACCATAAGTTTTCGTCTCCTTTCTTGACGGCGCTAGGGTTGCCGGTGCGTGCACGACGGGGCGTGGAGAATTCGGCTATCTCGCGCGCCGAATTCGAACGAGGCACGCCGCAAGCGCGCCGTCCCCGGAGGGCAGCACCGGCAACCCCGGCAGGACCCCTCCGCCGAAAAGTAGTGCGAACTCTTGGCAACATACTTGGGCGCCGCAGCACTGAAACGCGAGAGGTCGCGTCGGCGAGGACCGCGCCAGGGAATCTACCTATCTCGTTGGGTTAAGACTAAGTCGAAACCGTGGAATACCCGGTGGCACGATCGCAGAGGGGATCGCGCCGCCGGGTATTCCGGCTTCCTGGGGAGATTGACATGAAGCGTGCCGCTTCGCGCCGCTCTGGTATGGCTCGCGGCGGCGCGAGAACGCTCGACGGCTCCCGTAGGGTATCCCAGCTCGGCAGGCTTGACTCCAAAACCCTCTGGCCCGCCCTAAGCCAGGCGCCCCCTGGGAGCTGGTCCCCAAGGCATAACACTGGCAACCTCCGCTACGCATGTACCGTGGCGGCCCGCGTATCTTGTAGTGACGTCCTGCAGCGCACTAAGTGGAGGTGCGAAAATGCTTCCGATTATTGGGACGGGTTGCCGGTGATCGCACGAGGGGTGCCAAAGCCTGGCTACTGGCCTGACGGGCCGGACTTCGGCGAAGCACGCGTGGCTCCGGGCGCCGTCCCCGAGCGCGATACCGCCCGCTAGCCCGGCACCTGCTGGAGACGGGGCGGGGATTGATGCACCTCGCTCGGTGGTGTCGAAGGAGGGACGAGAACGCGTCATTGCCAGGACACTTCGCTGTAGCGTCAAAGGAGTCAAGGGGGAGTGTCAAAGGACATGCTACCTGCCATGTATCATGTGAATCCTCCGGGGAAGGGACACGACCGCAACTATGCCTGTGGCTGTGACGGCGCCTACCGCCGGGACAGCGAGACGGGCCAGCCCCAGGACCGGGACAGGAGCACCGGTCCAGACAGCAGCCAAGAGTCTGAACACGATCGGAACAGCAAGCGCGATCCCTTCGCGGCGATAATCGGCTCCAGCCCCGGCATCGCCGCCGCCCGCATCCTCGCCCGGCGTGCGGCACGCGGCAGTTCCAATGTCCTCCTCCTTGGCGAGACGGGCGTTGGAAAGGAGGTCTTCGCCCGAGCCATCCATGAGGCCGGAAGCCGGGCGCACGGGCCATTCGTCGTGGTGAACTGCGCCGCTGTCCCGGAGGCCTTGATGGAGTCGGAGCTATTCGGGTACGAGGCAGGCGCGTTCACAGGCGCGCTCAAGAGCGGAAAGCCTGGGAAGTTCGAACAAGCTTCAGGAGGCACCCTCTTCCTGGATGAGGTCGGTGACATGCCCCTCACGCTCCAGGCGAAACTCCTGCGCGTGGTCCAGGAGCGCGTAGTAGAGAGGTTGGGCGGCACTAGCGGTATACCGGCGGATGCCAGGCTTATCGCGGCCACCAACAAGAATCTCCGCCAGATGGTAGCATCGGGGGCATTCCGAGAAGACCTCTATTACCGGCTGGACGTGATCACGATAACCATCCCGCCGCTGCGCGAAAGGAGGCAGGACATGCCGGAGCTTGTTGAGTGTTTCCTGGGGAGGCTCAACAAGGTCTGCCATACGTCGGTGACGTCGGTTCATCCCACGGTGATGAACGCGTTTCTGAGCTATCATTGGCCCGGCAATCTTCGCGAGCTTGAGAACGTCCTCGAGCGCGCCCTCAACTTCGCGGAAGACACCGAGATCCTACCAGAAGACATTCCGGAGTACCTCTGGGAGACTGTTGGCTCGCGTGTGGAGGATGCGCCGACATCTCAAGGACTGGGGCTCGACGAGTCCCTCGCCGCCCACGAGAGCGCGATCCTCATGGCAGCGCTCCGTGCCGCCGGTAACAACAGGGCCAAGACAGCCAGGATGCTCAATATATCGCGGTCGGGTTTGTACAAGAAGCTCAAGCGATACGGCATCCTAGGCAAGGGCTAGCTCGGGCGCAGGAATGCCAATGGCTTTGCAGGAGGGGTTGCCGGTGACTGCACGATGCGCGACAAAACCCAGCCGTCTGCCGGACCGGCTGGGTTTTGTCGATACGCCCCGCTTGGGGCGGAAGCGCCGTCCCTGGGTGCAACACCGGCGCCCCAAGTCCCGCATGTTCTTATTCACTCAAGACCCCGCCTAGAAGCGCCTGGTAAGGCTTATGCACTGTCTCTTGCCCTGCTCTTCGCCTGTGAGCACTGCGTAGGACATCTCGAAATCGCCGAACCGCAAGCCGATCCCGCCTGTGTACGCCTTCACATCGAGGCCCCCGCCGTCTCCCACGATGATCCCGCCCCTTAGGGCGATATGAGGCGTGAGCCACCCTTCGAAGCCACCTGTGTAAGTGTAGGTCTCAAGCCCACCCTCGGGCCGTGAAGCCCGGTGAGCGTCGACGGCAACCACCGTCCCGGCCGAGAGTCTCAGGCTCAAGCCCGCAGAATAGCTCGGTCGCAGGGTAACGGCGGTGCCATCGTCGAAGACCAGTCGCGTGCTGGTTACGTCCCGGGCGACGACTCCGAGCGAGATCGCATTGTGCTTCACCACGAGGCCGGCGTCGGTGGCAAGACCGCGCCAGCGCAAGTCCCCGTTAGGATCGTCAGCCGCTGCATCGGCGGCCGCTCCGCGAAGGTAGCGCACGCCAAACCCGAGCGCGCCCCACTTGGCGAAGGACTTCCCCACCGAGTAGTTGAACGTGTTGCCCGAGAAGAGGGCGTCCCCGTCATGCCACTCATAGTGCCCCCACGCGAACCCACCCGCCCCGCCGCCGCGGTCCATGTCGGAGAGGGCGATGAACTTGAAGTCAGTCGGCCCGGCGCCCTCTCCCCAGGCCGACCCAAACGTGAGCGCAAGTCGTTCCGTGCGGAGGCCGAACGCAGCGGGATTCGAGTAGAGCGGGTTGGGCTCGTCCCATACCGCCACGTACGAGTATCCCATGGCCATCAAGCGGGCGTCCGCAAACCCAAATGGCTCTACGAAGCCGTACTCTTCAGCGGATGCGACCGCATGGAGCAGCGTCATAGCGCACAGCGTCGCCAGGAATGCCGCTGCAAGCCGCCTGCTCATCGCCTTGATTCCAACTCCCGTCCCGTTGGTGACCGCAGACCCGTGCGCTCCGGCGGACCGGAGACCGGGCCCGCGACATGCCGTCGTTGCAGTCACGTTGCCTCACTCCTTCCTTGGCTCTGGAAGGACGCCCCAGAGCCGGCCTTGTCGCGTACCACACGAGCCAGCAGCCCTTCCACCACCCATGGGCGAGACTGGTCTCTCGCTCGATGTCCAGTGTCAGACTGGGCACGGCCCGGAGGGTCACGCTGCGGGCCACAGGTCCTCAGGAGGAGCACGGTGGCACACCGCGGCGTGATGATCCGTCCGTTCCGAAGTCGCCTATCTACGTCCTATTGCATGATCCTTGGCGTTATGAAGATCACGACCTCCGTCTCGGTGGACGCCTTCCTCGTGCTGCTGAAGAGCAAACCAAGGACCGGCATATCGCCGAGCAGCGGCACCTTTGACTTGACCTCATACTCGGATTTCAGCTTCAGGCCGCCGATGACTATGGTCTCCCCATCCTTCACCCTGATCGACGTCGAGGCCTGACGCCTGTTCACGAGAGGCAGGCCGTCCGAGGTCTCCACCGCGTCGCTTACCTCAGGCTCGATCTTCACGAGGATCTCGCCCGTCTCCGATACACGCGGGGTGAATTTGAGCGAAATGCCCGTCCGTATGGACTCCAGCCGCGTGGACGTGTCGCTGTTACTGCCCGTCGTGACTGCGAAATAGCGGTCCTTGCCAAGGAATATCTCGGCAGGCTCGCCGTCAACCGTAGCGATCCTTGGGGTCGCGTGTATCTGTGCCTTCCCAGAATCCAGGAGAACCTTCATGGACGCGATGATGTGCTCGAGACCGCCAGCCACGTTGTACTTGGCCCCCCAGATTCCCGACACGAAGTCCACGAAGCCCGAGGAAGGCACCGTCGGATCAGCCTGGCCACCGCTGCCCTCATAGCGCCAGTCAGCCCCGAAGGACTTTCCGCTGTCAGAGGATATCTCCATGACGACGGCCTCCAACATGACCTGCGGTGCCGGGCGATCGATCCGCTCGATGTCCGACTTGATGCGCTGCACCAGGCTGGCCGGGGCGGTGACTACGAGAACGTTGTCAGTAGCGCCCACCTTCACATATGGTGCAAAGAAATCCGAGAGCAGTTTAGCGGCGTTTTCCGCCTTGACGTAATTCAGCTTGACCACCTCTGTGGTGGTGAGGAGCGGGAAACTGGGGTTCTTAGAATCTGCCGACCCCACGACGTAGTAGTCGCCCACCTTGACAAAGGTATAGCCGAGCGGCCCAACGATCATCTCAAGCGCCTTGTCCAGGGGGACGTCGCGCAATTCCGCCGTGACCCAGCCCTGCACCGTGGCATCGGCCATGATGTTGACCCCCGTCTGCGCGGAGATGTCGCGCAAAACGCTCAGGATGTCGGCGCCGTCGAAAACGTTGGTCACCAGGATCTCCTGCGCCATCGACGCCTGCGGCAGGGCTACCGTAGCAATCGCCAGCGCGAGCGCCAGCACAAGCCCAAGCCCGAGCCTCCTTGCCGGGGCTCTCCCGCTCAACCCGAGACCTCTTGATTCAGACATCTGTGACCCCTCCTCCAAGTCAGCCTAAACTCTCCAGGGCTCATGGCCCAGAGCCGCGAGTCCGCCCCGGCGCCTAAACCGCCACTTTGCATCGCACGGCCTGAAACAGGGGCCGCCTGGCCGCCGCTGGCGACAAAGTTGGGCGCGGCTCGAGTCGGGCGCGGCTGTCACGGCTGTTTCACCTCAAACTCCCCGGACACATATAGGGGCGCCTTGCCGCCGTATTTTACGGTAACCTCCACCATGTACCTCCCAGGCTCAAGAGCACGCGCGTAACCCGCTCGAATCAGCCTCGTACCGCCAGGGAGGACTATGCTATCGAGCTCACCGAGATCCACGGAATCGACCTCTTGCCACGAGCCCGGACCGACATACTCGATCCCCGGGACGCTTTCGGGGACGATATGTCTCTTGATGCCGAACGTGACCTGCGGTTTCAAGTGGGTGGCGCCGGTGTTCTTGAGCGCTGTGCTGAATATCCAGCCTACAGAAGGGCCTCCGTCCTCGATCTTGAGTTCCCCAAGTTCCGCGAGCTTCTCCGCCTGCTTGCCGACGGTCAGGAAAACCAGGGCGCCGGCCTCCCCGGCCCATGCGGGGGACGCCGGGGACGCTGCCGGCGATGCTGCCGCTGCATCCTGCCTTGCGCCTCCTTGGTCTTCCACAGGTGTTCCGGTGAATACGAGGTTCGCATACCTGCTGCCGGCCTGGTCCTTGGGGATATTGATCATGAGACGAACCATTTGTTTGCCGCCCGGTCGGATGTCCATGGTTGCAGGCCGCAGCTCAATCCAGCCGGCACAGCTCCATTTGGCTGGTGCGGCAGCGAGCGCGGCCTCGTCCTGGACTAACTTGCCTTCCTCATCGTACACGAGCGGCAACGCTCTCCCCTCCACATGGATGGGGACATCGGACTTGTTCTCGACCACGATGGACCGCGCGGCCACCGCGCCGGGCGGGTAGGTTAGGTCGAGTTCGGCTGGCTGCACGTTGAACGGGGCAAGCCTCGCCCCGCCCTCTACGCGCCTTGCCTCGGCCCCGCTTGGAGCTAGCGTGAACGGCACCTTTGCCAGGGCTGGCCTCGTTCCGCCATACTTCACGGCGATGTCCGCGATGTAGTTGCCTGGGGCGAGGCCGGAGGGGAGCACCGAGACAAGGTTGACGGTGGTCTCGGGCAGCACCAAACCCCGGCCCGAGCCGAGCGGGATCTGGCGCAGGCGCTTTCCGGAACCGTCTCTGAGAGTCAGGTAGCCGCGTGCGAACACGTGTGTGTTGCCTTCGTTCCTGACCTCGCCTATGAGGATCAAGGCATCCTTGCCGTAAGCGGCAGCATACCTCGGGTCGTCCGCGGCAGCCTTCACACTGAATCCTGCGATGGTGACGGCTTTTCGCACCCTCGGCGCAGGGATGGCGAGTTCTACCACCGTGGCGAACCTCTGAAGGAACTTGGTGGATGCGAAAGCTTCTTCTCCCGTCCTCTCCTCCGGCACGAGCTCGAATACGACCGCCGCGAATCTCCCGCCGTATGTACCTCTAGGAATCGCAAGCTTGCAGTCCACCGAAAGCGCTTCGCCTGGGCCCAATGTGGCTTCTTCCTTGGACAGCCTTATCCATTTGGCGCACGAGTACTCTGACTCGCCCGGCTCGACGACGCGATAGTCGCCGTTCGGTTTCTGCACCACATCCGAGGCGAATACTCGGAAGTGCGCGGTCGCCGTCTTGCTCTCGTTCACGAGCAGGATGTTGAAGGTCTTCGTTTCGCCTGGAGCTCCGGTGAGCTCAATGAGGAGCGGGGTCAGGCTGATGGATACCTGAGCGTGCGCCACGCCGACGAAGCAACTCACGAACGTCCACAAGAGGACCGAGGCAAGAAACACGTACGACGTGATCCGGGTGATCCGGCAAGCCCTGCTCGTGCCATGGCTGGACCCATCAGGGCCGTCACACCGTGATGAATGAGGAACCATCATGAGCTTATCTCCTCTCTGGTCCGATCAGGGGTGGCGACCCGCCACCCCTGATCTTCCCGCGTGTCGTGCAAGGCTCACCTTTCCAGGTAATACAGGGTTCCGGGAAGGACTTCTCTCAGGCCGGCTTCGTCTCAGGCTGGCCTCAGCGGACACGGTGAGGCACCGAATCGGTTTTTACGGAACGAGGTGCTCGTGGTCAGGTCTGATCGGATTTGAAGTTGCCAGTCTCAGGATCAATCCAGTGCTTCATGTTCCGGACCGTAAGCGTTATGGTGGCAGTATCCTCGTACTCGCAGGACGAGTTGCAGTTCTCGACCACGATCTTGTTCCAGAGCTTGTAGTTGAGCCCTGAATGAAGAGCCGAGCCGTCGGGGAATATGAAATCGGCGTTGTTCAGGTCCGCAGCCCGTATCCAGCCGTTCGACTGAGCCGCTTCAATGGAGCCACCGTAGGAGTAGTAGGTATCGATGGTCTGTTTCACCCCGGCGCTTTGTTCCAGGTATTCAAGGTCAGCAAACCCGTCGAAGTTCACCGCGACGTCGTTGTTGCTCTTTATGGTGAAGTTTATGCAGTCAGCGGCGTACGTCCCGGGCTTCCTGATGCGCCAGTCCCATCGCGTGCCGCCAATGGACCAATCGATCCACTGGGCGACCGATGCGTGGTTCGTGATGTTGATGACCCAATTCTGCTTGTTGCAAGCACCGCTATCAGGCGTGCTGGACCAGCACCGGGCGTTCGCGGCGGGCGCGCCTGCTCCGTTCACCCACATGCTTGACCACACAGTGCCGTTCCATTCAAAGGCTTCAACCTCTGTGGCGCCACTCGGCAGAGCTACTCCCGGGTTGTACGCCAGAGCCGCTGCCGGTACCGAAAGCACGGCCATCAGCGCAAGCATCACGATGATCCTCTTCATATTCAGGATTCAACCTCCTTGTAGGTGTTTTGAGGCCTTCTGAGCCTCCGAAGCGTCTCCCGACGCTCTTGGGAGTTGGACCTACCTGGTTATGATTCCCAGCCCACAGTCTGCGAACCTGCATTCCACGGCCTTCCTCTTGAGTCACCCCGAGCCCCGCTCAGCCTTGCTAGTCCTTCCCGATGCCCAAGGCTCATCTGGCACGCTAGTCAAGTCATCGCGGCGCATCGAGACGCTGCGCCGGGCGCCCCGACCGCCCAGAGGATTCGCGGGACCCCGCGCTAGCCTCGGCACCGCCCGCGCTCAGCACCGGGCGCGCTCGCCTGTGTTGCGCGGAGCACCCGCGACTGCGTTACGTGAAGTACCTGAGGCGCGCTAGTTGTTGCTCGCGATGAAGGTGACCACCCCCACGTCCTCGTACTCGCATGACGAGTCTTCCTCGCCCACGGTTATCTTTGACCACATCCGAAGAAGGGCAGGAGTTGTTGGATCAAGTCTTATCGGGCCACGTGAATTGGCGTCCAGGTTCAGGTCGCAAGCTGCGATCCAGCCGCTAGACTCCACCGCTCCAAGATCGTCGCCGAAGCCGTACCAAGTCGCGATGGTGGCTGCCCCGCCGTCGAGGCGTGCAAGATCGGCGAAGCCATCGAACTGGATCGCAAGCTTGCCAGTGCCGGTGAAGCTCATTTCCGTCGCGAGTGCCGCGTATGTGCCGCCCTTCCGCACTCGCCAATCGAGCCGGGTGGCGCCGAGCGACACGTTCGCGTGTCCACCCTCAGCCTGTATCAATATGGGCGGACTCAGGGCGACCGTGCCCGACTCGGACACCGTCTCATAGCTTAGGGTCATGTTGTCACAGAAGGTAAACGTCCCAGGGCTTTCATACCCGCTTGGTTCCGCAGTGTACACCTTCAGCTTGAACTGGCCTGACGCGCCGAAAGGCAGTACCCCGGACCAGGACGAATTCCAAATCACCTTGAACTTGCCACTGGCGGGATCCCGCGCTATTTCGACAGGAGGACCCGTGCCTGGGTCGGGATGAGCCACAATGTCCCTGGAGCCTGGGACCTCTTCGACCCAAAGCTCCGGCCCGAACTCCAGACCCACCTGCCACCTTCTGAGGCGGGAGTCAGCGGTGCACGAGATGCTCACAGTGACCTCCCACTCGGCATACTCGCCGCATGGAACGACGAATTGTCCCGCGTCTTCGGCGATGTTTGGCGTCTTGGCCGCGGCCGTTACGATGAGACGCGGGTCAGTCCTGCTGATGTCCCGCGTGCCTACCCCGCCCGATGCCTCGCCGCTGTCCCTGACGATGCTGGCCCCGCCAACCTGCAGGCCTCCGCCGGCGACGAGCGGGCCTACGGGGACGACGGGGGACTCACCACCGGCAGCCTCACCTGCGATAGGCGCAGGGGTCACGTCGAATGGTGTTCCGTCGCCACGCAGCGCGTCTGCCCGCTTGCGAGCGATGACGCTCCCGGACGCGGCGTTCCGGATCTGCGGTTTCCCGGCAATGGTATATGTGAGGCGGGCACCGGTATCAATCGAGTATATTCCCTCGCGCGAGAACTGCTGGTTGCCGTGGCCATCCCGGCCGGTGACCGCGGTCACCTCCGCCCTGGCCGCCTCTCCCGGCGCAAGGTCGCCGATGTCCCAGACAAGGTCCGCCTGGAGACGCAGGCTGCCCCTGGGGTCGCCACCCTCGATACGAGCGTCTCCATGCGGTCTCCCCGCCAGCGTGACGCGGAATGCGGGCCCGAATTCGTCGCGCACCCTCACGTCCCTCATCGCCACGTCGTTTGGGTTCCTCACCGTTATCACAACCCGCCACTCCAGGCGTTGTCCGAGGGGCGCAATGAAGAGCCTAGCCTCGTTGGGCCGGATGTCCCGCGAGACGGGGATGAAATCCACGGTAAGCTCAGCCTTCTCAATGTCCGGCTCGAACGTCGCGGTCGCCCGCACCGGCCAGGACACCGACCCCGCGTTGCTCCAACCCTGCAGCGGGCCCTCCCCCACCGCCGTGGCGTATGGATTGACCGGCGGGAGCTCAACCCATCCGCTGGGTGGATCAAGCCTATAGACGGTGAGGGAGTTCCCACGAGCAGGAATGGCAGCCAAACCAAACAAGAGTAACCCGGCAACTGCCGCAAAGACTATCGGCCGGCGCATCATTGGTAGCCCTCCTCGCCTCTTCACAAGTCCGTGTTCACCATCCACGACGGCCTTTGTACATACGAATATCCGCGATCGAATCGGCGTATGTCGCAAGACCCATGCCGTCTTTAGCGGCTTGGCAACGCGGCAGCAAAAGCCTGCCCACGCTGGCCGCGAGGGGCGCACGACGGTGGTTTGGCTGTTCGTGCGAACACCCGTACGACCACGGGCGTAGACATCGCGCGGGACAAGTTCGTTGACAATCACACGGCTGAAGTGAGCGGACGACTGTCCGAGGCAAGTGTCTCGGCGACTAGACATGTGTGGTGGGATCGCTGGTCGCCTCTTGCTTTTCCCTAAGGCGCTAAGTGGAGGTGCGGGAGGCCATCGAGCTTCCCTGCATTATGTCTCCTCAGCCTGACTGAGGCCTACAAAGCCGTCGCTGAGGTGGCCCAAATCGGCAGCTGCTGGGCAAGTTCAATAGCCTCCCGCACCCTCACTTGGATCGCCGGCGGTGCATGAGAGGAAAGCAAGACTACGCCACTCGCACGACGGGCTCGATCTTCGCGAGGCGCCCTGCTTTGAGGCGCCGTCATCCGAGCGCAAGGCTGGGCAGCGCTGCGTGACGCGCGCGCCCGTCCTTCCCTTGAAGCGGTTGTGTTTCGCGCTAGCTAGGTTGGGAATGGGATAAAGATGTCAGGCGGGAACAAACCTGTGGCAGCGGAGAGAGGACTTCAGACTTCGAACTATGTTGGTCACCGGGGCTTCTCGTAACACGTCCTCCGGGCACCCCGCCCGGGCTGCCGCTCTCGACTGCCTCAGCACCAGCGGCCCCCTCTGGGAGGCCAAAGCATGGCGACATCTTGAACGAGCTAACAACCGGGCTGCTGTAGTAGAAAGCAGCATTGGGCCAGATTCACCTTCGAAGGGCTTCAAGCTTCTCCTCGTGACGGTCGAGTCTTTCCTGGTGCAGTTGAAAGGCGTCGAACAGAACGCGGATCTTATCGATAACCTCGGTCTCGAGTCGGCTTTCGATACGAAGCTGCCCGGCCTCTACCCGTTCCATGCGGTTCTCGAGCCGGACCTGGCCTGCCTTGAGGTCTTCAACGCACGTCTCAAGCCTCGCCTGACCCGCCTCCAGCCCTCCAACGCGCGTCTCGAGCCTGGCTTGGCCTTCTGCAAGCTCCCCAACCCGGTTCTCAAGCCTGGCTTGAGCTTCTCCGAATTCTGCAAAGCGCGTCTCAAGTCTAGCGTGGCTTTCCTCGAGCCCTGCGAACCGGGCCTCAAGCCTGGCGTGGCCTTCCTCAAGCCCTGCGAACCGGGTCTCGAGCCTCGTTTGGGCCTCCCCGAGCCCTATGAACCGTGTCTCTAGTCCGGCTTGAGCCCTCTCAAGCCTTACGAACCGCCCCTCAAGCCCAGCTTGAGCTTGCTCAAGTCCTACGAAACGTGTCTCAAGCCTACTCTGAGCTTTCTCCAGCCCTGCGAAACGCGTCTCAAGCCTGGCCTGCCCCTCTTCGAGCCCTGCGACCCGCACCTCGAACCTAGCCTGACCTTCCGCGAGCTCCCCGAAGCGCGTCTCAAGCTTAGCTTGGCCCTGCGCGAGCTCTCCGAAGCGCGTCTCAAGCTTGGCCTGACCTTCTGCAAGCTCCCCAAGCCGCGTCTGGAACGCAGCTTGAGCTTGTTCAAGACCTGCGAACCTCGTCTCAAGCCCGGCCTGAGCTTTCTCTAGCCCTACGAAGCGAGTCTCAAGCCTGGTCTGGCCCTCTTTCAGCTCGCGTACATCGGACTTCACGCTCCTGATCTCGTCTAGGACTTCGCGAAGGATTGTTTCCATATCCATTGCCCCCAGGCCGCTGCTGATAGTGTGCCCACGCTACAGGAGTGGCTCTCGCCAGCCCCAGGTCGGGGACAAGAGCACGGGGCGCGAGCCGCAGACACATGTTAGTGTTTTTCGACGGCGACCGCCCTCGTCCTTCACCCAGAAGGATGAATCTCTCTCATTCCCAACATTACCCAAGATAGCCGGCCACAATAAGACACATGGCCGCAACCCCGCACGTCGCCTCAAGCGGATGCGAGAGAACGCGACGCGCGAGATCTCGGGTGCCCATCGCCTAGTGCACGGCCGCCCGCAGCCTCTCCGCAAGCCCGGAGCAGCGCCGGTCCTGGGTGCTATTCTTCACGGCGATGGCGAGGGCTTTGGCTGTGCCGACCAACACAACAAGACGCTTCGCCCGAGTGATGGCAGTATAGAGGAGATTTCGCTGGAGCATTATGAAGTGTTGAGTGGTGATGGGCATGACCACGACAGGGTACTCGCTGCCCTGGCTCTTGTGGACCGAGATCGCGTAGGAAAGCACGAGCTCATCCAGCTCGTGCTGTTCGTACGTGACGCGTCGCGTGCCGTCGGGCTCCACGAACGCAACCACGACTTCCTGGTCCTCCTCGTCCACCTTCACAACTCGCCCGATATCCCCGTTGAATACCATTTTGTCATAGTTGTTGCGGATTTGCATAACCTTGTCGCCCTCACGGAGCACGAGCCCGCCCATGCGTATCTCGTGTTTCCCGGCCGCGGCGGGGTTGAGCGCGTCCCGCAGGAGGACGTTGAGGTTCTCGACGCCTGTCACCGTCCGTCGCATCGGCGCCATCACCTGAATGTCATCGATGGGGTCGCACCCCACATACGCGGGAAGGCGCCGCGTCACGAGGTCTTTCACCAGCGCCGCGACCTTCTCGGGATCGTCCTCTGCGATCAAGAAAAAGTCGGCCTTCGCCCCCTCGGCGAGGTTTTTGTTCAGAAGAGGCATCTCACCCCTGTTGACGCGGTGGGCGTTGGTGACTATCATACTCGTCCTCGCCTGCCTGAATATCTCGGTAAGGCGAACAACCTCCACGGCACCGGAGGAGATGACGTCGCGCAGCACCGACCCCGGCCCCACTGAAGGCAGCTGATCCGCGTCGCCCACGAGCACGAGCCTGGTGCCCGGGCGGACGGCCGCAAGAAAGTGGCTCATCAGCTGAATGTCCACCATGGACGTCTCATCCAGAACAATGGCGTCAGCATCGATGGGCGCGCCCTCGTTGTGTTCGAAGGACATCTGTCCCTGCCCAAAGCTCACGCCGAGCAGCCGATGGATGGTTTTTGCCTCGCGTGCCGTCGTCTCGGCGAGCTTCTTCGCCGCACGGCCCGTGGGCGCCGCGAGAGCCACCCGCAGCCCAGCCGACTCGAGGATTCGGAGGATGGTGCGCACCGTGGTGGTCTTCCCGGTGCCGGGGCCCCCTGTCAGCACAAGCACGCCACGGCGGACAGCCTTTTCCACAGCGGTGCGTTGCTCACCGCTGAGGCGCACTCCATCCCGGCGTTCGAGCTCTCCAAGGAGCCGGTCCAACTCAACTGTGAGCGGCTTAGGCGACCTTCCCGCGAGCGCCATCAACCTCTCGGCGACGCTCGTCTCGGCGCGGTACAGGTACGCGAGGTAAACCGCCTTCTCCCCTTCCACGGTGTCGCGCACTATCGCGCCGCGCTCCTCGAGCGCCGGCAGTACCCTCGCTACCAGGTCTTGCTCGACACCGAGGGTTTTCGCCGCCTCGGCGAGGAGGGACTCCTCGGGATAGTAAACGTGGCCGTCCCCAGCGAGTTCGTTCAAGACGTACAGAACGCCCGCCGCGATCCGTTCGGCAGAGGTCGGCTCTATCCCCAGCTGAGAGGCGATCTTGTCCGCGGTTTTGAACCCGACACCGTGGATCTCGTCGGCAAGCCGGTAAGGGTTCTCACGAACCGCCTGGACGGACGCGTCCCCGTATCGCCGGTATATCTTGACGGCAAGCGTGGGACTCACCCCATGGCCCGCCAAGAACAACATCACCTTCCGTATCTCCTTCTGTTCCTGGAAAGCACGGGCTATAACGGCGGACTTCACAGGCCCTATGCCCTCGACCTCCGTGAGCCGCTCGGGGTGATGCTCGATGACATCAAGGGTCGCGAGCCCGAAGTGCGACACGAGCTTCTTGGCTGTCACAGGCCCGATCCCTTTGATGAGCCCGGACCCGAGGTACTTCTCGATGCCCTTCTGCGTCGCCGGGACGACTGACTCGTAGCTCTTGACTTTGAACTGCCGCCCGTACTCTGGGTGTTCCACCCATTCGCCTTCGAGCGCGAGCGTCTCCCCCACGCTGATGAAAGGAAAAGTGCCCACGATGGTCACGGGGAGCGCACGACGGGGCCACCGGGCGCCCCCTGGCCGGCCGTCTCCCGGTGCCCGCCCGTGCGCCCGGCCGAGTGCAGAAGGGGTCTCCGGCCCTGCCGCGTCCATGTGCGTGCACGCGACCCTCGCCACCGTGTAGAAATTGTCCTCGTTGCGGTACGTGATGCGCTCGACCGTGCCTTGAATCGAAGGCATGCCTGTCCTCCGTGCGAGGTCATGAATGTCTCGGCTGCCTCATTTTAACATACACCCGCCGGTGCAGTAAACGCTCACAGGCCTCGTGGACTCGCGAGATCTCGCAGCATGCCGTTTTCCGCTCAGCTGCCGAGTTGTCGAGCGAGCCGAATGCCGCTGGCTCCCGGCAGGTTCTCGCATCCAGGAGCGTACTAAGCATCTCGCCAAGAGACCGTTGGCTTTCCCCACGTTACGCCGTCTCGGCCCGGCTGAAGCCCGCGAACCCGTCGCTGCGGTCGCGCGAATTAGCAGTGAGTGAACAAGTCTAGCAGGCTCCGCTCAAAGTCCGCGCCACTTTTCAGCGGAGGGGTCCCTGTTCAGCGTTGCCGGCCTTGCACTCTGGGGACAGCGCGCCTGGCGCGCGCCTCGTTTGAATTCGGCGTGCGAGCGAGACGGCCGAATTCTCCACGCCCCCTCGCGCAAGCACCAGCACAAGCACCGGCAACCATAGCGCCATCAAGAAATAAGACGAAGGCTTGTGACGCCACACTTGGGACGTGATCTCGCTAACGGGCCTTGTCAGGATCGACTGAACTCCCCGGGCGGCGCTGTGGCTCCTCTTTACCCCCCGGGGAGAGAATGTCTGACAACCGCACAAGTGCGAATCCCCTCGCCCTGAGCTCCTCGATGAGCGTTGGTAGGGCGCGGGCGGTCTGCGCTCGCACGTGTAGGAGCACGATCGCTCCGTCCCTCGCGGCAGAGACGACCCGTTGGACGATGACTGCCTGGCCGGGGCTCCGCCAGTCATCAGGATTCAGGGTCCACAGAACCGTTGCGGCGCCTTCCGCTCTCGCCGTCCGCTGGATCTCCTCGTTGTAGCTGCCGTAGGGCGGGCGAAACCAAGCTGGCGTGATGTTCGTGGCGGCCTTGATAACCTCCTGCGTCCTAGCGATCTCGCGTCGCGCGGCCTCGAGAGACAGAGTCGTGAGCCTCGAGTGCGAATACCCGTGATTCCCGAGCTCGTGGCCTGCAGAGGCGATCTGGCGGACAACGCCCTGGTGACGCTCGGCTTGACTGCCGATGAGGAAAAAGGTGGCTTTCACGTGGTGCCTTTCCAGGACGTCGAGGATCTCCTTCGTGTAAACCTCGTCCGGACCGTCATCAAACGTGAGAGCGATCTTGCCCGCCGGAGCAGGCGCCTCTTGACCATCCCCGGTGCCGCTCGTCCCGGCGTGGGTGCCAGCATCTCCCCCCGGCGGAGCACCTCGCCCCTCGTGAAGAGTCGTGATCGTGACGACCGCGAGCTCGGCTCCTGTTTTCGCGTCCTGAAGGCCCTGTCCCGCGGAGCCGCCTGCGCCGGCCCCTCCGACCGACGTGGACATGATGGTGACGACCGGCGCGTTCACGGTCTGAAGGTCGCTTCCCGACTCGCCCGCCACCGGCGACAGGGCGCTCCCGTCCTCCCACGACATTTGCGGCACCGAGGCGACTAGTCTCTGGATCCCGTTTGACAGAGTAACCGCACGCGCCGCCTGGTTCCACTCGAGCCAGCATCCGAGGACTTGCGCAAGCTCTCGCGCGGGCGAGTATGCCTGACCCAGCACCGTCACGGTACGGACCAAATGGCCGTTCACGAGCGTCCCCAGGCCTGCCACCCAGTGAACGGTGGCGCCAAAGGTCTCGGCTACCGGCCTCACTGGGACCATCATCGAGCCTTCCTGGATGAAGCCAAACACGTAAACGTCCGGCCTCCGCTCCATCTCGTACTCTGCCCCGTATCCCTGTCCTTGGCCTCGGGACGGTGTTGCAGTAACCTCAAGCGACGCGTTCTCTTGCACGGCCGCCTGGACTGGGGATCCTTGTGCCGCCATCGCCGCGGCGACCACAATCATGACCGCAAGGCCAGCGAAGCCAAGGCGACGTACGCCTATTGAACGCGCGAACCCGCTCAGCCGCCCGAGCCCCCGGGACCACGCAGCGCACTTCGAATCCCTCGGGTTCCATCCAGCTCTCGCAGCCCTCGAAGCCCTCACCGTTGCACGCGCGCCTTCCCGCCACGTCCGCCACCACTCGAACGCCCTCACAGTGCACCATGCCTCCTCCTGATTCGCCGCCCCACGCCGCCGTTTTCAGGAAACGGGTCGCTCATCGTGTTCCTCGGACCTGCGCCGGGCGCCGTATCAATCCCATCGATCCCTATAATCCGTATGCTTGGCCCAGTCACGTATGCCTGGGATCGATCGGGGGCCGCGGATACGATTATCACGTCCCTCCGAGCGGGCGGAACCCTCGTGGCAAGAAGTGTGGAGGATGCAGGGATAGGGCGCGGCGCAACTCGGAGGCATACATGGACCCGCAACGACAGATACAGATGGAGGGGCACTCAAGATGGCTGGGATGGCTGGGATGGCTGGGGACTCGCTCCTCGGCCAGCTTAGGGGGCAATGCTCAATGGATGGCGCTCAGGGAATGACGTGGCAGGTAAGGCCGGTGACGATGAGACCCGCGAGGGCGGTGCCCAGCGAGATCGCAATGAAGGCTTTGCGGATGCCGATGCCGAAGAGGAAGGCGGCGACGGCAGCCGTCCATGCCCCAGTTGATGGCAATGGGACCGCCACGAAGAGAACGAGACCGAGAGGCCCGTACTTCTGGACTAGACCGCTTCTCGCGCGTGTGCGCGCGAAGAACCACTCGCTTGCCCTTCGGACCGACTGAAAGCGTTGTAACCACGCGGCTGCATAACGCAGGAAAAGCATCACTGGAACAACGGGAACGATGTTCCCGAGCACCGCTACGGCGCAGGCCTCCACCGGGTTCATCCCGAGCGAGATGCCGAGGGGAATCGCGCCGCGCAGCTCCACAACGGGCATCATTGCGGTAAGAAAGACCAGGGTCTCCCTGGACACAACTGAAACCCACTCGTTCCAAGACTCGAGCAAGACCGATTCGCCTCTCTCAGCTCCCTCCCTGAATGTTTCCCCGCCCGCCTCGGATCTCCTCCCAGACTGTGCCTCGTTCTCAGCGCAATAGGCCGGCTCCCGCGCGCCCGCGCACCACGCAGGCTTTCCTCCTAAGCATGGTCCATGCATGGTCCATGAGTTTACCCGTTTTCCCCTTGGAGCGTTGGGACTGGCGCCGCCTGTGCGATGCGGCGCCCGGAATTTGGCCAGGCTGCGGGCCGAATCCGGGGAGGTGCGCCGCGAGCACGCCATTCCCGGGTAGCATGCTTGCAGCCGAGTTATCACCGTCACTCTGGCATTGCCAATCGGGCGAGAGATGGGCACCCTCGCACGGCATCACTTGCAGTAAAACACTTGAAGTCTGTCACCGATTACGGTGCCTGTCCGCGCCAGCACGCCTTCAGGAAGCTCCACCACCCAGCTCGTCTCTCGCACCATGGGCCCGGCCTTGCCTGGCAGGAGCGGCGCGAGCAGGCACACCACGACGCCTGCACGATTCGCATAAGCCACGTCGATGGCGAACTTCATCCCGAAGCTGTGGACGCCCTTGCACGGCCGGATCACGAGCCCCTCGCCCTCTTCAAGCGATTTCCTGCCGAGGAGCCCGCGCGCACGGGCAGCCGCCGAGAGCGCAAGCTGCGCGCGCGTTGCGAGCACCGTCGAGCGCGTCATGTTCAGCACGGCGACGCTGGACCGCACGCCAGGGTTGTCCCTCTCCTCGACGGGCCGTCCGGTCGTAAATACGGAAAACGCAGCGGTTTCGCCCGTCTCCTCGGGCAGGGCGTCATCCGCCGTGACGACCATCGTCATCCGCCTCCATCCCGGGGCATTGCGCCCCTTCCACGCGGCTCGCTACCTAGCGTCGACCCCGGTCGCGGCCATCAGTGAATCAACGAGCAGAGCCCTGAGACTAAGACCAAACACCTGCCGGACGAGTACGCCCTGGACGGCAGGCGGTGTGAATGAGCTACAGACCCATGAATGTCGTGGCGACCTGGATTATCGCGGGCCCGAGGAGCACCACGAAAAGCGTGGGGAATATGAAGAAAATGAGCGGGAAGAGCATTTTGATGGGAGCCTTCATGCCCGCCTCCTCCGCTTGCTGGCGCCGCTTCGTGCGCACTTGCGCCGACTGAATGCGAAGGATGTTAGCGATGCTCACACCGAGCTGGTCCGCCTGTATCACGGACGCGATGAACGAGGTGATGTCGTCGATCTTCACACGCTCCGAGACCTCGCGCAGGGCGTCCCTTCTCGACTTGCCCATGCGGATCTCCTGCAGAAGCAAGGCGAACTCGTCAGCGAGCGGGCCCTTCTTCCTCTCAACGACCTTTGCCAGGGCTGCGTCGAACCCGAGCCCCGCTTCCACGCTCACAGTCAAGAGGTCGAGCACGTCGGGGAGGGACTTCCGGATCTGCTTCTCGCGCTCCTTCCTTTTTGATTGCATCATCATCTCCGGGACAAGCCACCCCAGGGCCGCAACCACGAAGGCCAGGAGCAGGGCGGTGCTCGGGCCGAGGCCAAGCGCCAGCCCGAACGCCGCGATCGGGAGGATCGCGAGCGTCACGACACGCATCAGAATGTAGTCACCCGGGGTCATGTTCCACGGGTTCCCGGTAGCGTCGAGCTTGTTCTTGACCGCATCGACTATGTGCTTCGGGGTGACCGACACCACGAGATTGTTGATGGACTGCAGAACCGGGCCGAACAGCCGCTCCCCAAGCGGCCGCGCGAGCTTCTTCTCGCGTTCGCTGGGCACGCGCGTGAGGACAGCGAGCCGTTTGAGCCGCTCGTCCGCGGTGGGCTCACGCCGCGTCAAGCCCATGGACCACATGGTGACCGATGTCACACTCACAAATACCAGCGCCGATACCAAAAGGGCCACCCGTCAGCCCCTCCCCTTGTGTCAATCCTCCCGGACTAGACCTCGATCGTGACGATTTTCCGAATCACCAACGCGCCGATGATCTCGCCAATCACCGCCATGACGATCATGATTCTCCCGATTGGGTTGGTAAAGAGCAGCGTGATATAGCTGGGATTGATGGCATACAGCAGGATCCCCAGCCCCACCGGGAGGACGCCGATGATGATCCCGGACAGCCTTCCCTGCGCTGTGAGAGTCCTGATCTCGCCCCGTATCCTCACTCGCTCCCTGATCGTGTGGGCAATGTTATCGAGGACTTCCGCAAGGTTGCCGCCGACCTGCCGCTGGATGAGAACGGCCGTGACGACAAGCTCGAGGTCCTCGCTGCCAACCCGGTCTACCAGCGAGGTGAGCGCCCCCTCTGTGGGCGCGCCCAGGCTCATCTCTTTCATGGCCGCCGAGAACTCGTCGGATATGGGGGGCGACATTTCCCTCGATACCATATCCATGGCTTGGAGGAAACTGTAACCCGCCCGCAATGAGTTCGCCATTATGGCGAGCGCGTCGGCTATCTGCGTGTTAAGCCTCCCCAATCGTTGCCCCTGCTTCCATTTGACATACACGTTGGGTAAGAAGCCCCCCGCGATCCCTAGCGCCAGGGCGACAGCCGCGTTTCTCGTGAGAACGACCCCTGAGACCAGCCCGAGCAGCAAGAGCATGAAGTTGAGTGCCACGAACTCCGAGCCGCGAAGCGGGATATCCGCGCGCGCGAGCTCCCTCTCGACCTTCGCCGCGTACGCCCCTTTCTCGAAGGCTTTGCCCACGAACGCGAGGGTCGGGCGCAGCGAGCCGAGCAAACTGCTTTTAGCCGCCGCGGCGGCCGCCTGCGGCTGGCTGCCGGGCGCATTGGCCGCGGCCCCAGATAGGCGCGCGAGCCTCCATGTTCCAGAGCGCCGTTCGCCGACCGCGCGAAGGACGCCGTGCGCCAACAGCGCCACGGAAATGAACACAAGCGCCGATACAGCGGCTGCAAACAGTTGGCCAGGCATAGCTTGCTCCCCTTTGATTGTGGTTTGACCGTGGGTCTGAATGAACTCGAAGCCTCGTCCCGCTTACAGGAAATCCACGAACATTCCGGACGGAAGCGGGATTCCCATGGACTCGAACCGCTCCAGGAACTTCGGCCGAATGCCGGTAGCCTTGAATCTCCCGACCACCCTGCCCTGCTCGTCCACGCCCGTCTGCTCGAACACGTAGATATCCTGCATCGTGATGATGTCGCCTTCCATGCCCTGGACCTCGGTCAGGTGCGTGATCTTGCGGCTGCCGTCGCGCAGCCTCGCCTGATGCACTATGAGGTCGACGGCTGAAGCGATCTGCTCTCGGATGGCCCGTAGCGGCAGATCCATTCCCGCCATGAGCACCATGGTCTCCAACCTCGCGAGCATGTCGCGGGGAGAGTTCGCATGACCCGTGGTGAGCGATCCGTCGTGGCCGGTGTTCATGGCCTGGAGCATATCCAGCGCCTCGCCCGACCGCACCTCCCCTACGACTATCCTGTCCGGCCTCATGCGCAGGGCGTTCCTCACGAGATCCCTGATGGTGATGGCACCCTTGCCCTCCAGGTTCGGGGGCCGCGCCTCCAGCGTCACCACGTGCTCCTGCCGAAGCTGCAGTTCCGCGGCGTCCTCGATAGTGACTATCCGCTCGTCCGGCGGGATAAACGACGAGAGCACGTTCAGGGTGGTCGTCTTGCCGCTGCCGGTCCCACCCGACACCACGATGTTGAGCCTCGCCTTCACACAGCCCTCGAGGAACTGAGCCATTTCCCGCGTCAGAGTGCCGAACCTGACCAAGTCATCTATGGTGAATGGCTCTCGCGAGAACTTCCGGATGGTGATGCAAGGACCAACCAGCGACAGCGGGGGGATGATCGCGTTCACCCGGGACCCGTCCGGGAGCCTTGCGTCCACCATCGGGCTGGCCTCGTCAATCCGCCGGCCAAGAGGTGACACGATCCTTTCTATTATGTGCATCACATGGTCCGCGCTGCGGAAGCACACTCTCGCCCGCTCTATCCTCCCACCACGCTCCACATACACATTGTTCGGACCGTTGACCATTATCTCTGACACCGAGTCATCTTCGAGGAGCGGGGTTATGGGCCCGAGACCGAGCACATCGTCGATGACCTCGGAGATCACCTGTGCTCGCTCGGAGCGAATGAGAGGCAGGGGTTCCTCATCGAGGACCTTGGACGCCACCACCTCCACTTCGCTGGCCAGCTTCTGTCGGTCCGCCGGAGAGTCGGTCTTCCGGAGCAGCTCCTTGTCTATCTCCTTTACGAGCCTCTCATGGATTTTCTCTTTAAGAGCTGCGTACGGGTCCTCGCGCGGCATGACGGGCCCGGATTCGACTTGCACAGCCGCCGACCCGCCGTCCAATCGCGCCGAGTCCAGCACCCGGAGCACCCTGTCCTCCGCCTGAGCGGCGGCATGCAGCGGTCCTTGCCCGCCCCGCACTGGCGCCAAACCCGCCTGCACCGGCTTTGCCTGTCCCTGCTTCACCTGTTGCACGCTTTGCACTTGCCGCGCTTTCTCCAACCGTGCCTGAAGTGACATGGGTCACGCTCACCCACCCGTGAAAATGCTGAAGATCCGCCCTGAGATCCCGAGACGTCGCCTCGCGCCTGCGCTGTGGCCTTCCGTAGCCGCCATCGCAACTATGTCTGCCTGGCCACCGCCTGCCGCCGCGACCTTGCGACCCGCCAGCGCGTCCGGGACCGCGTCATCGCCGTCACCGGCGCCGATCGCCTGCGCGAGATCGCGTATGGTCTGCGATATCCTCGCCGACGGGGCGCTAGTCACAAACGGCACGCCTTTGTTGACAGATGGCACGACAACCCTGCCATCGCTCGGGATGTGAACGTCCACCGGCCTGCGCAGGGTCTTCTCGGTCTCGTCTATGCTAAGGCCGATGTCCCGCGAAGAGCGATTCACGACGAGCTTGACCTTGTCTTCGTCGTATCCCAGGGCGTCCATGATCTCCAGGCATAGCCTGGCGTTCTTGATGGCCGGAAGCTCGAGCGTCGTGACAAGCAAGATCTTGTCAGCCGCGTCGAGCGCCGCAAGGGTGGTGTCGTTTAGCCCCTGCGGCATATCCACGACTATGAAATCGTAGGCTTCGGCAAGGAGCGTTAGAATGGCCTCGACGTGCTTGGCGTTGACTATCTCCGCCTGCTCCGGACGCAATGGCGATGAGAGCACTCTAACCCCCGATTTGTGAGTGACTAGGCACGCCTCCACGAGCTCCGAATCGATCTCGTCTTCCTTCGCGATGTCGGCAATGGTCCTGATCGGAACCGTGTCGAGCATGATGGCCACGTCGCCAAACTGAAGGTCCAGGTCCATCAACACCACGTTCTTGTGGCTATGGCTTGCGAGCTCGACCGCGAGGTTGGTGGCTATGGTGGTCTTCCCCACGCCGCCCTTCGTGCTGAATACCGCGACGATCTTCCCCTCCTTACGCTGGGCTATCGGCACAGGCGCGAACCTTGCCCGCCGCTTGGCGTCCATCTCGTACGCCCGTCGAATCGTGTTGATGAGATCGTCACTGGAAAAGGGCTTTATGAGGTAGTCCCGTGCACCGGCCGCCATCGCCTCTCGAAGATACTCCGACTCCCCCTGCACCGATATGATGATGACAGTGGTGGTCGGAACCTCCACGGAGATCGCCTCGGTCGCCTCTATGCCGCCCATCACCGGCATGTTGATGTCCATGAGGATCACATCGGGCCTGAGCCTCTTCGCTAGAGCGATCGCCTCCTTGCCGTTCTCGGCCTCGCCTGCCACGATGAACCCCTGCCCGAACGACAGCAGCTTCCTGAGGTTCTCACGGGTCTCGGCCACATCGTCCACTATGAGGATCTTGATTCTCTCTTCCGGCATGGCCGTCACCTCCCGGATCCCCCGGACGCAGACGCAGGCGGCGACGATTCCTCCGCAGACACCGGTGGCGTGGGTTGCAGCATCATGTCGCGGGTAACGGGCTCTCCTGTCTTCACCACTTTCGTTGTAATCAAGATCACGAGCTCCGACTCTCCCCTCTCAAACTTCTCGCTCTTGAAGAGCGAGCCGATGATGGGGATGTCTCCGAGAATCGGGATCTTGTTCACGATCTTTGCGTCATTGTTCTGAAGGAGCCCGCCGATGGCGATGGTAGCCCCGTCATCGACAATGAGGTGAGTCGAGGCACGCCTTACTTTGAGCGCGGGAATCACGGCGTCCCCCACGTCAAGGGCGTTGTTCCAGTCAAGGGACGACACCTCCGGTTGGACGTCTATTGCGATCCGGCCTCTCGAGTCAACCACCGGCAGCATGGTCAGCTTGATGCCGTATGGCCGCCACTCGAATGCGATCTTGCCGTCGCTCTGCCCGACGTACACCGGAATCTCACCACCCACAAGGAAGTCAGCTTGTTCCCCACTCAGGGTGAGCAGCGACGGGGCCGCGAGCACCTTGGCGGCGTTCTCGTTCACGAGGAGGTCAAGCACAGCCCTAATCGGGCTGAGTCTCCAGATCTCCTCGATGGGACTGCCGTGCGGAATGAGTTGCCGCCATGCCTCCCAGGTGGTCACATCCGTGGGCAGGGGCGGGAGAGGTGGAAAGCTCACCTCCCCGAACAGGAACGACCCGGGCTCGATTCGTTCGCCGTTCACTCCGCCCCACGTTACACCGAGGTTTTTGAGGGCGTCCCTGTTAACCTCGACCACGTTCGCTTGCAGAAGCACCTGTAAAGGATCGGTCATCTCGACGAGGTTCACTACGTCCTTGCTGAACATGGCGGCTATCTTCCCGACCCTCTCGAGCTCACTTTGCGAAGGCACGGTGCCTTCAAGAAGAAGTTTACCGTCTACCGACCGCACCGACACTGTGGGCAAGTTGATGAACGCGCTCACCCTATCCTCGAGCGATGGTTCAGGTCGTGTCGCGGGAGCCGCTGGCTCCGCGCCAGATTCGGGTGCAGGCGCAGGCGCGGGCGCGGACCCTAGCGCCGTGGGCGTTGACGTGGAAGCCGCCGGTGGCACTGATGCCACTGGCGCTGGCTCGGGCTCCTCAACGCGGATGATGCTGACGACGTTGGAGGCATAGAGCCTTGCGACTGTCTCCGCCCGGAGCTTCGCGTAGTCGCTCGACACCAGCCCCTCGAGAAGCACCTTGCCCTTGACCACAGTGACCTCCACGGCCGGGTCTCGTATCGCTGCCACTATGGCGTCCCGCAACGCCGCGTCGGGGTCCACCCTCTCTGCAGCGGCAGCAGCGGTGCTAGGCTCAGCCTCCCGGGGCGTCTCCGCCTTTTCGGCTCCTGCTGCCGCCACAGCCTCCCCTGCGGCTCCGCCACCGCTCGTGTCCGCCGCTGTCTGAGGACCAGCTTGTTGCGGTTGCGGGGGGAGGGGCGAGCCAACGCTCTCCGCGCCCGGTGCTGACGCGGGCGCTGGCTCGCCTTTTGCGACCGCCTCGTCGCTGGGAGAGGGCGGGGTAACCACAATGAAGTTCAGAACCTGGTTTGAGAAGATCCTCGCTATCTTCTCGGCGCGATCCGAGTCGAGGGGATTTTCCACGTTCCCTTCCAGGATCACGGCATCCTTCAGAACTCGCACTGAAACGCCTGGCACGCCGATAGCGGCCTGGACCTCCGAGGCAGCGATAACCGGAGGCTCCGGGGGAAGGGTGGGTCGCCTGACAGTCAGGAGATTAAGGACTTTGTCCGCATATGCCCTTGCAATGCGCTCTGCCCTCTCTGAATCGGCGTCAGTCTCGACCACCCCATCGAGGAGGAGCGTCGACCTGGCGAACCTGGCCTTAACGCCGCTTATCCCGATGGTCTCCTCGATCTCACGCACGACGTCCGCGTTGTCGACGCATACGCGCACGTCGTAACTGGATCGACCCTGCGCATCCCAAACGTGGAGGGTTGTTCGTCCTTCAGCCTTGCCGTTTACGATGACCTCGGTCTTTGACACCACCACCACGTCGGCGATGTTGGGGTCAGCAACCGCCACCCTCACCAGCCCATTGACCTGGAGAATGCGCGATTCCCCTACAACCACGGCGAATGTCGGGTTGCGAGTGACGACGGCCGGCTGCTGCGGTTGCACCGCCTGCTGCGCTTGTCCTGACTGCTGCGCCGGCTGGGTCTGGGTCTGGAGCCCGCCCGGTGTTGCCGGTGCCGCGCTCGCCGCCACAGGGGACGCCGCGACGGCGAGCGTGGCAGAGGCCAGGACGATGAGCGCCAGGGCGAGAAGTCTATTCCTCCTTGTGCCAAGAGACAGATGGGTTCCAATCATTGTTTGGTCGCCTCCCCGCCGTCACTCAGGGTGACGAAGGTCCTCTGCGTTCCCTTGATTACCTCCACCACCTCAGGCTCGGAAATCGGCTTCTCGGCAAGCTGAGAAGGAAGCGATGACGGCCCGTGCGCCACAGGGGTTGGGGGAGCCTGGCGCGTTATGGTCACGGCGGGTCCCTGGGATGTATCCCCAGGGGAGACCACAGGTGCACCGGACCGCGGGGTGCTCTCGCTTGCCGATTTGGGAGGCGACCAACCTTTAACCTCTTTGAGGAGATCCCGGGCGACTATGCCGGAGCTCTTCGTCGTTGAGGCAACCACCGGTCGGAGCGCCAGACGCAGTTGGCCCATGTCCTCGGCGAGGGCGAGCTTCTCTGCTTCAGAGGGGGTCACTGCCAGGGTGACACTGGTCGACACCTTGGCCTTGCCCTGGCTTGTATCCTCGGTGTCCTGCGCCACGGCGAGGACTTCCACGTCTTGGAGCACTGTGAAAGCCATGTCCCCGGTCTCATCCGTTCCGTCAACCGTGGCCACGACGTCCACACGGTCCCCGGGCTTCACGAACCCCGCCACGCCCACCACCTCGTTCACCGGAATGGTCACAGCGCGCTTGTCCCGCGGGACTGAGGACGCGAGGCCCACGGGCTCATTCTGGCCGAACAGCCTGTCCATGATAATGGGCTCGCCCTCGAGTATCTCGTACTTGGTAAAGAGGCCCACCACTTGTTCCGCCGCGCGCGCCGTCCTCGCGTGGATGGCGCTCTCCGGCATCTCCCTCACATAGATCATGTCCGGCGTGATCTTGGTGCGCGGCGGTATGGTCGCTTTGGCGGCCACCACCGGGAGGTTCTTGACCTCCACAGGTTTGGGCTTTGCCGCGTTGTTGACGTATACATAGGTCATGACGGCAGCTAAGAGCCCGGGTATCAGGGCGAGCGCGATCGTGAACTTACCGCCCTTCATTTAGCCACCCCCTCGTCCTCGGCCAAGCGAGCCCGCCTCGCGGCCGAGGTTGACCATCGTGCGAACGTAGCGTTCTACCGTGACACGTGACCCAGCGCCACGTGTTGCCGTGTTATCCCGTCGCCACTCCTACTCCTCTAGCCTGGTGGCGATCACGCCGTAATTGCCCGCGCTCCCGGGTTCGCCGTCAGCCACCAATTTTATGAACCTGCCGGTGACCTCGCACTCCTTGCCTTGCGCGATTGCACCTTCGAGGAAAAACGCGGCGAACCCCACGAGGCGAACCTGGGAGCGCCCGTGGAGCTCCTCCGGGTCGAAATCGGCCACCGGCACCACGATCACCCTTGGGCAATCCTTCGCGAAATGATCGAACGTGCATGGCGGCGAGTGGTGGCACTGGGATATCCTGTACGTGACCCCCCTCACCGTTGGGCCGGACATGTTGCCGGGCTCGGTCTCGAGCCAAACCTCTCGCCACTCGTCCATACGCAGCCAGCCCTGGTAACCGTACTTGATGTTATACTCGTAGTTGCTGGCACCCCGCCCTCCGAGGGCGAGACCGCCGAAGTTTCCGTGATCGCCCGCGCCACCTCCGTATTTAAGGGTGTACGGCTGGCCGTACACGAACTCCTGGTCCGGGACAACGAACGGCGCCGCTCCCCACACGGCGCTCAGCGACCCCGTCGTGGCGGTAGCGCTTGCGCCGACGTCGCTGCTGGCGATGCCGAAAACCTTTGCGAACCCCAGCGGAACGGTGCGGGACACCGTCACTCTGATGCTGTGGCTGTCGGGGAAGGTGGTGACGACACGGGCTTCTTCGGCTCCATTCTTCACGGCGTAGCTCACGGCCTCGGTTTCCGCTCGGGCCGGATCGCCTGGGAGCTCTTGCACGCCCGCGAGCGCGGCCGCGTCGGCAGCGTTAGACAGCGCGATTCTATTAAAGTACAGGAGGCCCACGTCCACCACAATAGCAGCGATGCCGAGCAATACCACCATGGCGAGCGCAACAAACACTATGACGCTCCCCTTCTCACTCGACAGGACCCTGCTCACAGGCGCCACCCCATTCACCGGCCTTTGCCACCTCCTCTTTCGGCCCACTCAAGGCGGGGGTCATTCTACGCGCATCACCGTAACGCCCCGCACAGGGTAAGGATTTGTGAGTATGTCGCTCAGGAGCGGCACCACGATGTCAACGAGGTATTTGACCTCGACCCGCAACTCCACACCACGCACCCGCTCGGACTGGGGAGGCGTGATGTCCACGGTGATCTTGCTCGCGTCTAGAGCGCTCGCCGCATCCAGGACGCGCTGCGTTATCTCCGCGTCTGTCTTGCCGAGGACTCCGATCCTCGCCCCTTCGCGCGATGCGTGGGACACGATGAGTTGTGCGCTCAGAACCCTCCCAAACTCGATGATGCCGGTGAGCAGGAGGAGGAGAACGGTGAGAACGATGGCCATCTCCACCAGGGCCTGGCCGCGGCTGCTTCTCGGAAGAGAAAAGCTTTCGTTGCGGGACATGCTCCGCCTCCCTCCTCCTTGCCCGCCCGTCCTGCAGGGCGCGCGTTGCGCTCTTCCATCTGCACGCTGCATGCGGCCCGGCGCACGCTCAACTGTGGCATCTCTCGACCCCTCGAATGACAATCCCGACACGGGGTATGGCGGCATACCCAGCGGCACCGAAGGAAACCCGAGACGCGCCCGGGACCTCCTCTCCTACATGAATGCCAAGGAAAAACGCGTAGCAATGGCTATCACAAGACCGATTCCAATGGCGGCCGAATACGGGATCGCCACGCCCGAGTGGGGCACGGGCACAGCCTCCTCAAGAGGACGCACAACCCTCACGGTGCGGCCGACAAGGCCCGGGATGATATATGAAAGAAAGCCTAAGAAGCCCACAAGGATAGCCCTAAGGGTCACCCCCAGCCGGCGCCGCCTGGCGAGCGCCACAGCGGATATGATGCCTCCGGCGACGGCGCCGTAAAGGATCGAGTACGCCGCGCCTTTAGGTCCCATGATGGCCCCGATGGCAGCAAGGAGCTTCACGTCGCCCGCGCCCACCCACCCAAGGGCGAACGGCACGAACAGGATGGCGGTCCCGGCGAGGAACCCGAGGACGGATTGTCCGAGTCCCCCAAGCCCCCCTGACACAAGGGCAAGTGCGAGTCCGAGGAAAATGCCGGTGATAGAAACTCTGTTCGGAACACGCCTTTCTTTCCAGTCGTGCCAAGCCGCCAGACCTGTCACGACCACTGCGATCACAAGTCGAAGCACCATCAGCCCGCCTTTCGTACGACACTCTACGACCTTAAGGCCGTGCCCAGCAGTGGAAAAAACCACTTGGGACGAGGCAGCCTTCGTCCCGTCTTCCCCTGCCCTCGTATGCCGGAGCTCATCTCGCCTTCTGAGTCGACCGCAGGCTCGCTACTTGAAATCGAGGGCGGGGGCCACTCCTTCGTACAGGACTCTCGCGCCTTCTCCCAAGAGAGTCAGCACCCCAGCTACCACGACTACCACTAACGTTAGGATGAGCGCGTATTCCGTCACGCTCTGACCCTCTTCGCCCGCGGCGAGCTTTCGGAACACCCGTACTATCGGTTCGGGCTTCATATGGCACCGCAGCATTGCCAACACCCCTTAGCGTTCTCCATCGAGCCCTATCGCTCTGACCCTATCCATCATGGCAGTTGCGCGTTGCCCTCCGGGAGGGGACCGGAGGGACCTCCGCGCTCATCCCGCTGCTTGCCAAGCGACTGCGCACCAATTGCAGGCCCAGACCACCTGGTAGCCGATCCATCAGGAATCTGGAAAGGTGTCACTTATGGAAGGGTGTCACTTACCGTCTTAAAGAGGCCTTGCAGCTTCGTGCCCATAGTGGTCAGAATCGCTATCACCACCACCGCAACGAGGGCGAGAATGAGCCCGTATTCAACCATGCTCTGTCCGTCTTCCTCATAGAAGAGCCTCTTCAGCAGCGCCAACATGACTCACACCTCCTTTCGTGCAAGTATGCCCGACGACCGCGTGAAGAGGTCTTTGTGGTCAACCGCTCTCGAAAACTGGGTCAGATCAGGTCAGGGCAAAACCGCTGGGCTCGTGCAACCCGGCTGACCCGCAGGCCCCTTTCGCGGCCTGCCGAAGAGACTCTTCAGAAAGACGAAGCCTGCACGTCGGCGTTGCCAAACGAGCAGGCTCCAAAAGTCCCTTCTCTTCGGCAACCCGGCTATCATGGCCAGAACCCCTCCTGGCTTTAGACCCGTGGCTTTGCGTCCCCGCCTTTCGACGGGTTTGCCTTTGTCGGGAGAACATTCTAGGTTTTCGATTGTGAGGGATCCTCAATTCCCGTCTAGAAAAGTATCACATGATGGCAAGGCTTGCCTATCAGCCCGATGGCTCATTTTCGGACGGGACTTTGGTCATGGGCCCTTCGTCCTGGGACCCCCCGGACCCTGAGAACCCCTGGCTGATGGCCCATATGGCGGCCTGGGTGCGCCGGTCCGCCCCGAGCTTGTGGAGAAGGTTGCTGACGTGGTTCTTGACTGTTTTCTCGCTTATCGAAAGCATCCTCGCGATCTCCCGGTTGCTCTTGCCCCGGGCGACCAAGGAAAGGACCTCGCGCTCCCTCGCAGTCAATCGATGCCTCGCGCCCTCCACCCCTGCGTAGGACGAGGCAGCGACCGCATCCGACGGCGCGGCCATCGCATGCAGAACCGCCTCTTCGAACCCCGAAGCCACGTCGCGCAGCCTGGCGACACCCTCCACCAACACTCTTACCAGTCGCGGCGACGCATACTGGTGCCCGCGGGCAGCCGCCCGAATCGCGTAAACGAGGTCCTCCGGAGACGCCGAGCGATCCAGGCATGCGAGCACCCCCGACGTGAACGCGTCCATGACGGCATCAAGAACCTCCCGCCCAGCGTCACCAACATCTACCACGGCCACCGTCGCGTACGCCTGTCGCACACCGGCGTGCGCGCTCTGCCCGGCTTGTCGTCCTCTCGCCGGCGCGAACGCGGAAAGGCTTGCATCGAGGCCAAGAGCCCAAGCGGCGAGAGCGGCCCGCCACGTTCCAGCGCCCGAGGACGGCGCACTGCCCACCACGATCACGTCTGGACGGCATGCGGGAACGACCTCAGCAGCCTGCTCCAAATCGGTTACCTCGCCGACTACCTTGAGATCGGGCTCGGACTCGATGGCGCGACACATGCCCGCCCGGAAAAGAGAGCTTTGATCAACGATGAACACCCTGATCACTCGCGCCCCGCGGGTGGTGCCGGACGGCACGGCCACGTCCCGTCCCTCACCTTCCCGCGGACCCGCGCGTGTCAGGGTCCGCGATGGGGATCCTAACGGCCACCCTGGTGCCTCTGCCCGGGGCCGTGTCTATGTCGAGGGATCCGCCAAGGAGCTTTGCGCGCTCCTTCATCCCGGCGATCCCGAGTTTCTCCGATCTCCCGACGCCCCGCGAGACCGCGGCAAGGTCGAAACCCTTGCCATTGTCCTCAATGCTCGCTCCGACCGCGCTTACACCGTACCCAAGGGTGACCACGACCTTGGAAGCCAGTGCGTGCTTGCGCGCGTTGTTAAGCGCCTCCTGCACGATCCGAAAGAGAACGAGCTCGACCACGGGGTCAAGCCTCGTTTCTTTGCCGAGCACGTTCATTTCCACAGGCAGGCTGTGGCGCTGACTGAAGTCGCTCACGTACCGCCGCAACGCAGGTGCCAGCCCCAGGTCATCCAACATCATGGGCCGCAGGTCGAAGATGATGCGTCTGATTTCGCGAAGGCATTCGGTGATAGCTTTTCTGAGGTCGCGGATCTCCTCGAGGGCGCGGGGAGGATCCTCGGAGATGAGCCTTTCGACTATCTCCAACTGCAGGATAGCATTGGCCATCATTTGGGCAGGACCATCGTGGATGTCTCTTGCGACACGCCGCCGCTCCTCCTCCTGGGCCTTTATGACCCGCTCGACCGTATCCTCCCCTTTACTGCCAGACGAATACACGAGCGCGTCACCTCCCAAGATGTGACAAATGACTATGTGTCAGCCCGGTCATTTCATGATCTCATGCTGTTCAAAACCCCAGGCCCTTCCAGAAAGAGCGCGCCCGAGCCATGAACCCCTCCTTCGTGGCGGCCGCGGCCACACCCGACTCTACAGGGACATACTCTCCGCCGCGCCGAAGCGACTCCTCGGCTCGCTCAAGCACCCTGACCACCTTCGCTCCGTTAGCGCCGTCGGTGAGCGGGCGTTTGCCCTCGCGGATACACTCCAAGAAATGGAGGCATTCGTTTCGGAGGGGTTCGCTCATTTTGAGCTTGGGGATGTACACGTCGCCGTAAGTGAACGTGTACTGGAAACCCGAGAAGCCGTTCAGCGCGTCCGCGCCATTCGGCGTATCGGCGGTGGTTTCGGTGGCCTCCGCGACCCCGTTGGGGTGGGAGCCGTTTTCGAACCTTTTCATGAAGTCGCGCCGGCGGTTCACACCTTTGTTGTAAACCTTGACCTTTTCCAGTGTTTCCGCGTCGTCGAACACTATCATCTTCTTCTCGCCGATTATCGTCGTCCGGCTCGTCTTACACGGGTCAAGCCAGCTCAGATGGATGTTCGCCATCACTCCCGAGCCAAAGCGGATGGTCACGAAGGCCACGTCCTCAATGCCGTCGTTCACGTAGGCCTGACCAGTGGCCGCCACGCTCACTGGCTCATCGCCCAGCAAATAGAGAAGGGTCGCTATGTCGTGTGGAGCCTTGTCCCACAACACACTCACGTCTTCGCGCACGATCCCGAGGCTCGTGCGGGCAGCATGCATGTAGTAGATCCTTCCCAGCTCGCCTGAGTCGACATACTCCTTGACCACGCGCATCGCAGGGTGATAGTCCATGATGTGCCCAACCATCAGGACCTTGCCCGCCTTCTCGGCGATATCCACAAGGTGATCCGCGTCCTCCGAGGAAAGCGTGAACGGCTTCTCCACGAGGACATGCTTCCCCCGAAGAAGGCACGCACGAGCTATACTGTAATGAGTGGCGGGAGGAGTCGCCACCACCACCGCATCTATCTTCGGATCAGACGCCACCGCCTGGAAATTCCTAGTCAGCTTCACAAGAGGGTATCTCTCTCTGATTGCCGTAAGCCTGGCCTGATTGGTGTCACAGCAGACTACCAGCTTCGCCTCGGAGATCTCGGAAAAGTTCCTGACATAGTTCTTCCCCCAGTTACCGCACCCGATCACACCGACATTCACCACGCTGGCTATCCTCCTCACAATGCCCGGAGGCGACAGGCCGACGCCACATGGCAGGACGGGCCGACACACCACAACATAGAACTCGACCGATGCGGTCGAGCCCGCACCGTCACCAGAACCTCCATGAGACAGGCTTGCGTCCACCCGCGGCAAGCCAATGTCCACGTCTACTTCTACATAAAGCCCCGAATTCCTCTTCCTAGTATGTCCCTGCCGTCACAAAAGCGCTGGACCTCGCGCAGCCCCGCCTCGTTTTGCGTCCCTTTCCCCCACCGGCAGGGCGGCACACATAAAGCGGAGCCGCACGAAGCGCCCCTGCACAGACTACATAAAGCACTGATGGAGCGCTGTACTAAGCACGCGGGCGCGCATATGACGTGCGGCCGCAGCTCAGCGCGCTTGGCACGCCGTGCCTCCCCGCCCCGGAGCTCGGGGCCGCGCGCGTCCGTTAGTCCCCCCTTGTTTTCCGAGGTTCTAAGTATGTTGCCGAGAGTCCGCGCCACTTCCGGCCGAGGGATCCTGCCCAGGGTTGCCGGTGCTTGCACGACGGGGCGTGGAGAGTCCGGCAGGCTTGCGCGCCGAATTCGAACGAGGCGCGCCGCAAGCGCGCCGTCCCTGGAGGGCGTGGCCGGCAACCCTACCGCCGTCAAGAAAGGAGACGAAGACCTATGGCGCCGTACTTAGACAGGATCACCGGTGGTTGCGCTAGAAGGCATCGGCTTTCAGGTCGTCGACCTTGTCCAGCCTCTCCCATGGGAGGTCCAGATCGGTCCTTCCGAAATGGCCGTACGCCGCCACAGGGCTGTAAATCGGCCTCCGAAGGTCCAGCCTCTCAATGATGGCGGCCGGACGCAAGTCGAAATGCTTGCGAACGAGCGCCAGAATATCGTCGTCATCCAGCTTACCCGTGCCGAAGGTCTCAACGCCGACCGAAACGGGACGCGAGGACCCGATGACGTAAGACGCCTGCACCTCGCATTTGTCCGCAAGGCCCGCAGCGACGAGGTTCTTCGCTACCCACCTCAAAGCGTAGGACGCCGACCTGTCAACCTTGGTCGGGTCTTTGCCCGAAAACGATCCGCCACCGTGGCGTGCCGCACCTCCGTACGTGTCCACGATGATCTTTCGGCCCGTGAGCCCCGAGTCGCCGTGGGGGCCGCCTACGACGAACCGGCCTGTGTTGTTGATGAAGAACCTCGTGCGCTCATCGAGGAGAGACGGCGGGATCACGTGGCGAATTACCTTTTCGATAATGTCGCGCCTGAGTGTCTCATAGTCGACCTCCGGGTGGTGCTGGGCGGAGATCACCACGGCGTCCACCCTCACAGGCGTGTCGCCGTCATACTCCACGGTGACCTGCGTCTTCCCGTCCGGGCGCAGATAGTCCACGATCTCCTGCTTACGGATCTCCGCGAGCCGCCGGGCCAGCTTGTGCGCAAGCATTATCGGCATGGGCATCAGTTCCGGGGTCTCACGTGTGGCAAACCCGTACATCAAGCCCTGGTCGCCAGCGCCCAAATGTTCGAAACCGTTTGCGACCCCGGCCGCTTCGAGCTGTCTAACCTCGAGCGACCGGTTCACTCCCATGGCAATGTCCTCCGACTGCTCGTGGATGGACGTGATAACGCCGCAGGTATCAGCGTCAAATCCGTACTTGGCCCTGGTGTACCCGATCTCCCGCACTGTATTGCGGACGATCTCTGGGATCTCCACGTAGCAAGACGTGGTGATCTCACCAATGACGAAGACCACGCCCGTCGTCGCGGCAACCTCGCACGCCACGCGGGCATTAGCGTCCTCCTTCAGGATAGCATCGAGCACGGAGTCGGCGATCTTGTCGCAGAGCTTGTCCGGGTGACCTTCGGTCACTGACTCTGACGTAACAAGCCTCCTCGCCTTTGTTGAGCATCTCCCTGTCGTTTCTCCCATGTCAGCACCCCTCCTGCTCTGTATTTCGGAACCTGTCACCTAAGCCCAACCGTCTCAATCGGCCCAGCATTGTCCCGGCGAGTCGCGCCGCTCGATCGCACCGCGCAGCTGCACCCGAGACGCACAAAAACGCCCCTTCCGCGTTCAGGAAGAGGCGCTGCATCTCTCATCTCCCAGAACGGAAAGTTCTGCAGGAATTGGCACCGTGCAGGCGAGTCCGCCGCCGGTTGCCGGGCTTCATCGGGCCAGTCCCTCCGCCGCTCTTGATAAGAGCCTTCCATATTGTGTTTTCCAGGCTGCTGGCAGTATTATACTACCCCAGCCGCGCGAAGTGCAATGGTTTTCCGCAACAATCGCGGATTCTGTAAGGCACATGTAAGACACAAAGGACAGGAATGTGGTCCTAGCCAGGTCGGGGGATCCCGGATGGACGGCGAGTGTGGCAAGCTATGGGTGGGAGGTTAAAGTGCGGCTATGCGAATCCAGCAGTTCTTGGCGAGCGACTCCTCCAGCCAGTTTCGCGCAAGGTTCGGGCTGGCGCCCGATGGCAGGTTCCTTTCGTTCCCGCCATGCACTTCTCGGGCGGCCCCTAGTCGCCGTGCTCCGCACATGTTGGCAGGGCCCACGAGAAAGACCATCACTACCTGCGCCCGCGACCGGCGCACTACAAGACGATCGCGAGGGCCTGGGTGGCGAGCACCACGAACACGAGTGCGAACGGGTAAGTGGCCGCGTATGGAGCCGCGACCTCGTCGCTTCCGGCGGCAGTTATGAGTGCTCCGAGAGCCGGCGTGCTCGTCATCCCTCCGCAGATGCTTCCTAGGTTGTCGGGCAGGTTGAGCTTGAAAAGCCACGCCGATGCAGCGAACCCGAGCACCATCGGAACCAACGTGATGAGCGCGCCGCTCGCGAAGAGCAGCCAACCGTATTTCGCCACGGTGGCTACAAACCCACGCCCTGCAGCAACGCCCGCGCCAGCTAGAAAGAGCATGAGACCCATCTCGCGCGTGATCCCGAGCGTGTGCCCTGGCGGCCTAAGGGACCACCGTCCCACGCCGCCGAAATGCCCGACCACGAGCCCTGCCATGAGAGGTCCGCCGGCGATGCCAAGGCTCAGGGGTCCGACACCGGGAATCTGCACGCGTAGCCGGCTTATGAGCAGCCCTGCGGCCAACACAAGCGTCAAAGCGAGCATGCCCGTCCGTTCTAGCGGCCGCCTCTGACGCCCCAAGGCCGCCTCGAACTTATCAAGCGCGTGCGGTGCGCCCACCGCTCGCACGACGTCCTTTTGCTCGAGCAGGGTGTCTGCGCGTGGCGTGAACTCAACGCCGGCCCGTCTGACCCTGGTAAGCACCACCCCGTAACGCTCGCTGGGATTTAGCTCGCGGACGGTGGTCCCAGCGACCTCGCGGCTCTCCAGGGTAAGGTCGCGCAGATCCACCCCCGGCTCGTCCATGGAGAGGTACGCGCGGCGCCCGACGAGCGCCTCCAGCTTCGCAAGCGCCTCGTCGGTCCCAACGGCACGTATTCCGTCCCCCCTCATGAGCACGGTATCGCCGAGCGCCGCGAAGACTTGGCGCCCTCTTTGCACACGGGACACCACGGCCCCCGTGCGCGAGAGCACACCGAGCTCAGCGAGGGTTTTGCGCTCCACATCGGGATTTTCCACGATGAATTCACGCACAAGGAGCGTCTCCGCGAGTTTCACGCCTCTCTCTGGCGCCCGCGATAGCCTTGCTACCTCTTCCTTCAGATTCCTTCGAAGGATTTGCGGCATGAGCTGCACGAAGAGTACAACGCCTACCACGCCGAAGGGGTAGGCTATCCCGTACCCGATCGACGCCGCATTGTCGCCCGTGGCCTCAAGCGCCACGGCAAGGCCCGGCGTGGTGGTGAGGGCGCCCGTGTAAATGCCCACTGCAAGCGCCCGCGGGATGTTGAGAGCCCTTGCAAGAAGCACCGTTGCCGCTGCTCCCGAACCCACTATGAGAAGAGCTATCGCGCCGTACGATAGCGCGTTTCGCCTAAGGTTCCTGAAAAACCTTGGGCCCGCCGTGAGACCCACGGAACCTACAAACAGCGCAAGCCCGAGATCGCGCACGATGCCTGGTATCTCGTATCCCAGGTGCCCGAAGTACAGCGCCGCGAGCAGCACCCCCGACGTCCCGAGCTGCATGCTTCCCACACTGATGCCGCCAAGGACGTACCCAGCGGCAGCCAGGACGAACAACGCTTCAAGAGGAGTCACCATTTTCCCTTCGTCAGCCCCCGCTCGCCTCGGCTTCGCTCTTCCAGCTCTCTCCTCACCTCAGGCTCCGAGGAACGGCTTGCGCTGGAGCCATCACGTGCCGCTCCTCGCTGCCAGGGGACGCACCCCTGACGCCCCAGCACGGCGGGCCCCGTCATGGCTCGTGAGCTCACGAACCCAGCTCACGAACTGGGCTCCGCCTGCTTCGCCCGCTGCCGCAAGCTCACGGCAGGTCTTGAGGAACTCCTCGACGCTCCCGTCAAGCGTAGCCGTGCTCCTCGCTATGAATATCCGTTCGTGACAGGTGGCTACCGTCCCTTCCTCCGCCGTAAGCAACTCTTCAAAGAGCTTTTCACCAGGACGCACGCCCGTGAACTTGATCTCTATGTCCTTGTCCGGGTCAAGGCCAGACAGTCGCACGAGATCGCGAGCGAGGTCAACTATGCGGACAGGCTCCCCCATATCGAGCACGAAGACCTCTCCGCCTTCACCCATTGCGGCAGCCTGTATAACGAGTTGGACAGCTTCGGGGATGGTCATGAAGTAGCGCACCATATCGGGGTGGGTCACCGTGATCGGGCCGCCCGCTGCGATCTGCCGCTTGAAGAGCGGTATCACACTCCCCCTGCTCCCAAGGACGTTCCCGAACCTGACCGCCATGAATCTCGTGTTGCTATGCTCGTTCAAGGCCTGGATGAGGAGCTCAGCCGCCCGCTTGGTGCTGCCCATGATGCTCACGGGGTTCACGGCCTTGTCAGTCGAAATGAGCACGAACCTGGAAGCAGCGTGCCGATCGGCCGCGCACGCAACATTCCAAGCGCCGAAAACGTTGTTGTTTATCGCCTCTTCGGGATGCATCTCCATGAGCGGCACATGCTTGTGGGCGGCCGCGTGAAAGACCACGTCCGGCTTGTAGCGTGCGAACACGCTTTCCATGCGCGCCGCGTCCCGTATATCGCCTATGACGGGCACGACGTTGAGAGAGGGACACGTCTCCCTGAGCTCGAGGTCGATGTCGTATATGTCGTTTTCTGCATGCCCCAAGAGCACGAGGCTTGCCGGTTGGAACCTCGCGATCTGTCGGCACAGCTCCTGTCCTATAGATCCGCCGGCGCCCGTCACGAGTACCGGCCGACCTGTCAAGTAACCGCCGATCTTGTCGAGGTCCACCCTGACTTGTTCCCGCCTCAGCAAGTCTTCTATCTGGACGTCGCGGATACGGCTCACATCCACTTTGCCGTCAATGAGCTCGTACACTCCTGGAAGAGTCTTGACGCGCGTCCCGAGCCCTTCGCACGCGGCCACGATCTCCTTCACGACACGGCCAGGCACCGACGGCATGGCTATGATGATCTCGTCCACGTCGTGCCGCGCGACAAGGCTCGGGAGATCAGCGCGCGTGCCCAGCACTCGCAAGTCTGCGACCATATATCCCTGCTTTGAACGGTCGTCATCCACAAACCCGACTATGTCGTAACACAGCTCCGGATGGGCTCGGAGCTCCTTCGCCACCAGCACGCCAGCCTCGCCGGCACCTATGATGAGAGCACGCCGGCACGGGCCGACCTGCCACTCAGCGCCACCCGGCCCAGGCCCAGGTCGTGTAGGCGCCGCTCCGTTGGTCGCCCAGGCCCGGGACCTGCCCGTCAGAATCCATTCCCGCCTCAGCCGGGCGAAGAGGCGCAGCCCGCCAGCAAGGCTGATGTTGAATAGCCACATGAGAATGGTGGCGCTTCGAGGAAAGCCAGGTCCATGGATTAGGTGTAGCAGGAAGTAATCGCCGATCGATGCCACGGTGCCGGCTTCAGCGATGGCCACGAGCTCCCGGACGCTTGCGAATTGCCACAGTCTATCGTAAAGGCCGAATGCCTGGTACGAAGCGATCCTAAGTACCAGCAGTGCAGGCAGGCGTGGCGAGATCATATTGAGATATGGCAGTGCTCGTGCCTGGTTGAACTCAAAGCGCACGAGCAGTGCCATAAAGACGCTTGCAAGGCAGCACGCAATGTCGCAGCTCACAAGGATAGCTCTCCTTGCCCTGCGAGTCATGGGACCTCACACTCCAACTCCGTGGTTGAGCGGGATCTTGCGCCACGAGCCGCGGCTCCTCACCGCCATGCCCGCTCCCGCACAGGCGCCGACCGCGCGGAAACACCGTGCGTTGATGTGTTCGTCGCAAGCGCCAGGATTTCCTTCATGTGTCAAGTGCCGGGACACGACTAGATGAAAACATTTTCTAAAATCCTCAAGGATAGAGGCATTGACGAAAAGCCGATCCGAGGAAATGCGACTCGCAGGAAGGAATCGCTCGGAGATGGTAGAATTCTGGTGTCGTAAGAGTCTTCCGGCACCGTGCCAGTGCCCGGAACTCACGAACGTGAGACGGTAACGGAAGGGTGACACGTCCACACGATATGATGAAGCGGTTGCGTTCTGTTTTCGTATCGCCCGCGCTGCCAACAGGTGTTCCCGCGCTCCTTGTCTGCATCTGCGTGCTTCTCGCGGCGTTCGTGCAGACCACATCTGCCCAGGTCGCCTCGTCGGCCGCTCGTGAGTCGCCAGCGGGCTACATCATCTCCGCCGGCGACCTGCTCGATATAGCCGTATGGGGTTATGAAGACCTGTCCGCGATGGTAAGGGTCAGGGAGGACGGGAAGATATCGTTCACAAGCCTCATAGAAGAGGTCCAGGCGGCTGGGTTGACCGTGCCAGGGCTCCAGGAGGTCCTCACCGAGAAACTCTCCTATTATCTCAAGAATCCCAGGGTCACAGTGTCGGTCCGCGAGTCGCGGCTCGTCCGCGTAAACGTCATGGGAAGCGTCCGCTCCCCCGGAACGTTCAGCTTTCCCGAGCCACCCAACATTCTGGATGTGATCGCGGCGGCCGGAGGAGACACAGCTGAGGCTGACGTGACTTGTATCAAGGTCACGCACAGGGCGGGGCTTGCGACGCCTTCGGGGGCCGCGCCCGGCCCCGGCGCGGAGCCGACCACCGTCGACTTGCGCGCCGTGCTTGCAGGCACCGCAGAACCCTCAGCATGCGTTCTCGCCGACGGCGACACGGTCTTCGTGCCCAGGGCGCTCGCAGTCAAAGTCATGGGAATGGTCCGGGCACCGGGCACGTACTACCTGGAGCGTGGAGCCCGCCTCGCCGATGCCATCGCGAGAGCTGGAGACGTGCTTCCCGAGGGCGACCCCAGCAATGTCTCGGTGTCGCGACAGGACGGCGCGCGGACCGTGGACCTCAGGGCTGCTGTCGCCGCTCCAGACAGCAGGGACAACCTCCTTCTCGCGGACGGCGACATAATCCACGTCCCGGAGGCGGTGCGTACCATCTCCGTGCTGGGCGAAGTTGAAAAGCCTGGTGTGTACCCCGTCGGCCCCGACACCAAAGTCTTCGACGCCATCGCGGCGGCGGGAGGGCCCGGGCTCGATGGCGACATCACTTGCGTCCGGGTGAGCCGGAGCAAGGGCGGAACGACCCAGGTATTCGAGATAGACTTGAGCGATTCCGGCAACATCGCGAGCCAAGGCGGTGACTCGCGCATCATCATGGGCAGCGCCTTCAAGCTGGAACCCGGCGACATGGTTTATGTGCCGAGAGCCATTGAGGTGCAGGTGCTCGGGCAGGTGAAATCCCCCGGCACTTACCGATTGCGCGCAGGCAGCCGCCTGGTCGACGCCGTCGCTAAGGCTGGTGGGCCCACGGACGCCGCGGACTCGTCGCAGGTTTCCCTCACGCGCACGTCCGCAAAGAACGCGAGTGCCGCGGCATCCGTGACGGCCAGAGTCCTCGACCTCGAAGGGATACTCAACGGTGCCAAGCCTGAGGACAACGTCGTTCTTCAAGACCAGGACATCATCTCCATCCCAGAACTCATCCAGGAGGTGTCAGTCCTCGGAGAAGTGGACCGCCCGGGCACGTACAAGATTCACAAGGAAACGCGCGTTCTCGACGTGCTGGCGCTCGCGGGCGGCGTGCGGCCGGAGGGTGATGCAACAAGCGCGGTCCTTACCAGTAAGGGCCCTGACGGCGAGGTGCGCCGCACGGTCGACCTGGACAGGCTCCAAGCCGCCGGCGGGGGCGATGAAAACTACATTGTCAGAAACGGCGACGTCCTTTATGTCCCTAAGGCGATCTCAGTCATGATCCTCGGGAAAGTGAAAGCGCCGGGGACTTACAGCCTCCGAGCCACGGCTCGGTTCATGGACGCCATCTCGCGGGCGGGAGGAGTCGCCGAGGACGGCGACCCGTCAGCAGTCACCCTCACACGACAGGGCGAGACCGCCAGGGTACACACCGTGGACATGCGGTCTATAATGGCGGGCGCTGAGGATCAGAACATCTCGCTTCGGGACGGCGACATCATCTTCGTGCCCGAGCTCGTGAGAGAGGTCTCGGTCATGGGCCAGGTGATGAAGCCCGGGGTATACAAGATACGCGACGGGACGACGTTGCTCGAAGTGCTCGCAATGGCAGGGGGTGTCACCGACACGGGCGACGACAGCGCCATCAGGCTCACGAGGCGGACCCAAGACGGCGCCGGCGAAGTGCTTGAAGTGGACGTTGAGAGCCTCGATCGGGACATCATCGTTCATCACGGTGATACAGTGTTCGTCCCGTTGAACGTGCGGCAGGTTTCAGTGCTCGGTGAGGTGGCAAGACCCGGAGTATATCCGATACGCGAGGGCACGACTCTTCTCGAGGTTCTGGCGATGGCGGGAGGAGTCACCCAACTGGGCGACGACCGCGCAGTGAGGGTCACGACCCAGGGGGCAGATGGGTCGCCGCACGCCGTCGAGTTCGACGTGGGACATCCGACTGAGGCTGCGGACGCTTCCTCGTGGGTTCTACGTGGGGGCGAAGTCGTTTACGTGCCAAGGTCCATCGCAGTACATGTCGTCGGCGAGGTGGCGAAGCCCGGCCTTTACTATTTGAAGGCAGGGAGCTCCGTTGCCGACGCCTTGGCGGTAGCGGGAGGGCTCACTGACGACGCAGACCGCTCGCAAGTAACGCTCACAACCCATACGAACGGCACGGGCACGTCCGCGTCAGCTGAACACGGCGCTCAGGTGTACCTCCTCGACGCGGACAAGATTCTAAAAGGCTCAGACCCCGCTTCCAACCGGATCGTATCCGACCAGGACACCATCTTCGTTCCCAAGGCCCGGCGCGAGGTGGTGGTAGTGGGCGAGGTCGCCAGACCCGGCGTTTACACGATCCGCGAAAGCGCTCGGCTCATGGACGCCCTGGCCCTTGCAGGCGGCCCTACCAAGCGCGCGGCGCTTGAGTCTGTGTGCATCTTCAGAAACGGCCAGGTCGCGGCAGGTGAGGAAATCGTGCTCGGCCGGGACGACCTGTTTTTCGCCGGCAAGGCTGAGGATAACCCGCCCGTGTTGGGCGGCGACATCGTTTACGTGCCGGCCACGTCCAAGATAGATTGGGAAAAAGTGCTGTCGTTCCTATCCGGCCTGAAGCTTATCAAGGACATTGTCGCACCATAGCGTGGTGCGGGGCTCTAAGGAGAGATGACGAAGCCTTATGGATCAGCTTGAGCAGGAAGTTGATCTCCTCGAATACCTGAGGGTGCTCGCCCGCAGGAAATGGCTCATACTTGCGCTTGTTCTCACCAGTGCGCTGACCGCGTACGTGGTCAGCGCCGGGATGACCGAGATCTATCAAGCCACTGCGACGATAATGGTGAGAACTGATAGCGCGGTGGGCACGATGCCGTTCATGGAGGAGATGATGGGCACTTCGGGAAATGACATCAGAAACTACATGGAATTCCTTAAGAGCCGAACCATTGTGGAGTCAGTCCTAACGCGGTTGGGCTGGTACACTCCCGTGTCCCCCGAGGACGTCGCCCTGTGGCAGAAGAGCCTATCGGTCCAGCAAGTCCAGGGAACGAACGTGGCAAAGCTCTCCGTGGAATCAGACAATGCTGAGAGGTCGGCCGCGTTTCTGAATGCCCTGATCGAGGTCTTCAGGGAACACAGCCAGAAGATGAACCAGGAATCGGCGCGTGCGGCAAGGGAGTTTGTCGCGCAGCAGCTTTCCATCTCCGAACAAGCGCTCCGGAAGGCCGAGGATGCCCTCCTTCAATACAAGAAGTCCAGCATGGTTGTGGAGCCGACAGAAGAAACGAAAGCTCAGATAGACAAGATCGCCGAGATCGAGAAAGAGCTCGCCGCGGCCCAGGTAGAGCTCAACGCGGCCATGGCGGAGAGGCAGGAGATAGAGCGCAACCTTAGGTCGGCGGATCCGACGCTCGTCACGTCGACGACACTTGTGAATAACCCGCTCGTGCAGCAATACAAGATCCGGCTGTCGGACCTTGAGACCGAGCTAGCAGGAGCACGCGAGCGATACACCGATAACCACCCGGCTGTCATCAGCCTGAAGGCACAGATCGCTCATGTGAAGGCCAAACTCGCCCAAGAAGTGGAGAACGTGGTCGGCTCGCAGACTAGCTCCCTCAACCCCATTTATCAGGCACTGCGCACGCAACTAGTGGAGAACGAATCTCGCATCGTGGGGCTCGAAGCGAAACAAGCCGCGCTCCGCGGAATGCTTCTTGACGCCGAGGCGAAACTGGCGGCGATCCCGGAGAAAGAAATGGACGTCGCACGCCTCATGAGAGAGCAGCGTGTAGATGAAGAAATCTACGTGATGCTGCGCACGAAGTACGAGGAAATGCGGATCACAGAGGCCATGAAAGTGTCGGACGTCTACGTGATAGATAGCGCGGTGGTTCCCGAGAAGCCCATCAAGCCGAGGAAGCTGCTCAACACGGCTATCGCCGCGTTTCTCGGGCTCTTCGTCGCAGTAGGTGTCGCGTTCCTCATGGAGTACGTGGACACGTCATTCAAAACCCAGGAGGAGGTCGAACGGCTCCTTGAGCTTCCCGTGCTCGGGGTTGTCCCCGATATGCGGAGGTTCCGTCGCAAGCATCCGAAAGGCGAGCCATTGGGAGGGGGCGAACCCGCAGCGTCCTAAGCGTGACGCAATAGGGAGGCGCGGTATTCGTCTCTTTTCTTGAGGGTCGCAAGGGTTGTCGGCGCAGGCACGGCGCGGCGGCCGAGCATGGGCCGAACATGGCCTGAGCACCGTCCGGATTCGAGCTGGGCGCCGCGAACGCTCCGTCCCCGTAGGGTGAGGGCAATGATCTGTTGACGCGTTGACCCTGCGCGAGAGGAGGGTTTTTCTGAATTGCCACAGTCTAGGAGCCGCCACAGGAGCCTCATAGTCTACCATGACCCGAGGTCTCCCGTGTCAGAGGCATTTCGAACTTTTCGAACGAACCTTGAATTCGTGTCACCTGACAGACCTGTGCGTTCTCTCCTGATAACGAGCCCTGGTCCGTCCGAGGGCAAGAGCACGGTAGCAGCCAATCTTGCGATCTCGATAGCTCAGGGCGGAAAACAGGTGGTGCTCGTCGACGCTGACATGCGCAAGCCCGTTCAGCATGAGCTTTTCTCGCTTCCAAACGCCGTGGGGCTCACGACAGCCCTTGTCAAAGGGGTGGTGCCTGACATCTACCAGGACACGTTTGTTCCCGGTTTGCGGTTGGTCACGAGCGGGCCCATTCCTCCGAACCCCGCGGAGCTCCTTGGCTCAAGCACAATGGGCGCACTCATCGACGCGTTCGCGTCGGAGGCAGATTTTGTGATATACGACGCGCCGCCGGTGATGGCAGTGACTGACGCCATACTCCTCGCGCCCCGGCTCGATGGCGTGCTTCTGACCATCAGGATCGGAGTGACGTCGAGAGACGCCGCCAAGAGGACTAAACAGCTGCTTTCTGGCGCGCATTCGAGACTTCTCGGGGTGGTGCTGAATCAGGTAAAGCCAGGTCGAGGGTACGGCTATTACTATTACTACTATTACAAGGGCGATTCCGGCTCCGCGCTCTCCAGCAAGGAGGCCGCGGCGGTCTCGAACGGAGAAGCCAGCGGTGGCGGGTGAGATGCGGCTCGGCCGTGACAGCGCTGTTCCGGGAGCCGTCGACATCCATACACACATCCTCCCAGGGGTGGACGACGGCGCCAGGAACCTGAATGAGGCCATCGTCATGGCAAGGGCAGCGCAGGAGCGCGGCAGCGTCCTCATGGTGGCAACGCCTCATGCCGATTTCGCGGGGCGCCGGTGGCAGGGTGTGGCCAGCACCATCCGAAGCAGCGTTGCCGCTCTCAACGCCGTGTTCGAGTCCTCGGGCTTGTCCGTGAAGGTCTTGCCGGGGATGGAGATCGCGATGCACCCTCGGGTCCTGGAACTGCTAAGACACGGCGACGCACTGACCATAGGGGATGCTGGAAAGTACGTCCTCGTTGAGCTGCCGTTTCAGCAGATTCCCACGTACGCCGAGAAAGCCGTGTTCGACCTATCCAGCGCAGGCTATGTCCCGGTGATCGCTCACCCCGAACGGTGCTCCGAGGTCGCGACCGACCCGAACCGTATGTACCGGCTGGTGCGGGCAGGCGCCATGGGCCAAGTGAACGCCGGAAGCCTCACCGGCGCGTTCGGCAGGTCCGTCCGGCAGGTGGCGGAAACCCTTCTTAGACACGGGCTTGCCCATGTCATAGCAAGCGATGGACACTCACCCGAGGATCGGCCCTGCAGGCTTGACCTAGCATTTGCGGCCGCGTCCAGGCTCGTGGGACGCGAGGCCGCCTTGCGTGCCGTGCGCGACATCCCACGTGCGGTCGTTCGCGCGGAGACGGTGCAGCTAGAAAGCCCGGAAAAGTTCGTGCGGAGAAAGTGGTTCCTGTTTGGCTAGGTATACCGCCGGGAGTTCGCGCTGCCTTTCGGTACGGGGGCGGGGGTCCTGCCTAATAATACTATCGGCCTTACCCTCTGGGGACGGCGTGCTCGCTGCGCGCCTCGTCGGGATCTGGCGCGTAAGCCGGCCGAATTCCGAGCGTCCCGTCGTGCCAAGGACCGGTGACCATCGCGCCCTCAAGATGAGAGACGAGAACTCGTTGCGCCATGCTCAGGCAGATACCCGAGCCCTTGCCCTGGGCGGAGAGGATGGCTTCACATGGACGCAAGGGTCGAACGAAGCCCTAAGAGCAGCCGAAAGGGCCTGTACAAGGAAAAAGGGCGCCTTTGGCAGCCGAGGGAGCGCTGGCATCCGTGCGTGACTGGGGTGGCCACCTCGCATGCCCTCGCAGCCCTCGTTGCTGCAGCTCTAGGTTTGTTCAGCCTGGAGGCGTGCGCTGCTGCGACCCTGCCAGCCCTCTTTCAGTCGTGTTCGCTCGATGTTGGGGCGGAATGGGACTCCACCAGCCATGAGCTGCATCTTTCGCTTGACAAGGTAAGCGCCACCATTGCCGGGGCGCTAGACAGGTGGCTGCCTGGCAGCAACATCACAATAGGACGTCAGACCTGGAAATGGGGCCCGGGGCTCTCGGGGTCGTTGCTTCTCTCCGGCTCAACCCCGCTCGATGGGGTATGCTTATCGGTCTCAGACGGTCGCCTTCTCTATGAGCAACTCGCCGCGGCGCGAGACGCGTCGGAAGGTAAATGGCTCTTCGCACACCGCATCGTGGGACGTCTTGGCAGCAGCGCCGAGGTGGGTATATCGGAAGCCTGCTCCGTTTCTTCGGGGTTTCACCTTCAGCCCTACCACCTAATTCCTGGATGCCCGTACTTCTTGGCCCAACACCTGAGCATGCAGGATGAGAGGACCCAGGACTGGTGGTCAAACGTCCTAGCGGCGCTCGACGCGAGTCTTGACGTGACTCGTGACGTCAAGCTGTACGGAGAGTTCATGGCGGACGACTTCCCGTGGGCGCCAAGCGCACGGGGCCGGGTCCCGTACATGGTCGGCGGACTTGCAGGCATTCAGGTGGACGTGCCTCGTCAGACCAACCCGTGCCGTGTGGCCGTGGAATACGTGAGGATCAACAACTATGTGTATTCCCACAAGAACCCGGAGAACACCTACGTAGTCGCAGACGGCAAGCTTATCGGGCACCCGCTCGGCCCGGATGCGGACGCTCTTTATCTCTTCGTGAGTCGTAGAATCGACCTGGATGACACCATCGGGTTCGGGCCGTGCCGAGACGTTGAGGTGACGGGCAGGCTCGGATACGAGCGCCACGGTGAAGGCATCGTCGGACACGCATGGAGCCCCTCGGAGGGCGTAAGCCGCGAGTTCCTCGCAGGCACTGTCGAGACCCGCGCCAGCCTTGGAGTGTGGGCCACGGGCCAGTTGGGCTCGGCCCTCTGCGCTGTCCCTGGCGCTCCCCACTGCGCCCTCGAGTTCGCGACCATCGTCGAAAAGGTGCGGAACGCAGGTCATGTGCCCTCAGCAGAGACGTTTGAGGCAAGCGTCGGCTTATCGCTCAAGTTCGTCTGGGGTCAATGACGAGGCCATGGCTCTGACGGACGAGAGCGCAGTGCAGGCGCCCGGGAGGCAGCGTATCGGGCGCAGGAGCGGAGGCGCCGAAAGGAGTGAGAGCGTGCGACGGCTCGTCGTGCTCATGATGATCCTGGCTCTAGGGTCCACACCGTGCCACGCAGCGACCGCGCCGGTTCCCGGCGAGTTGCTCACGGAAACCCTGACGGGCGCGTGGTATTTACCCCTCAGCGCGCAGGAACTGGCCGGTGGTTCAGTGGCCGCATGGCCCGGTCCGGCCGTGTGGCCTGGTCAGCTCTCAGGGGCCGACACCCCCGGAACGTTTGTTCTTTCGGCGGGCGCCTGGGTCCCAGAGGGAACGAAAGGAATATCGTGGTCTCGCGGTCTCGAGCTGATACGTGGAGAGCCCGCTGGCGACTACCGGTTCCTCGCTGGAGTGAGTCGCACATGGGGCGTGAGAGGTCTCGTCGTGCCCGGCGCCGGCGCGCTGAGACTGGGACTCATCAGGACCGAGACGGGTTTGGCGCTAGGATGGTCCGAGAATGAAGAACAGGCCGGCGAGATCCGGACGGTCAATGCCTGGGTCGTGGAGGCAGGACTCCCCGTGGGGAGTCTCTCCTTGGGGGCAAGGGTCCATCTGCTGGATGGGTCGCTCGAGGACCACCTCTCCAGCCAGTCAACCGAGGGCACAACCCTTCTGGCACGTGGGCGCGGCTACTCTGTAGACCTCGCGCTAAGAGCCAGGGTCGCTGCGAACCCCGCCAGGGAAATCGCTGCAGAGGCCGGGTTGATGAGCGTGGCGGGTGTGATGGCGTGGCGAGGCTCGATTACCTCGGACGGGACGACTCAAGCATGGAGCCGAGATGAAGGCGTTTCGCCTTGCTTCGCGATGGCCCTGGAAATGAGGCCGTCACTTAACACACTCCGTGCCCTCAGAGCCTCATTCGAGTCATCTGGAGGCGGGGGAGATCTGTTGAGAACGGCGGGTGTCGTCCCATATGCAGCGCCGTGGCGCGTTGGCTTGGGGGCTCAATTCGAGGTCATGCCCGGGTTCACAGGCACAGGATACCTCTATTTGTCTCCGAGCCGAGGCCCTAGCGCAACAGCGGGAGTCGGGCTCCGGATGGGCCGGGTATCGACGGACGTCGCCCTCGCCTTCGATGATACGCTCGCCGTGGCAAGCAGGGTGATGGTCACAGGGCGCGTCGCGTTCTGACAGCTCTCGCCCTGTGAATCCCGGCAGGCGTACGCCCCAGAATCCGTGAGCGCGGGAGCAAGAACTGATTACAGACGGTTGCGCTGCGGAGGAAGGAATTCAGCCCCGTAGCGCGAAACTGGTGGTTGGGTGGGAGTACTCCCGCAGTCTTCGGATTCCCAGACTCCGCAAGAAAGGAGAGACAGCTACGTCGCTCTCGCCTCATGCGCGGGCGAAATCGAGTGTGGCACAAGGCATGGAGCAAGATAACGCGTATCTGGACGAAATAGACCTGAGACAGTACATCGAGATCTTATGGCGTGGGAAATGGCTCATTCTCGCGGTGACCGTCTGCGCCATGATTTCGGCCGGGCTTGTAAGCTTGTTCGTATTGGACCCGGTGTATGAGTCCAGCGTGATGTTCACAGTGAGCCTTCCTCAGGAGGTGCAGGATAGTCTCAAAGACCCCGTCATTGCCGGCATCCTTGGAGGCACGCCACAGGCACAGATGCGGCTTCTGCAGGATCCGGCCGTTCTTGAGAGGGCTGCCCGATCACTGAGGGACGGTTCCTTGAGTGCAGCGGCGCTCGCGGACAGAGTCACGGCCAGGGTCGTGGGAGATGCCGCAAAGGGAGACCGGCTGGTCGAGGTCACGGTAAGGGACTCCGTTCCGGAGAACGCACAGGCCCTTGCGAAGGCCGTCATCGAGTCATACAAGGACTACTTGTCTGAACTCGTAGCTTCCCGGCTCACCTCGCGCAGGCAGGCGATCTCTGAGGCATTGGCAGGCCAAAAGGCGGTTGCCTCAGAGGAGGTCGAGAAGGTCGAGAAGCTCGTGCAGGAATCCGGCGGAAGCGACCTCATCACAGAAGAGATCAACGCGAAGACCGCGGCGCTTGCGAACTACCGGTGGGAGTCTGACCAACTCACCAGTGAAGCGCGAGCCGCAACAGAGGCTCTCAAGGTGCTTGAGCAACAGCTCGCCGCAATTCCCCACACGATCCAGCTCGGCTGGTCATCCAGCGCGGGCGGCGCCCAGCAACCGCCTGCAAGTGAAGCATATACAATGACCCAGGTCAATCCTGCGTACATATCCTTGCTGGAAGAAGTCTCACGGAAACGCGCCGACCTCGCCGACATCCAGGCGCGCCTCGAAGCGACTCGGCAGGCGATACCCACGCTCGAGGCAGACATCTCGAGATTAAAGGCCGAGCTGGTGAGACAAAGGGCCGTCGAAGAAGCGTTGGAAAGCGCCCTCAACAGCGCTCAGTCGCGGTCGATTGAGCTCGCAGCCGAGCTTCAGAACTTTGAGGGACAGGACGCAGGGGCGATAGTCCAGGCCGCCGTCGGCGTCGTCGCGCCGGCGACTTTGCCCACTAGGCCTTCGGGCCCGAGAAAGCTCCTCAACGTCACGATAGCGGGCGTGCTTGGCTTGATGGTGAGCGTCTTCGGAGTCTTCCTCGTGCACTACTGGCGCAGCGCGCCTGGCCCGTCGCGAGAACCGCAAGACTGTTGAACTTCGCAAGTCACTGCCGATTTGCGCAACCGCATCGACGGCTCTGCGGCTTCAACTGGGCCGAAATGGCACAATCTGGGCAGGGGTCCGACGGTCTCACGCACTAAGCACTACCACAAAGAACCACACGATCATGACTAGTTCCACCGCGACTTTGAGGAGGGTGCCGCCGATCATGCCCACGAGAGTCCCAAAAGCTGCCCTAAACGCGCCTTGCAGCCGCTTTCCTGTCGCGAGCTCGCCCATGAGCGCTCCCGCAAAGGGCCCGATGACGAAACCGATCGGACCGAGGATGAGCGGGCCAATCACGAGCCCCGCGAGGCTGCCGTAGATGGCCGCTGACGATCCTCCGTATCGCCGAGCGCCGTACGCTGTTGCAGCGTAATCGATGACCAATGTCAGGGCGACCGCGACTGCCTGCCACACGTAAAACCCCGCTGTCAGCTTCGCAAAGCCCGTGAATAGGCCGTACACAAGCATCCCGAGCCAAACCAGCGGGGCTCCAGGCAGGATCGGCAGCGCGGTCCCGGCAAGGCCGAGCAGAAACAAGAGGACTGCCAGGATCATCCCGATTGCGGCCACAAGCGATCACTCCGGTGCTTATTGTAACCGACACAGGCACCCTGGTCGCGCCCTGGTCGCGGGCCGAGACCCGCGGCGCGGTCAGGCGCCGTGCCGTGCCAGCCAACTCCCGACGTCCGCCAGCACCTCTTCGCGATTGACGTCGTTAAAGAGCTCGTGAAAGCTGTCGGGGTAAAACCGCAGTTCGCGGTCTCGGCAGGTCATGGCTGAGTAGAAACGCCTTGTGGCGTATGGAGAGACCAAAGCGTCTTTGCCCCCTTGAAGGATGAGGCACGGAAGTTTGACAAAGGGTGCGGCCGCCATGGTCTTCTTCATCTGCTTCGCCAGTTCCACGTAGAAACGCAACGTGATGCGAGGATATCTCAGCGGGTCGCTCACATATGCTGCTACCACGTCGGGATCCCGCGATATGGCTTGAGCTGGGATCCCGGCGTCCACCGTCACCCTTGGGAAGAGATATGCCGCCGCCCGCCCGAGGGCCTCTTTGAGTCTTGGCACCTTCATGGACAGGGCCAGGCACGGTCCGGAGACGATCACGCCGTCGATCGGGCATGACCCATCGCGCGCCCCGTATTTCACTGCATAAGACAGCGCAGTAAGCCCTCCGATGCTATGGCCCAAGAGGAACACCTTGGCCTCGCTCGGCGTTCTCTCTCGCACAAGCTGGCAGAATAATGAGAGGTCATCCACAAGCTGGTCGTACGCGTCCACGTGCCCGCGTCTACCCTCGGACCTTCCATGCCCCCGGTTGTCGAGCCCCCAGACAGCATAACCCTGTGGCACCAGGTAGCCCACCACGTTTTGGTAGCGTCCCGAGTGCTCCGCGCCCCCGTGCGTGATCACCACAGCGGCTCGCGGCCGCCCTTCACCCGCCCCCGGTAGCCAGCACTGGTAAAACAGCTTGACCCCACCGGCCCCATCGATAAACCCTGTCGCGCTTGCCTCCATGGATATCCTCCCCCGCCTTCCGTCTCACGGTATCATGGCATCCCCCACTGACTAGTTCGCGAGAGGTTTCCAAGTCCCTGCTTATGGAAGACCGGTGGCATTTCGCAGGATCTCGATGGGGCCGCGTCATCCCCAAGGTCCCCGCGGAGAAGACGGTGCTCCGTCAGGGCCGGGGCGGTGGTTGAGTGAGCAGCGTCGGCATCACCTGCCAACCGAACAGCGGACTTCACTTGGCCGCCAAACGCCGAAGCTCCGCGTTCACCTCTTCCAGCTTGCTGCTGAGCTGCCTCATCTGCTCCTGGGCAAGCTTCATATAGTAATCGAGTTCCTTCTTGCGCCCTTCTTCGTCTTTCTCGAGCATCCGCTTGCACTCGGCGTATATGTCAAGCGCGCGATCCATCTCTGCGCGCAGCGCTCTTGCCTGTTCCTCGGCCGCCTCCGAAGGGCCCTTCACATGCGATACGTCTGGGACGAGCACCTCCTGATACCATGAAGCCTCGTCTTGTCTCTCGAAATTCAAGGAGACACAGATCTGTCTGTCGCTTCTGCTTGCCGCCGCCACAAAAGCTATGGGATTCGGCATGATCACTCTACCTACGGTTGCGCGAAACGGCTCGACGGGCCAAACCGTGAGCCTTCCCTGCGACAGCCTGACCGCAATGTCCGCGCCCGTGGGGTCCTGGACGAAGTGAACTCGGTCCACCTGGCCGGTCAAGAATCCCATGAGGTAGGCAAACGCAGGGTCGCCTCCAACCATCATGGTGAAGTTCTGAAGCGCCTCGAGCTTCTTCGCCCGGCTTATCATCCCGCCTTCACCTCCCCAAGCAGATCGCCACGAGTTCGCGCTGCTTCCCAACGCGCAAGTCCTGTCGACGGAACGGACCGCGTTGCCCGCCTCGTCGCGTCGTGCGCCTCGCGTCGCCCCGACGCAACGCGCGCACGCGGAGCTTGCGCTTGAGCGGCTGCGCGGATGTGAGGTAGCCCCTTTCAGCTTTATTTTAACGCAAAAGAATGACCTTGAGATCCCCTTGCAGGAACATGCATGCGCGAAATGCCTGCGGCTTCCCCGACTGATGCTGTGCGTTGCCAAGCACGAATCCCGTGGTACAATCTAAGTGTGTCGCCAAGAGTTCGCGCTGCTTTTCGCCGGACGGGTCCTGCCTAAGGCTATCGGTGTTGCCCTCCGGGGACGGCGCGCTTGCGGCGCGCCTCGTTAGATTCAAGCCTGCGGTGTGGACGATCTGGAGGGAGGCACCATCGAAACACAGGGTAAACTTGCCGTGCTCTATGAGCTTCCGTTCGCAAACCTCGGAGGGACGGAAAAACACCTGCTCACCCTGGTCAGCGCGCTTCGTCACGAGGTGGTCCCATGTCTCATTGCACCGCACGGAGACGCGCTCCGGCTCTTCCGAGACCTCGGGGTGCCTTACCGCACCGTACAACGCCTGAGCCTGGGTTTGGGCACGCGCCGCGAGCTGAGGGCGCATAGCGCAGCTCTCCGAGAGCTTGTGACCGAGTTCCGGCCAAGCCTCATTCACGTCCACGGCGGCATGGAATGCGCTGTCGCCGCACACCTCGCGGCCCCAAAAGTACCGATCGTCTTCACGATTCACGGGTATCCCGACGTGGCAAGCTACGTCATAAGCGGCCTGCTCGCCAACCGTATCGTAGAGGAGGTCATCTGTGTCTCCGAGGCGGAGCGGCGAACGGCACAGAGGTATGGGTTCAGAAAGGATCGTCTTACAGTGATCCGGAACGGCGTTGCCCCGCCAGTGCCCGCCGCGTCTTCCCGGGGGCGCCAGCTCCGAGAGCGCCTTGGCTTTCAACAAGATGCGGTCGTCATCGGAACCGTGTCGCGCCTCGAGCGCCAGAAGGGCACGGCCCACCTCATATCCGCGCTCGCCCGCATCCATCACGAGTGCCCGGGCGCTCGCCTGCTGCTCGTCGGGGACGGGAGTATGAGGCGCGACCTTGAACGCCTCGCCGTCAGCCTTGGCGTGCGCGACAAAGTCGTGTTCACCGGCGCCCTCCTGGATCCCGGCGATGCCCTGGAATGTATGGACATGTTCGCCCTCCCTTCATTCCGGGAGGCGCTTCCAATGGCCGTCTTGGAGGCTATGGCCAGGGCGAAGCCCGTGGTGGCCACTGCCGTCGGGGGCGTCCCTGAAGCGGTGGTCCACGGTGAGACCGGATTGCTTGTGCCACCGGGAGACGATGCGGCCCTGGCCTCAGCACTCCTCACCCTCGCCAGCGACCCCGAGAAAAGGCGGGAAATGGGCGCACTGGGGCGCACCCGCTTCGAGGCCTCTTTCACCGCGGACGCGATGGCACGCCAGACTCTCGAGGTGTACAGGCGCGTCCTGGCGCGCGCATAGGCACCCGGCCCTCCCTCCCATGAAGAAACGACACCCCGGTCGGCTCCGCAAGGGGGCCGCGCCGGGCTCGGTGGAAATGATGTCCTATTGACCGGCTTGCCGGCGGAGGGAGTCTGTGTCTCCGGATAGTGAGGGAGGCGATGTTGCCCGCTTACTCACCGACTGCTTTTTTCGGCGTTAGCTTGTCTTACCGAGAGACCGCTGCGCTAGCCCCACGGCTCTCACAACTGCAAGAGCTATCGCGGCGTCGACAAGATGATGAAGAGCGGTGCCGAGGCCGACCACGATTCCGGCCCTCTCCAGCGTAAATCCAAAGGGCAATACTATGAGGGCCTCCGTGAATGCGTGGACCGGGAGCGTCCACGCGAGCGCCTTCCAAAACGGCAGGCCCCTCTTCACGAGGACCGCCCCGGCCCCGGCAAATACCGCGTGCATGGCGGCCCTGGCGGCGATCACAGGCCCCAGCTTGACGAGAAAACCCAAGGCGGAGCCCAAGCCCACTAACACGGCCGTCCAAGGGCCCAGGAGCATGGAGATCATGACCGGCACGTGGGACGCTAGCGTCGCTGAAAACGGCGGCACAACGACGCCCAGAAAACCACCGAATGCCAACGGGATAACGAGCGCCAGTGCTACGAGTAATGCTCCAAAGACGAGTTCCCTTGTGCCCATTGTGACCCTCCGACACCGGCAAAGAGTTCTGCTTACGCTCGCGGCGGCGATGTCGGCCTCCGGCGCCTGACGTACCAAGCCGCCAGTCCAGCGGCCACGACGGCGACGCCTACTACGACAACCGCGGGAAATACCCGCGAGCCGCCCGCGGCACCGGCAACGACGGGAGTGAGCACTGCAAGCGTTCCCTTCTGCACATCATACGACCCGAGAAGCCGCTCCTGCGAACCCCGTCCTCTTGCCGGGGCAAGCATGTCGATGACGTTAGGATCTATGTCGAGGTCGGTCCCGCCACCGAACGTCCAGGAGCCAGCTTCCTCCATCACCGGGCGGAAGTCGTCGTCGCCGAACGCGTCCTGCGAACCAACGAGCACGTAATATCCCCAGCCCTTTCCCGGCTCGCCAATGATCGCTTTCGGCACCGCGATCCTGACGGTCTTGCCGTCCGGCAGCACGCTCGCGGAGAGCCCCTCGGATATCCCCCTGGCCTCCGCGGTATCCTGCGCCGTAAAGACCCTGCACCCGCCCCAACCGAGGGCTTTGATAACGAGGTCCCAGGCATGCTTCCTTTCGAAGGCGACAAGTGCGCCTTTCCGAATGGTGTCCGTTCGCCCAGCCCCGGGCGTCGTGTCGATGTATATGTTGATGAGTTGGTGGCTGAACCCCTCCGGCGCATTCCACGGGTTCGTGACCTCTCGAAACGTGGCGTCGAAATAGACGTACTCCGCATCATGACTCACTTTGAAATGGGTGAGATCGAAGAGACCCGGCACGAAAGCCTTGTGCGTGGGATACACGTACGTGCCGGGCCCGTAATCGTCGCCGACGGGATCGTCCATTTCGAGGACGACGAGCGGCTCGGCCAACGCCGCGCGACCGACGAAGCCGCCCAGCCCCGCACCTACAAGCGCCGTCACGACAAGTGCCGCCACAGCCAGAAACACACGCCGCATCGCACACATGCCCCCCATCTCCGCTCGAGAGTGGCGCTCGCCCTTAATGAACATATTCGGGCATGCATCGCGTAATGCGGACTTCCAAGGTGGGAAATGAGCCCGGCACAGGGCGCCCGCAGGCCTCTGTGAGAGGCATCCAGGCTAGCTTAGCGAACAGCCCGCATTTCCGAGGCCGGGCATCCCCAGCTTTGACAAGACGAGACATGCGGCGCCGACCACCCCAGCGTCTTGACCGAGCTCTGCCTGGACTATCCTCACCGCCTCGAACGCCGACCTGAGCGCGCGCTCGGCCACTACCTTGCGAACCGGCTTGAGGAGTATCTCCCCTACCTTGGAGACCCCTCCCCCTATCACCACGGTGTCGGGATTGAGGATGTTCACGAGGTTCGCAATCCCTATCCCGAGGTAGTCCGCTGCCTTGCCGAGGATTGCGATGGCTGCTGCGTCGCCGGCCAGCGCGGCCCTGCCAACAACCTCTGAGGTTACGAGCTCGATATCCCCATGGACAAGGTCGAGTATCATCGTCTCCTCGCCATGACGTATGAGCTCACGGGCCATCCGCGCGATGGCAGGACCTGACGCCAAGGCTTCAAGGCACCCGTAGTTTCCACACCCGCACTGCGGGCTGCCGTCCTCGTCCGTGATGGTCATGTGCCCGACCTCACCCGCCACGAACGAGGAGCCGTTGTAGATCTGTCCGCCCAGAATGAGCCCACCACCGATGCCCGTGCTGACCGTGATGTAGATCATGTTCTTGGAGCCGCGACCCGCACCGTAACGGGCTTCGCCGAGTGCGGCGAGGTTTGCGTCGTTCTCGAGATACACGGGCACTCCGAGCGCCTCTCTCATCAACGCCGCAAGCGGCACATCGTGCCACTTCAGGTTGGGTGCGAACGTCACGACACCGCTCTCGGGATTGAGCGGGCCCGGACTTCCCACCCCGACCCCCGCCACACGGTCAAGCGTCAGGCCGGCTTCTTTGACGGCCTCGCGCACCGAATCCGTTATGGTTGCCACGACGGCATCCACGCCGCGCTCGGGCAAGGTCGGTCTGGTCACCCGCGAAACGATGGTGGCGTCCAGCCGGGCGACCGCCGTCGCAACCTTCGTGCCCCCCAAATCCACCCCAACGACGAGAGGTTCAGCCATCTCTTACCCCCACATCTCCTCTCCACGGGCTCTCGAGCCTTCCGCCCGTGCATCCTCTCACGAACGAACAACCCGGAGGCGGAGGGGTCAGCCCTTGGCGAGCTCACCCTTGAGATAGTCTATCACCTTCACGGGTTTAGGGTCTACACCATAGAGGAAGGCCAGGTAAATGCTGGCGAAATCACCGACGTACACCAGAGACAGCAGCCTGGCTATCTTCGACCTTCCGAGGCTGTAAACCTCGTCTATGCCAGCTGCGTTACTCATCAGAGTTGAGGTTATCTCCATCCTTCGCTGCACTCTGGGGTGATCTCCCTTGTCTCTGAGGAGCACGACCCGCAGAGCACCCGCGATGTCTTTCCTCGCCCCCCACCCAACGGTCTCGTTGTGGTTTAGCTCGGGGAATGCGTTCCAGAAAGCGTGCGTTTTGCTGTTCTCGTTGATCTGGGTCTTCCACCTCAGCGCCGCTGCGGCAGTGATCCCGGACGCTCCGTAGATAAGCGGGATCTTGCCGTACATCGCAAGCGCGAGCCGCTTCGCCTGGTTGACCGAAGTAGGCGACTCTGGACCCAACACGAGCGCAAGGTCACGGAGAATAAGCTCCGCCTCGTCAAACCCCTCGCCAGCCTCTTTCACATACCCGAGCCGTGCGAGAGCGACCAGCATGGGAACGAACATGTACCCTAGCGCTGTTCGAGGCGGGAGCCCCGGTGGGATGGTGACCACGGGCACTCCATCGCGCGCCCCAAGCTCCGCAAGACGCCCTCCACTCGTGATGCACAGTATCCGGGCACCCCGCTCACGCGCGATGCCGTATGCGCTCAGCGTCTCCTCCGTGTTTCCAGAGTAACTCGACACGAATACCAAGGTGTCCTTGTCCACGAACGCGGGGAGATCGTAGTCCCGCACGACGAACATCGGCACCTTGAGCTCGCCAGCGACCAGTTCGCGAACAACGTCTCCGCCGATGGCGGATCCACCGAGCCCCGCCGCGACAATAGAGCGCGCCCCGGAGAAATCCTCCGGGAGTTCCACGTGCCGTGCGATGTTCTGCGCATCCCGGATCTGCTGGGGAAGGTCGCTCACTGTCTTCAGCATCCCGCCTGGGTCCAGCCGAGTCATTCGTTCCACGCTATCGAGAACGGCCCTGCCTTCAATATCGCCATCGCCATGTTCAGAATCTTTTACGTCGGCAGCCACCTCATTGCCCTCCTTGACCGAAACCACATCCACCATGAAAAAGGGGATAGCTGGAGATATTCTCCCCAACTATCCCCAGGCACAATCGCTCTCGCCATGGGAACGCTGGGCGCGAGGCTGCGCCAGGTTACCTGATGGCCTTTTGCGTAGTCTTATCAAATAAGTGGGCCTTGTCGGTATTGAACACAAGCTGGTGGGACGACCCGTCCCTTGCCGTCGTGCGCGCATCCACCCTGGCTATGAATGAGTGGGGCCCGACGGTTGCGTAGAGGTATACCTCGGAGCCCATCGGCTCGGTCACATCGATATCGGCCGTTACTATCCTGTCAGCCGGCGCATCGGGAACGAAGTCTCTGTCGTCGATGTCCTCGGGCCTGATTCCGAAAATGACCTCTTTGCCGATATACTCCCCGACCGTCTCAAACCTCGTCGGGGGCAGCTTCACCTTGAAGCTCTTGGCATCGACCCAGAGTTCCCCGTCCTCTCTCAGGATGACAGCATCCAGGAAGTTCATCGCTGGGCTTCCGATGAACCCCGCAACAAAGACGTTGTCGGGATGATCGTAGATCTCCATCGGCGCGCCCACTTGCTGGATGAAGCCGTCTCTCATGACGACTATGCGGTCGCCCATGGTCATGGCTTCCGTCTGGTCGTGGGTAACGTAGATGATCGTCGTCTGGAGCCTGTTGTGAAGCTTCGCGAGTTCCGCCCTCATCTGGACGCGGAGTTTCGCGTCGAGGTTGGAGAGAGGCTCGTCCATGAGGAACACCTTCGGCTCGCGCACGATCGCCCTTCCCAGCGCCACCCTTTGCCTCTGGCCTCCCGAAAGCTCCTTCGGCTTTCTCTTCAATAAGTTCTCGATGCCGAGGATCGCCGCGGCCTCTTTGACCCGCTTGTCGATCTCAGCGCGCGGGAACTTGCGGAGCTTGAGGCCGAAGGCCATGTTGTTGTATACATCCATGTGAGGATACAAGGCGTAGTTCTGGAAGACCATCGCGATGTCTCGGTCCTTCGGCGGGATGTCGTTCACGATCGTGTCGCCGATATAGATGTTCCCCTCGGTGACCTCCTCAAGGCCTGCTACCATCCGGAGCGTGGTAGACTTGCCGCACCCGGACGGGCCGACCAGGATCAGAAACTCCTTGTCCTTGATCTCGAGCGTAGCGTCGTTCACCGCGACGACATTACCGAACTTCTTGGTCACATGCTCCAGATAAACTCTTGCCATTTGTTGCTTACCCCCTGTGCCGTCTTGCGGAGCCGTGCGTAGCGCACTCCCAAGGCAGCGTAATTCGAGATAACAAGCCGCACACGCGTAAACGCCAGCACAAGAGACTTCGCCAACCATGCCGCTTTACCGCGACCCCCAACACCACCTCCGCACGAGACATGCCGGAGAATTCGTTCTCCGACGCTCCGAAAAACTATTCAACAAATCGGTCCACAATCCTTCTTTACGCCCTTGAGCCGTACTTCCTATCCCTTGACCCCACCAAGGGTCATACCAGACACCAGCCACTTCGAGGAGTACAGGAACAACGCGAGTGCTGGAATGGCCACGAGCACAGAAGCGGCGGCGAACTGGCCCCATGCGGTCTGGAATTGGTCCATCAACTTCTGGAAGCCCACCGGCCACGTAAACATGTCCGGCTTCTGCAGCATCACCCGGGCCATCATATAGTCGTTCCAGGCTGTCATGAAGCTGAAGAGGCCGGCAATAGCCAGCGCCGGCGTGGAAAGAGGTATCACGACCCGCCAGAACGCGCCGAGCGGGCTAGCCCCATCCACAAGGGCCGCTTCCTCAAGCTCTCGTGGTATTGTATCATAGTATCCTTTGAGGATCCAAATGGAAAACGGGACTGACCCCACCGAGTAGGCGATAGCCATGCCGGTGTACGTGTTGAAAAGCTTCAGTCTCACCACCATGATGTATATCGGAAGAAGCAGCATCCCTGCGGGGATCATCTGAGTGGTCAGGAGAAAGAGCAGCCCTTGCCTTCGGCCAGGAAACTGCCAGCGCGAAAACGCGTACGCGGCCGTCGCAGCAAGCATGAACCCCACGAGAACCGATGCCGCGCTCACTATTAGGCTGTTCCAAAGCCATATCGTGAAGTCTCTCTCGAAGATGAGCGCACGGTAGTTCTCAAGGCTTGCACCGGGCGGTATGATCGCGAGGCTCGTCGAGAGCAACTGGTTGCTCGGGCGCAAAGATATGCTGATGACGCGAAGGAACGGGTAGATCGAAATGATGCTGGCAAGTATAAGCACGGCGTGAATCGCTATCCTCTTTGCCGGGCTGTCGCCCCTCGCCCTCCTGAAGAAGCTTCGCCTCGCCACTAGTTTCACGACTCCCAGGCCCCCTTGAAGCCACCGCTAAGACGCAGGTACACGGCGGAGAATATGAACAGGAACACGAAGATGACCATAGCGTATGCGGCTCCGAACCCGTAACGATAGAACTCGAACACCGCCTTGAACATGGATGTCACAAGGAGGTCGGTGCCCTCCATTGGACCGCCCTTCGTCACAAGGTAAATGACGTTGAAATTGTTGAAGGTCCACACCACCCCGAGGATCACGGCGGGCGTCAGGACCGGCTTCAAGAGAGGCATCGTGATGGACCGGAACTGCTGCCATCCTGACGCCCCGTCGATCTGGGCTGCGTCGTAATAATCCTGAGAGATGCTCTGCAGCCCGCCCAGCAGCACCACCATCATGAACGGGATCCCAAGCCACACGTTGACAAGCACGACAGCCACAAAAGCCCACTTCGGGTCGCTCAGCCACGGCACCGGTTGAACGCCCAGCCTCTCCAGCAAGAGGTTGACGAAACCGTATTGGTAGTGGAATTCGCCACGCCATGCGAGCGCCGAGATAACCTGCGGAAGCGCCCACGGCACAACTAGGAGTGTCCTGTAAACGCCCTTTCCCCTCATGGGTCTGTTGAGGAGAAGCGCGAGGCCCAGGCCGCCCAGCACATGACACACCACGTTGACGACCGTCCAAAGGATCGTCCGCCCAAGGAGCTGGAAAAAGGTGACTTTCTGAAGCACAGGCGACCTGAAGACGTCCAGGAAGTTGCTGATACCGTACGAGAGGCCCACAGAGAAATCCTTGAACCGGAACATGTTCATGTTGCTGAAGGCAAGGTAGATGTTGAACCCAAATGGATACACGATCAGCGCCATCACCCCGACCAGCGCGGGGAGCAGCAGCATGAGCGGCAACGAGTACTTACACTTCAGAAGCTTGTGAAGGACGATGTAAGCCGCGATCTCGAGGACAACTACGACTGCGGCAACGATCCCGAGGAGCCTACCGATCTCGCCTAGTCCCCGCACGACGACATCCCAGGTCAAAGGGATCAACACTATCACCACCTTGGAAACGAGCGGGCCCGGGCGAACCAAGCACACCACCAGAAGTTCGCGCCACTTTCCGGCCCGGGGCCGCCGCCCAGGGTTGCCGGTGCCACCATCCGGGGAGGAACGGCACGCTCACGGCGCGCCCCGTTCGAATTCGGCGCGCGAGATAGCGAGATTCTTCCCGCCCCGTCGTCCAACCACCGGTAACCCTGGCGCCGTCAAGAAAGGAGATGAAAACCCATGGCGCCGCGCTTGGCAAGTTCGGTCTCCGGGCCCGCCCTGTGCATCGAGCCCTGTCGTGCGAAAGCTCGTTTACTTGGTCATCTCGCGTATGGCCTTCTCAGCGGCTTCCTGCATCGCCTTGGCAGCATCCTTCGGGGACATCTTCCCAGCCATCACGGCCTCCTGGTTGGGTCTGATGGCGTCCCAGCAAGCTCGCATCTCAGGCACCGTCGGCATGGGCTTGCCCACGACCATCTGGTCAGAGGAGCCCTTGAGGATCGGGTCCTGTGTAACAAGGGGGTTCTTGAGCGCGCTATCCGTCGCCGGAAGCCTCTTGAACTTCTGCAAGAACCTGAGTTGCACCTCGTCAGAAACGAGGAAATCCACGAACCCTTTCACGGCGTCCAACTTATCGCCCTCAAGGTACTCCGGGAACATGAGGTAGATCCCGCTGGTCATGGGTGAAGGCCACAGGCCGGTCTTCGTGACCTTTGGAATCCGGGCGACCCCAAGGTCCACGTTCTTCTTGACGTCCTCTGTGACATAGGCACCAAGGGACCAGTCGCCATTGATGATCATGGCTGCCTTCCCCTCCTTGAAGAGGGAATCGGCAGCGTTGTAATCCGCTTCAGTCGGCACTATCTTGTGCACGAACTTCAGGTCGTGGAGGAACTGGAGCGTGTCAACCATGGCCTGAGTGTTGAGAGTGGGCTTCGTCCCGTCGAGAGGCCATCCACCGAACCCACCCAACCATGGAGCGAGCCAGAAAGGCTCATTGAGGTTATACACGAGCCCGTACTGGTCGGGCTTGCCGTCGTTGTTGAGATCCTTGGTAAGCTCCTTGCCGACCTTGATGAGTTCGTCCGTGTCCTTGGGAGGCGTCTTGATAAGCTTCTTGTTGTACAACAGCATCAGGTGATTGCCAACGCTGAGAGGGACTCCCCAAACCTTCCCATTGAGTTCGACGGCCTCCACGCCCGGCTTCACGAATTTCCCCATGTAGCCTGCGGGGAAGATCTCATCCACTGGCTTGATGAGCTTCATGGCCGTGAACGGACCGGCATGGTCGGAGACTGTCCAAAGAAGGTCCGGGCCCGTGCCCGCGAACGCCGCGGACTGGAAGTTCTGGCGCAAGTCCTCGACACCATAGTTCACCACTTCGAACGTCACGCCCGGGTGGCTCTTAGAATACTCCTGTGTAAGCGCGATGATCTCCTGCAGAACGCCTTCTGCCTCACCCTCTTTGGTCCAGATCGTAAGGGACACCTTTTTCTGGGCCATCGCACCGGCGGGCACGATCAGGGCAACCAGCATCAGAAGAACCAGCACACAAACAACAGTCCTTCTCACTATGGGTCCCCTCCCTTATCGTTTCGCGTGTTCCGCAATCGCTGCCCACTGAGATCCACTAGACCACGAGCGTCCGCCGCACCCCGAAGAAACCTGATGATCCAGACCGGCGCTCACCGAGTCACGCTCGATCACCTGAGGCTGAACCGGCCTTTTCCACCGCACCACCTCCCTCGGACAACCTGGCTTTCGCCCCGCATGACTCCCTGACCACAAGGGTGGTGGGGAGAACGATCTTCCTCGGCTTCCTGGCGGGGTTGTTTATGAGCTTCAGAACCTCCTTGGCCGCGCTCCTGCCCATGACATCTCCTTGCTGCTTTATGGTGGACAGCGCGGGCCTCACGTACGACGCCGCCTCTATGTCGTCGAAGCCAATGACCGCCACGTCGTGCGGGATCTTTCGCCCCGCTTCGCGCAGCGCCTTCATTGCACCTATCGCCATGAGGTCGCTCGCCGCGAAGACTCCCGTGATGTCAGGGGAGGCCTCAAGGATACGTTTCATGGCCGCCCTGCCGCCTTCCTCGGTGAAGTCGCCGTTCGCAACAAGCGCAGCATCAAGCGGCAGGCCGTGTCGGAGAAGCGCCTGTCTGTACCCGATGAACCTTCCCTCAGAAATGGCGGACGGAGTGTGTCCGTCTACGTATGCAATCCGCCGGTGCCCCAGGGATATCAGATGCTCCACAGCAGACGCAGCACCGCCGACGTTGTCTGAGGTAACGTAGGTCATTCTCGGACCCTCGTAGGGTATGTCAATGAGCACCGTAGGAATGCCGCTGGCCGCGACCTCATCGAGAATCGCGGGCCCTGGTAGGGTTCCCATAAGGAAAAGTCCCTCCACCTTGGATTCATAGCACCTTCTCAGACTCTCCCTCCAGCGTCTGTCCCCTGCATCCTTCACGCTCAACACCAGGTCGTAGCCAGCCTTTTCTATCTCAGCGGTGATACCGCATATGACCTCATAAAAGAACGGATGGCGCAAGCCCTCCACGGAAAAGAGCATCAACTCAACAACATAGCTTCTCTTCCGCACGAGGCGCCGCGCCAAGGCGCTCGGGTGATAGTTCAGCTCTCTCATGACCGCGCGTACACGCTTCTCGGTGTCTGCGCTTATGTCACCATAGCCGTTCAGTACGTGGGAAACCGTACTAACGGACACACCGGCTCTCTTCGCGATGTCTTTTATGGTCGCCACGCTTGTAGCTCCTTTGCTGCCTTGCTGCTTTGCTGCCTTGAATGCCTCGCCCCTCTTCGCCACGTCAGTCTCATGTGCCCGTGGGCCTGCTTGGACTGGCGCCCGCGCCGAGTGTGCGCCCGGTCCGCCCGAATCAGCCCGACCGACTCAGGGCGTTCGGCACGTGCTCACCGTTCAGCCCGCGCCCAGGCCGATTCGTTGTCGATTCATTGTCGCACGTCGCAGCCGCCGCTGCTACAACGTTGTAGCCCACCCTCATTATAGGATCCAGCCATAAGCCATGTCAAGCAACACTTGCTAACCAGATCTGAAACTGGCATTCATGGAGACGGATGGCCTGCCTCGCGACGCCGCCACAACGTGCGAAAGCCCCCGGGCCCAACGAACAGGCCCGGGGGCGTTGCCGGGTTCGACGCACCCGGCGGCGTGACAAGTGAGAAGGTGGGTTTTCTGTCTTAGAACTCGACCTTCATGCCGGCCGTCAGGCAGAGCCCATTCGGCCTGGTCGTGAAGTCCTCGAAGTTATTCTCATCGTAGCTAGCGTAGCTGCCGATGAACTGGATGCCGCAGGGCGCCGTGTACTGCGCTTGGCCGATGTACGCCAGCTCCCCGTTCGCCCACTTAGCGTTGCCCGACAACCCGACGCCCGAGAACATGGGCGTGTCGAAGGTTGTGGAAGCCGCGAGTTCGTGGACGGTCGAATCCACGGTGGACATCGTCAGGTCATACCTGGCATCCACCACGACGGGACCGACCGGGATGTCATACCCGAGACCAAGCGTCACGGTGGTCTCCTGCCCAGGGTCGGCCTTCTCCTGCCGGTCGAGTATGGTGTAGTCCGCGTTCACCGTAGACCACATGCTCGTCACGCCCGCCTCGATGTCCAGGCCGGCGTATTGGGTGGCGGCGGTGGCTCCGATGGTCTTCCTCTCGCCAACGAGCTGGCGATCGGCATTCCTCTGCTCGTGCCAGTCGGCGGTCCCGACCAGCTTCACGCCGCTGATTGTGGTGGCGATCTCGCCGCTCACGCCGCGCTTGCCCGCATTGAGGTCCACAACGTTGATGTCGTTGCCGTCCTCGTCCTGGCTGTCATCGCGGTAGAGCGGGTTGAACTTCGGATCGAAGTTCCGGAAGCCTAGCTTCGCGCTGACTCCAGGGAGCATGGGCAATTGGGCTATGCCCGCCTCGGCTTTTACCGCCGAAGCCTCGTTCGCGCCGTCCCACGCCGCCGCGCCGACCAAGTCGAGGCCCGGGAGGGGCGCAAGCTGAACGGACCCCGCAAGAGCTATGTCCTTGCCCGTCCTCAGAGCCGCACCAGCAAGGCTGATGCCTTGGATGTCAGCTTTTGCCGACACGCCGGCCGCCGCGAACCTCTCTTGCTGGTTTTCCGCGACCTCGCGATTCGCCCAGCCGTAGAACGCACCGAGTTCCACCGGGCCGACCTGCACGCCGCTCAGCTGAGCGCCCTCGATCTCGCCGTCGGTTGCAGAGACATCGGCGATGTAAGGCGAGTAGTCAATGGCAAGGTCTCCGAACCTGGTGGTGATATCCTGTCCGCCCGTGTAGAACGGCCCTGTGGTCTCGAGGTAGGCCTTCTCGATGGTCAGATTCGGCTGGCCGAGCGTCACCGGCGTCAGGCCCTTCTGGTCCATGTTGCCGCCCACCAGGTCGTCCGAGCCCGGGTTCGGAGCGGCTGTCGGGCCGAAGGGAGCGTATTCCAGAGGCTCAAATCCGACGAACGCCCGGATCTGCTGGCCGCCGGACAGCTCCATGGAGAAGTTGAGACGAAGATCCGATGTGGCGCTAAGCCCCATGTCCTGCGCGTTCTGTGGTGCAATCTGGAGCGTGGTCTCGAGAGACCCGCCCAAGTCGATGTTGGGGGCCGCCCACACCGGCGCCGTTATGGCGAGTGCCATGATGACGGCTAGTGCAGCGACTGTTTTCTTCATTGTTCATCCCCCTTGGTGTGTCTTCTGGTCCGAACCTGCTGCAACTGATGCTGCGATTGGGGAGCGAGGCAAGTATCCTCGTTTCCTTGCTTCGGTCCCCGGCTGCGTCGTGTTGTGCGTATTATCGATGCCGGCCTCCGGCGCCCTTCAGGGAGCACCTCCTTTCCCGCGCCTGCCGGGCCTGGAATTCCTGCTGCGTCTAGTCCTCGTCTGTTGTGCGTGTCTTGCTGTCATGCCTGTTTCGGCGATCATGGCTTATGCAGTTGTCAGGCGCAAGCGTTGGTTGCGCGGCCCCTTTGATTCCCGTAATTCTCCGCATTGCTCGTTATTCCTCTATGGAGCTCGTTATTGCGCCGATGTAAGTGATGGCATCATGGGAAGCAAAATGCCAGGACAGGATGATGTCTCCTGTCCTGGCAACGCACTCCCGAGCGCCCCGGCGGCGGGCGCGATTCCCGTGCGCGAGCGGAGCCGTCAGCCCCCTCGTCCTCCCGCCTCTGCCGACTCCCAGCGTGCGGACGCCGCGCGATCTGGGCCTCCGAACGCCGGCAGTGCCGGCTGGTGCCAGCGCTCTCAAGCGCTCACGCGCTCGGACGGCCGAGATCGAACTCCTCGTAGAGGGCCCGCACGGCCCGCGTCACGCTTGCCTGGTCTATCAAGCACGAGATGGTTATCTCCGAGTCGACCGTCTGCATGATGTGGACTCCCGCGCGGTGAAGGGCCTCGACCACTCTCGCCATGACTCCTGGCACTTCCTGCATGCCTGCGCCAACCACCGATACCTTGGCGCACTCGGCCATCACGTGGCACGCGAAACCTTCCGACCTCAGCGCCTCCTCAGCCGCCTTGGCCACCTCATCCTTCACTGTGAACAAAATGGCCCTAGGCGTGACGTTGATGAAGTCAACGTTGATCCCTATGGTACTTATAGCCTTCAGTATAGCCACCCTCGCTTTGGACGGTTCGGCAGGGTTCGGGTACAACGCTTCGACGCGGGCGAGCCCGTCCACATGGGCGATGCCGGTTATCACCCGGCGGGCAACGTCATCTGTGATGAAGGTCCCCTCGGACTCCGCGAAGGTGCTCCTGACTCTCACCGGGATGCCGCCTTGCTGCGCTATCTGCACCGCCCGTGGGTGGACCACCTTCGCGCCGTTGTTGGCGAGTTCTTCGACTTCGAAATAGGTTATAGCCGAGATGAGCCTAGCTTCGGGGACAATCTTCGGGTCCACGGTCATGACGCCCTCAACGTCAGTGTAGATCTCAACACACTCAGCCCTCAACGCGACCCCGAGCGCGGTCGCAGTGGTATCGCTCCCGCCCCGCCCGAGCGTCGTGACCTCCCCGTCGTCGGTCACGCCCTGAAAGCCCGCCACAACCGGTATCCGTCCGGACGCAAGCACATCGAGCAGCCGCGCTGTGTTGATGCCCTGAATGCTCGCATCGCCGAACTGAGCGTCCGTCCTTATGCCAGCCTGAGCCCCAGTGAGCGGGACCGCCTCGTACCCCGCCGCCCTGAGATATCCCGCCATCACCACACAGCTTATCACCTCCCCGCAGGATGCGAGGAGGTCGAGACTCCTCGCGTCCACGGGCAAGTCCTTGGCCCTTACGAGGTCAAGGAGCGAGTCGGTGGCATAGGGCCCGGGACGCCTCCCCATGGCTGATACGACGACAACCGGGTCGAATCCCTGCTTCTTTGCGAAGACCACCCTGTCGCGCGCCTTCAGGCGCGCCTCATCGTCTCCGACGGACGTTCCTCCGAATTTCTGCACAATCACACGCACCGTTCGTCACGAACCTCCCGTACCCCTCATGCTAGACATCGGGAAGCCGACACGGGGCTTCGTACCGTCACGCCCCTTCGCCCCGGTCGCGCGCTGCCTCGATGCATATGGGTGTTGCATAAGGATACGCCGAAAAACGACGTTGTCCTGCCGGGCCGTGGCCCCAAAATAAAAAACCCGCGTGGTCGGCAGCGTTGAGTCTGGCTCCATAAGCTCTCGTCTCCTTCCCCGAGGGCGCTTGAGTCGCCGGTACTCCCCGGTGCTCTTGTTCGGCGGCGCGCCTGGAATCTCGCAGAGGGCGCGCCGAGCTCGGACGACGCGCACGGCGGGCGTACCGCCCGGGAGACCGAGGCCAGCGGCCTTCGGCTGAACCCGCGCGCCGAAAGGTGGCGCAGGCTTATGGCGATCTGCTTCGCAACGAGGATAACACAACGGGCCCTGGAAATGAAAGAACAATTGTTGGGATATCGGCGAGGCGACACTCATTTGTACCTTATGCGTTGTCTCCGCCCTCAGCGCCGCGCCGCGCCAGCAGGCGGCTCTTGTCCCCGATCTCAAGCGCGGCCCTGGCTTCCTGAATGGCCGCCCTCACCCGCTCCGGCGCGGTTCCACCCGGAACGGCTCGAGCTTCCAAAGACGCCTCCAAGCTTGCTGCTCGCAACACATCCTCAGATACCGATGGCGCCAACGCTTTCCAGTCATCCAGCGGAAGGTCCTCGAATCTCTTCCCTTCGCGTACGCACTTCAGCACCAGCCGTCCCACGGCCGCATGAGCCTCCCGAAACGGCACGCCCCTCCGCACCAGGTAATCCGCAATGTCGGTGGCCGTCGTGAACCCGCGCCCGGCGGCTTCCCGCATCACCTCAGACTTCACTTTCATCGTTCGGAGCATGGGCGCCACTATCTCAAGGCACGATGCGACGGTGTCCACCGCATCGAAGAGGCTCTCCTTGTCTTCCTGCATGTCCCGGTTGTACGCCAGAGGTAGCCCCTTCATCACGGTGAGCACTGCCACGAGGTCTCCCACGACCCGTCCCGCCTTGCCCCTCACGAGCTCGGCCACATCGGGGTTCTTCTTCTGCGGCATCATGCTGCTGCCCGTGCAGAAAGCGTCATCCAGCTCAATGAACCCGAACTCCTGCGACGACCAAAGGACCAGCTCTTCAGCCAGTCGGCTGAGATGGATCATGATGATCGCGGCCGCAGCAAGGAACTCCATGACGAAGTCCCTGTCGGAGACAGCGTCGATGCTGTTCCTCGTAATTCCGAGGCATCCGAGCTCGCGTGCCACCTTCGCCCGGTCCACCTGGTAAGCGGTGCCTGCGATGGCGCCCGAACCCAATGGCGAGACGTTCGCTCGGCGCGCGGCATCCGCCAGCCTTTCCTTGTCCCTCGTGAACATCTCGAAATAGGCGAGCATGTGATGGGCGAAAAGCACAGGCTGGGCGTGCTGCATGTGGGTATACCCAGGCATAACCGCATCCGCGTTGGCCTCCGCCACGTCCACGAGCGCGCGGCGCACGTCATCGATGAGCGCGGCCAATCGCCGGGCCTCGCTCGTCACGTACAGCCTCGTGTCGAGAGCGACCTGGTCGTTGCGGCTCCTCCCCGTGTGCAGCTTCTTGGCGACCTCACCAACCTTGGCAGCGAGCATCCTCTCAACCGCGGTGTGGATGTCCTCGTCGGACGCTGAGAAGTCAGCAGCCCCCGATTGGATGTCGCGAAGCACCTCGCCGAGGCCCGCGACGAGCGTCTCGGCCTCCTCGGCGGAAATCGCGCCGCACGCGGCAAGCGCGCGCGCGTGGGCGATGCTTCCCGCGATGTCCTCACGATAGAGCCTCCTGTCAAATCGGACCGACGCGGTGAACTCCTCGACTTTACCACAGGTCTCCTTCTCAAATCTCCCAGCCCACAGCTTCAACGGCCTCGCCTCCGCTCCCCTTCCCGGGCCCGCCCTCCCCAAAGACCAAGACCACGAGCCGTGCGCCGCCGAGAACCGCGCGCCCGGCTCGTGGCTCGTCGGGGACATGATCCCGCCACCCACAGGGCGTCGCCCTTCCGCAACCCTTCTGAATCCTCTCTCCGGCCAAGTCAGCCGTCACGGCGCGACGCGACGCCCCGCGGTCGCGGCCGAGACAGCCGCGGACGTCGCCGCAGCCGGCGAAAGGGCTTCCGCGGCACCCGCTGCGCGCATCCTCGCCCTCGCGGCGACGACCGTGGGAAGCCCGAAGATCTGGATGAAGCCCTCGGACGCAGCGTGGTTGAAGGCGTCGTCCTTGTCGTACGTGGCGAGCGCGTGGTCGTAGAGAGAATGCGGCGACTTCCGTCCAGCCACGGCCACCGAACCTTTGAACAGCCGCAGGCGAACGACGCCCGTCACCGTCTCCTGGGTCTTTTCTATGAACGCATCAAGGGCCTCGCGGAGCGGCGAGAACCACAAACCGAAGTAGGCCATCTCAGCGTACTTCTGGTCTATGAGCTGTTTCATGTGATACGTCTCCCGCGGGAGCGTCAGGCTCTCCAGGTCTTTATGGGCCGCGATGAGCGCGACAGCCGCCGGGGCCTCGTAGACCTCCCTGGACTTGATGCCCACGAGCCTGTTCTCCACCTGGTCTATCCTGCCCACCCCGCACGCACCGCAGAGCATGTTCAGTCGGGTGACTATCTCCACCGGGTCCATCTCTACGCCGTCAAGGCTCACCGGAACGCCGGCCTCAAACCCGATCTCGACATAAGTGGGGCTATCTGGGCACTGGTCCGGCCCGGACGTCCAAATGAAGGCGTCCTCCGGAGGCTCGCACCACGGGTCCTCGAGAACGCCGCACTCTATGCTCCTGCCCCAGAGGTTCTCGTCTATGCTGTAAGGGCTTGCTGACGTCACGGGGACGGGTATGCCGTGCTCCTTCGCGTACTCTATCTCGTCTTCGCGTGACATGGGCCACTCGCGCACCGGGGCTATGACCCGTAGGTCAGGGGCGAGCGCGGCTATGGACACGTCGAACCGTACCTGGTCATTGCCCTTCCCGGTGCACCCGTGGGCGACGGCGTCCGCGCCCTCAGCACGTGCTATGTCCACCAGGATCTTTGCTATGAGGGGCCTGGAAAGCGCGGCGCTCAAGGGGTACTTGCCCTCATACAGCCCGTTGGCCTTGAGGCTCTTGAACGCATAGTCCTCCAAGAACTCCCGCCGCGCATCCACCACGTACGAACGAGACGCCCCTACCTTGAGGGCCTTTTCCTTGATGAAATCCAGGTCTTTCTTGGCGCCGACGTCGACCGCGACGGCGATGACCTCCGCCGAGTAACGCTCGCTGATCCACCGGATGGCCACGGATGTGTCCAGGCCCCCCGAATAAGCCAGCACAACCTTACGAGCTGATTTACAAGCCGCTTTCACCGGCCTTCCTCCCTTGCATCAGCAGGACAAGGATGGCCTTCTGAACGTGGAGCCGGTTTTCGGCCTCGTCAAACACCACCGAATGAGGGCCGTCCATCACCTCGTCGGTGATCTCCTCGCCCCGGTGCGCGGGGAGGCAGTGCATCACCATGACGTCCTCCTTGCCTGCCGCCTTGACGAGCGCCTCATTCACCTGGAACCCCGCGAGCGCTTGCGCCTTCTTCTCGTGCTCGGCTTCCTGCCCCATGCTCGCCCACACATCAGTGTATATCACGTCAGCGCCCCTCACGGCGTCCACAGGATCGTGCGTCACCTCGATAGTGGCGCCAGTGGCCCTGGCGTCCTCCCGGGCGAGCTCGACGATGTGAGACAGGGGCTCGTATCCCGGCGGGCACGCCACCGTGACGTTCATGCCGACCTTCGCGCCGCCGAACATGAGGCTGTGCGCGACGTTGTTGCCGTCCCCCACGTACACCATCTTCAGGCCCTTCGTCCTGCCTTTCTTTTCGTACACGGTAAAGTAGTCAGCTAGAACCTGGCAGGGATGTAAGAGATCTGTCAGGCCGTTTATCACAGGCACCGTGCCGTACCTGGCAAGGTCCTCGACATCCCTGTGATCGAACGTCCGTATCATGATGCCGTCCACGTAGCGCGAAAGCACGCGCGCCGTGTCAGCGATGGTCTCCCCTCTCCGGAGCTGCAGCTCCTGCGCGCTGAGGAAGAGCCCGTACCCTCCCAGCTGCCACATGGCAACTTCGAACGAAACCCTTGTGCGTGTAGAGGGCTTGGTGAATATCATCGCGAGGGTCTTCCCCCGCAGCAGATGGTGCTCAACCCCGGCCTTCGTCTCCTCCTTCAGCCTCGCCGAGACTTCGAAGATCTTCTCGACCTCAGCCACGGAGAGATCGTGGATGGATAGGAGGCTCCTGCCCCTCATCCCGAGGGCGACTTCGTCCTGAAGGTAATCCCGTGTCTCCGTCACGCTGAACACCGTCCTTTTCGTGAAGTGCTATCCCAGCCGTGCGTCCGCCATTTGTATCTCGCGGCGCACCGACATATATTCAAGGATCGGGTAGAAACTCCTTCCCGGCCTCGATCTGCCAGCACACCGAGGAGGACGGCGCTCACGTGTCCCTAGCCCTCACCTCCCAGCCCGCGCCAGCGCACAAAATCGACCAACCTCGCATGTCGCGCCCGCCGGCACTCACGTGACAAGGCTCATTGACATCGCGAGAAGGGATCAGCATCAGCCGAGCACATCCTCCATCACTCGCTCCAGAATGCCTACCGCCTCGTCTATGTCCGCCTTGCTCACCACGAGCGGCGGCAAGAACCGGAGGGTTGTGTCGCTCACCGCGTTTATGAGCAGCCCCGCCTCAAGACATGCCGCGGCCACGGCGCGCGCCGGTGCGTCGCTACGGCACCCGGATGGCCTGAGCTCGAGGCCGATCATCAGGCCCTTGCCTCTCACCTCGGCCACCTGCGGGAATCTGCGTGCGAGGGTCATCAGGGCTTTGGCGAAGTAAGCCCCCATTTCCGTAGCCCGCTCAGCGAGGCGCTCGTTCCTGATGGTCTCCACGACCGCGAGAGCCGCTGCACACGCCAGAGGGTTCCCACCGAACGTAGACGCGTGCGTGCCGGGAGTGAACGCCGCCGCGACTTCGTCCTTCGCGAGCAGCGCTCCTATGGGGACCCCCCCGCCGAGGGCCTTGGCGAGCGTCACGGCATCAGGCTCGATCCCGTAGTGCTCGAACGCGAACATCCTCCCGGTGCGCCCCATGCCCGTCTGAACCTCGTCGATTATGAGGAGGGCGCCGCGTTCGTCGCAGAGCTCTCTCGCACGCTTCAAGTAAGCCTCGTCTGCCACGTGGACCCCGCCCTCGCCCTGGACCGCCTCGAGAAGCACCGCAGCGGTCTGCTCGCCAACGGCCCCCTCGAGGGCAGGAACATCGTTGAACGGCACGTACCTGAATCCGGGCGGCAGGGGCTCGAAATCCTTCTGGTACTTGGGCTGGCCGGTCGCCGTGACCGTCGCCAGGGTGCGCCCGTGAAAGGAGTTGAGCGCGGTGATGATCTCGTATCGGCCTTGCTCCCGACGCACGACCCTGGCGTATTTTCGGGCGATTTTGATCGCCGCCTCATTGGCCTCCGCCCCGCTGTTGCAGAAGAATGCCTTTCCGAACGGCGTTCCCTCCAGGAGCGCCTTCGCAAGGAGGGCCTGCCGCTCGACGAGATACAGATTGGAGCAATGAAGCAGCGTGGCGGCTTGTTTTTGAATGGCCGAGACCACGGCGGGGTGGGAGTGACCTAGCGCGCACACCGCGATCCCGCCGAGAAAGTCCAGATACTCCCTGCCGTCAGCGTCCCAGATGCGCACTCCGGAGCCACGCACGGGGGCCACGGGGGCCCTCGAATACGTGTTCATCAGATACATGCGCGCAAGCTCCGCGATGCTTTCGGTCGCCAGACGTCCGCTTGGCGTGTTCCCGTCGCGCGGTGCGGCGCGGCGCTCTTTGACGCCAGTTTCTGCCATGCGTAATCCCTCCCTGCCTCCAGCGATGCCGTGCAGCGTTCAAACGCTACCGACCGTATGTCGCCGCCTGACATCGGGACGGATCCCTTCCCTGCCAGCCGAATCTCGCAAGCCGACCATTTCCGCCCTGGAGCGGACGCGAGCCTTCGTGCGTGGTGGGGGAGACGCCCGGGGGGTTCATCGCCCCGCCCCTTCAGGCAGCCATCCCTGTCCCCCGATGATCATCGTGCCGATGCCCTCATTGGTGAACATCTCCAGCAGGAGCGAGTGAGGCTTTCTGCCGTCGATAATGTGGGTCCTCGGCACCCCTCTCTCGAGGGCGGTGACACAGGCGTCCACTTTAGGGATCATGCCAGACGCGATGCGTCCCTTGGCGATCATGTCCTTTGCCTCGGCCACGGTCACCTGTGGCAGCAGCGAGCTGGGGTCGCTTGGATCCGCAAAGATCCCCTCCACATCGGTGAGGACCACGAGCTTAAACGCGCCGAGCGCCCCAGCGAGGTGACCGGCCAGATGGTCGGCGTTTATGTTGAGTGTGGCCCCATCGTCGTCACACGCCACGGGGGATATCACAGGCACGAAGCCCTCGCGGCACACCACATCGATGATCTCGGTATTGATTGAGGTCACGCTCCCAACATATCCAAGATCGACGTGGGTCTCGCCGCAGACCTCCGTGCCCATCCGCCGCGCCACGACCAGGTTCGCGTCCTTCCCGGAAAGCCCGAGTGCCTTGCCGCCGCCCCGGTTTATCAAGGTGACGATATCCTGATTGATCCTGCCAGTTAGGACCATCTCGGCTATCTCGGCCGTCTCGCCATCCGTGACCCGCAGGCCGTTCACGAAGACGGGCTCTTTGCCCAGGCGTCTCATGACGTCGGTGATCTCCTTGCCGCCGCCGTGTACGATCACTGGGTTCATGCCGATATACCTTAGAAGGACTATGTCTAGAGCCACCATTTCCTTGAGGGTCGCGTCAGTCATCGCAGCACCGCCGTATTTGATGACCACCGTCTTTCCGAAAAACGTACGTATGTAGGGCAGAGCTTCCACGATGACCTGCGCCTTGTCCGCGCCGGAAAGGCCTCGTGTCACGGACGGGACGGACGCGCCAGCCATCGCGCTGTGAAAGTCCATCGGTCTCACCTCCTCAACTCCTGTAGCTTGCGTTGATACGCACGTACTCGTATGTCAAGTCGCAGGTATACGCGCACGCGCTTTCGGCGCCTGCGTGCAGGTCAACAACGATGAGGACTTCCTTGCGGGCCATTGCGTCCCTCGCGCGCCCCTCGTCGAACTCCACCGCCGCGCCGGACCGCGCAACGAGCACATCGCCGATGAACACGTCCACGAGGTCCGCATCGAACTCCACCCCCGCGCGCCCTGCCGCCGCCAGCACCCTGCCCCAGTTAGGATCGGCGCCAAATACCGCGGTTTTCACTAGGTTCGATGAAGCGATGGTCCTTGCTATGCGCCGTGCATCCCACTCCGTCTTCCCGCCCCGGACTTCCACCTTTATGATGCGGGTTGCGCCCTCGCCGTCCTGCACTATCATGCGGGCGAGCGTTCCCGTCACGTGATCGAGCCCTTTCGAGAACGCGTCGAAGGAGGCGTCCTCCGACGCAACCGTGGGATTCCCGGCCGTCCCGTTTGCAAACGCCACGGCCATATCGTTGGTGCTCGTATCGCCATCGATCGTGATCATGTTGAACGATCTCTCCACCGAGCGCGCGAGAGCTCGGCGCAACATGCCGGGGGTTATCGCGGCATCCGTCGTCACGAACGCCAACATAGTGGCCATGTTGGGGTGGATCATCCCCGAGCCTTTGGCTATACCCCCTATCCGCACCCTATGTCCACCCACATCCCCCTCCACGGCTACCTCCTTCAGAGTGCGATCCGTGGTGAGGATAGCCTCAGCGGCGGCCGCGCCGCCCGTTGGTCCCGGGTCAAGCGCTCCGGCGGCGAGGCGGATTCCCTCGCACACCTTCTCGATGGGCATAGGGACCCCTATGACGCCCGTCGACGCGACAATGACTTCGTCCGGCGGGATCCCCAGGACCTCTCCTGTTACGTTCGCCATGGTCCGCGCGTCCTCGAGGCCCTTCGGGCCAGTGCATGCGTTCGCGTTGCCGCTCGCCACCACAGCAGCCCTGCACTTTCCGGACCTGACGTGCTCCATGCTGACCAAGACCGGCGCGGCCTTCACCCTGTTAGTGGTAAACACCGCCGCACATGCCGCTGGCACGTCCGAGAGGATGAGGGCGAGATCAGGACGCGCTCGCTTTATCCCGCAGTGCAGCCCGGCAGCGCGGAACCCCAGAGGAGCGGTAACCCCGCCAGGAATCTCTCGCCAGGTCGAATCGGTCGCGCCCGCTGGTTCGATAGCCGCTGCTTCCACTGAAATCATGCCGCACGCTCCCTTCCCTTCAGCCTCGCGTCTTGAATACTGCCTCTCACGGCCTCTCACGGCCAGACAGGAGGGGCCTCAAGGCCGGTTGATTCCTCCAACCCGAACAGAACGTTCATGTTCTGAATCGCCTGGCCGGCCGCCCCCTTCACCAGGTTGTCGAGGGCAGAGAACACGACGACCCGACCGGTCCTCACGTCGATTCTCACTGCGATGTCACAGAAGTTCGACCCACGGACCGCCTTCGTCTCGGGGAGACTCCCGCGGAGCACTCTCACGAACCTCTCGTGGGCATAAAACTCTTCGTACAGGGCGGTAAGTGCATCGGGACGAGGGCCCTCGCCGGTGGTCTCCGGGCAAGGAGCCGCATCGCGTGGCACGTATCCGGGTAGACCGGTCTTGTTCGACGCACCGCTTCTCACGGCGACGGCGGGCGCCGGTGTCTTAAGCAGGCCGTACGCCGTCACCAGGATCCCACGGCTCATCGGAACGAGATGCGGCGTAAACGTGACTGTGATCCCGTCCTCATCCGTATCAGCCCTGCCGGGTGCCCCGGCGGCCGTCCCCGTGCCGCAGCCGGCTTCACCTCGAGGGCCCAGACCCTGCATGGCGAGCCGCCGCAGTTCTTGTTCTATCTCGGGCGTGTGGCGGTGTCGCGGGACTCCGTACGCGCGAAGGTTCTCCTCACACTCTGGAAAATGGTATCCCGGCGACGGCGTCCTTCCGGCACCGGACACCCCGGACTTCGCGTCTATGATGAGGCTCCGCAAATCAACGATGCCGCGGCTCACAAGCGGGGCCAGCGCAAGCAAGGCGGCTGTGGGGTAGCATCCCGGATTCGCCACGATCCTCGACTTGCGTATCTCGTCTCGGTAAAGCTCTGGAAGACCGTACGAAGCCTCCGCAACAAGATCTGGGGCTTCGTGAGGGACGCCGTACCACTCCTGATACGACGCCGGGCTCTTGAGCCGAAAATCCGCGCCGAGGTCAACGATCCTCACCGAAGGGCGTGCGGTCAGGATCTCCTTCGCAAGCAATGCGGCCACACCCGCGGGCGCCGCGATGAAGACCACATCGCAGTCGCGAGCGAGGCTGTCCGCAGCGATGCCAGAGATAGGGGGAAGGTCGTACCCACGAAGGTTCGGGTAGACCTCGGCAGCCGCTTTCCCGGCGCTTCCGCGAGAAGCGAGGACTGTGAGGGCCGCCTCCCTATGCCCAATGAGGAGCCTCACAAGCTCCCCGCCGGTATAACCGGACGCCCCGACCACTCCCACTCGAACCATAAAGTGCACCCTCCGCCACGCCTGCCCGTGGTTTCCTTGCTAGCCAGGTTTGGGCAGGGGTTGTGGTAATTATACATCATTGATGCATATCTATGCAACCCATAGCGAAAAAAACACGGCCGTTTTCTATCCGCGGCCGTGGTCGGAACATCACACCCGGCTCTGGTTAGGATTCACTCTGAGCCGAGGGCTTCCTAGCCGAGCACTTCCTCGGGTGAATGATACTCTATCCCGAACGCCTCGGACACGCCTTTACACGTCAGCTTGCCCTTGTAGGCGTTCAGACCGAGCCTGAGAGCCGGATCACGTCTCATAGCCTCCTCCGCGCCGAGATCCGCGATCCTGATCGCGTACGGAAGAGTCGCGTTTGTGAGGGCAAACGTCGATGTCCTCGGGAAAGCGCCGGGCATATTCGCAACCGCGTAGTGGAGCACGCCGTCCACGAAGTACGTGGGCTCGGCATGGGTCGTCGGGTGGGTAGTCTCAATGCATCCTCCTTGATCCACCGCCACGTCCACGATGACAGAGCCCTTCTTCATCAGCTTTATCATGTCGCGCGTGACGAGTTTCGGCGCCTTCGCCCCGGGTATGAGGACGGCCCCGATCACGAGGTCCGCGTCGGCGAGCGCAGCCTCTATCGAATGCCTGTTGGAATACAGTATCTTCACGTTCTTGGGCAACACGTGGGAGAGGTATCGCATGCGGCTGATGGAGACCTCAAACACCGTGACCTGAGCACCGAGCCCTGCAGCCATGAGTGCAGCGTTCGTCCCGACCGTCCCTCCCCCGATGACAACCACGTGAGCCGGCTCCACACCTGGAATGCCGCCCATCAACACGCCCCGCCCGCCGTTCGGACCCGCGAGGTAGTTCGCCCCCACAACGGCCGCCATCGCGCCGGCGACCTCGCTCATCGGAGAGAGGAGAGGAAGGCTGCCGTCGGGAAGTTGAACCGTCTCATAGGCGATAGCCACTATGCCGGAATCAAGCACCGCTCTAGTCAGAGTCTCGTCGGACGCGAGGTGGAAGTACGTGAACATCACCTGACCGTGCCGCATGAGCGGGTACTCAGGCGGCAACGGCTCCTTGATCTTCATAATCATCTCGGCCTCGGCCCACAAATCAGCTACGTTGTCCACTATGCGTGCGCCAGCGCGCGCATAGTCCTCGTCGGATATGCCGCTTCCCATCCCCGCCCCTTTCTGCACCAGCACCGTGTGGCCTCTGTCCGACAACGCCATCACTCCCGATGGCACGATAGCCACCCGGTTCTCGTTATTCTTGATCTCTTTCGGGACCCCGACTATCAACTCGACCACCTCCATGATGACGTCACGAATGCCCGGATTCTGCGGGCTTGTTCTATGATTCTACTCCAGAAACCGCAATCCTTCCAGCTTCGAGGAAACAAACGATACGAACGATCACACAGGCCCGGTCTCAGCGCAAAGCCAAGCAGGCTACGCCCCGCAACAAAGCGTGACGCAGCCTGCTTACCACTCATGAACCTCTTGTTCGCCGTTCATTCGACCTGCGTTGCCGGGCCGTTGTTCCGTCCTCATGCCCCGGCCCGGCGAAAGCCCGCCTGCACGTACCGGGACGCCCGCCTCCACAGGACTCGGGGCCCTAGAAGTTCATTCCCACGATCACGCGGAAGGCAGTGCCGTCAGCACCTTCCCGGCTGTTGTAAAGAGCCTCACCCGCGAGCCAGAACGGAGACATCACGTTGACTTTCACGCCGCCGAGCGCCTCAAGCCATACGCTGCTGGCGCTGCCCTCAAATGCCGCGCCCGCCCGGGCGTACGCGTCGATCTGCGGCGTGATCGGCTGCTCACCGTATAGTCCGACCTTGAAGCTCGTATTGGAAGCCCCGGTCATCTTCACACCCCCGAAGGCTCCAACCGAGGTGACGCCCAGGTCCTTCAGCGCAAGTTTGCCGTATAGCTCGGTCTTGCTGGGCTCTTCGCCGGCTTGCGCCACATAATCGAACCCGAATGCCAGTCTGTCAGAGAGACCTAGTTCGCCCGCGAGCGACATGGCGGAGTCACTCTGGTGGAAGTAGTAGCCCACACCGATCTTGCCCGCCGCAGATACGCCGCCGGCCAGGGCCAACACGATGGCCACGGCGATCGTCAATAGGAACGCCTTCCTCATCACTATCCCCCCTCGTTTGGATCTAAGTCTAGAACCTGATTCGACGATGAGAATCGAAGTCCTTCCTTCACCGGCGAGTCATTCTCTGGATCAAGAGAGGAACTCTTCCCGCACGACCTCCCACATCCTTGGGTCTTCTGAACCAAGCCGCCAGAACGCTATTCCGCCGATCCCGCACTCCCTGACAAGCCTCAGCTTGAGCCTAAGGCTTTCCGCATCCTCGTAGTACACCACGTGCTCGACATCGCCTTCGTAGTACCGGAGCACAGGGCATGCCGCTCGGACGTCCCAGGCCGCAGCGACCCCCTGCCGCTCCACAAGCTCAGCGGCCTTCTTCGCGTCAATCCCCCTGCCCTGCGATATCACGCCCTTCTCAATGGTCCAGTGACGCCCGTAGAACGGGAGGCCGACCACTATCTTCTCTCTCGGAACGCACGAAGTCGCATAGTCGAGCACTTTCTCGAGCCACCAGAGCGGGGCGACCGGCCCGGGCGGGCCGCCCGCAGGCGAGTAATCGTATCCCATGATGATTAGAAAGTCCGCGACGGCGGCAAGGCCTGGATAGTCGTACGCCTGGGCCCATCCTGTCTCGTCCGGCCGTGGAGGCGCCGTCTGCGCCACGGCATCCACCGAGACGTGCTTGCCGTGAGGCTTGAGGAGATGTACGATCTCGGTGATCAAAAGCGTGTACCTCTCCCTGTCGCCCTTTATGAAAGCGCCCTCGAAATCCATGTTGATGCCATCAAAACCGCGCTCCAGGACGAGCGAGGCGATCGCCTCCGCCGCGAGCCGCCTGGTACGCGCTGTGAGGAGTATCTCGTGGGCAACCTCAGGGCTGAAGCCTTCATTTGCCACGAGAGGCACAACGGCGGTCCCCGAAGCCCTCGCCAGCTCGATGATGCCCGCTGCTCCGTTCTCGTCTCTCCTGATGCTTCCGTCCCTGCTCATCGAGTACCAACAAGGGCTGATGTGAGTTATCACGTCTGCATGTTCCCTGTATGAGCGCTCGCCCTCACAGGAGCCCGCTACCTGCCACCCCAAAACCAGCTTTCCCACCAGAGATCCCAACCTCCCTTTTGTCTCGGCATTTCAGCTTCGCGGCCCCAGTCTCGTCGCAGCGGAGCGCGCGGCAGGGAGAATGCCTTTCTTCCTCCGCACCCCCTTCTTGGGATACTTCCAGGAACACACGTGGAAACCTCCTTAGGGGCGCATCAACAACGCTCAACGACGCTCTCGGTTCCCGGATTCCGGGTTCCGGCTCGCGGCTCCCGGAAGGAGTCGCCGGCCACCGTGCCAACAGCTATCTCGCCCGCGGAATTCGAACGAGGTGCGGCACAGGCGCGCCATCCCCCGAGGGCAAAGCCGGCAAGCCCGAACAGGGTTGCGCGCTCAAGCCCGGCACGAACCCATGGCGATCTGTCTAGCGGTCGAACCTTGCCGAAGCGTGGGACGTCCGGGCCGGGAGTCGACATAAACCGCCATGGTGCGCGACATCCGTTGACACGCATCAAGTCGATGTCGTAAAATGTGTCCGGAAACGTGAACACCTTTCCATTTATGGTTAACTGAGCCTGCGGCGCCTGCGGCAGGTGTGTCCTACGGCGGGTACGTCCAGGGCCCTCTCCGGGCCCAAGGGTCACCTCAGCGCCGGTTTGCTTGCCCGTCCGAAACCGCCGATGACACAGTGTTGACCATGCCCTGTGCTGCGCGAGCCGTCCCCAGGGAGGCTTGAGAGGACGTTTAGTTAGAAGGAAGTTCGAAGGGACGAGACGGAGACAAAAGGGAGGCGCCTGAAGTGAAGTGCCGGCAAACCCTGAAGGCTATGACGGAGATCCTCCAGCATGACTTTCCAGGCCCGATCGGCGACGGGGTGTGCTCCGTCGTGAGCCGTTGTCTTGGCGGTGCCCGTGTTTACCTGGTGAACGCCAAAGGGCACGTCACCGGGCACTCCGTGGCGGCCGGCATGGCGGTCGGCGCTTCCGCCGCGAAAGCCCTGGCGGATTCCCCAGGCCCCAATGCGCATGAGGACCATTCCGGAGACGCTCTCACGCCTCGCACGATAGCATCGCTCGGCGCGGCGGTGGCAGCCCGCAAAACACCGGTATCGGCGATGATCGATCGCCACACATACGCGGCGGCGCCCATCACGGTGCTAGGCGAGGCCCTCGGCATGCTTGTCGTCCAGCTTGATCGCGAGCTCTCGCGAGATGACCGTGATGCGCTCGGAGCCCTTGCCGCGGCGTCCGGCGCAGTGCTCGCGGCGAGACGCCGGAGGGACGAAGAGGATCGCGAGACAAACCAGCGTGTTGCGAGGTCCGCGATCCGGAGCCTCTCCTACTCCGAACTCGTGGCGGTTCACGCCATCCTTGACAGCATCACGGGCGACCAAGGGTTCGTCGTAGCCGGCAGGATCGCTGACGCTGCGGGCATGACGCGTTCTGTGGTCGTCAATGCTCTCCGGAAGCTGTCCTCTGCGGGCCTCGTCAGAACAAAATCCCTGGGAATGAAGGGCATGTTCGTGAAGTTTCTCAACCCCGAACTGCGAAGCGAACTGCAGGATAGTGGCATCAGCCGGGGCGGCGCGCGGCCACAAATCACCACTGGGGCCGCCCCGGCCGCGGACTCAGAAGGGAGTCTCAACGGGCTCAGCGCCGAGCGCACGGGCATCAAAAGGAGCGGGGTGAACACAGGACTGGGCCGCGAACGCACAGCCAAGGCGCTCGTGGGCGGCCCGGCTCATGTATAACCCCGTGTCGCCTGTAGGAACATACATCATGAGATGAGCACATCGCCGCCCCGCGATGACCAGGGTGAGCGATGAGCAGCGAGAGGAGGGCAGCGGGCACCCGGCCTGGCCGATACCGAACAGCCGGGGCGCCGCGCGTAACCCATGGCGAAAGTGATAGTTGACGAGAGCCTCTGCATCGGGTGCGGACTGTGCTCGGAGATCTGCCCCGAGGTGTTCGAGATGGGAGATGACGGGCAGGCCCACGCCGCGCATCCGGAAAAGTGTGACGCGCTTGCATGTTGCGCGGAAGCCGCGGAGTCGTGCCCTGTGGAAGCTATCAAGATCGAATAGCCTGTTCGCGGCCGGACGACATACCTTTTTCAGGAAGGAGGAGCGGTTTCCTCGATCAGAAGACGTAGCCGGGGGTCCCGACGCGCCTGAGGTTGCGAGTGGAAGCCGCCTTGGCACTTCGGCATGAATCCAACCGTATCCAGACCCGATCACGAAGACATACTCGTGCTGCGCATCGAGGGGATGAGCTGCAATCACTGCCGCGCCGCTGTGGAAAGGGCGCTGCTCAAGGTGCCCGGGGTCAAGACGGCGCAGGTGGACCTGGCATCGGGAACCGCGAGAGTGACGTTCGATCCGCACAAGGCCACTCGCGATGACATGGTGAGGGCCGTGGAAGACGAAGGCTACCGGGTTCCGCTCTGAAACCACGGAAGATGAGCCTAGGATGGCGGCGCACCGGTGATGTGGATCTCCGCCCCGCACTTTGGGCACGTTCTGTCCTTTATTCTGTACGCCACGAGGTCAAATCCGCTCCGCTCGATGAGCAGTTCCCCGCACATGTAGCAACGGGTGTCGTTCCCTTCGGTGCCGGGCACGTTTCCCATGTACACATACTTGAGTTCGTCCTTGGCGATCTCTACCGCTGTGCGCAGGGTGCTGATGGGCGTCGGAGGCGCGTCAAACTTGTACGCCGGGAAGTACCTCGAAAAGTGAAGAGGCGTATCATCCCCTAGCGACGAGGCGACCCAGTGGACGAGCCTGCGTATCTCGTCCGGGGCATCGTTGTGGCCGGGGATTATGAGGTTCGTTATCTCTACGTGACATCCAGCGGCCTTTGCCCGCTCCGCAGTGCGCAGAACGGGGGCGAGCCTTCCGTGACACACCTTCGCGTAGAATGACTCGGTGAACGCCTTCACGTCAATGTTCATCGCGTCGATGTGGGGCAGGAGCTCCTTCAGCGGGTCCTCGTTAACCTCGCCGTTGGTGACCAGGACGTTCTTCAGCCCAAGATCATGCACGAGCTTCGCGGCGTCAATGACGAACTCGTACCAGATGAGAGGCTCGGAGTACGTGTACGCTACGCCGATCGAGCGCCTGCGCCGGCCGTACTCCGCTGCGACGGCGGCCAGCTCCTCGGGCGTAAGCGTGCTAGTCCTGGCATCCGCCTGGGAGATGTGCCAGTTCTGGCAGAACCCGCACGCGAGGTTGCACCCCCTGGTGCCGACTGAGAGGATCGCCCATCCGGGGTAGAAATGGTAAAGGGGCTTCTTCTCGATGGGGTCGAGCCCGAAAGACGTGACCTCCCCGTAGATCAGAGAGTACAGCCGCCCGTCAACGTTCTTGCGGGCTCTGCACACTCCGACGTGACCCGGCCTGATCCTGCAGTGCTGCGGACAGAGGAGACACGTTACAACGCCCTCCTCTCCGCTCTCCTTTGTCCAGTAAGACGCTTCACGCATCAGGTATACCTCTTTACTCTGAACCTGAAGAGCTCGACGTCTTCGTCGGGCGCTATTCCCGCCTTTCGCTTTGCTATCGCCACCTGCTCCCGCGCATCGTCGATGCCCTCGAGATCCGGTAAAAGAAGCCCGCTTCTCTGGCCCTTCTTGACGATCACCCCGTACACCTTGGGATCCAGCTCATCGATGCCGGAGACCCGCTCGGCAGGGGTAAGGACGTCCACGGAGTAGACGAGCTCGTCGAGCTCGCGGGGCTCCACTGGCATGAACCTTGGGTCGTCCGTGGCGGCCGCGATGGCGTTCCTGATTATCTCCTCGGCAACGTTGCGCGTCGTGGCCTGGATCGTCCCGATGCACCCACGGAGCTGGCCTGCCTTCTTGATCGAACAAAACACCCCGGCCCTGCCACGCATCTCCTCGGGAAGGTCTTCAGGAGGCTTGATCACGCGTCCGGTCCTCACGTACTCCTCCACCGCCGATCGCGCTAGCCTCACCAGAGGGCTCTCGGACTCCCTCGTCTTTGACAGCGTCTTCTTGCGTCTGGCGATGAGTTTCTCGACCAAAGCTCTGTCTGGGGCGGGCTCACCAGGCCTGAAAACGGCGACGGCATAACCCACGCCAAACGGGCCCTCGTACGACAAGACTTCCGGCTCGAATCGCCGCCCGTCGAGGGTTCCGAGGGCCATCAGGAGCGACCTGTACCCGCACTCTCCCGCGCGTTCCACGAGCACATTGTCGAGGGATATGATGCCTTCTACGTCTCCGGCCCGCATAAGCTTGACTATTCGCGCATCAAACTCGGCGCCCCGCGGATCGTAGCCAGCCGGAGCCTCCGCGCTCAGGCGGTGCGACATGTCACCGCTCGCGATGACCACGGCTCTGCGGCCCAATGCCTCCACGGCCTTCGCGATCGCTCTGCCGAACGCGTACAGCTTTTCTCGGGGCAGCAGCGCCATGCCCATGACCACTAGCGGGGCCTTCACCCCAGCCTCTGCCACGAAGTGCATCGGGACGAGAACGCCGTGGTCCAGGCGGTTCTCCAGCCGGTACGCACGGCGCTCGCGGTCCCCCAAGAGGATCACGGGAACGTCTTCCATCTCCCCGCGCCTGGCGATCTCGCTCGCCAGAGCCAGGTCGTTCTCGAACGACAGCCGGACCTGGCCCGCCATGAACATGGAGAAGTCACCCTCGAGCGGATTCGCGGTCCGTATCGCCACTGCGTCCTCGAACAACGGTGAATGTGGGCTGATCACGACCACAACCTCGGGGTCGGCATCTCTCACCGTGGCCGCGAGCTTCTTCATGGCCTCCGTCGTGTTCTTTACGGCATCAAGGTCATGCCTGGAGCCGATCTCCGGGATCAGAAGCGGCGGATGCGGGGCAAGCGCACACAACACGACACCCCCGGCTTTTGCCACCTGTAACCCCTCCCCAAACACAGAACACCCGTCCTGCGCTGCAGATATACGACAAAGTCATACAACGACCTTGTGCACGTACGGCGAAGTCATGGCAGCAAGGAGGCAACCGTAACTCATGGTAAACCTGACCTCGTCGCCGACTCTTATCCTTCGCCCAGCCTCCTCCACATCGAGGATCAGGTGGTCGCTGGACGCGCCAAGCACCTCCACGCCATGTTCCAGCGGCCTCAGGCCCTCGGGATCCACATCCTGCCGGCCGCACGCGAGGAGCGCCCTCGTTCTCACGCCCCTGTCCTCGAATCGGCGGACTTTGCCGAAAGCATCCTGCCCGATCTCTCCTCGCGGCACCGATGGCTTCCTCTCCACCTCGATCGCCTCGGCCACGAAGACGAACGCGTCGAGGTGCATGCCCGGGAGCGGCCGCCGGTGCGTGACGTCCCTGCCGAGGAGCATGGACTCGCCGACGCGAAGCTGGTTTATGCCCTGGGGCACCTCGCCCGCGCTGACGAGCGGAAGCGCGCTCGAATTGCCACCCGATATCAGTTCCAGGTCTATTCCGAGGTCGGTACGGATGCGATCCCGTAAGGTCAGAAGCACCCCCATGTTCTCGCGGGTCGGGATCACCCCGCCATAGCATGCTACGTTCGTTCCTAGACCATACAGCCGGACGCCGCGTAGACCCGCGATGCGGGCCGCAACATCCATGGCGTCCTCCGGGAGGACTCCTTCGCGCAGGTCGCCCACGTCTACCATGAGAACAACCCTGTGCTCCGTGCCGCGGGCGCTGGCCGCTTCGCCGAGCGCTCTCGCGGTCTCCACTGACGAGACGAGCGTCATGTCTGCGAAGCGCACGGCATCCCGTGCCTCATGGAGCATTGGGGCGCGGAGCAGGATCGTCTCGCACGAGACGCCGGCGCGGCGAAGACGCTCAAGATTCGCAAGGCGGGACTCGGCGATCCATCTCACCCCGCCCCTCAACATGGCCCTCGCCACATCAGGGTGACCGCAGGTGACCTTCGTGACCCCCGCCACCCGGATGCCGTGTTTCGCGCACATTTCAACGACTGCTCTGGCGTTCCCCTCGACTTTGGCAAGGTCTATTTCAACTCTCGGGACTGCCGCAGGTCCACGGACGGACATCTCCGCACCATCCTAAGAACGAAGACTTGCGGAGCCTTACCCTAGAAGCTCTTGACCTGGCGCCTATAGTGCGAGATCAGCCACGCGTTTCTCTCGGCGCTGCCCGGCACGTTGGCGCTGGTGAACACCGGCGGCTCTTGGCCCATGCCCGCCAGCTTCTCCACCGCCCGAACAATGACGTTGTTCAGGATGTACGCTCCCAGTATGGTCGACACGGGCCCCGTCCTAAGGCCTGGATACCCCGGAACGTCCACTAGCGCATCACCGGGGGGCGCGTGATTATCCAACACGACGTCCGCGAGCTCGTAAAGGCGGTTCCCTGACGGGTGCCGAGGCCGCGCTGCCGCGGAAGCCTGCACCGACGTGAGCGCGATCACAACGAGGCTCCTCGCCCGTGCCTCCAAGGCTACCTCGATGGGCACTGGGTTGATCCCGGAATACGAGACGATGACAATAGGTTCGCCCGCGGAGGTCTCGTGATCCCCCATGATGGCGGCGGCATACCCGGGCAGCCGCTCCAGGAGCGTGCTCCTGGCTGCGCCGCTGTGGGGCATGAGCCCGGAGTCGAATATGGCGTTCACCGGCACGAGACCGCCCGCGCGGTAGAAAATCTCCTCAGCAAGCATGTGGGAATGACCCGCGCCGAACACGTGCAACACCCCGCCTGCGTTTACCGTCGTGGCGATGGCGTCCGCAGCCTTCTCGATTGCGTCCGCTTCGGCTGAGTCGATCTCGTTCATGAGCCGTTTCACGATGGTGGAGTATTCGTCTCGCAGGCCCAAAGCGCTCCCCCCTACTTCTCTTTACGTCTCCGGCGACAGCCGTCCGTGACGGTGACGACCACCCCGGGTTGCCCGGGTCGCGCTACCGCGAGCCCTGCGGGAAGAAGGAAGGCTGTCCCCGTTCCTTACAGTATTCTACAGACCATCATCATATCCTTTTTGTGCTATCCACCCTGCCTGGGATCGGCTTCTCGGAGGGACCGCCATCCGAGGGCATACGAGGGCACGGATGAGGGAAAGAGCAGACGAACGGGCATTCTGGGTATGACCACGGAGTCGCGCCGCTCCGCACATCGTTCAAGAGCCGGCAACGCCGCGGCCTACTTTGCGAACCTCACGAGATCGTAGTTGGGGCTCACGGGCGCGTCAAGAATCACGTGCCCTGCGATGGTGACCGGCCAGGCGCCCTCCACGAGGATCTGAACACGCTCCACCTCCGGCAACTCCGCCAGGGTGTTGACGATCGAATAGATCGTGATCTCCTCCGACCTGCTTCCTCCCCAGTGGCTCGAGACGAGCTCGCTGCTGAAATCCACGTAGGCCACGCCATCCACGATCCGCAGCGACCTGAGCCGCGTGCCCTTCGGCACAGTCGGGCACAACACGCTCCCCCCAGCCGGCCCCTTGATGAGTTCGTTGACGATCCTGGTGGCGCGCTCCTCCGGCGGCAGCGAGCCAGCCATCCCGGGGATCCTGCGCACCTCAGGCAGAAGGTCGTCGTCGAAATTGGTGGGACCGGCGAAATAGAGTATGGCCTCATCCTCCGAAGGTTTCAGGGCGGCCCGCGCTTTCGACCTCAGGACCTCGCCTGGGCCTTCCTGGGGCATCCTATCCACTTGCATCCCGCTGTCCGATGCCGGCTCGGCTCCTTGGCCCGGCTCGCCCCCGCGGCGCTCCTGGCCCTTGGTGCGTTCGCTGTATGATTCTATCAGGTAGTTCACGGTCCCCCGGAAGATCGCCTCCGCCACGCGTCTCCGGTAATCGGGCTGCGCCAAGAGGGATTCCTCGCGGGGGTTCGATAGGAAGCCAACCTCCACGATGACTGCGGGCATTTTCGAGTGCTTGAGCACGAAGTAGTCATCGCCCGGCTTGGCCCTCCGGAGATTCGGCCCTAGCTGGGCTGCAAGCTCTTTCTGGATAGCCTGAGCGAGGGCCTTGCTCTCCTCGGACCTGCTGTGGTAAAACGTCTGTGCTCCGGACCAAACGGGCTGTGGAAAGCTGTTCGCGTGGATGCTTATGTAGAGGTCGGCACGGCTCCTTGCCGCAAGGTCCACCCTGCTCTCGAGGTCGAGGCGCTTCCGCTGCACGGGCCCCAGTGACTCGTCCCGGACGAGGTCGTCGTCATCATCCCTCGTCATCACCGTGTACACGGCCGCACGGTTGAGAAGCCCCGCCAGATGGCGGCCGATATCAAGCACCACGTCCTTTTCGGCAAGGCCGGAGCGCCCCCGCGCGCCGCAGTCATCACCGCCATGTCCCGGGTCAATGGCCACGACCTTCCCGCACACGGCGTCCGAGAGCGGTGCGCTCACTCTTACAGCCGTGCGAGCGAGCACGAGCAACATGGTCACCACCGCTCCTATCGCGGCACAAGTCACGAGCCACGCTCTCGGGGTCCATATGAGCACGATGGGCTTCCTCAACAGGGCTTCACCCTCTGTGACGAGCGTCCCGTCCCTGCGCACCCCGCCCGGTGCGTTCCGCCACCCGCCCGCTACCACAGTTATGCGTGCCAGCCCCGAAAAATGCCCTCCGAGCGGTGTACGAAGGCCGCGGGCCTGTCCTCATCCCATCGTGTTTCGCGTCACGTGCGGGGGCTCCCCCGCACGAGGCCCTGCACGAGGCCCTGCCCTTACGCCTCCATCACACCCTCCATGACCCGGTAACCGCCCCCCTTGTCCACCACGCGCGCCGCGGGAAACACCTCAGCAAGCTTGCGGAGAAGGCTCCTCGCGCCCTGCTTAGTCTGTGCCACGAGAACGAGCCTTCCACCGGGATTGAGGTGCATCGCGGCGCCCTCGATGATCTCGAACAGAACCTGTTTCCCCGCTCTAATGGGTGGGTTTGAAAGAATGAGGTCGAACTTCAAGTCTTGGACCGGCGAAAAACCGGCACCGCACACGACTCGCGTGTTCGTGGCGCCGTTGAGAACCGCGTTTCTCCTTGCAAGCTCACACGCCCGCTCGTTCACGTCCGTCATGCACACTCGACACGTGGGGCAGAGAAGCGCGGCCGCGATCCCGATCGGGCCGTAACCGCAGCCGAGGTCCAGGACAAGGCTTCCTTCGGGCACGTCCATCGCCTCAACCAGAAGACGCGTGCCCCGATCCAGCTTGCCCTTGGAAAAGACGCCGGCGTCCGTCACGAAGCGAAAGCGGCGGCCTCTGAGCTCGACCTCTATCTCTCGTTCGGCATGGGCCGAGGTCGGTGTCTCCGTGAAATAGTGCTCTCCCAGTATCGGAAATCACCCCCCACGCCGTGGGTCATGATCCTCGCCAACACAGGCATACGCGCTTTGAAACGCGTAGCCCTGACGCGCCTCTGCACGGCATCGACGAATTCGGGTTTGAACCCCATGGCGACGAGCTCGGATTTCTTTCTCCTCTCGTCGACCATCAAATAGAGAAGCTTGTCGACGTCGTCGTAAGTGAAGCCGAGCTCTCCCTCGTCAGTTTGCCCGGACCAGAGGTCCGCGCTTGGCGCCTTCGCGATGATCCTGGGCGGGACGCCGAGATGACGGGCGAGAGCACGCACCTGTGTCTTGTAAAGGTCGCCGATGGGGTCGAAAGCAAACGCCAAGTCGCCGTGGAGCGTGCCATAGCCCAAGAGAAGCTCGGTCTTGTTGCTCGTGCCCACCACGAGCCCCTGCTTTGCCGCTGACAGATCGTAGATGACCGCCATCCTCTCCCGTGCTATCCTGTTTCCCCGCCTGAGCTTGTCCGCCTCGGGCCCTGCCTCGGGTGGCAGGGCTGCGAAGTACGCGTCCACCGGGCCTGTAATGTCCACGACGCAGTACTCAATGCCAAGCACACTGGCGACCTCCTTGGCGTCCGAAAGGCTGGCAGGGTCGGACGTGCGATACGGCAGCATGGCACCGAAGGTGTTCTCGGCGCCCAGCGCACGCACGCACAAGTAGGCAACGACCGAGGAATCCAGACCGCCGGAGAGGCCTATCACGACCTTTCGGTAGCCTGCCCGAGCCACCTCGGCACGCACGAATTCAACCAAAGCGTCTTGAACCTCGTCCAGATCCAACTCGAGCCCAGTCACGTTGATGGATTGATACTCCGACGACATTTCGAAGCCTCCTCAAACGGATCACGACTAGTTTGCGCAGGATGCCAGCCCGGCTACTTGCCCGCGAACTCGGGTCTGCGCTTCTCGAGGAACGCCCTCACTCCCTCATGCATGTCCTCCGTTGCACACGCGTCCCCAAAGCAGCGTGCCTCCACTTCCAACCCGTCCTCGAAGCGCGCGTCCTCGGCCTGGCTTAGCACCGTTTTCGCGAGCCTAACTGCTACCGGAGCTTTCGAGGCGATGACCTCCGCCATCTCAAGGCACACGTCCATCAGGTCCGCATGAGGCACGACCTTGTTCACGAGGCCGATGGCCAATGCTTCCTGGGCGTCGATCACCCTGCCCGTGAAGAGCAGCTCCCTCGCCGCGGCCGGCCCTACGAGTCTGGCGAGGCGCATCGTGCCGCCGTAGCCGGGGATGAGCCCGAGGTTCACCTCTGGCTGGCCGAACTTTGCTAAGTCCGATGCTATTCGGATATCACACGCCATCGCAAGCTCGCACCCTCCACCCAGGCAGAGGCCGTTCACGGCGGCGATGACCGGGCGCGGAAACGAAGCGATAAGGCCCATAGCGGCCTGGCCCCTTCTAGACATCTCGACCCCGGCCTCACGCGTAAGGCCAGGGAACTCCTTGATGTCCGCCCCCGCAACGAACGCGCGCTCCCCTGCTCCCGTCACCACCACGACCATCACGCTCGGGTCCGCGCGCAGCTCCGTGAACGCGGATGCCAGCTCGTTCACGGTCTGAAAGTTCAACGCGTTCACAGGAGGTCGGTCGATGGTCACGACCACCGTTCCTCCGCACCGGGTGTCCCGGCGGACCCTGACGAACTCGAGCTCCACATCACACGCCCCCTTTCCAAGCGTCTTGGCACGTCTCCGAGACGTCTCCTCTCAGGCTCCGGCGGGACGCCCGTGCCCCCGCCACGTCACACAGGCGCGGTCACGTGTCTCGCCTCGACACCTCCTTCACGGGTGAGAGCTTGATCACGCCGATCTCGGTCTCAATGGCGCATGCGAGGCCAAAGGTGCCGTCGGGGACCACGAAGGCGAATTTCCCTGACACGCTCCGGCCAGGATTCACCTGGCGCATCCACAAGGACTCCTGGCGATTCACGTAATACACGCTGGTGCTGCTGGGAAAGAAGACTTGCCCCCGTCTGTCAACAAGACGCAAGTCTTGGCACAGGATGACGACCGGGGAGTGGTTGCGAATCTCCATGTCCACGATGAGGAGGTCCGATCCCCAGAACTCTGCGCGCCGCACGTTCACCTGCACCGTGCGCCTGAGACAGAGGAGGTCCCGGATCACGCTCGCGCGTTCCAGAGCCTCCGGCGCGCCCGGAACGAGCGATGGGTTCCTCGCGACGACGAACCCGGCGACGACGCACGCCGCGATGAACCACAGCATAACCGTGACGAGGACCCGCCGTCGCGCTTTGGTTCTTCTCGGCACGTACCTTCGCAAGACTCTCCCTCCAGAGCAGGTCGGGTTTGGACGCTTTCGTTCTAGCTAAGTACGCCAGAGACTCGCGTTTCTTCCGGCGCGGGGGTTCCCTCTATCCCTCCAGGGTTGCCGGTCCTGCCGTCCTGCCCCCCGCGGACGGCGCATTCGCGGCGCGCCTGGCTCGGACTTGGCGCGCGACACAGCCGTGCTCTCCACGCCCTGTCGAGAGAGCACCGGCAACCCAACCCCAACGTCATCAAAGAAAGAAAAGAAGGAGACGAAAACATACGACGCCACAGTCAGTTCTATAGTTCGGGATATGGTTCGCCATTCCTCCCGAGATGGACGCACCTACGTGGGCGGACGAAGTATTCCAGGTGCTTCGCGCGCTTTGCCGACCTCCGGCCGCCTATCGCCGACCTCTCTCGTCAGCAGCCGGACTTCAACCTTCCCGGCGACCACCGGCGCTGAGGGGGTCCTGACATTCTGTGGCCAACCGGACGCGACCCGTGCGGGAGACGCAATCCCTCGTGAAAACAGCGAACAAAACAGCGAACCGGTTCAACCCCGCTTGCGCGTCGGAAGAACCGGTTGTGTGAACGCTCTGAGCCATTATCAGCCGGCGCCGTTCACCTCTTGGAGTACTGAGGTGCTTTGCGCGCCTTCTTGAGCCCGTACTTGCGCCGCTCCTTCATGCGCGGGTCGCGCGTAAGAAGCCCGGCTCCCTTTAGGGCCTGGCGCAGGTCGGGGTTCAGAGCCACGAGGGCCCTCGCGATGCCGTGCGTCACCGCGCCAGCCTGGCCGGTGGGGCCTCCGCCCTCGACCTTCGCGATCACGTCGTACTTGCCAGCGGTGTCCGTCACTGCAAACGGCCGCCTTACAAGGATCTCCAGGATCTTGCGGCCGAAATACTCGGATACGGGTTTCCCGTTGACGATGATGTCGCCACGGCCGGGCTTCAACTGCACCCTCGCCACCGAACACTTCCGCCGGCCTGTCGCGAGGACGGCAGGCGCGTTCCCGATCTCAGCTAATGCCATGCCTTACCCCCCTTTCGTGCCTGTGCCATGGCCCCCTTACTCCTTGATCTCAAGGGGTTTCGGCTTCTGCGCGGCGTGCGGGTGTTCCGCGCCGCGGTACACCTTAAGTTTTCTCCACAGCGAACGCCCTAGCCGGTTGTGCGGAAGCATCCCTCTCACCGCGTGCTCGATAATTGCCTCAGGCTTCTTCGCCATCATAACTTCGTAGGGAACAGCCCGCAGCCCTCCGGGATAGCCGCTATGCCGGTAATAGAACTTTTGCTTTTCTTTGTTCCCGGTTACCCGCACCTTCTCGGCGTTGATGACGATCACGTGATCGCCAGTATCAAGACTAGGGGTATATGTCGGTTTATGCTTTCCCCGTATGACGCTGGCGACCTGGCTCGCCAGCCTGCCAAGGGTCTTTCCCTCGGCGTCGACCACGTACCATTCTCCGCCCTGTGCCTCGGGCCTGGGCCCAGTGCCAGCCATAGAAGATCCACCTCACAAGACTTTTGACCTCTTAACTCGATTCACACGTTCGCCCGCTCCGTCGCGAGCCTTAAAGCTTCATGTCACCCTGCCGCAAATCGCGGCTGGATAAACCAAATGCGGGCCGCAAGCCCCAAGGCGTATTCTAATATAGCCTGGGCAACGTGTCAAGAACGAAGCTACCTCGCTGCAGCGCCCGCCCGCTATCCCGCCGCCTTCCGGCCCGCCGGCGCCTTCCGCCTTCGGCCCGCCCTTCAGTCTTCGGCCTGCCGTCCCCCTCCGGCCTCGGGCGGGCCCGGCCGCCCACGCGTCACGCGTCATAGTCGACACGCACTAGGCACAGCCCCTTCGCAGGGGCAGTGGGCCCCGCGACACGCCTGTCGCGAGCGTCACGAATCCTTGCCACGTCGCGTGGAGTGAGTTTGCCCACACCGACGAGCACCAACGTCCCCACGATTATCCGCACCATGTTATAGAGAAACCCGTCCGCCTCCACGGTTATCTTGACGAGACCCTCTCCAGCCTCGAGGGCGCACCGCCTCACCTCCCGGGTGAACGTCTTGGCCCCCCCGCCCGATGCAGCAAACGACCGGAAGTCGTGGCGCCCCACGATATGGCTGCATCCTTCGCGCATCGCCTCGAGATCAAGAGGGAATGGCACGTGGTACGCGTAGTTCCGGAGAAAGACCGACGGTACGGGCCTCGTATCCATCGTGTACTCGTACGTCTTGCCGCGGGCGTCGTACCGCGCATTGAACTCGAGCGGCACATCCTCGGCCCGAAGCACCCTGATATCAGCAGGAAGCACGCTGTTGAGCGCCGGAACGAACTTCTCCGCGGGCATCCTCGCGTCTGTACGGAAATTCACGACTTGGCCCCGAGCATGGACCCCAGCGTCGGTGCGTCCCGCACCGATCACGTTCGCGGGCGACTTCGTTATCACTGCCACAGCCCGCTCCAGCTCTGCCTGGATCGTCCGCAGGCCGTCTTGACGTTGGAACCCGCAGTACGCGGTCCCGTCGTACTCGAGCACAAGTTTGATGTTTCTCATAGGCTGCTCGTCTAAGCTCCACCAGAAGTCCGCGCCACTTCTCAGCACCCAAATCCATTCAGGGTTGCCAGCCTCGCTCTCCTCGCTCTCCGAGGATGGCGCGCCCGGCGCGCGGCGCCCGGCACCCGGCGCGCGGCGCGCGAGCGTGGGCGCGAGTCGTCCGAGTTCGGCGCAAGAACAGACAAACGCCCACAGCCCGTTGTGTAAGCACAGGCGCAGCCCTGGCGCCCCTGCCAAGCGAAGGGACGAAAACGCACCGTGCCGTGTTTAGAGATACACCGCCACGGCGACCAGCGCGGCCGTCGAGCCGATAGCTGCAAGGATGTCTTTCGCCCCAACGCGAAGTTGCTTCATTCTGGTCCGTCCCTGTCCCCCGCGGTAACACCTGGCCTCCATTGCCATGGCGAGTTCGTCAGCCCGCCGGAACGCGCTCACAAAGAGCGGCACGAGCAGCGGGACCAGGCTTTTGGCCTTCTGCACTACGTTGCCGGTCTCGAAATCCGCACCCCTCGCCATCTGGGCCTTCATTATCTTGTCGGTCTCCTCGAGGAGCGTTGGGATGAATCTCAGCGCGATGGTCATCATCATCGCGAGCTCGTGCGCTGGAACCCCCAGAACTCTCGCCGGCGAGAGAATGCTCTCGATGCCGTCGGTGAGCTCGATGGGGGACGTGCTGAGCGTCAATATGGACGTAGCCAGCACGAGCAACACCAGCCGCATCGACATCGCGAACCCCTTGAACGCCCCCTCGTACGTCGCCACCAGAGGCCCCACCCGAAAGAGCACACGGCCTTCGTTCATGAAGAGGTGAAGCCCGAACGTCAGCACGAGGATGAAAAGAAGCGGTCGCACGCCTCGCATCACGAACCTCATCGGCAGGTGGGCGAGAAGCACGGCGCCCAGGATGAAAAGGAGAACCAACCCGTACCCCGCCATCGTGCTGACAAGGAAGAGCACCGTAATGACGACCAAGGTGATGAATATCTTCACCCTCGGGTCCAGCTTGTGCACCAGCGAGTCGCCCGGTATATACTGACCTATGGTCAGATTACCGAACACGGCCCTCACCTCGCAAGAGCCTGAGGAGCTCCGCCTTGGCCTCTTCGACCGTGAGAACGTCCGTCCTGACGTCCTTTCCGCGTCTCGCGAGCTCGTGCATGACCTCGGTGACCTGTGGCACTCCGAGACCTACCTCCTTCAAAAGGTCGGTCATGCGGAACACCTCGCGCACAGGCCCGTCTGCCACGACCTTCCCTTTGTGCATGACCACGAGCCTTTTCGCGAGCCTCGCGACATCTTCCATGCTGTGTGACACCAATATGACCGTACACTCAGACCTGCGGTGCAGCCTCGCAAGCTCTTCGAGCAACTCGTCGCGGCCTCGCGGGTCCAGTCCCGACACTGGTTCGTCCAGCACGAGCACGGACGGCTCCATGGCAAGCACCCCGGCTATGGCGACTCGCCTCATTTCGCCGCCAGAGAGCTCGAACGGGGATCGCCCCTTCACGGCCTCGAAATCAAGGCCCACCAACTCGAGCGCCCGCCTGACCCGCGCGTTTATCTCGTCATCACCCAGCCCCATGTTTCGGGGGCCGAACGCTATGTCCGCGAAGACGGTTTCCTCGAAGAGCTGATGCTCCGGGTACTGAAAGACCAAGCCCACTTTCGTGCGGATGTCCTTGAGCCTGACGTCTTTCTGCCATATGTCCACGCCGTCCACGAGCACACGCCCGCGGGTGGGCTTAAGAAGCCCGTTGAAGTGCTGGATCAAGGTGGATTTCCCCGACCCAGTCGCTCCTATGAGGCCAATGAATTCACCGTCACCAATCTCTAGGTTAACGTCGTCGAGCGCCGTCCGTGCGAGCGGCGTGCCCGGATTATACGTGTAGGAAAGGTTCTCGACTTTGATAGGCACGGTCACCAATCACCCGCCCCCGCACCAGGCCGTGGCAGCACGACCCCGGCAGCCCGCCCGATCGCTCCCCTCACTGTTCTTGGCCCTTCTGTCCCGGGCGGGATCAGCGCCCTCGCGTACGATGCTCATCGGATGTGCGCGCCCATCTTCTGCGCCTTCCATCGCGCGGGACTCGTGGCTCGCGCCGGCGATCGCGTCGGCGAACTCCTCCACCGTCAGGATACCATCGGGAAGCCCGGCACCCTCCTTGTTCAGCTCGTAAGCAAGCTCGGTCACTTGCGGAACGTCGAGACGGAGAGCTCTCAGGGTTTCAACCTCGCTGAAGACCTTGCGCGGATGGCCGTCCAGCACTATCCTGCCGCTTTCCATCACGATGACCCGGTCGGCCTGGACGGCCTCATTCATGAAGTGCGTGATGAGGACCACGGTGATGCCCTCGTCCCGGTTCAGCCGGGTGATGGTCCGCATCACCTCTTGTCTGCCCGACGGGTCCAGCATCGCGGTGGGCTCATCTAGCACGATGCACTCAGGCCGCATCGCGACCACGCCCGCGATGGCCACGCGTTGTTTCTGCCCGCCCGAAAGGAGGTGCGGGGCGTGTCGCACATACTCCACCATGTCCACGCATTCAAGCGCTTCCCGCACCCGCCGCCTGATCTCGGCAGGGGGCACACCGAGATTCTCGGGGCCGAACGCCACGTCTTCCTCGACGGTGGTGGCCACGATTTGGTTGTCAGGGTTTTGGAAGACCATCCCCACAGTCTGGCGGATCCTCCACAGGTTCCGCGGGTCGCTGGTCTTCATACCCTTGACGGTCACCGTCCCTGAGGTGGGCACGAGCAAGGCGTTGAAGTGCTTCGCAAGCGTGGATTTGCCCGACCCGTTGTGCCCTATTATGGCCACGAACTCGCCAGGCCGTATGGAGAGGTTTATGCCGCGAAGCGCGGTATGCCTCATATCCCCGGCAGACCCATATTGGTACCCCAGGTTTTCGGCCCTGATCATCTCCTCCAAGCAGGTGCCCCCTTAAAACCCACAAAAAGTGCGCAATCGCGCACTCTTGCAGGATGGAATGGTTCGTCTTGGTTGATGCGACACCGAGCCCGCCCGGGTCGTCGGCCCAGGCCGCACCCTGCCATCCACCCTCGGCCACCGCGTGCACACCCCCCAGTGGCTCGAGGGCTCAAGGCTACACGAGCTCCACTATGACCTCGGATGCGGCATCGCCGCGGCGCTCGCCGAGCTTCACGGTGCGAACGTAACCCCCTTGGCGATCCTTGTAGCGCGGCGCGATGGTGTCAAAAAGCTTCTTTGTGACCGCGTCGCTCCTGACGTAGCCCGCCACCAACCTACGGGCATGCAGGTCGCCTCTCTTTGCGAGAGTAATGAGCTTCTCTGCGACCGGCTCGAGCTGCCTCGCCTTGCCCTCAGTCGTTCGGACGCGCTCGTGTTCGAACAACGAGGTCACGATGCTCCGAAGCATTGCCTTCCTATGAGCGCTGGTACGCCCCAATTTCGCCTGGTTCATATCGAGATCCCTCCCGGACCAGAGGTCCTAAACGGTCTTGCGGTCTCGTTCTCGTCCGGCTTCGCGTTCCGATGCCCCTAATCCTCTGCCCTCTAGTCCTCCTGGTCGTCAGACGGACGGAGGGAAAGGCCGAGATTCGCGAGTTTCCCCTTGACCTCTTCGAGCGATTTCTTTCCGAGGTTCCTGACCTTCATCATATCTTCCTCGGTCTTCCTGATGAGCTCCTGCACGGTGTTTATGCCCGCTCTCTTCAGACAGTTGTAGGACCGCACCGACAGGTCGAGTTCCTCGATGGGCATGTCCAGGACCTTGTCTTTCTCGTCCTCCGCCTTCTCCACCATCATCTCAACCCGGTCGGACGTCTCAGTCAAGCCTGTGAAGAGCGCGAGATGACTCGACAGGATCTTGGCCGCGAGGCTCGTGGCCTCCTTCGGTGACACGCTTCCGTCGGTCCAAACCTCCAGTATGAGCCTATCGTAGTCCGTGATCTGGCCGACACGTGTGTTCTCAACCTGATAGTTCACCTTGCGGACGGGCGTGAAAATCGAGTCCACGGGAATGACACCGATCACCGGCTCGCCCCTGCGCTTCTCGGCCGGGACGTAGCCCCTGCCCTTCTCGATGGTTATCTCGGCGAAGAGCCTGCCGTCTTTATCGAGCGTGGCGATGTGGAGCTCGGGATTGAGTATCTCGACATCCGGGTCAGCGATGATGTCAGCGGCCCTGACCTCTCCCTCGCCCTGGGCTTCGATCCTTACCACCTTCGGCCCGTCCGAGTGCAGCTTGACGAGGAGTTCCTTAAGATTTAGGAGAATATCGATAGTGTCTTCCACAACCCCGGGTATCACGGAGAACTCGTGAAGAACCCCTTCTATTTTCACGGACGTGACCGCCGCCCCCGGGAGGGACGAAAGGAGAACCCTCCGGAGCGCGTTCCCCAAGGTTATGCCGTAACCTCTCTCGAGAGGCTCGACCACGAACCTGCCGTACTTTTCTGTGGCCTCCTCACACTCGATTCTGGGCTTCTCAATCTCGATCATCCGCAGCTCTCCCTTCTGGTTTGTGCGGACCGCGCGCCGTTCGCCATCAGCCTGCCACTATGCGGCACCACGCCCCTGCGACCCGTTGGATGGCGCTGTCATCTTATCTGGAGTACAGCTCAACCACCATGTGTTCCTGAACGGGCACGTCGATCTGGTCCCTTGTGGGCAAGCTGAGCACGGTCGCGCTCAGGCCGTCCGGATGCAGGGACAGCCACGCGGGCACCGTACGACCTTGACCAGCTTCCGCCACTTGCTTGAACCGCGGAAGTTCGCGGCTTCCCTCGCGCACGGACACAGTATCTCCAGGCTCCACGAGGTACGACGGTATGCTGACCTTGTTGCCGTTCACGGCGATATGACCATGCCTGACCATCTGTCGCGCCTCGGCCCTGGAGCTCGCGAAACCAAGCCGGTAAACCACGTTGTCCAGTCTAGATTCGAGTATCTGAAGAAGCGCTTCTCCTGTGACGCCCCGTTTCCTGGAGGCCATCTCGAAGTAGCGTTCGAACTGCCTCTCGAAAACCCCGTATATTCGGCGTAGCTTCTGCTTCTCCCGCAACTGGATCGCGTATTCGGACATCTTCTTGCGCCCCTGCCCGTGTTCGCCGGGGGCGTAAGGCCTGCGATCAACCGAGCATTTCTCGGTGTAGCACCTCTCGCCTTTCAGATATAGTTTCATACCTTCACGCCGGCACAACCTGCACACGGATCCTGTGTACCTGGCCATTTGAGCTTCCACCTCCTGATGTTGCCAACGCCGTCCCGTTCAATCAAACCCTCCTGCGCTTCGGCGGCCGGCACCCGTTGTGAGGGATCGGGGTCACGTCGCGGATCATGTTCACCTCAAGCCCCGTAGCCTGCAGAGACCTGATCGCCGCTTCCCGGCCCGCTCCAGGGCCTTTCACTAGCACCTCCACCTGGCGCATGCCGTGGTCCATGGCCGCCCGTGCGGCTGCCTCCGCAGCCATCTGCGCGGCAAACGGAGTGCCCTTCCTGGAGCCTTTGAAACCCTGCTTCCCCGCGCTCGACCACGCGATCACAGCGCCCTGAGGATCTGTTATCGTGACGATGGTATTGTTAAACGTCGACCGGATGTGGGCAACCCCGCTCTCGACGTTCTTGCGCTCACGCCTTTTCGCTTTGGTCGTCTTCCTCGGCACGCTTCATGCTCTCCTTTCTCACTTGGATCTCCTCACGCCCACTGTCTTCCTGGGGCCCTTTCTCGTCCGGGCATTGGTCCTCGTGCGCTGGCCCCTAACTGGCAAGCCCCTTCGGTGACGAAGGCCCCTGTAGGTGCCGATATCGATGAGCCGCTTGATGTTGGCTGCTTGCTCGGCCCGCAGTTCGCCCTCGACCTTATACTCCTTGTCTATGACCTCCCGTAGACGCGTGATCTCCTCCTCGGTAAGGTCACGGACCCTGGTGTCGGGGTTTACGCCGGTTTTCTCGAGAATCTGCCTCGAAGTCGTGAGGCCCAACCCGTATATATAAGTCAGGGCTATCTCGATTCTCTTGTCTCTCGGAAGGTCAACCCCCGCGATCCTAGCCATTCCTTCATCTCACCTCCGCCCTAGCCCTGGCGCTGCTTGTGCTTGGGGTTCTCGCAAATGACCCGGAGCACGCCTTTGCGCCTTACTATTTTGCACTTGTCGCATATCTTTTTGACCGACGGCCGAACTTTCATCTTAACCCCCCCTGGTGTCCCCGGTTAGTGCCAATTGATGCCCAGCCCCCAGGAGACCACGCACAGCCTAGTTCGGACTTGGTTCCGACGCAATTCACTTGAACCTGTAAGTTATCCTGCCCCTGGTCAGATCGTAGGGTGACAGCTCGACGCTCACCCTGTCTCCAGGCAGAATGCGTATGAAATTCATGCGCATCTTGCCCGAAACGTGAGCAAGAACCCTGTGCCCGTTTTCGAGTTCAACCCGGAACATCGCATTGGGCAGCGCTTCGATGACGGTTCCCTCGACCTCAATGGCATCTTTCTTACTCATGAGACCAGTCCGCCTTCCCGCAGGAATCATTCTCAACCGACCTCAAAGCCTCCCGGACCTCCTCATCGGTTACGCGCGCCCCTGCAAGGAGCTTCGATCCGACATGGCCGTCCACTTTTCGCGTCCACATCAGATGACGCACGTTCTTCTTCTTTGGGTTGGACACTCGGCGGTAAGTCCCGTCAACGACCGCGACGAACGTGTCGTCGATCACCTGCATTACGATGTACCGTCTTCCCCTGTCTCTCCCCGCGATCGATACGACAACCTGACCCGGTCGCATCTCCACTTGCGCACCGACCTCCCATATACTCACAGAGCGGTCAGTATCTCAGGACCATCCGACGTCACCGCCACGGTGTGCTCGAAGTGAGCCGACAGCGAGCCGTCGCGCGTGACGACCGTCCAGTTGTCGTCAAGAGTGACTACGTCGAAACTCCCCGCGTTCACCATGGGCTCGATGGCAAGCGTGGCGCCTGGCCTAAGTTCGGGCCCCGGGTCGCCTCGGACTACGAAGTTGGGCACCCTGGGTTCCTCATGGACGCTTCGCCCGATGCCATGCCCCGCCAGCGCCCTGACCACGGAGAATCCGTGCGATTCCACGTGCTCCTGGATGGCCCTGGAGATGTCGACGATGCGTTTCCCAGGCAGGGCTTGCTCGATGCCCTTGTAGAGAGACTCTTCGGTCACGCGGAGGAGGCGCACAGCGTCAGCGGATACCTTTCCCACGGGAAACGTCACAGCGGAGTCCCCGTGGAAGCCATCCACCATAGCGCCCACATCGACGCTGACTATGTCGCCCTCCCGCAGGCGCCGGCTGCCCGGGATGCCGTGGACGACCTCATCGTTCACAGAGATGCACGCGCTGGCAGGAAAGCCGTACAACCCTTTGAACGACGGCACCGCGCCTCGAGCCCTGATGTAGTCCTCCGCGAACCTGTCGATATCGCCAGTCGTGATGCCCGGTCTGATGAAGTCGGCGAGCTCCTTTAAGAGACCGGCCAGCACCAGCCCGGCTTTTCTCATGCTCGCGATCTCGGCAGGCGTTTTACGAATGACCATTGGAGCTACTTTCCTCAAGATGATTGCCTTCTTCAAGTGCAGATATGATCGACTGTGTCACTTCGTCGATGTGCTTCTCGCCATCGACCGTCACAAGCAGGCCTCTTTCCCGGTAGAACTCCACGAGCGGTTCGGTTTCCGCCGTGTATACCCTGAACCGCTTCCTGACGGTCTCCTCGCGATCATCGTCACGCTGGTAAAGCTCCCCGCCACACTCGGGGCACTTTCCCGCCTCGCGGGGAGGATTGAACTCGACGTGGTACACAGCCCCGCATTGCCTGCATTGCCTCCGCCCCGACAGCCTCCGCACGACTGTCTCGGCGCGCGCGCTGATGTTCACCGCCGCGTCGAGGGCCACGCCCAGATCCCGCAACACGTCGTCGAGGGCCCTGGCCTGAGTGAGGTTCCGCGGGAACCCATCCAGGATGAAACCCGAACGTGCGTCCGCATGAGCGAGTCTATCCTTGACCAGCCCGATCGTGACGTCGTCCGGGACCAGCTTCCCGGCGTTCATGTACTTGCGGGCCTCCAGGCCCAGAGGCGTTTTCCGGGCAAGCGCTTCCCGGAACATCTCGCCGGTCGAGACGTGCGGGATGCCGAAACGCGAGCTCAGCCTCTCGGCCTGCGTGCCTTTGCCGACCCCCGGCGGGCCCAGTAACACAAGGCGCATCGCGACAACGCCTCCCATGACTTTCACATTAGCTACTTCATGAAGCCCTCGTACTGCCTCATCACGAGGTTTGCCTCGATCTGCTTCATCGTGTCGAGCGCCACCCCTACCACAATGAGGAGAGCAGTGCCGCCGAAATAGATCGTGCTGAGCCGGGTAATGCTCGTCATGATGTTAGGCAGCACCGCGACGACAGCGAGGAACAGCCCGCCGACCAGGGTTATCCTGGTGAGCACCCGGTCGAGGTACTCGGCAGTGGGCCTTCCCGGCCTGAGTCCTGGGATGAAGCCGCCGTACTTCTTCATGTTGTTCGCCACTTCAGTCACGTTGAAGGTGATCGCTGTGTAGAAGTATGTGAACGCGACCACCAGCACCGCATAGATCACCATGTACGAGATGCTATCGCCGCGAAGCCATTCCGTGAGAAACGCGAGCTTGGGAACAAACTGAGCGATGGTAAGCGGGAACGTCAAGAGCGACGAAGCGAAGATCACCGGTATCACGCCCGCCTGGTTCACGCGGAGCGGGATATGAGTGGTCTGTCCGCCGTAGACCCGCCTTCCTACGACCCTCTTCGCGTACTGAACAGGGATCCTCCTAGCACCAAGGGTGATCCATATGACGCCCACGACCGACGCGAGCCCAAGGACAAGGAACAGCACCACGTTGATCGGGCTGATGCCGCCCCTTCCGATAGTCAGCACGGTCGTGTGCACCCCGGCCGGAAGCCTCGCTATTATGCCGGTGAAGATTATGAGCGAGATCCCGTTACCGATCCCGTGCTCTGAGATCTTCTCGCCGAGCCACATCAGAAACGACGTGCCAGCCGTGAGGGTCACGACGATGAGAAGCACCGGAAGGATGCCGGGATCCTCAATCGCGCCCCGTATCCCCATGGTAACTCCGAGCGCCTGGATAACGCCCAGCACCACTGTGCCGTACCTGGTCCACTGCGCGATCTTGCGCCTTCCCTCGACGCCTTCCTTTGAGAGCTCCTCCAAACTCGGGATCACGATGGTGAGGAGCTGGAGTATAATGGAGGCCGTGATGTATGGGTTCACTCCCATTGCAAACACGGTGAACCTGCGCAGCGCTCCACCCGAGAAAAGGTCGAGGAATTGAAAGATGCCTGTCTCCCCGTAGGTCTCGATCAGCCTGGTCACATCGACGCCCGGCACCGGGATGAACGAGCCGATCCTGAACACCGCGAGCAGGAGCGCGGTATAGATGATTTTCTTTCTCAGGTCAGGAACCCTGAAGGCGCTCGCAAGTGATCCCAGCAACCTATATCACCTCAGCTTTGCCGCCCGCCTGCTCGATCTTCTCACGCGCGGAGCGCGTGAAGGCGTGCGCCCTCACGGTGAGCGGCCGAGTTATCTCTCCGTTGCCAAGTATCTTCACACGGTCGCAGGCTCGCCTTATTATACCAAACTTCCTGAGGTCCTCGGGTGTGACTTGCGAGCCTTCCTCAAACATATTGAGCTCAGAAAGCCTGACCTCGGCGAAGTCCTCCTTGAAGCGGTTCGTGAATCCGCGCTTCGGCACCCTTCGGACGAGCGGCATCTGGCCGCCCTCGAACATCGCGCCCTTGGCGCCGCCGGAACGAGCCTTCTGACCCTTGTGGCCCCTCCCCGAAGTCTTGCCGTGACCGCTTCCTATGCCCCTGCCCACCCTCTTGAGATAGTGGCGGGCGCCTTCCGGCGGAGCGAGTTCCTCAAGCCTCAACCTTGCCACCTCCTTACTCCGTGACTTCCTCCACGTCCACCAGATGGTCGACTCTCCGCACCATTCCCCGCACTTGGGGATTGTCCGGTAGGACGACGGTTTTGTTCAGCCTCGTAAGGCCGAGGGCCTGCACGGTTGCCCTCTGCACCCTCGGCGCACCTATCGTGCTATGTTTGAGCGTTATCTTCAACATCTTGGCTGCCTTGCCGGCACCGTTTGCGCCCAAGGACATCCAATACACCCCCGCTTCCCTACAGCAGCTCCGACACGGCTTTCCCGCGCAACTTGGCGACATCCTCGGCTTTCCTGAGAGACTTGAGCCCCTTCACGGTGGCACCCACCATGTTGAACGGGTTGGACGACCCCAGGGACTTGGTCAGGATGTCCTTTACGCCCGCGAGCTCCAAGACGGCCCGAACCGGCCCGCCAGCTATCACGCCCGTGCCGGGAGCCGCAGGTTTCAACAAAACCTTGCCCGCCCCGAATTCACCGATGATCTCGTGAGGGATCGTCGTCCCCACCACCGGGACATCGAACATGTTCTTGCGGGCCTCCTCAGCTCCCTTGCGTATCGCCTCGGAAACCTCAGACGCTTTCCCGATGCCCGTGCCTACGTGCCCGTTCTCGTCGCCCACCACGACGAGGGCGCGAAAGCTCCGGGTGCGGCCGCCCTTGGTTGTCTTGGCCACAGGGTCAATGCTGACAACCTTCTCTTTAAGCTCCTGGCTTTCAAACTCCATCATCGTTTTTCACCAACTCCCCCGGACGCTAGAACTCAAGCCCGCTTTCGCGCGCGCCCTCTGCAACAGCGGCAACCCTTCCATGGAACAGGTTGCCCCCGCGGTCAAACACCACTCTCTTGATCCCCTTCGCTTGCGCCCGCTCCGCGATGACCCTGCCCACCAAGCGCGCGGCCTCCACGTTGCCCCCGTTTTTGACCTGGGCTCTCACCTCTGGGTCGAGGCTCGACGCAAACGCGAGGGTGGTGCCCGACTCGTCGTTGATGACCTGGGCGTAGATGTGCCTGAGCGTCCTCGCTACAGAGAGCCTCGGAACCTCCGACGTGCCGGAGACCTTCTTTCTTATCCGCATGTGCCGCTTGGCCCGGGCAACCTTCCTATCCTTGCGCTTGAACATAGCCTATACTCACCCTCCATGGCTCCGAGCCTACTACTTCTTCCCGCCCGCAGCAGCCTTGCCGGCCTTGCCAGCCTTTCTGCGAACGTGCTCGCCTTCGTACATGATCCCTTTGCCCTTGTATGGCTCAGGCGGCCGCACGGCCCGGATGTTCGCGGCGGTCTGGCCGACAAGCTCCTTGTCTATGCCCTTGACCACCACCTTCGTAGGGGTTGGAACCTCTATCTCGAGGCCTTCAGTCGGTTCTATCTCGACAGGGTGCGAGAACCCTATGCTAAGCACCAGCTTCCTGCCTTGTTTGGCCGCTTTGTAGCCGGTGCCGGAGATAACGAGCGACTTCTCGTAGCCCTCCGTAACACCTTTGACCATGTTAGCTACGAGCGTCCTCGTTAGGCCGTGCAATGCCCTGCTCTCCCTGTCATCGCTGGGCCGCTCCACTACAACCCTGTCGCCTTGGACGAAGACTTTCATGTTCCGGGCGACGTCTCTCTGGAGCTTGCCCTTGGGCCCCTTGACTACAACGGTATTGCCGCTGACCTCCACCTCGACGCCTTTCGGCAGCACTATCGGCATTCTCCCGATCCGGGACATCATTTCACCCCCTCACGACCTGTCCAGGAGCCTCCAGATGTTTCCGCGCGCAGCCGTGCTCGATGTCGCAAGCACTATATGCGCGTGGTCCCACCGGTCTAGTCTCACCAGACATAGCAGATGACCTCGCCACCCACGCCCTCTCTGCGCGCCTTTCTGTCGGCCATGATGCCCTTGGGCGTGGAGATAACCGCGATCCCAAGACCCCCGAGGACCCTGGGCAGCTCGTCCTTCCCGGCGTAAACCCGCAGTCCGGGCTTGCTTATCCTTTTCAAGCCGGTTATGACCCTCTGCTTGTTCGGACCATACTTGAGGTATATGCGCAGCGTCCCTTGCTTGCCGTCGCTTATGACCTCAAAGTCCTTGATGAATCCCTCTTCCTTGAGGATCTTCGCGATTTCGCGCTTCACCCGCGAGGAGGGGACTTCAACGACGTCCCTTGCCACAGTATTGGCATTTCGGATCCTCGTTAGCATGTCAGCGATGGGGTCCGTCGTTACCATTCGCATCGACCTCCTCCACTTGCAGGCCTTCCCGATGGACCTATCACCAGCTCGCCTTGGTCACTCCAGGGATCTCGCCCCGGAGAGCGAGCCTACGGAAACAGATCCTGCACATGTCGAACTTCCTCATGTACGCCCTCGGCCGCCCGCAAATGGGACACCTGTGGTAGGCCCTCACGCGGAATTTCGGCGGCCGCTTCTGCTTCTCGATAAGGCTCTTCTTCGCCAAAGCCATCCCTCCAATAAAGCACTGGAAACCCTTTTAGCGTCTCAACATTTCGTCATATCGCGTCGCGCCACCCGCGCCGCGCGCCGCCCGCCGCCCGTAAGTCGCAGGTCCGATGCCAGCGCTGCGCCGCGCTGCCCGCGTCACCCGCGTCCCCATTCCAGGGGAAACCACCCGAGCGGGTTCTGTTGGGCTACCTTCTGAATGGCATCCCAAGGGCTTTGAGGAGCTCGTACGCTTCCTCATCGGTTTTCGCCGTCGTAACTATGGTGATGTCCATACCCCGTATCTTGTCAACCTTGTCGTAAACGATCTCGGGGAAAATGAGCTGCTCCTTCACACCTAGGGAGTAGTTCCCCCTGCCGTCAAACCCGTCCGGAGAGACTCCCCGGAAGTCGCGGATCCTCGGCAGGGCCACGTTGAACAGCTTGTCAAGGAAGTGGTACATCCTCTCCCCCCGGAGAGTTACCTTGCAGCCTATCGGGACTCCCGCCCTCAGCTTGAAGGCTGCGATGGACTTCTTGGCCCTGGTGATGAGCGGCTTCTGCCCCGATATCGCCGCGAGATCCGCCGCGGCCGAGTCGAGCATCTTGGGGTCCGCGACTGCGTCGCTTACCCCCATGTTCACGACGACCTTCTCGACCTTGGGAATCTGCATCACACTTTTGTAGCCGAACTTCTCGCGGAGGGCAGGTGCAACTTCCTTCAGGTATCTTTCCTTGAGCCGCGCCGCCACTTACCGTCACCCCCGTGTCCTACTTGTCTATCTCGCGCCCGCACTCCTTACATACCCGCACGTGCTCGCCGTCCTCGGCGATGTGCCTTGCGACCCGCGTCGGCCTGCTGCACTTCGGGCAAATAACCATCACCTTCGCCAGGGGCACGGGCTCCGCCTTTTGGATGACACCCCCCTGGGGAACCAGGCGTGTCGGCTTGGTGTGGCGCTTCACCACATTGACGCCCTCCACGAGCACGCGTCCCTCCGCGGGAAGCACCCGCAGGACCTTCCCCTTCTTGTCCTTGTCCTTGCCAGACAGGACGATGACCATGTCGCCCTTCTTTACGTTAGGTTTCATCCGGCTCAAAGCGCCCGCCTCCTTGTGGCTCTACAGCACTTCAGGGGCGAGGGAGACTATCTTCATGAAATCCTTGTCCCGCAGCTCTCTTGCGACGGGACCGAAGATCCTAGTGCCCCTGGGATTGTTCTGGTCGTTTATGATGACCGCAGCGTTCTCATCGAACCTGATGTAGGATCCGTCGGGGCGGGGGATCTCCTTTTTCGTCCGGACTATTACGGCCCTCACGACCTCGCCCTTCTTGACCACGCCCCCGGGCGCAGCCTCCTTGACGCTCGCTATGATAACATCGCCGATTCCAGCGAACTTCCTGTTCCCGCCCCCGAGCACCCGTATACACATGATCTTCTTCCCGCCGGTGTTGTCCGCGACGGAAAGCATGGTTTGCGGTTGAATCATCTCGCCCACCCTCCTCGACAAAAGGGCACTGGCCACACCCGGCCGGGGGCCTTGGGTGCGCCCGCTATCTCGCCCTTTCCACGATCTCCACTACACGCCACCTCTTACGCTTACTGAGGGGCCTTGTCTCCATGAGCCGCACCTTGTCGCCGACTTTCGCCTGGTTTTGCTCGTCGTGGGCCATGAATTTCGTGGTTCTCTTGATCGTTCGCTTATAGAGCGGATGCCTGATGGTCCGCTCAACCGCTACCACGACGGTCTTATCCATCTTGTCGCTGACGACGGTGCCTACGCGAATCTTGCGCATACCCCGGTCATCCACAAAGCAACCCTCCTTATGCCTGGTTAATTCCAAGCTCCCGCTCGCGCAGGACCGTCTTGACTTGCGCTATCGTCTTGCGGACCTCGCGCATGCGCATGGGATTATCGAGCTGACCGGTGGCAACCTGAAATCGAAGGTTAAAAAGCTCCTCCTTCAGCGATTCCAGCCTGCGCTGGAGCTCCTCGCTGGTGAGGTCGCGGATGTCCTTAACCTTCACTTGCCTCACCACCTACTTCTTCTCGCTTGACGAACTTGGACTTTATGGGAAGTTTGAACGCTGCGAGACGCATCGCCTCTCGCGCAACTTCCTCCGGCACCCCAGCGATCTCGAACATCACCCTGCCGGGCTTCACCACCGCCACCCAGTACTCGGGGTTCCCCTTCCCGCTCCCCATGCGGGTTTCCGCGGGCTTCTTCGTGACGGGCTTATCCGGGAAGATCTTGATCCAAACCTTCCCACCCCTCTTGATGTACCTTGTCATGGCGATCCTCGCGGCCTCTATTTGCCGGTCGGTTATCCACCCGGGTTCGAGCGCCTGAAGCCCGTATTCGCCGAGAAAGAGCTCGGAGCCGCGGACGGCCTTGCCCGTCATCCTCCCACGTTGGACCTTACGGTGCTTGACTCTCTTGGGCTGCAGCATTTTCACCGACTCCCTTCGCCAGCGGCCTTCTCTTTCTCAGGAAGCACGTCGCCCTTGTATATCCACACCTTGACGCCGATTCTGCCGTAAGTGGTGTGTGCCTCAGCGAATCCATAGTCTATGTCAGCCCTTAGGGTATGAAGGGGGATCTTCCCCTCGCTGTAACCCTCGGTGCGGGCGATCTCCGCGCCAGCGAGCCTGCCTCCGACCTTCACCTTCATGCCCTGGGCGCCCATCTTCATGGCCCTCGTCAAGGCCTGCTTCATAGCACGCCGGAAGGAGATGCGCTTCTCTATCTGGGAAGCGATGTTCTCCGCCACGAGCTGGGCATCGATCTCCGGGTTCTTGACCTCGACGATGTTCACCGACACGTGCTTGCCAGTGATCGCCTCGAGATCTCGCCTGAGCTGCTCAACCTCCTGCCCGCCCCTTCCGATCACCATGCCGGGACGCGCCGTGTGTATGTTGACCTTAACGCGTGTGGCCGCCCTCTCGATCTCGACCCGGGAGACCCCCGCGTTGTAGAACCTGGTCTTCACGAACTGCCTGATCTCGCGGTCCTCGTGCACCAGCTCGCGATAGGCCTTCTTGTCATACCATTTCGCGGACCAGTCCTTGATAATCCCGAGCCTCAGGCCAAGGGGATGAACCTTGTGGCCCACTCCTCACCCCTCCTTCTCTTTCAGGACTACGGTTATGTGGCTCGTGCGCTTCATGATCCTCACTGGGATCCCGCGCATCCTCGGACGCCAACGTTTCATGGTAGGGCCTTCATCGACCCTGGCCTCTGCCACGTAGAGGTCGTCCTTGTTCATTTCGAAGTTGTGCTCCGCGTTCGCCATAGCTGACTTCAGGACCTTGATGATGATCCTCGCGCCTTTCTTGGGCGTGAACCTCAAGATCGCCATGGCGTCCGAAGCGCTCTTGCCCCGTATCAGGTCCATGACCTGCCTAGCCTTTCGCGGAGCTATTCTCACGTAACGCGCAACAGCGCGAGCTTCCATGCTTGCCACCCCCTCCGGGCCTCGACAGGCACCTTACTTCAACGCCGTGGACCTTTCGGTGTGGGCCCCATGCCCGCGGAAGGTCCTCGTCGGAGCGAACTCTCCAAGCTTGTGACCGACCATATCCTCGGTGATGTAGATCGGAACGTGCCTGCGGCCGTCATGGACCGCGATCGTGTGGCCCACCATCTCGGGGAAGATGGTTGAGGCTCTGGACCACGTCTTTATGACTTCCTTGTGACCCTTCTCGTTGAGCGCCCGTATCTTTGCGAGCAGTTTTTCATTCACGTAAGGGCCCTTCTTCAGCGACCGTGACATCAGCCTACCTCCTTCCCCTGGCTACTTCCGTCTCCTGACAATGAGCCTATCCGACGGCTTCCTCTTTCTCGTTTTGTAGCCCAACGTGGGCTTCCCCCAAGGGGTGAGCGGTGAAGGATGCCCTATCGGAGCGCGGCCCTCTCCGCCGCCGTGCGGATGGTCGACGGGGTTCATGACAACGCCCCGTACCTCAGGCCGCCAGCCCATGTGACGCTTTCTCCCGGCCTTGCCGAGACGCACGATCTCGTGTTCCACGTTTCCGACCTGCCCGATGGTGGCCTTGCACTCAAGGCGCACCAGCCGCACCTCGCCGGAAGGAAGCCTCACGTGTGCGTAGTCCCCCTCTTTGGCCATCAGCTGGGCGCTCATGCCCGCTGCCCTTGCAAGCTGCCCGCCTCTCCCGGGCACGAGCTCCAGGTTGTGGACGACTGTCCCAACTGGTATCTCACGCAACGGAAGCGCGTTGCCAGGCTTTATGTCAGACCCTGGACCGGACATCACCGTGCTGCCGACCTCGAGGCCGAGCGGCGCGATGATGTACCTCTTCTCGCCATCGGCGTAGTTAAGCAGCGCGATCCTCGCGGACCTGTTGGGGTCGTATTCGATGCTGGCGACCTTCGCGGGCACCCCATCCTTGTCGCGCTTGAAATCGATGATGCGAAGCTTGCGCTTGACTCCGCCGCCCCTGTGCCTCACCGTTATCCTGCCATACACATTGCGGCCGCCGGTTTTCGGGTTGTGAGCGAGGAGAGATCGTTCAGGCTCCTTCGCCGTGAGCTCCTCATACGTCAGCGCGGTCATGAACCGCCTTCCCGGTGTCACCGGCCGATACCTTTTAACTGCCACCTTTCGCCCCTCCTTAACCTAACGATACCGCCAGAGGGGGAGCCGGCTGCCACAGCCGGCTGTCACAGCAACTATACACCCTCAAAGAGCGGGATCTTGTGGTCCTTCTCCAGGGTTACAACAGCCTTCTTCCAATCAGGGGTCTTGCCCTCAAACCGGCCCATTCTCTTGGTCTTGCCAGGCACGCGGAGGGTATTGACCTCCTTCACCTTGACCTTGAAGATCTCCTCGACGGCCTCTTTTATCTCGGTCTTGCTAGCCCTGACATCCACCATGAAAGCGTACTTGTTCTCCTCGAGCTGCTTCGTGCTCTTCTCTGTAACGAGCGGCCTTATGATCACATCTCTAGGCGACTTCACCTGCTAAGCACCTCCCCGACGGCCTCAACCGCGTCGCGGGTGAAAACGAGCTTCTCATGGTCTAGGATGTCGTATACATTGAGGCCGGAGGGCACGAGCATCTTCACCCCCGGCAGGTTTCTCGCCGAAAGCTCGACGTTCTTGTCGGGTTCCCTCGTCACCACCAGGGCCTTCCCGTCCGCATCGAGCTTCTTGAGAATGGCCGCCATCTGCTTGGTCTTTGGTTCCTGAAACGTCAGCCCCTCGAGAACGACTATCTCGTTGGCTTGCGCCTTCGAAGACAGCGCCGAGAGAAGAGCCAGCCTACGGACCTTCTTAGGAAGTCTGTATGCGTAGTCCCTCGGCGTTGGCCCGAAAAGGGTTGCCCCACCGCGCCATAGGGGCGACCTGCGGCTTCCCTGCCTCGCGCGGCCAGTCCCCTTCTGACGCCAGGGTTTTATCCCGCCGCCCGACACCTCGCCTATGGTCTTCGTCTTCGCGGTTCCCCGCCTTCTCGATGCAAGCTGCATAACCACAGCTTCGTGGAGAACGGCCTCGTTCACCGGGACGCCGAAGATGGAGTCAGGCAGCTCGTATTCGCCTATCTTGTCACCCTTCATGTTGTACAAAGGCGCCATTGGCATCTACTTCCACCTGCCTCACTTCTTCTTTTTGACGGTGGTCTTGACTGCCTCTTTGACGAGGAGCAGCCCCCCGCGCCGTCCCGGAACGGACCCCTTTACCAGGAGGAGGTTCCGCTCAGGATCGACCTTTACGACCTCGAGGTTCTGAATGGTGACCCGCTCTGCGCCCATCCGTCCTGGGAGCTTCCGCCCTTTGAAGACCCGGGCGGGGTCAGTCGCGCCTAGGGACCCTACTCTACGATGGTACATCGAGCCGTGGCCCATGGGGCCCCTCCTGAAATTCCACCGTTTGATGACGCCGGCAAACCCTTTGCCGAGCGAGGTACCTACTACGTCGACTCGGTCACCCTTGGCGAAGATGTCCACCTTGATCTCAGTCCCCACGTCGTAGGGGCTGTCGTCCTTTACCCGGATCTCCCTGAGATACCGCATGGGCTTAACCCGCGCGCGTTTGAAATGGCCGCGCTCAGGCTTTGTCAGGAGGCTCTCACGGATCTCCCCGAACCCAAGTTGAATCGCTGTATAGCCGTCGCTTTCTTTGGTCTTCTTTTGAACGACGACACATGGCCCGGCTTCGATGGCGGTCACGGGAATGACCTCCCCGTTCTCGCCAAACACCTGTGTCATGCCGAGTTTCCGTCCGAGTATGCCTTTGGGCATTTGTCGCGCACCTCCCTGCTGTTCATGTGCCCTGCGCACCTACCCGGGGCCCCGTGCGGCGCCCCAGGCCGCAAGGCTAGAGCTTGATCTCGATGCCCACTCCGGCAGGAAGGTCCAGCCGTATCAGGTCGTCTACGGTCTTGGGCGTGGGATCGATTATGTCGATGAGCCTCTTGTGAGTTCTCATCTCGAACTGCTCGCGCGAGTCCTTGTCCACGTGAACCGACTTCAAAACCGTGTATACGCTCTTCTCGGTCGGAAGCGGTATGGGACCGGAGACACGTGCTCCGCTGCGCCTCGCCGTTTCCACGATTTTCTCCGCCGACTGGTCCAGCAGCCGGTGGTCAAACGCCTTCAGCCTGATCCTGATCCTCTGCTCAGGCATGTCTAGCATACCTCCCAGTCATCGCCTGATCACGTTCGCAGACATACTCCGCCGGAATTCCCCTGCCGCGCAGGCAACCTCCGGCATCATCGCCAAGAGGGGCAGACCGCGTCATGCCGGCCATCCGACAATTCGCGCCACGGCGCGGTCGCGTGTCGGCCGGGCCGGCGGCCTGCCCCATTCCTTCACCTCGAAGATGGGCATGCCCGCTACGCGCACTCTTACGCGAGTATCGACGTGACCACGCCCTTGCCCACGGTGCGCCCGCCCTCGCGGATGGCGAACCGGAGCCCCTCCTCCATGGCGATGGGCGTGATGAGCTCGATGGTCATTCTGATATTGTCGCCGGGCATTACCATCTCTACCCCTTCAGGAAGGACCGCGGTGCCGGTAACGTCGGTCGTCCTGAAGTAGAACTGCGGACGGTATCCGGTGAAGAACGGCGTGTGACGGCCGCCCTCCTCCTTGCTCAGCACGTACACCTCAGCCGTGAACTTGGTATGAGGCGTGATTGACCCGGGCTTTGCGAGCACGTGGCCTCTCTCGATCTCGTCCTTGTCGATGCCCCGGAGCAGCACACCGATGTTGTCTCCTGCCTGGCCCATATCGAGGGTCTTCCGGAACATCTCGACGCCGGTGACCACGGTCTTCCTGACCTCATCACTGAGCCCTACGATCTCAACCTCGTCGCCGACCTTGACGGTGCCGCGCTCCACTCTGCCCGTGGCCACGGTGCCGCGGCCGGTGATGGAGAACACGTCCTCCACAGGCATCAGGAACGGCTTGTCTACCTCACGCTGCGGTGTGGCAACATAGTCGTCGACCGCATCCATGAGCTTCATGATGCTTCCGCACCACTTGCAGTCCCTGCTCCCGCAGCCACACTCGAGCGCCTTGAGGGCAGAGCCCCTCACGAACGGGATCTCGTCCCCAGGGAACTCGTTCTTGGAGAGGATCTCTCTGACCTCCATCTCGACCAGGTCGATGAGCTCCTCCTCGCCCTCCATCCTGTCGACCTTGTTCAGGAAGACCACGATGTAAGGCACACCGACCTGCCTCGCGAGCAGCACGTGCTCCCTCGTCTGAGGCATCGGTCCGTCCTCAGCGCTCACCACGAGGATGGCGCCGTCCATCTGTGCCGCGCCGGTGATCATGTTCTTGATGTAGTCGGCGTGGCCAGGGCAGTCCACGTGCGCGTAGTGACGCTTCTCGGTCTCGTACTCCACGTGGCAAGTGGAGATGGTGATGCCACGCTCCCGCTCCTCCGGAGCATTGTCGATCTCTTCGAATTTCTTGTAGGTAGCCATGCCGTGCTTGCTCAGGACCAGCGTGATCGCCGAGGTCAAGGTTGTCTTGCCGTGGTCGATGTGCCCGATGGTCCCCACGTTCACATGCGGCTTTGTCCTCTCAAACTTCTGCTTGGCCATTCTCAAGTCATCCTCCCTTGGCATAGGTCTTCACTTTATCACGAGTACCTCCCGCGCGCAGACACGGCCTCAGCGATCTGCGCGGGAACCTCCTCATAACGCATGAAATGCATGACGTAGGTTCCTCTCCCCTGCGTAAGCGACCGCAGGTCAGTGGCGTACCCGAATGTCTCCGCAAGAGGCACGTGAGCCCTGATAATCTGGGACGGGCCTCGCCTCTCCATGCCCTGCACCCTGCCACGCCTGGCGCTGATGTCCGCAATGACATCCCCGGTGAACTCCTCCGGGATGACTACTTCCATGCGCATCAGAGGCTCCAACAACACCGGGTTGGCCCGCCTCGCACCATCCTTGACGGCCATGGATGCCGCTATCTTGAAGGCCATCTCGGACGAATCCACCTCGTGGTACGATCCGTCGAAGAGCGTGACCTTGATGTCTACCAGAGGATAGCCCGCAAGCACCCCGGACTCCATGGCCTCGCGGGCGCCAGCTTCCACCGCCGGGATGAACTCCTTGGGTATAGCTCCCCCGGTAACCTTGTCCTCGAACTCGAACCCGCTTCCCGCAGGCAGCGGCGAAAGCACCAGCTTCACGTGGCCGTACTGTCCTCTGCCACCCGTCTGCCTGATGAACCGGCCCTCGCTCTCCACGGTTGACCGTATGGTTTCCCTGTACGACACCTGCGGCTTGCCGACGTTCGCCTCGACCTTGAACTCGCGGACGAGCCTGTCGATGATGATCTCCAGGTGTAGCTCGCCCATGCCCGAGATCACGGTCTGCCCTGTCTCGGGATCCTGCCGGACGTGAAAGGTCGGATCCTCCTCAGCCAACTTGGCGAGCGCAGCGCCGAGTTTGTCCTCGTCGGCCTTGGTCTTCGGTTCCACCGCCACCGAAATAACGGGCTCCGGAAACTCTATGGCCTCCAGGACGATCGGCCTTTCTTCGTCACTGAGCGTGTCGCCGGTTGTGACCTCCCTGAGGCCCACAGCCGCGACAATGTCGCCCGCGCGCGCCACGTCCACATCCTCGCGGTGGTTCGCGTGCATCAGCAGTATCCGCGCGAGCCTCTCTTTCTTGCCCTTCGTCGCGTTGTAGACATATGACCCAGCCCGCACGACTCCAGAGTACACCCGGAAATACGTGAGCTTGCCCACGTACGGGTCGGCCGCTATCTTGAACGCCAAAGCGGCAAGCGGCTCGCCGTCTTCTGGCGCCCTTTCCTCCTCCTCACCGGTCTTGGGGTTGATCCCCTTCACCGGCGGAAGGTCGCTCGGCGCCGGAAGATACTCCACCACCGCGTCGAGAAGGGGCTGGACGCCTTTGTTGCGAAACGCCGCGCCGCAAAGCACCGGGACGATCTTCGCCGCGAGGGTCGCCTCGCGAAGCGCCCGCTTCAGCTCTGACGCGGATATCTCCTCACCCTCGATGTACTTTGCCATTATGGCATCATCTAGATCAGCCAGGGCTTCGATGAGTTCCTCGCGTCGCCTTGCAGCCTCTTCGCGCATCTCCGGAGGTATGTCGGTAACCTCCGTCTGCATGCCGAGGTCGTCGAGGTAAACCACGGCCTTTCCCTCGATGAGGTCGATTACGCCCTTGAAGCCTTCCTCACACCCTATGGGCATTTGGATCGGAACACCCCGCGCACCGAGCCTAGCGCGGATCATGTCCACCGCGCGGTCGAAATCCGCCCCAACACGGTCCATCTTGTTCACGAAGACGATCCTCGGAACGTGGTACCGGTCGGCCTGCCGCCATACGGTCTCCGTCTGAGGCTCCACACCGCCCACGGCACACAGCACTGCGATCGCGCCATCTAGCACGCGAAGCGACCGCTCAACCTCCATGGTGAAGTCCACGTGCCCGGGCGTGTCTATGATGTTTATCCGATGGCCCTTCCAGAAGCACGTTGTGGCCGCAGCGGTTATCGTGATGCCGCGCTCCTGTTCCTGGACCATCCAGTCCATCGTTGCCGCGCCCTCGTCCACTTCCCCAATCTTGTGCACGCGCCCGGTGTAGAAGAGGATGCGCTCGGTGGTCGTGGTTTTCCCGGCGTCGATGTGTGCCATTATGCCGATGTTCCTCGTCTTTTCAAGTGGGAACCTTTCGTCCACCTTCCATCCCCTCCTTTCTCGCAACGAATGTCAAGCGGGAAGCCGGACTCAGGTAACGTTCCAAATCCCATGCCACTTGCGACTTCAAAAGAAAGACCTACCATCTGTAATGAGCGAACGCTTTGTTGGCCTCGGCCATTCTGTGGGTGTCTTCCTTCTTCTTCACGGAAGCCCCCTGGCCAGCCGACGCGTCGAGAATCTCACCCGCCAGCTTCTCGGCCATGCTCCTCTCCGAGCGTGCTCTAGCGTTCTGCACGAGCCAGCGCAGCGCGAGCGCCGTGCGCCTTTCAGGGCGCACCTCCATCGGCACCTGATAGGTTGACCCGCCGACCCTCCGCGGTCTCACCTCGAGCACAGGCATGACGTTCTTGACCGCCCGCTCGAAAACCTCCATCGGATCCTTGCCGCTCTTCTCCCGAACAATGTCCATGGCGCCATAAAAGATGGACTCCGCAACGCCTTTCTTACCCCTGAGAAGCAGCTTGTTGATCATCTGCGCCGCGAGGACGTTTTGGAACACCGGATCTGGCACGGTCTCACGTTTCACCACCCCGCCCCTCCTGGGCATCCGCACCCCTCCTTTCCCAAGCACATTCTTTATAGTATCTGGCTACCCTGGCCGGCCTATGCCGTCTGACGCCGGGATGGACCTACCAGCAGCCACCGTTCCGCAGTGGGTTCCCCGGCTGCCTTGCTTGAGAGTCAATGCTACGCCTTTGGACGCTTCGCCCCGTACTTCGAGCGCCCCTTCTTGCGATTTGCGACGCCCGCGGCGTCGAGCGTGCCGCGGATAATGTGATACCGAACACCAGGGAGGTCCTTGACCCTGCCGCCTCTTATGAGCACCACGGAGTGCTCCTGCAGGTTATGACCTATCCCCGGAACATACGCCGTCACCTCGAGCCCGTTCGTAAGCCGCACACGCGCGATCTTGCGAAGCGCGGAGTTGGGCTTCTTGGGCGTCGTCGTCCTCACTACGGTACACACTCCCCTTTTCTGGGGGGACCCTTTCGCTGTGTACTCCGACCGCCGAGTGAAAGAGTTGTAATGCCACCTAAGCGCCGGCGCCGAGGACTTTTCCGCAACCTTCTCTCGGCCTTTGCGAACCAGTTGACTGATGGTTGGCATGCGACCTGGCACCTCCTTCCCTTGAGTCCTCCATACACAGAACATGCCCCTTCCACCTCAGGGTGCAAGGGGCATGCAGGATCGTCTCCTTCGGTCCTCTGACCCCGGCTTTAATCCACCAGGATTGCGGCTGAGGCCGCGCCTACTTCAATACCGCATGCTTTCCCGAGTTGCGCCATGGTATCTACGTGGACGACCTTGACACCATTCGCCTTGCACAACTCTATTACGTTCTTTATGACCCGTTCCTCAGCATCCCTGGCCAGATAGATGACTCTTGCTTCTCCCCTTTCGAGAGCCTTGATGGTTTGCTTCGTGCCGACAGCCTTACGCTTCGCCATCCTCAACTCTTCGTGGGACATCTTGCGTCTTCTCTCCTCCCTGGAGATCCTCTCCCAGACCCAAGACACCCGAGGACACGGCCTTTTCGCACACGTTCACATTTTAGCATCGCCCCATAGCCCTGTCAAGAATACTTCGCGGCTTTGGAGGTTTGCACAGAGCTCTGTTTCCAGGGCCTCACGGCCCCCTTCCTCGGGCGTCATCGACCTTTCGGCCGCACGCTCACGCCTCACCGTGCCCGGCGCCGTCCTTCGTCTCGGCACTTGCCTCCGCCTGTGAAAGCTCCCCGAGTGCCTCGCTCGTCGCCCCGGGCGCAGTGCCTACTGACTCTAAGGTGGGACCGCCAGCGTCGTACACGTCCTCGAGGAGATCCGATCTCTCGGCGGCTTCAGCCTCTCCCGGCGTCTCCGCCTCGCCATCCTTGCCTGTCTCAGCCTCGACGCCTGCCTCAGGCCCGACAGGTTCCGTGGGCTCCGTCACCGCTTCGACTGGGGCGGCCTCCTCCTCGCCTATCCGGACTTCCTCAGGCAACAAAAGCTTGACGTTCCGGTAGCGGGCCATCCCGGTCCCGGCGGGGATGAGCTTTCCTATAATCACGTTTTCCTTCAGCCCGATCAGGGGATCGGTGCGCCCCTTGATCGACGCCTCGGTGAGCACCCGCGTCGTTTCCTGGAACGACGCCGCCGACAAGAAGCTGTCGGTCGCGAGGGACGCCTTCGTGATCCCGAGGATCACCGGCCTCGCCGTGGCCGGACGGCCGCCAGCCTCCACAACCCGCCGGTTCTCGTCCTCGAAATCGAACATGTCCACAAGCCCGCCCATGAGAAGGTCGGTGTCGCCCGGGTCATCCACACGCACCTTGCGAAGCATCTGGCGGATGACCACCTCTATGTGTTTGTCGTTGATCTCCACTCCCTGCGACCTGTAGACATCCTGCACCTGGCGCACTAGGTAGTTCTGCACGGCCCGGACGCCTTTGACCCTCAGGATGTCATGGGGATTCAATGACCCCTCGGTGATCTGGTCGCCCGCGTACACCCTGTCGCCGTCCTTGACCTCGAGCCGCGCGCCGTAGGGCACCGTATACACCTTTTCCTCGCCCTCATCGGTACGAACGATAACCTTCCGCGTGCCCTTGGCCTCCGTGATACGCACCACGCCGTCCACTTCGCTAATGATCGCCTGGCCCTTGGGCTTCCGGGCCTCGAAGAGCTCCTCCACCCGCGGCAGACCATGGGTGATGTCGTCGCCTGCCACGCCGCCAGTGTGGAACGTCCTCATGGTGAGCTGCGTGCCGGGCTCGCCGATGGACTGAGCTGCGATAATGCCGACGGCCTCGCCCACCTCAACCATCCTTCCGGTTGCAAGGTTGCGGCCGTAGCACCTCGCGCACACACCATACCTGGTGCGGCAGGTAAGCGGCGAGCGCACCTTGACCTCCTCGATGCCCGCAAGGTCTATCGCCTTGGCATGCTCCTCGAGGATCTCCTCGCCCGCCTTCACGATCACCTCGCCGGTCTTGGGGTGCACGATGTCCTCGGCGGCGACCCGGCCCAGGGCTCGCTCACGCAGGGTCTCGACCACATCATCGCCCTGCCGGATGGCGCTGACCACTATGCCATCGTCGGTCCCGCAGTCTTCCTCGCGGACGATCACGTCCTGAGCCACGTCCACGAGACGCCGAGTCAGATAGCCAGAGTCGGCGGTCCGGAGCGCCGTGTCCGCAAGACCCTTGCGTGTGCCGTGGGTTGAGCTGAAGTACTCGAGCACTGTCAGACCCTCACGGAAGTTGGCTTTGATCGGGAAGTCAATGGTCCGTCCCGACGGGTCAGCCACCAGCCCCCTCATGCCTGCAAGCTGGCTGAGCTGCGAGATGTTGCCTCGGGCACCGGAGGTCGCCATCATGTAAACCGGATTGAACTTGTCGAGGTGGGCCAGCATGGCCTCCTGGACCTTCTCGCGCGCCTCGGTCCAGCGGTCGATCACCAGCTGGTACCGCTCGTCGCTCGTGATGAGCCCCCGCTTATGCTGCTGCTCGATGGCCTCGACCTTCTTTTCGGTCTCCCGGATGATCTCTTGCTTCTCCGGGGGTATATTGATATCCTCGATGCCCACGGTCGTTCCGGACTGCGTCGCGTACCGGTACCCGATCCGCTTCAGGTTATCGAGGATCTCCGCGGTCTTCGTGTTCCCGTACTTGCGCTGGCACATCGCCACCAGCTGCGCGAGGAAGCCCTTGCTCGTCGGCCGAGTGGTGGGAGCCTCCTGCATCCAGGCTGTGAGCGGCTTGCCCCCCTGCACATCAATGATGGTTCCGGTGAACACCGTTTCGTCCACCGCGTTCTCCACGGCGTCATTGATGTACGGGAAGTCGTCCGGGAATATCGTGTTGAAGATGAGCTTCCCGACTGTGGTGACGAGAAGCTTCCTCTTCTTGTCTTCCTCGCTCATGCCGAGGACGTTCTTCCCCGCAGGCATCCTCACAGCTACGCGCGCATGCAGCGACACAGCGCCCTCACTATACGCCATCATCGCCTCGTCGGGGCTGCCGAAGATCTTGCCCTCGCCTTTCGCGCCCTGTTGCTCCAACGTCAGGTAGTAACAGCCGAGAACCAGGTCCTGCCCGGGAGTAGCAATGGGCTTGCCGTGCGCGGGCGACAGGAGGTTGTTCACCGAGAGCATCAGAAGCCTCGCCTCGGCCTGCGCCTCCGCGGAAAGCGGCACATGCACAGCCATCTGGTCGCCGTCAAAGTCCGCGTTGTACGCCGCGCACACCAGCGGGTGGATCTTTATGGCCTTGCCCTCGACGAGCACGGGCTCGAACGCCTGGATGCCCAGGCGGTGCAGGGTCGGCGCGCGGTTTAGGAGCACCGGGTGGTCCTTGATGACCTCCTCGAGCACGTCCCACACCTCATCGCGGACCCTCTCCACCATCCGTTTGGCGCTCTTGATGTTGTGGGCGTAACCCCGGTCCACCAGCTTCTTCATGACGAAGGGCTTGAAGAGCTCCAGCGCCATCTCCTTGGGAAGGCCGCACTGGTGAAGCTTGAGCTCAGGCCCGACAACGATGACCGACCGACCCGAGTAGTCAACGCGCTTGCCGAGGAGGTTCTGGCGGAAACGCCCCTGCTTCCCTTTGAGCATGTCCGAAAGGGACTTGAGAGGACGGCTTCCTGGGCCGGTAACCGGCCGCCCGCGCCGCCCGTTGTCGATGAGGGCGTCCACGGCCTCCTGAAGCATGCGCTTTTCGTTTCTCACGATGATGTCGGGCGCCTTGAGCTCAAGAAGCCTCTTCAGACGGTTGTTCCTGTTGATGACCCTCCTGTAAAGGTCGTTGAGGTCTGAGGTGGCGAACCTCCCGCCGTCCAGCTGCACCATCGGACGGAGGTCAGGGGGGATCACCGGGATGACGTCGAGGACCATCCTCTCAGGCCGGTTTCCGGACTTGCGAAACGCCTCCACGACCTCGAGGCGCCTTGTGGCCCGCAGCCTCTTCTGGCCTGAGGAATCACGTATCTCGGCGCGCAACTCCTCCGCGAGCTCGTCGAGGTCGATCTCCTCGAGCAGCTTCTTTATGGCTTCCGCGCCCATGCCAGCCTCGAACAGGTTTCCGAATCGCTCGCGGTACTCGCGGTACTCCGCCTCCGAAAGCAACTGCTTCTTTGTGAGCGGAGTGTCTCCCGGGTCGATCACGATGTAGGACGCGAAGTAAACGACCTTCTCGAGGGCGCGCGGAGACATATCGAGGAGCAAGCCCATCCGGCTGGGGATACCTTTAAAGTACCATATGTGCGTCACAGGCGCCGCGAGCTCGATGTGGCCGAGACGCTCACGCCGCACCTTGGAACGGGTCACCTCGACGCCACACTTGTCGCAGACGATTCCCTTGTACCGGACCCTCTTGTACTTGCCGCAATGGCACTCCCAGTCCCTGGTGGGCCCGAAGATCTTCTCGCAGAAAAGTCCCTCGCGCTCGGGCTTGAGCGTCCGGTAGTTGATCGTCTCCGGCTTCTTCACCTCGCCACTCGACCATTGCCTGATCTGCTCAGGGGACGCGAGGCCAATACGGATCTTGTCGAAGTTGTTGACGTCTAGCACCGGCCTCTCCTCCTCTCCTGCATGCTACGCGCGCTCGTCGTCATCGTCATCGCCGCCGTCGTCGGAGTCATCCACGTCATCATCGAAAACGTCTCCCAGCTCGTCGTCCTCGTCATCTTCGATGTAGCCGGAGGTATCCTCGTCGTCCTCAGCCACGCAGAAGTCTTCTTCATCCGTTTCCTCAGCAGGCTCATCGTCCTCGCTCTCGACATCGACCTCGTCAAGCTCGCCGACGATGTCATCGTCGTCTTCGAGCCCGCCGGGGCCACCCACGCCGCGGGCGGCTCGCCGTCTGCTTTCGAGAACCTCCGCCTCTTCGGCGCCCGCGATTTCCTCGGTAGCCTCGTCTATCTCCTCGTTGCCTTCCTCGTCCTCACCTTGGCCGGGAGCAGGGCCCGCGTGGATCGCCATCGCAAGAGCGTCCTCGTCCTCCTCAGTCTCAGCACCGGCCTCGTTCGATTCCTCGAGGAGATCCGCCTCCGACCGCCGCGCGCCGAACAGGCGCTCCTCGGGCGAGAGGTCATCGGTCTCCCTTCCCTCGATGTCGATGCCGAGATCCCTGGCGGTGTCCACGATGTCGTCGTCGGACTCGCCGATCTCGATCTCGCGCTCATCCTCGCTGAGGACCTTGACGTCCAGCGCCAAGCTCTGCAGCTCCTTTATGAGCACCTTGAACGACTCGGGCACGCCAGGCTCGGGCACATTCTCGCCCTTTACGATCGCCTCATACGTCTTGACGCGGCCCACCACATCGTCGGACTTCACGGTAAGAAGCTCCTGAAGGGTGTAAGCAGCCCCGTACGCCTCAAGGGCCCATACCTCCATCTCACCGAACCTCTGCCCGCCGAACTGTGCCTTGCCCCCCAGGGGCTGCTGGGTGACAAGGGAGTAGGGGCCGGTGGACCGCGCGTGAATCTTGTCATCCACGAGGTGTAGGAGCTTCATCAAGTAGGCGTACCCAACCGTAACCGGGTTATCGAAGGGCTCCCCCGTACGGCCGTCGTACAGAATCGTCTTGCCGTTTGCCGGAAGCCCGGCCTTCTCGAGCGCTTCCAGGATCTCCTTCTCCGTAGCGCCATCGAACACGGCGCTTGCCACGGGCGTATTCTGCACTTTGGCGGCCCACCCCAGGTGTGTCTCGAGCACCTGACCGAGGTTCATTCGAGACGGCACGCCGAGCGGGTTCAAGACCACCTCTATCGGCGTCCCGTCAGGCATGAACGGCATATCCTCCTCAGGCAGGATTCTTGCAATGACTCCCTTGTTTCCGTGGCGTCCGGCCATCTTGTCGCCCTCGGATACCTTGCGCTTCTGCGCGATGTAAACGCGGACGAGCCGGTTAACCCCGGGGCCTAGCTCGTCGCCGGCCTCACGAGAAAACACGTAGACCGCAACGACCTTCCCGGATTCGCCGTGCGGCACCCTCAAGGAGGTGTCCCTCACCTCACGGGCCTTCTCGCCGAAAATCGCCCGTAGGAGACGCTCTTCCGCAGTGAGCTCGGTCTCACCCTTGGGCGTCACCTTCCCGACCAGTATGTCGCCGGGGCGCACGTACGCACCCACGCGGATGATCCCCCGCTCGTCCAGATCCTTGAGGGCTTCCTCCCCCACGTTCGGGATATCCCTCGTGATCTCCTCGGAGCCGAGTTTAGTGTCGCGCGCCTCGCACTCGTATTCCTCGATGTGGATGGATGTGAAGGTATCCTCCTTGACAAGCTTCTCGCTGATGAGGATGGCGTCTTCGTAGTTGTACCCTTCCCAGGGCAGGAACGCGACGAGCACGTTTCTTCCCAAGGCCATCTCGCCGTTATCGGTCGAGGGCCCGTCAGCGATCACGTCCCCGCGCTCGACGCGGTCCCCCTTCTTCACCACAGGCTTTTGGTTTATGCACGTTCCCTGGTTAGACCTCGTGAACTTCAAAAGCTTATATGTGTCGGTCGTGCCCGCGTCCGTCTCCACGATGATCTCGTCGGATGCTACGCGCACGACCCGCCCCGGGTTCCGCGCCAGTACCACGGCACCGGAGTCGATGGCCGCCTTGTACTCCATGCCCGTGCCGACCAGCGGCGCCTCCGTGCGCACGAGCGGGACCGCCTGGCGCTGCATGTTTGAACCCATGAGCGCGCGACCAGCGTCGTCGTTCTCTAGGAAGGGGATGAGCGCAGTCGCGATACTGACGATCTGCTTCGGCGAGACATCCATGAAGTCGACCTGCTCGCCCGGCACCTCGACGATCTGGTCCTTGTACCTGGCTGCCACCTTCGGATTCGCGAACGACCCGTCGTCGTTGAGCGGCTCATTCGCTTGGGCTATCACGTATTTGTCCTCTTCATCGGCGGTGAGATAGAGGATCTCATCCGTGACCTTCCCATCAACGACTCTTCGATAAGGCGTTTCGATGAAGCCATACTCGTTTATGCGCGCATACGTGCACAGAGCCCCGATGAGCCCGATGTTTGGACCTTCGGGCGTCTCCACGGGACACATGCGCCCGTAGTGCGAGTGATGGACGTCCCTTACCTCGAACCCAGCGCGTTCGCGGCTGAGCCCGCCAGGCCCCAGAGCCGACAGGCGCCTCTTGTGCGTGAGCTCGGCCAGAGGGTTGGTTTGGTCCATGAACTGCGAAAGCTGGCTCGAGCCAAAAAACTCCTTTATCGCCGCAACCACGGGCCTGATGTTGATGAGCGTCTGCGGGGTGATGACGTCTACATCCTGGATGGTCATGCGCTCCCTAACGACGCGTTCCATCCGGGACAGGCCGATCCGGAACTGGTTCTGCAGTAGCTCTCCGACGGATTTCAGCCGGCGGTTGCCGAGGTGATCTATGTCATCGATGTTCCCCACACCACGGATCAAGCCGAGCTGGTAGTTCACCACTGCCACTATGTCCTCGCGCGTGATGGTCTTCACATCGGGCGCGGGAGCGCCGTTGTCCAGTACCTTCATAGGCCTGCCGTCCGCATCCGCCACCACAGCTTCGAGTACCGTGCCTCTGTTTTTCTCGGCAACACGCTGGATAGCCATGACAGCCTTTCGGTCGACCTTCTGCCCGGCGTCAATGACCACCTCACCAGTGGAAGGATCGACAAACGGCTCGAGCAGAGTGCAACCGACGAGCCTCTCGGTGAGCGAGAGCTTCTTGTTCAGCTTGTAGCGCCCGACAGCGGCGAGATCGTACCGCCTCGGGTCGAAGAAGAGCGTCTCGAAGAGCGAACGCGCGCTCTCCTCGGTCGGCGGCTCGCCGGGGCGCAAACGTTTATAGATCTCTATCAGGCCGTCCGCCTCGGATTCGGTGTTATCCCGCTCCAGCGTGTTGCGTATCGCCTCGCTGTCACCCAGAAGGTCGATGATCTGGGCCTCGGTCCCGTACCCGATGGCACGGATCAGGGCAGTAACAGGGATCTTCCGCGTGCGGTCCACACGCACCCAAATGCATTCCTGTGAGTCCATCTCCAGCTCCAGCCAAGCCCCTCTGTTCGGGATGACGCTGGCCGAGTAAAGAGCCTTGCCGTTAGGGTCGATGGTCCGGCCGTAATAGACGCCGGGCGAGCGGACCAGCTGGCTCACGATGACCCGTTCCGCGCCGTTGATGATGAACGTGCCTTTGTCTGTCATGAGCGGAAACTCGCCCATGAATACCTCTTGCTCCTTGACCTCTCCGGTCTCCTTGTTGATGAGCCGGACCCGCACTTTGAGCGGTGCCGAGTACGTCACGTCCCTCTGCTTGCATTCCTCCACCGAGTACTTGGGCTCGCCGAGCGAGTAGTCCACGAACTCGAGGACGAGGTTGCCGGTGAAGTCCTGGATTGGCGATATGTCCCGGAACGTCTCGAGCAGGCCTTCGGAAAGAAACCACTCGTAGGATCTTTGCTGGATCTCTATGAGGTTGGGCACGTCAAGCACTTCATTGATCTTGGAGAAACTGAGCCGCTGCCGCCTGCCGACCTGTGTCATAACAGCCATCCCGTCACGCTCCTATCTCCCACCGAATGTGAGCGGATGACAACACTATAAGCAGGTCACGGAGTGTTCCCTGCTGTCAGGACCTGAGAAATTCGCTTTGCGTGAAGGAAAAGAAGGGTCTCATGTAGTATTACTAGATTAGATGAATAGCATGCGCCCGAGTTAGGTTGCCGCATTCTTTTATGGTAGCAGAGGGCTTCGCTGCTGTCAAGCATAAAAGGGGCGCCCGTGTGTTTCCGCGGACGCCCCTTGTCCTTTCATGCCGGATCCTGTCACTTTATCTCCACGGTAGCCCCTGCTTCTTCGAGTTTCGCCTTCATTGCCTCGGCCTCTTCCTTCTTGACGCCCTCCTTCACCGGCTTCGGCGCGCCCTCCACAAGGTCCTTGGCTTCCTTCAGCCCGAGGCCCGTAAGCTCCCGGACGACCTTGAGCACTGGGATCTTCTTGTCGCCCGCGGTCACTAGGATGACGTCGAACTCGGTCTTCTCTTCCACCTCGGCCGCTGGAGCCGCCGCCACAGCAGGCCCGGCAGCGACCGCGACAGGCGCAGCCGCGCTCACCCCGAACTTCTCCTCGATCGCCTTGACGAGCTCCGAAAGCTCAAGCACGGTCATATTGGCAATTGCCTCGATGATCTCTTCTTTCGTCATTGTCTGTTCCTCTCCTTTGCCAGTGTTCTGCTGATCCCTCTGATGGGGCGATAGGATCTCTCACGAGTCTTGTGCGCCATCGTAACGCCTACTCGAACCGACTCGCGCCATCATGCATATACACGCCAGAGCTTACGCCGCCGCGCCTTGCTCCTCTTTCTGACGCTTCACAGCATCGATAGCATAGGCGAGATTGCGGATGGTGCCCGCGAGAGCACGGGCCAGCCCTGATATCGGCGCCGCCATGGTCGCCGCAACGCGGCCCAGCATGACCTCACGCGACGGCAGCTCGGCGAGGCTCCGCACGTCGTCGGGCCCGATGATCTTACCCTGCAGCGCACCGCCCTTGATCTCCATCTCCTTGTGCTCTCGGGTGAACTCCGAGATCACCTTCGCGGGCGCCACCGGGTCACCGCTCGCAAACGCAATGGCGGTCGGTCCCTCGAGATATTGCTCCAAGCCCGCGAGACCCACCTCTCGCGACGCGATTCGGGCCAACGTGTTCTTCACGACCTTGAACTCGGCGCCCGCTTCGCCTAGTTTCCTCCGGAGCTCGGTCATGGCCGCCACGTTAAGCCCACGGTAATTCGCAAGCACGACAGCCTGCGACTTCGACAACATCTCCCGGATTTCCTGTACCGCAGCCTCTTTCTCCGGTTTTGGCATTCAGACTAGCACCTCCTTTCACTTTCACAACGTCCTCAGTATCATCACGAGATCCGCAGCGCATTGACGCACAGCACCCGTATCCGACTGCCCAGGGACAGCGCGGGCCCTCCCCCATCCCACCAGGGAGTCGCCCGGCCCCCGCGTCGCCCCAATGACGACGCCTCCTCCGCGCTCGCGGCCTCCCGTGCGATTTCGAGGCGCGTCGCAGGACCGCAGGAGCAGCGCCGGATGCCCGATGATCCCGATGACACAGGCACAAGGGTGCGACGGATTGTCGCACGATCCCGCGATCCAAAAAGGCCCCCGCAAGACATGCGGGGGCCTTTTGACAAGCGCTCATACACCGACGTGCGCCGACCGGATGCCAGCTGCCGTAGGACCGTGCGTCATCCCGTCCCGTCAGCGCTGTCATCGATCGCACATCGTCACGTATCTGTGACCTGACGCCTGTCCCCCGACCTCGGCGGGCGAGCGCACCCGGAGGGCGTCGCAGCCCGGGGCGGCCCATTAAGTTCGAGCCCGTCGGCGGTCTCGATGACGACGCCGAACCCTCTCGAACACCCGCTGTCTTGGGTCATGGAAATCGCGTTTCCACAGGTTCGCTGAATATGAATATCAAGTTGTCTCAGGTACCGTGAGCCGCGCGATACGCGATACGCGGCACCCTCATTTCTCCGCCGAAATCGTCGTTGCCTGCTGCGGGCTCACTTTGACTCCAGGCCCCATGGTGGTTGAGAGAACCACGCTTTTGATGTACGTGCCACGCGCGGTAGCAGGCTTCGCCTTGACCAGTGCGTCCATCAACGCACTCAGATTCCCGAGAAGCTGCGGCGCCCCGAACGAGGCCTTCCCGATGGGAACGTGCACGATGCCGGCCTTGTCGGCCCGGTATTCCACTTTACCGGCCTTGATGTCTCGGATGGCCTTGGCCACCTCGAACGTGACCGTACCTGTTTTCGGGTTGGGCATAAGGCCCCGCGGGCCGAGGATGCGGCCAAGTTTGCCAACGATGCCCATCATGTCCGGCGTTGCGACCGCGACGTCAAAGTCCATCCAGCCGCCTTGCACCTTTTCCGCGAGGTCCTCTGCACCGACATAGTCTGCCCCCGCGGCCTCAGCCTCCTTCGCCTTCTCGCCCTTGGCGAACACCGCGACCCTTACTGCCTTGCCGGTGCCGTGCGGAAGCACAACCGCCCCTCTCACCTGTTGATCAGACCTTTTTGGGTCTATTCCAAGCCGCACAGCAGCTTCAACAGTCTCGTCGAACTTCGCAGTCGCGGTCTTCTTGACGAGCTCCACGGCCTCGGACGGTGAGTAGAGCCCCTGCTTATCGTACTGCTTCAAGGCTTCCTCATATCTCTTGCCACGTTTTGCCATAACCTAAACCTCCTTGTGGTACAAGCGGATTGCTCCTCCCACTGAAATCTTCTCGCGAAGACCGCTGCTCTCGCCTGTCATGGCCGGTCTTTGAGCCTTGGCGCGCCGGATTCCAGCGCGCCTTGACGAGCTGTGACCTTGCCACGACCATCTCAGGAGCCGAGACGGAGCTGAGACGCGATGCCTCAAGCCCTACGCCTCTATCTCCACGCCCATGCTCCGCGCCGTCCCGGCGATCATCCGCTCCGCTGCCTCAATGGTGGTGGCGTTCAGATCCTTCATCTTGAGCTCAGCTATCTCACGCAGCTGGGCGCGGGTAAGCTTCGCCACTTTCTCCCTATTGGGTTTCCCGGAGCCCTTCTCGATGCCCGCGGCCTTTCTGATGAGGAAGGAGGCCGGAGGCGTCTTGAGCACGTACGTGAACGATCTGTCCTCGTACACGGTGATCTCCACCGGTATGATCGTGCCAGCCTGCGCCGCGGTCTTTTCATTGAACGAGCGCACGAACTCCATGATGTTCACGCTGTGCTGCGCGAGCGCTGGTCCAACCGGTGGCGCAGCCGTGGCCTTGCCGGCGGGTATTTGCAGCTTAACGATCGCCGCGACCTTTTTCTTGGCCATGAGATATGTCCCTCCTACGCGATCCCAACACGTGACATGGGTTTGACCCCGATGACGTCCGGGTGACACCAGCTAGGCCGACCACGTGTGGGCATTCAACTTACGGTGCCTGCCGCGCGGTTGCCCTGGGCTCCTATAGCTTCTCGATCTGGCTGAAGTCTAGTTCCACTGGCGTGTCGCGACCGAACATCGACACGAGCACCCGGGCCTTTCCCTTATCTGGCTGGATTTCCTCGATTATCCCGGAGAAATGCTGGAACGGACCGGAGATCACGCGCACGCCCTCTCCGACCGAGAAGTCGATCCTTGGCCGGGCCTCCTCGACACCGATGCGTCTGAGTATGTCGTGCATCTCCGTCTCCTGGAGCGGGACCGGCCTCGAGCCCGAGCCCACAAACCCGGTCACACCCGGGGTATTTCGGACAACGTACCAGGAGTCGTCCTCCATCACCATCTCGACGAGCACGTACCCCGGGAAGATCTTCTTTTTTATGACCTTTTTCTTGCCGTCCTTGAACTCGTACTCCTCTTCAGTCGGGACAAGGACCCGGAAGATCTTGTCTTCCTTCTCCATGGTCTTGACCCGCCGCTCGAGGTTGGCCTTGACCTTGTTCTCGTAACCTGAGTAAGTGTGGATCACGTACCATTTCTTATCGGGATTCTCAGGCTCCGAGGGCCTGTTGCCAGAGCCAGTTGCCTGCTCACCGGGCCCCGTCCCGTGGTCGCCGGCCCCCGCCTCCTGGCGCGGCGGGCCTTCCTCTAAAGAAGCAGCGAGTTCTCCTTCAGCAGACCGGGTTATCTCTCTTTCCTCCACCTCACGAGGGGCTGCATCGCCTAACGACCGCGCAGCCCTCCACCCCCTACTGAAGTTTTATCGCGCACTATCGAATGAACAGCGCCAGACCCTGCGAAAACAAGAAATCGATGAGACCGATGAACGCGCTGGCCACCACAACCACGGTGACCACGACCACGGTCGAAGACACAAGTTCCTTTCGATCGGGCCATGATACCTTCCTCATTTCGGCCCTGACCTCTCGAAGGAACTTCCCGATGCGGCCAAGCCTGTCTTTGATCTGCATAACCGCTCCCTTCCTCGTCCCTTCGTCGCCCGCCGGCCCGAACACGGGCGCCCCGACAAGCCGGCGAATGCCTAACGGATCACCCGACCCCATGCTGCCTAGCTGCACCGGATCCGCGAAACGAGCGCCAAATCCGCCCAGCGTCAGCCGCTTTCACCCGTTTCCGCGCCGGACATGACGCCCACTACGTCGCGCCTGACGCCTGTCACCGCGCGCCCTCTCCTCCGCACAGCCGCGAAACGCGAGGAGGAAAGCAGGGACGTCGCCCCTTACCGGGTCTCCTTGTGGACAGTGTGAGTGCGGCAGAACTTGCAGTACTTCTTTAGCTCAATTCGGTCGGGGTCGTTCCGCTTGTTCTTCTCGGTTCGGTAGTTCCTCTGCTTGCATTTGGTGCACTCAAGAGTGATGCCCTCGCGCACTTCCCTACACCCCCTGGTACGTCACTCCTAGAATCTAGCATACCGCGCCAGGCATGTCAATAACGCACTGGCGCCAGCCGGACGCACACGCAGACTGGCGGCTGTCCGAAGGCAGGAAATGGTTGCGGCCCCGCAGGCACTTGCACACGCCCTCGGTTTCCCTAAGGTCCCGCAAGCCCGGCAAACCCTGTGTGGTGTCGCGGGCCGGCAGCGCGCCTGGCACAGAGCCACCAACCACCGAGGTCCCGACCTGCCGCCGCTGACACGTAAACGTGCCGACCGCGGATACCCGAGGATACCCGAAGTAGGACACCAGGCGGCCTAGCCGGCCGCAAGACAGGCGGCGGTACAACAAAACAGCGCCATAGACAGAGGCGCCTAGCGAGGCTAAAAGACTGGAGCCCACGGCCGGAATCGAACCGGCGACCCCATCCTTACCATGGATGTGCTCTGCCTGCTGAGCTACATGGGCTCCTAAACATAACCTGGAGCGGGAAACGGGACTCGAACCCGCGACATTCAGCTTGGAAGGCTGACGCTCTAGCCAACTGAGCTATTCCCGCTCGCCACAAAAGAACTGGTGGAGAGGGGTGGATTCGAACCACCGAAGGCTGAGCCAACAGATTTACAGTCTGCCCCCTTTGACCAGCTCGGGAACCTCTCCACAAAACATCTCGACGACTTCTCGACTCAACGCGGCCCGCGACCGCACAATTGGGGCACGTGCCTAGGGCACATTCATGGGATTCAGCGCGGACCCGGGGTGCTCATCACAGCATCTGCGCCCCACCCTGAGGCAACGCCCCGCGCTGCGTTTATTATATTACCATAGAGACCACCCGTACGCAAGTATCATCCGCCTCGTGTGTGCCTTCTAGCCGCCCCGCGTGGGCACGCTGACGAGCCACGCACTAGGCGCGTCGGGCGCGTCACGGCGCGACCTTCGCTTCGGCCGCAAGGCCGCACGGACGTGTCCAGTGACTTGTGCCGCCGACAGTGGGGTGATCGCGGCATCGCCGGCAGCAGGACTCGCGGCATCCCCGCCGAAGACATGTCATGAGCCACCTAAGCGAACGCGCAGGTTCAGACCGCGTGGCGGGAAGCGGTTAGGCGCCAAGCGCTGAGGCCGGCCCATTGCGCACGAATCCTGCGACGGTCTGGAAGGCACATGAAGGACAGGAATCGAGAAGGAGGCAGCAGCTCATGAGCGTCGATCTCTCTTCGTGCAGGAGGGAATTCCCATCGCTTGCGCTTCGGGTGAACGGAAACGTTGCGGCCTATTTCGACGGCCCAGGCGGAACCCAGGTGCCGACAAGGGTGATCGAGGCGGTCACGCGGTACTTCAGAGAAGCGAACGCGAACTGCCATGGTGAGTTCGTGACCAGCCAGCGCACAGACGAAATCATCTCGGCAGCGCGGCAGGCTGTGGCAGACATGCTCGGCGCCGCCTACGCCGACGAGATCGCGTTCGGTCCGAACATGACCACGCTGAACTTCGCGCTTTCGCGTGCCATAGGACGCGCGCTCGCGCCCGGTGATGAGATCGTCATCACTGACCTTGACCACGAGGCGAACCGCAGCCCCTGGCAAGCTCTTGAAGAGAAGGGTGTGGTTGTGCGATCCGTGCGCGTGAACATCCCCGAGTGCACACTCGACTATGACGACCTGGAACGGGCGATCACCGACCGAACCAAGGTTGTGGCGCTCGGGTACGCATCGAATGCGGTGGGAACCATCAACGACGTGAGGCGCGCATCTGCCCTCGCCCACTCCGTCGGGGCTCTGTGCGTCGTTGACGCGGTTCACTATGCACCGCACGGCGTGATCGACGTACGTGACATCGAATGCGACTTCTTGTTGTGCTCCGCTTACAAGTTCTTCGGGCCGCACATAGGCATCATGTACGGTCGGCGCGACGTGTTCGGGCGCCTGGTCACATACAAGGTACGTCCGCAGAACCCCGCCGCTCCTTACAAGATAGAGACAGGCACCCTCAACCACGAAGGCATAGCCGGTGTTATCGAGGCTTTGGAGTTTATAGCCAGCCTCGGTGACGCTGCTGAGGGAGTCGAAGGACATAACGACGGCGCTAAGACTGCCCGGGGCCTGCAGGCTCATCCGGAAGGGGCGAGCGAACGGAGTGAACGGAGGTCACGCATCCTCGCGGGCCTACGCGCCATCGAACTGCATGAGCGGCCGCTTTTCTCCAGGCTCATGGACGGGCTGGCAAGCATCCGCAAAGTCACTGTATATGGTCTCCCCGCACAAGCCGAGCGGACGCCGACTGTGTCGTTCACGATAGAAGGACGGCGCCCGTTGGACGTCGCGAGATTCCTCGGGCAACGCGGTATTTTCGTATGGCACGGCGACTTCTATGCCACGACCTTGATCGAACGCCTGGGCCTCGCCAAGGCCGGCGGCGTTGTGAGGGTCGGCATGGCGCCTTACAACACCATGGAAGAAGTGGAGCGCCTGCTCGAAGCGGTCGAGGAGTTCGCAAGGCACTGACGATAGGCATGACAGACCCACGGCGGGTGTAGCCAAGTCGTCGCGTCGCACGACGGGACGAGGCCGCGCCTGAAGAGGCGACGCAAAAGGCTCGGGTTACTCGGCCCGCTCGGGTCAGCTGGGTTGGCTGGATTGGTTGGGTTAACTGGGTTAGTGGACCCGAGGTCTGGGAATGCTCAGGATCGAGGGGACTCCTGGAGACATATCCCGCGGGACGTCTTCCAGGCCATCTCCTCGAGCGCCGGACAAGACGCCTCGTACAGCGTCTCCCGGACCTTTCGAAGTCTGGGCCACGTCTCCCGAGATGCGCGACCAGGCCACTGAGGCGATGGCGCCTGCAAGAAGGTGACTGGCGACATCTGCTGCGGCGCGGTGCCCGGCGCTTCCTTCTATCCACGTCTGCAGAGAATGCCGCGGATCCCACCGAGAGAAGCACACGGCGTGTGCCCGAGAGCAATTGCAGGAGGGCTGGCCGCAAAACGCATTCTCCCGGCACGCGGCAAGGGATGGGTGTTTTCTCATTTCTTCCCATTGTGTCTTCCCATCGCGACCGCCCAGAGACACCGGGGTCACGGAAGAAGGGAAAGTGGCAGCGGTTTGGCGGTGGTGACCAGCCCCTTTCGAGGTCGCAACAGACGAAGACCGCCGCAACCATGGCGACGGTCGAAAGACTCATGAAATCCCATGCAACCGGCGGGCAACGAGCGGATGACCGAGAGCCTGCTCGGGGCAGCGGGAGATGTCGCCCGCGCTGACAGTCAACAAAAAGCCTAGCCCCAGGGTTGTTGTATCCACGGGGCTTTCTCCTCCCTGCTCCTCCCTGGCCGACGCGTCTTGCTGTCGTTTTCCTGTCAAGCGAGGTTCCGTGTGCCGTTTCCTGGTATCTAAACCCCAAAATAGCTGGAGCCGACGGGCGGACTTGAACCGCCAACCGGCTGATTACAAATCAGCTGCTCTACCGTTGAGCTACGTCGGCACCACATCGAGCATGCGTCATGTCGGCATGCCAATGTCGGAGGTGTCTTTCAGAGCGATCCGCTTAGGATCTTAACCCGTCTCCGCCGCCGTGTCAAGCGGCCCGCTCCAGTATCTGGCAGCCACATCCCTCACGTACGGCCATCCGCGCCTCCAGAGTGTTTCTCACTGCGGGCCGCGCGCAAAGCCAAGAGCGCGCCCGCCGGCGATGCGCCGTGGCATTGGTCCCCGCCGACTAGATCGCTTCGTTTCTCTTTTCTATGTATCGCTCGAGCTTGCGCTTGACGCGCTGCAGCGCGTTGTCTATGGATTTCACGTGTCTATGTAGCTCGCCCGCGATCTCTTGATAGGACTTCCCGTCCAGATACGCCGAAAGTACCTTCCATTCGAGGTCGCTGAGGAACTCGCCCATTTTCGACTCGATGTCCATGAACTCTTCCTTGCTTATGACGAGCTCCTCCGGGTCGGTGACCTTCGTGCCCGACAGCACATCGAGCAAGGTGCGGTCAGATTCCTCATCGTATATGGGTTTGTTGAGCGAGACGTACGAATTCAGGGGGATGTGCTTCTGTCTGGTTGCGGTCTTTATCGCAGTTATTATCTGTCGGGTTATGCAGAGCTCCGCGAACGCTCGAAACGACGCCAGTTTATCGCTGCGGAAATCCCTGATGGCCTTGAAGAGCCCTATCATGCCCTCCTGAACGATGTCTTCGCGGTCAGCACCGATGAGAAAATAGGAGCGCGCCTTGGCGCGGACGAAGTTCTTGTACTTGTTGATCAGGTACTCTTCGGCGGATCTTTCCCCGCATCTCGCACTCTCGACAATTTCCTCGTCGAGCATGTCATCATACGCAGAAGATGGCTGGCGCTGCGGTTCAGCATTCACTAGCATCGCCCCCTGGTGTGATGTCGCTCGACCTACGTAGAAATTATACACTTCCGTTCGTGGACAAGTCAAGGAATCGCCCCGCTACCGCGAGCCGCTGCAACGGCGTCAACGCTCTTGCGCGCCCCGCGGCGTGTTGCGAGGCTTCGTCCCGACACGGATCACGGTGTCCTCGGCGCGGTACCTGTCCCTCGAGAGCACCTCCCGTCTTTCGACCCGTCCTCCCACGATCACGAGCCGCTCCGTCACCACCTCACAACCGGGAGCACCTTCTCTTTCCACCACGCGTTCGCCCTCCGCAAGCTCCGCGTCTGGTATCTCACGCACGCCCGGCTCGATGCTCTCCAGGTGTGAGGCCACGATGCGCACCTCCCGGTCCTCTGGCCGGTCGCCGAATATGCTCACAGTGATCCTGTTCCCGACCACCTGTGAGAGGATGAGAACGGGCGTCTTTCCAGTGTTACGGAACCTGAGATCCTGCCGGCCATAGTAGACCGTCGCGTCGCGCCCAGGCGGGACGTATCCTGTCAGCCTGGAATGGCTCTGCCTCACTGTGATTCTCATGTCAGCGAGCAGGGCAGCGTTGTACAGCGTTGACGAGACCTGACAAACGCCCCCGCCGATCCCCGGCCTAAATTCGTCCTCCACGATCTCGGGCGCTTCCAGGAACCCGAACTCACGTGTCCGCGGCCCAACCACCTCGTTGAATGAGAACTCCTCCCCCGGCCGCACCATCACCCCGGAAATGCGCCCCGACGCGAGGCGGATGTTGTGAGCCCTGTTCTCAAGCTGGGGATCGAAGGTTGTCGAGTAAGAGGAAACAAGCTCTCTGATGCCGAGGTCCGCGAGGTCTCCAAGGGTGGTGAGAGGCCGCACATCCCTGGAGTTAAGGAATACTGCGGAGCGCTCCACGAGGGCCAGCGCCTCCTGTATTCGTGCTACCGCCTGCGCAACGTCTAGCCTCCGCCCCTGCCTCTCGGGCACGGGACGTCCCGTCCGCACGTCGAACGTGGCATTCCGTGCCTCGACGTTGATCTCCGCGGCCAGGGTCAAAGCCGCCTCAAGCAGCCGGTCCTCGTCCACGTACGTGACCACGCCCACGTTCCGCCCGGCCAGGGCAGCCGCTGCGAGCTCCTGCACCCTCCGCGCCACGCCCCCTCTCCTACCCACTTCCATGAGGCGCCTCGCGAGCTCGTCGGGGTCGCACTCCGCACCCAGACTCTTAAGGTCGCGCTCCCAACGTTGGTCTCTGTGGATCAGCACGATCGGTTTCTCATTCGCGAGGGCCGCCACGCGCGCCGCAATGTCGGCCACCTCAGCCGAAGTCGCCCCGCCAACCTCGAGGCCCCCGAGACACACCCCGGGCGCAACCCGTCCTCCGCTTCCACAAAAGAACGCGCCCGCACCGAGGGCCGTCCCGGCCACTAGGCAGGCGCCTACCAGGATGATTCCGCAGACAACTCTAGCAAGACGGAGCCTCACCACAAGGTTAGTCCCCTCTCGCCGCCTCCCGCTGACGCAGTGCCTCAAACATGACAACCGCAGCGGCGACCGATGCGTTCAGAGACGACACCCGGCCGGCCATGGGGATCCTCACAAGGAAATCGCACTTCTCCGCAAGCAAGCGCGATATCCCGCCCCCTTCGGACCCGATGACAAGCGCGACCCTGCCCGTGAAGTCCGCCTCGTAGATGGTCGTGGTGGCTGACGCATCGGCACCGAAAACCCAGAAGCCGTGCTCCTTGAGCCTTTCCACCTCGCGTGCGAGGTTTGCGGTCCTGGCGCACGGGACATACTCCACCGCGCCTGCGGACGCGCGAGCCACAGCGGCTGTTAGGCCGCACGCTCTGCGCTTGGGCACGATCACACCCGTTGCGCCCACGGCATCGCACGTCCTGATGATGGCCCCCAGGTTGCGCGGATCCTCAATCCCATCGAGCACGACGATGAGCGCCTGCCCGGTCCCTTCGGCCAGCTTCAGGAGGTCGTCCACCTCGTGGTACCTAGCGGCCGCTCCCACGGCCACCACGCCCTGGTGAGGCTGCCCGTCCACGAACGCATCCAGCGCAGACCGCCCAGTTTCTATCACAGGCACGCCTGCGCCGCGCGCGAGGGACCTGACGAGCGTGGCGAACCCGGGCTCAATCCCTTTAGCGATCATGATCTTCGTGAGCGGGCGGCCAGACCGAAGCGCCTCGATGACGGGGTTGCGGCCCATGAGCGTGGCCCCGCGCTCACGCTCTTCCGGCGCTGCCACGGGCCTGCCGCGTTCGCTTTCTTCAAGGGGCCGACTTCGTCTCGGGCGGCCCACTTCACCCTCTCCCATCGCCACCGGCCCCGCTGTTATTCTTCGCGACATCCGCTGCCGCTATGAGATGTCGGCTTGCCTGCTCCACCCGGCCGCAGGACATCTTGCCTTCCGGGCAGTAGCCCCGCATCTCGCAAGGTGGACCCACCCATGAAAACAACCGCGGCGCGACTTCCCGGACGCGTTCGAGCATCTCCTTGGCAAGCTCACGTATCTCCCACTGCGCCCGTTCGCAAAGACGCCGTTCGAAGAAATTGTAGAGGCTCCGGCAATTCATGGTCATCACGAGCCGCGTTTCACACGCGTTCGGCAGGACAAATCTCGCGTCCTCCCTGGGCACGAGCTTCGCAAGCTCCCGGTACGTCTCGCGAGCCTCCTCCATATGCCGTTCGAAGAGCGTCCGCGCCCTGGGGTTCGCCGCAACCGAGGGGGGAACAACATAGGCAAAGCCCTGTTCGTTCACGTAGCGTTGGGATTGCTGTGAATACGATGCTATGCGGTGTCTCACGAGCTGATGGCTGAGAGCTCGGCTCACGCCCTCAATGGCGAACGTAAACGAGGCATGCTCAGTAGGGGAGAGATGTCCCGCCTCGATGATGGTCCTAATGAGTTCGCCCACCTTCTCGTCGGATAGCCCCTCCGTGAGCTCGGCGGCTCCGAGCGCGGAGTAGCACTGCCTCGCCGCGACCGCCACGACCCTTTCGGGATTCGGTGTGTGACTTACTAGTACGACTTTCATTGCCCCGGACCTCCCGGAGGCGCGTCCGCAATGGTCAGCGCCTTTTCGATCACCTCTCGGAGCCGCTCCTCGCGGCCCAATAAGTAAAGATATCCCAGCACAGCCTCGAATCCCGTGGAATGCCTGTAGTCGAGGACCGCCGCGTTCCTGGGGCCACGGCCGGTATGGGCATTCCGCGCGCGCCTTGCCACCTCCAGCTCATCTGAACGGAGAAACGTATCTAGCTGCGCCAGGGTGCGGGCCTGGGCTTTCGCGCTCACCCGCATGACAGCCCCCCTATGCAGCTCGTCGAGGTCGCGCAGGCCGCCCTGCACGAGGCGAACGCGGACGTAGAGCTCGTACACAGCGTCGCCGACGTAAGCCAGCACGCCTGCGGGGAGCCTCTCCACTTGGTCAGCCCTGGAGGTCGGTGTCGTCATCTCTCGCGCTTCCACACCGTGCCCGACGGGGTATCTTCGAGTATGATCCCCAAGTCGCGAAGGCCGCCCCGTATCCTGTCCGCGAGCGCCCACTCTCTCTTGGCGCGAAGCTCCCCGCGCACGTCCACCAAGAGCTTTACAAGGCCTTCCACGGTCTCGGCCTCCCCGCTCGTGCCGCCGTCTCCCTCCTCGCGGAACAGGCCGAGGATGCCGCCGAGCTCCTCCATGGCACCCACCGCAAGCTGAAGCGCCGAACGGTCCACCTCGCTGCCTGAATGCAACACATCGTTGACACACCTCGCGAGGTCGTGGATCGCCGCGAGCGCGACAGCGGTATTGAAATCGTCGTCCATTCCCTGTATGAACTTCTCCCGTGCCCCGCGTGCGGCTTCGGAGAGTTCATCGGTTGGTGAGTTTTCCGCCCGAGTCGCAGCCTCGTCGCGCGCTGCGGAGGCCGCCGGCGTTACGCCGGGCTCTGTGCCGTCCGCGTGTCCTCCACGTTGCGGGGCCGCGAGGCAACGCCTCGCCGCTTCCAACGTGGCGCGCAGGCGCTCGTAGGCCCTGCGGGCCGAATCGAGCTCGTCGGCACCGTAGTTCGCCGGGCTGCGATAATGCTTCGATGCGAAATAATACCTGATGACCCCTGGTTCGTACTCGCGCAGCACGTCGCGCACAGCGAAGAAGTTCCCGAGCGACTTGGACATCTTGGCGTCGCCCACGCTGAGCATGGCGTGGTGGACGAAGTAGCGCGCGAAGGGCTCCTGACCCGTATAGGCCTCGGACTGCGCTATCTCGTTCTCATGGTGCGGGAATATGAGTTCGTCGCCGCCCCCGTGAAAGTCGAACCCGCTCCCCAGGTACTTCAGTGCAAGCGCGGAGCATTCGATGTGCCAGCCTGGGCGCCCCGGGCCCCACGGGCTTTCCCATGCGGGCTCGCCCGGCTTCGAGGCTTTCCAGAGGGCAAAGTCGATCGCGCTCCGCTTCTTCGGGTTTACTTCTACGCGGGCCCCCGCCAGCATCTCATCGGGAGACCGCCGCGAGAGCTTCCCGTAGCTTGGAAACCGTGCGACATCGAAAAACACATCGCCATCCGCCTGGTAAGCATAGCCTTTCTCAACAAGGCCGGCTATGACACGAATGATGTCCTGTATATGGTCAGTGACCTTGGGGAACACATCGGGCCTCTGGACACCGAGCCTGTCCATGACGTCCAGGAAATCTTCGTGGTACTGCGTGGCGATGTCCGCCGGCGTGGTGCCCCGTTCGTTCGCTTTGGCGATTATCTTGTCGTCCACGTCCGTGACGTTTTGGACGCAAAACACCTCGAAGCCCCGCCATTTAAGATACCGCCTGACCGTGTCCCAGAACACGTATTGGCGGGCATGACCCATGTGCGTGTAATCGTATGGCGTGATGCCGCATTGATATATGTCCACCCGCCCGGGTGTGCGAGGGACGAAATCCTGCTTTGTCCTGGTGAGCGTGTTGTACACGCGCAGCCCCATCTCGGTCCCTCCTTCCGTATCTCTCAAAGACCCAGTGGAGTCCATGTTTGCTCGGCCTATGAATTGCCCAATACGCCAGGGGTGCGGGAATTCCTCCCGCACCGTCCGGCCTCCCTAATTCATTTCGCACTCAGGACCTCGATTGCCACTGGGGCGACTCCTCGCTCGATGAGATCGATGGCCTCGGCGGCAGCTCTCGAGAGGTCGATGTCACGACCGGCGATGTACGGCCCCCTGTTGTTGATCCTGACCGTGACCTGTTTACCATTGGAGAGATTCGTGACTCGAACGAGGGTCCCGAACGGCAGGGTCCTGTGAGCAGCCGTGAGGCTGTTCTCGTCGTAAACCTCACCCGTGGCCGTCGGCCGCCCGTGCCAGCGACCCCCGTACCAGGAGGCACGCCCGATGAGAACGGTCCTTCCCCTCTCTCCGTCGAGGGACACGAGATGACCGCCGTTCTCGCTCAGCACGGAGACACCGCAGGCGGCCCGGATATTGTTGGCCCATCGCAACGCCAGGTCGTAACACGAGCTGCCGTTCGCCCCGCCATGCTGAGGGTCTACCGTGACAACGAGCAGGTCTCCGGCAGCCACCGCGAAGCTGCCCCGGACGATAGCTGGCTTCACAGCCTCCGGCCCCGCACGCTCAAGGCCCCTGCGAAGTCTCTCGGCAACGGCGCGCGCCCGCTCTTCAGCAGACATGCCACCAGACCCCGCGCGGATGCGGATCGCGACCTGTCCGTTCACAGTCACCTCCCACACCCCGGCCTGGCCTGCCGACTCCCCGACCTCAACCGCGGGAGGACGCGCGGCCGTGGGCGCCACGTCGGCGGCAGCCGTGGCCGCAGCCCCGGCCCCAGTCCCGGCTCCGGCGACCGTCGTCGCCGCCGTACTACTCGCCTCCCGCGCGCTCGCCCCTGCGATCGCGCCCGCCCACGATGGCCAGTCCACCACAGCAAGCCAGCCGCAGATGACCAGCATAGCTGCGGCAGGGCGCACGAGACGCGCCATCAAGGACACAGAGGCCTTTTTCGCCGCGCGCAGCGCATTGCCGCGCATTCGTATGCCCGGAAAACAAGCAAAGAGACGCAGACTCACGGATCATCCCCGTCCTTGATCCTCTTCACGCAGGCCCCCAACGAGGCGAGCTTCTCTTCTATCCGGTCGTACCCTCTATCTATGTGGTGAATCTCACGTATCTCCGTATCGCCCTCAGCAACGAGGCCCGCCAGCACCAGGGCGGCCCCTCCACGGATGTCCCTGGGACATTCCACCGGAGCACCAGTGAGTTTCTCGACACCCCGCACGATTATCGTGTCCCTGTCCACCTGAAGGTCCGCGCCCATCCTGCGGAGCTCATCAGCGTAGCCGAACCTGTTCTCGAACCGGGTCTCGGTAACCGCGCTCACTCCCGTGGCGCGCGTCATCATCGCAACGAACTGGGGCTGGAGGTCTGTGGGAAACCCGGGATACGGCTGCGTCTCGACGTTCACGGCGTTGCAACGCTGAGGCCCGCGAACCCGCAGAACGGACTGGTATTCCTCGACGGCAGCTCCCGCCGCCTGAAGCTGAATGATGACCGTCCTGAGGTGTTCGGGCACAGCGTTTTCGATGGTCACGTCGCCGGACGTCATGGCTGCCGCTATGGCGAGCGTGCCCGCTTCCAGCCTGTCGGGGATGATCTCGTGTCTCGCTGAGGATAGTCGATCGACGCCGTCGATCCTTATGGTGCTCGTGCCCGCGCCTCGTATGCGCGCGCCCATAGAGTTCAGCAAAATCGCAAGGTCGACGATCTCGGGGTCGCGGGCGGCGTTTTCCAGGATGGTGGTGCCCTCCGCAAGGCTCGCCGCGAGCAACATGTTAACGGTTGTGCCGTGGCTTGCCTTGCCCACGTAGAAACTGGTCCCTCGCAGCCGCTTCGCCCGCAGCTTGACGTACCCGTGCTCGACGGCAACCTCGGCTCCGAGGGCCCTGAACCCATCGAGATGAAAGTTGATCCCCCTTGCGCCTATTACGTCCCCGCCTGGGAATGGAACTTCTGCAGCCCCAAGACGCGCCAGCAACAGCCCCGCCGCGTAAAACGACGCTCGAAGGCGCCTCACGAGCTCGTACGAGGGTCGATGGTTCGTGATGTTGGAGCCGTCAACCTCGACCTTGCCTGGCCCAAGGAACCGTATCTTGGCTCCGAGCTCCTCCAGGATCTGGCATTGCACCAGCGTATCCGTATAGTTGGGAACGTTGTCAAGAACGGTCTTTCCGACCCCGAGCGCCGCCCCGGCGAGGATCGCGAGAGCGCTGTTCTTCGAGCCGGTCAGCCGAACCGAACCAGAAAGCTTGTTTCCCCCGGTCACCACCAGCTTTGCCACGACAACCCCTCCACAGCTCCGCTTCCCACACGGGGGCACGACGAGCCGGCCAGTCGCAGTCGGCCAACCGTGCTCACGATGACCGCCAAAACCTTGGCGTACGTCCCATGTCACGGGGTCGGCGGCGATTCCCGGACATAATGTAGCGTGACGCGGGCTATATCACGCTGTAGCCGACGGCTAGCTGCTCCGGTCCGTCGACAAGCGCGTGGCCGAACCGTCCGAAGATAGCCACCGATACTCTACCATCCCCACGCACAGCAGCCAGCTTGAATCCTCCACCGAGCCCGGGGTTGATGAGGGAAAGCTGTATGTAAGCGTCCCTCACGGCGTTGGAGACCGCGATCTTTTCGCGTGCGTCCTCTGAGATCACTCCAAGGGCGACGGCAGCGGCGATCATGCTCTCGCGCAGCTTCGCAGCCAGGCGGTCCGCGCTGGCACCGACCTGAGTGATGGCACCCCTGTACCCGTATCCTCGAACCTTCTCGAGCCAGTACTTCTCGTACTCCCGGCTGCGGGTCATGACGAGGTATATGGACGCGGACTCCACCGAGATCTTGGTAACCTCTTCATCCTCCGCCATCCCTTTGACGATGTCCCTCGGGGACACGACCCCCGCGAGCTCGCCCTCGCTATCCACGACCACCAGGGCTGGAGCGCTTGAATCGCCGAGGAATGAACACGCTTCCGAAACGGTGCACTCGTCCGAGACCTTGATGAGCCTCGTATCCATCACGTCCCGTGCCACCAAGGCTTCCTGGGCTGGGGTGAGTAGATCCCTGTCAGATATGATCCCGATCACCCGGCCAGGCTCGGTCACGAGAAGGAAGTTGGTGCGGCTATTCAGCATTACTCTTCGGAGCTCTGCGATGGGCGTATCTGGCCCGACCGTCACCGGATTCGCGTTCATTATCCGCTTTACTGTCACCTGTTCTACCTCCCGGATCGCTCATTTCGTATTCTGTGCATAAACAAACCTAAGTAACGGTGCGCAAGACCGTTCGTTTTCCCCACATTATGCCGTCTCGGCCCAGTTGAAGTCCGCAAAGCCTTCGCTGGGGCCGCGTAGATTGGTAGTTGCGGGGGAAGTTCAACAGTCTCGCGCGTTAGTCTTTGCCTTGTTTCCAGTAGCTGAGTCTTCGCCCCTCTTTCTGGGGGCGCCAAGCCTGCCGGTGCTTGCACCACAGGGCGTCGAGAATTCGACCAGGCTGCGCGATGAACTCGAACTGGGCGCACTGCAGGCGGGCCGTCTTCTGATGGCAAGGCCGATAGCCTTCGGCAGGACTTGCCGGCTTGCACACTGCAAGGCAGCGCCAGCGCGAACCTACGGCGCCCACGTGGACGCCGTCAGCTTGAAGCGTCACGATTTCACGCGCCGAACGCTGCACGTTGCATAACAAGCCATGCCTTCGCCGCGCCCGACGAACCCCATCCCCTCCATGGTGGTGGCCTTTATGCTCACGCAGCCTACAGGCACCCCCAAAACGCGAGCCACCCTCTCCCGCATGGCGTCCACATAAGGAGCTATCTTGGGCCGCTCGGCGAGGAGCATTGCATCCACGTTGTCCACGACGTAGCCTGCTCCTTCCACTAGCTGCCGGACCCTTTCAAGGATGACCGCGCTGGACATTCCCTCGAACGCCCGATCAGTGTCGGGAAAGAGACGGCCGATGTCACCGAGCGCGCATGCGCCCAACATAGCGTCAGCGATGGCGTGGAGAATGACGTCGGCGTCGGAATGTCCCTCAAGCCCGAGTTCGAAAGGCACGGTAACCCCGCCCAAGACGAGGGCCCGCCCGCGAGTCAGCCTGTGCACGTCGAAGCCGATCCCCACCCTCACCCATGGCCCGTGGTCCGCCGCATCGTTGGGCGCACCTCGCGCCCAGAGCTTCGCCAGCTGCGGCCCTTCTTCGACGAGAGATGCCGGTCCGCCCTCCGGGATTCGATTCGTCTTCATCGCAGCGAGCAGCGCCTCCGCGATCACGAGGTCCTCCGGCGTGGTGATCTTGATATTAGCGTATTCCCCTTGGACCACTTTGACTCTCACGCCTGTCCTCTCCACCAGCATTGAGTCATCAGTCGCCGAAATGCCGCCGCCTGTGCCGGTCTCGTGCGCGCTTTCGATCAGGTCCCTCCGAAAAGCCTGCGGGGTCGCCGCTGCCCACAAAGAATCGCGGTCAAGCGTCGACACGACCTCGCCTCCACGCACCGTCTTGATCGTGTCCCTAACCGGAACCGCGACGATCGCCGCTGCGGATGCACGTGCCTCGCCCACGACACGCGAGATCGTGTGAGGACGAATCAAGGGCCGTGCGCCATCGTGCACGACCACGATGTCGCACGCCGCACCGAGGTGGGCAAGCCCCCTGGAGACCGACTCCTGCCGCGTGGCGCCTCCGGCCACGACGTTCCGCACCTTCGAGATCTCGCTCCAAGTGCCCACGACGCTCAGCGTCGACTCAACCTCGCCCGGGGCCACTATGACGATCACGTCATCGACACTGGGACATTCCTCAAATGCCCGAAGGGTGTGGCGCAACACGGGCTCGCCGAGGAGGGGTAGAAACACCTTGTTGAGCCCAGCTTTCATCCTGCGGCCCGCCCCGGCCGCGGCTATCAAAGCACACACGCTCACGCACCTGCACCCCTCTCAGCTCTCGAGGAGGCGGAACGGGCCGAAGAAGACCTGGCCCGCCTCGCCCACCGCGCCCTTCCCCCGGTCCACCCGCTCACATGGCCTTGGGCTTCGCGAATATCATCCTGCCTGCCGAGGTCTGGAGCACGCTTGTCACGGTCACCCCGATGTCCTCCCCGATGAACCGCCTGCCGCCGTCAACGACGATCATCGTGCCGTCATCGAGATAACCCACGCCTTGGCCGACCTCCTTCCCGTCGCGGATGACGCGCACGGTCATCTCTTCGCCAGGAAGAACCACAGGCTTCAAGGCGTTAGCCAGCTCATTGATGTTCAAGACCTTGACGCCCCGAAGTTCCGCGACTTTGTTGAGGTTGAAGTCGTTCGTGATGATCTTCGCGCCGAGGTCTGCGGCGAGCCTCAGAAGCTTCGAATCCACGTCGAGGCCCTCACCCGGGTCCGTATCGACGATCTGGATCTGGATGCCCTCCTCTTTCTGCATGCTGTTGAGCACGTCAAGGCCCCTGCGCCCCCTGTTACGTTTGAGCGGGTCCGACGAATCCGCTATCCGTTGGAGTTCCTCAAGAACAAACGTCGGGACAATGAGCGTCCCTTCAATAAAGCCGCTCTTGCAGATGTCTAGGATCCGGCCGTCGATGATGACGCTCGTGTCAAGCACTTTGCAGCTAGACGGGCTTTGGTGCCTCCCGCTCCTCTCTCTCGAGGTGCTGACCGCCCGCTCCACGGAGCGCGGGACCGCCATGAAGAGGTTGAGCAAGTCTTCGCGCTTCTTCACAGCGACGTGCATCCCGAGATAGCCCATGAAGAGCGTGAAACCTATCGGAAGGTATACCCCTATGTAAGGTAGCTGAGAAAAAGGCAATGTCAGCAAGACTGCGATGAGAAGGCCGACTATGGCGCCGAACGCGCCCACCACAAGGTCTTGAGTCGGCGTTCTGTGAAGGTTGGATTCCATCTTCGATGTGATTCTGCGCAGACCCTGGGTGGCCAGAGGTGCAACGAGGAGACCAAGGAGTCCGCCACCCGACGCCATGAGAACGAAAACTGCCGCCTCATTACCTGTTCCGAGGGCCGCTGGCGCGACTCCCCCCATTATCCGATACATGAAAACGCCCAGAAACGAGCCACCTACTAGGAAGATGAGACGGATTAACCTGTCAAGCACGCGATTTCTCACCTCCATCCCGCCCAAGACAGTTGATCGCCCCCTGGGACTCCGGGGGCGCATGAGCTTCCGCGATATCTCACGCTGGTTGTCGGGGTTATTATGGGAATTGCGCGCCACTGATATCCGTGCCTCGCTCGCAAGTCGTCCGGCATCGCGGCTCTCGCGTGATGGTGCTCCCCACGCTTCACACGGTTCATTTCGGCTCGGCTCGGTTCTATCCGTTCGGCCAGGTGGTCGCGGAGCCGGAGCATCAGGATCGACCTGTCTAAACTTTGTAAACGCGCCTAAGGGTGAGCAGGTTCCCCCGCGTGTCCGCGGCTATTGCAGGACTTCATCGATAGCCTTGAGAACTTCGGCCTCTTCGGCTTCCTGGGCTACGACCAGCTCGCTCACGAGAATCTGCTTGGCATTGTCGAGCATCCGTCGCTCGCCCGTGGACAGGCCCTTCTCTCGATCACGGTACGCGAGGTTCCTCACGACCTCGGCCACCGCGAATACGTCGCCGCTCTTCATCTTCTCGAGGTTGGCGCGGTACCTGCGGTTCCAATTCGAGGACATCTTCGTCTTGGCCCCACCCAGTATCTCGTACACCTTCTTGACGTCTTCCTCGCCTATCACGCTCCGGAGGCCGACTTCATGGGCGTTGCTGAGAGGAACCATGACCCTCATGTCACCAAGCGGGATGCGAAGGATATAGTATTTCTGCCTTTCGCCCAGGACCTCCCTTTCTTCGACAGCCTCGATGACGCCAGCCCCGTGCATTGGGTAGACCACTTTGTCGCCGACGTTGAACACGGCCATGTTCCCCCCAATCACACGTCGCCGCCCCAGCCCGGACCGAGTCCCGACCCGGACACCCGCCCCGACGGTTTCGTCAAAACCAAGACAAGCCTCCGAAAGAGAACCGCCGCCATGCGAACGATGCCCGTCGTCCACCGCCTGCCGCTGGCCGCAGGACCTTGCGAGACTCAAGACTCAAAGAGGAGGACAACAACGGAATCATGAGCACTTCCTGCTTTTTGATTCTAACACGGACGCCTTCAGGGTGTCAATTGAATACCATAGGCTGACAGCGTTGCCACCGCCTGCTAGACCGCCCGTATTTCCAAGCGCCCCGTAACATTGACAACCTGAGAAACGCATCAGTATAATTGAGTCGTGGCCGCTGGGCTCGGAGCTGTCAAGTGACGACACCTCATTGATCGGGGAGTGGGCCTTCAGCAGACCCGACCTCGGTAAAGCATGTTCCGCTTGAGGCGCCGTCCTCGGATGCGATGCTGGCAACCTGGCAACTGCTGGCAGTTAACGGGGGAAGAGCCGACGCCTCCTCCGGTACACTCTGCGAGGCGAGGTGACACGGGTGGAACACGTTGATGTCCCGTCCTTTCAAGAGGCGGTCTCGGAATACCTGATAAGGCACAGAAGCATCCTCGACTGCATCTCCAAGTTCGATGAGGCATCGGCGCGGGTCAACCGCGCGATAATCAAGGCGGTCACGAATTGCGGCTGCGTGAAGATATCTGCTTCCCGCCAAACGTTCCCGCCGGACGCTTCTCTGGCTGACCTCCGGAAGTACACCGCTTCCCATCTCGACGGCAAGCTATGCCCCGAATGCCGAGAGATCGTCGAAAGTGAGCTCGGCAGGGCGCTGTTCTATATGGCAGCGCTGTGCGATCTGCTAGATCTCGACCTGGAACACATCATGGAGATAGAGCGCAGCAGGCTCTCGACCCTTGGCGTCTTCGGACTCACCTGATGACCCGAGTGACTCGAGGCCTCACTGTTCCTTTCCCGGCCCGGTCCGGGGTCGGGGCCTTCACGAGCCTCGTCGCAGGCCCTCAAGAAGGGCCTGGTCGCGCAGGCGTTGGAGGCCGTGCTTTATGGCGTGAGCCCGGGCGGCACCGATCCCGTCGACCTGGTCGAGGTCGTCGGTCGACGCGTCGAGAATCCCTTGTAAACCCTTGAACTTCGCCACGAGATTGTCCGCCACGGACTTCGGGAGCCTACCGATCCTGGCTAGAGTCCTGTAACCCCGGGGCGAGACCGGGGTCTCCAGGCCGGCTGCGCCCGCCGAGTATCCCAGCGCCTTCACTATCGCCACGGGATCCAAGATCTCGTCCTGGGGGGCGGCATCGAGTTCGCGCCTTGCCGCGTCAATGGAACGGGCGTCAGGTTTGGCGATGTAGTCCTCTATGAGCAGATCGCCCTCGTCGTCGATGTTCGCCACAAGCTCCGCGAGCTGCATCCGGACGAGCCGGCCCTCGCTTCCGAGCTCGCAGATGTACTTCTCTATCTCCTTCGCGACTCGCCGCACCATCACCGTGCGGAGCACAGCCACTGCAACGTCCCCGAGGGTCACCGAGTTTTCGAACTCCAAGGCGTTCAGTTCCGTCATGGCATGATCCCTTACGCTGCGGTACTTTTCAAGCGTCTGAAGGGCCTGGTTGGCCCTAGCCAGGGTCACGCCGGTCTCCGGAATCATGTACCTGATTCCGCCTTTGTAAAGCGTGATAACGTTCCTCTTCTGCGAGATGGCGATGACGAGCTCACCTGTTTGTTTCGCGACCCTCTCGGCAGTCTTGTGCCGCGTGCCAGTCTCGCCCGACGGGATGGTAGGATCCGGCACGAGCAGGGCGTTGGCCACAAGAATCCTCCGGGCGTCCGCGCTTAGCAAGATCGCGCCATCCATTTTCGACAGCTCGTACAGACGGGCGGACGTGAGGTCACAGTCCAGGCGGAATCCCCCGTCAACAAGCGACATCACCTCGGGGGAATCACCCACCACTATGAGAGCGCCAGTCCTCGCGCTGATTATGCTGTCAAGCCCCTCGCGCAGGACGGTGCCGGGCGCGACCGTCCTCAGCATCTTGAGGAGCACGTCTTCCGAAGGTCTTACATCCGTCACTGGCACCGACTTATCCCCCCAGCACGATCTCCAAAGCCTCGCCGACCGTCGCCACTCCCTCAACTCGCAAGCCGCGGTCGCCTTTCAGGGCCTTCGCGTTGGCAAGCGGCACCACGCACCGTTCGAAGCCCAGCTTAGCTGCCTCAGCTATCCGCGCGTCCACTCGGCCCGCCGCTCGAACCTCACCCGACAGCCCCACTTCCCCTATCACCACTGTTTTCGGACCGCAGATGGCGTTCCTGAAGCTCGACGCGATCGCGCACGCAATGGCGAGGTCGCTGGCACGCTCGTCGAGCCGCGCCCCGCCCGCCACGCTCACGTAGACGTCGTGTGATGAAAGCAGCAGGCCGGCACGCTTTTCGAGCACCGCGAGGATGATGGCGACCCGGCTCGCGTCCACCCCCGTGGTGGTGCGCCTCGGTGTTCCAAAAGGCGCTGAGCAGACCAGAGCCTCGATCTCCGCTAGGATGGGCCTGGACCCTTCCATGCTCGCGGTGACGCAGAGGCCGCTCACCTCCCGCACCCGCCCCGAGAGGAACAGCTCCGACGGGTTCTTCACCTCCACCAGCCCGGAGTCACTCATCTCGAACACGCCGATCTCGTTGGTCGAGCCGAACCTGTTCTTGACCGCCCTCAACACCCTGAAGCTGTGGTTGCGCTCGCCTTCAAAGTACAGGACCGTGTCAACCACGTGCTCCAACACACGTGGGCCCGCGAGCATCCCCGACTTAGTGACATGCCCCACGAGGAAGATGGGCACCTGCGCTTCCTTTGCCTTTCTGAGGAGGCGCCCCGCGCACTCCCTCACCTGGGACACGCTCCCGGGCGCGGAGCCGAGTTCCCGGGTGTACACCGTCTGAATCGAGTCCACCACCACGAGGCCAGGACGGACCTCATCAATGTGCTGCTCGATCCTCTCCAGGTCCACCTCAGCTACCACGAGGAGACCTCTTGAGTGCACTTGCAGCCTCTCCGCACGAAGCTTTATCTGCCTTGTTGACTCCTCACCCGACACGTACAGAACGGGAAAGCTTGCGCTGACGGCGTTCGATACCTGCAAGAGCAGAGTAGACTTGCCTATGCCGGGGTCGCCGCCCAATAACACCACGGAACCGGGGACGATCCCCCCGCCGAGCACCCTATCGAGTTCAAGAGAGCCGCTGGAAAACCGGTACTCCGATGTGGATTCGATCTCAGTGATCGGCACGGGCGAGCTCTCGGCAACGCCGCCGCCGGCCGGAACTGCGAGGGGTCTTGCCACGACCTCCTCAACCAGGGACCCCCATGCCCCGCATCCCGGGCACCTTCCGAGCCATCTCGGAGCCTCGTACCCGCATTCCTGGCAGACATAATTGGTTCTCGGTTTCGTCACGTCGCGCCCCCTCCTGATGAACGCGTGACACGCTCGCGACCGTTTCCGAGCTCCCGCGCACGACCGCTTGCGAGCTCCCGCCGGTCAGTCGACCCGTTCGCTCGCGAGCGCCGCCGCGACCTCCGCAGCCGCAGGCCGCATGCCGCAGGCCGCGGGCCCGACTCTTCACGGCGGCAGCCTTCCCCGGCGCACCCACGCTCGGCTGGCAGGTTGGCCCCTCTCACCCGCCGCAGATAGCTTCGGCGAAATCGGCAGGGGCAACGCCCGGCGAGTCAATGTGGAATTCCTCGTAGAAACGGCGGACGGCCCGCTCGACCTCGGCGGCCTCATGTTTCACTCCCACGAGCGCTTCTTCGAGGTCGTTCAACCGTTCTCTCGGGTAAAACGTGAAATCACCGGAAATGGACATGTCTCGTATGGTATGGTTCGAGATCGCGCACGTGACCGTGATGAGCCCCCCGGGAGCCTTGTGGTTTCGTTCCAGAACACAGGCTCCTTCGGCGATCTTCACTTGGCCTTCGCGGGCCCTGCCCTTCTTGAAGAGAAATTCATCTGACATGAACTCCCTCTCCAGAGCCCGCGCAGCCTCGAGAACCTCGGTTTCAACCGGGGCCTCTTCGAGCTGTCCCACTCGCTCTGAGAAGTGTCTCGCGAGGAGATCTTCAACGTGCTTGCGCGGTGGCCTTTTCCCAGTCTCCCGGAGCAGGGTGGTGAGGTTGTCCTCGAGGGATTTGTGAACCTTGTCGCGGAACTTCTCGCTGGGCACCTTCAGAATCCTCGCCATGGCAGCGTAATCGAAGTCTAGGATTATGTTTCCCACAAATACCATGCACTCTCCGATGTCTGCCCCGCCCAGGCCGGAAAGCTTGCGACCCTCCCTCGTGACCACATCGTTGACGGGGCGGAAGACGGTGTCCACGCCAAGGTCCCGGTAGGTATCTACGCAGGGCCCGGCTACAAGCTGGTATAGGGCTGCGATCTGCCTCGGGAAGGCCGCGTTGTCTCGTCTCAAGACCAGTTGAAAGAAGATCTGATTCTCATCGAGGTACGTCGTGCCACCGCCGATCTCGCGCCGCATCACCGAGATACCTCGGGCCTTACAGTAGTCCAGGTCCGCCACCTTTCGGGCGTCTTGGAAATAGCCTATGCTCACGATCGGCTCCGCTGGCGACACGAGTATGAGGCCTTCCCGGCCCATCCTTGCAAGAGCGTGGAACACGAGCATCGATTGCTGCCCGCCGAGCTTCCCCAGTCGGTACAATCGCACCCCCGCGCACCTCCCCGACTCACGTATGCGTCTGGAAAAACGCCTTCAGCGCCTCCACGACCTCCGCGGGTGTGCGGAGCCCGTCCGTCATCTTCTCGAACGGACACCTGTCAGTGCCGTCCCTGTTAAGGATCGCCGGGGCGGTGCTGTCCGCGATCGCGGGGATGCCAGCCAGCGCGAGCTCGCGGAGGGCACCCTCCGACGCAAGCGGTGTGTACACCGCGCCGACACCGGTGTAGACGCACAACATCGCTGAGGCCCGCCCGACCACTCGATCCCCCACGACTGCACCTCTCAACCTCTCGCCCGCGCGGAGGACCGCCTCGACCAGGGGGCGGACGCCGCGCTCCCGTGACCCTATGACAACCTCGCCATCCTTCACCGCCACGAGGCCGAGACCTCTCTTAAGAACCATCTCGCGTGCCACCTCGACGTCTGACCGGATCCCCGGGGGACAACAGGCGTGATTCACAACATCAGCACTCCCGTTAAAAAAGGTCCGTGAGAAAGGTGGCCCGCAGCCTGCACCTTCTCACGAACCAATTCTATCATACATCGGACATCTCTGAGGATAGCCCGAGAGGATATCCGCGCAAATGGCGCCTCAGCCAAACACGAGAAGTCGAGAAAGCGGGACCATGACGTCGGCCCAGGTACGGAGCACCCTCCCGAGGATTTTCTCTGCTCGAACTATCCCTCCTCCATACGCTCCGGGATCGAGCGACCTGTTGTCCCCCAACAGGAAGAATGACCCTTCCGGGACCAGTGTGGGCGAGGTGGCAAGGTTGCCGGGGACTTTCACGTAAGGTTCGTCCAGGGCCCGGCCGTTCACGAGCACTCGGCCGGCCCTCACTTCAATCACCTCTCCCTCAAGACCGACCACCCGGGCCACCGCGACGTCCGCGACGAGCTGAGACGTGCTCCCACCAATGCCGTGCCTCGTAGGTATCCCGATGTCTATGCGTCGCTTGAGGTCGCGACGTGTGTGCTCGTCGCGGCAGAAAACGACGGCATCGCCTCTCTTGGGAGGGTATGCTCTAGCGTTAACGGGTATATGCATGCTCATCCCGGCTTCGGCCTCTTCTCCGGATGCCGGGACGAGCGACATCTCCTTCTCGAGGATCGTCCGGATGTCGCGGGCGACCCGCGGATCCATCGGATCCATGACTCCGGTCGAGGTCGGCTCCATCGGCACGAGCACGGCCCTCACGGCAAGCTGCGGGATCCAGCCCGCCACATCCGTCGCCGCATCGGACAGGATCAGTATCAGTAGGCATATCAGCACGCTGCGCGCGTACACTGCTCTGAGGGCCTGCAGGCGCAGCACGAGCGACCATATGGCGACGACTAGTGCCAAGATCGCAATCCCGACAAGCCATCCGAGACCTATGCCGCTCCCACCACCGTTGACCTGCCTCCCGAACACAGCTAACCTCAGCACGAGCGCCATCAGAAGGCCGGTCGCGATCTCAGGTATGTAAGTGTATCCCCATAGCGCGGAAAGGCTGCGCATGTCACCGCGTCCACCCAGCGCTCGAGCGATGATGTGAATCACGGCGAGGGACGCCGCCGCGATGAGGGCAGCCAGGACCGCGCCTGCAAGGACGTGCGCAGGCAACCATGGCATGCTGGGCCACAGAGACTCCGAGAGGTACATGCCGGTGCCCCAACACATGAACGTCATGATGGCGAAGGATGGCCAGACTGGCGCGCCCGCCTTGACGTCCTGGAAGAAGACCCCAGGACGTGCAACGAGCCCGCTCAGCCAAACCCAGGCGCCCCTCATCCTGCCAACGCCTCCTCCCCCAGCCGCGAGTTCGAACCGCCCGCGTCAGGCTCGCGGGCACTCGTGCTCGCGTCCCGCATGAAACACCGCGTGCGGGGTGAGCGCGGTTTCATCGCGCGCAGCCCGGTAGCCTCAAGTGATCGAGCACGAATAGCGCGGCTTTCACCACGAACTTCTCAAGACCAGAGACTTCGGCCACGTTCAAAGTCGCGAGCCACATCACCGCCCCCGAGGTCAGGAGGGTTTCGGTGGGGTGGTCCAGCACCGGGCCAACCAAGGCATCCATCCTCGAGCCCACCTGGAGGGCCAGGCCACGGACGCCGCGTCTCCGGGCAACCTCTCGCCGCGCGATCAGCGCGAGCCTCACGGGGTCGAGCTGGGTCGCAGGCTCGTCGCGCAGCACGGTGAGCGCAATGGTGACGTCGCGCATGTGCCCCGCCGTGGTTCTGCAGCTTTCGCACGCCTCGAGGTGAGCCTCCACCGCCCCGCGCTCCGGCCCTTCAAGTGTCCCCTCCGCGTACATAAGCACCTTCCAACGAAGGTCACGACAGCTCAACGGCCGGTTCCTCTGTCGGCGAACTCGTCCCACGCACATCATTCCTCTACATAGCCGCGCAGCTTTTCCCGCAGCGCTCTCTTCGCGTAGAAAAGCCTCGACATGACGGTTCCTTCTGGGCAGGCGAGCACGGACGCAATCTCCCGGTACGACATGCCTTCGATGTCTCGCAGCACTATCACCGCACGGTAGTGCTCCGGCAAAGAGAGTATGGCTTCTCGCAGCTTCGCCCGGAGTTCCGCGGTCTCTGCCTCCCGCAGCGGACTTGCCGAGGGATTGTGGGTTCCGGCAGGGCTGCCGGCGGCAACCGGCGTTTGCCTCACTTCACCGCACCCTTCGGCGTCGACGAGGTCAAGCGATATGGTGTCGTAGTGGCGTCGACGCCGCCTTAGGAAGTCGGTGCACAGGTTCAACGTGATCCGATGGAGCCACGTGGTGAACGATGACCTCTCTCGAAACTTGCCAATGGCCCGGTAAACCCTGACGAACGTCTCTTGAGTGATATCGTCCGCGTCGTCAGGGTCACCGCTCATCTGATATGCGATGCTCCACACTCGCCGGTGGTAAATCGCAACCATTTCCTCGAATGCCGCTTGCTCCCCGGCGCGACACCGTTCTATGAGGGCATCGTCGGGCGTCACCACCCCCGCGACCCTCCTCATCCCTGCCCCGCGCCGCACCCGCACGTTCTTGAGGTCTCGTATGATCAGACGCTGTGGCGCGGAGATTCTTCAATGGAATAGGCTTGTGGCAGGGTTCGCCGCGCGACGACGGATCCCCTTCACCCAAAAGCATGAATCGGCCGAGCAAGGCGTCGCCTCTTGAGACGAGTCCCTGCTCGGCCGTTTTCGTTGCTCAGGATTGCCCGCAGCCCACCGAACTTTCCGGGCGCCGTGGCGTCCGCGCCCGGGGCTCTTTACTTTCCGTCATGGGATGACGCGCGACCTCCGCGAGTCGCGGGGCGGCGAGGCTGCGCTGGTCGCGCCCGTCGGGCCGGCGAGTGACGCCTGCGCCTGCGCTATGCCTGACGCACGGCCTCTCTTTCCTTGCGCTGCACGGCGATGGTCCCGTCCACAACCGAGACTCGCACCGTGTCGCCATCCTTGATGCGGCCTTGGAGGAGCTCCTCGGAGAGCCTGTTCTCGATCATGCGCTCGATGGTCCTCCTGAGCGGACGCGCTCCGAATTCCTTGCTGAACCCCTCTTTCGCAAGGAGGTCCTTGGCTTCATCCGTCACTTCCAGATGGATGTCGTGATCCTTGAGCCTCGCCTCCACGTCCTTGAGCTGGAGATCGACGATCCGCCTGATCTGCTCGGGGGTAAGCGCACGGAACACGATGATCTCGTCCACCCTGTTGAGGAACTCCGGCCTGAAAGTCCGTCGCAGCTCCGACGTGATCTTTTCCTTCATCTGCTCGTAGCTGTATTCCTCATCCTCACGGGCGGTGAACCCCAGCCGGGACTCCCGGTCGATAAGGTTCGCGCCCACGTTAGAGGTCATTATTATGACCGTGTTTCGGAAGTCCACAGTCCGTCCCTTGCCATCCGTGAGCCTACCTTCCTCGAGCACCTGCAGCAGGACGTTGAACACGTCCGGGTGCGCCTTCTCGATCTCGTCGAACAGGACCACCGAGTACGGCCGCCTTCGCACTCTCTCCGTGAGCTGGCCAGCTTCCTCGTAGCCGACGTAGCCAGGAGGCGCGCCTATGAGCCTCGACACCGTATGTCTCTCCATGTACTCGGACATGTCGAACGCTATCATTGCGTCCTCGTCGCCAAACAAGGCCTCGGCGAGCGCTCTCGCAAGCTCGGTCTTGCCAACACCCGTCGGCCCGAGGAAGATGAACGACCCGATCGGGCGCCTCGGGTCCTTGAGCCCTGCGCGCGCCCTCCGGATGGCCCTGGCAAGGGCCTCGACCGGCTCGTCCTGGCCTATGACCCGCTTGTGGAGGGTCTCCTCCAGCTTGAGCAGCCGCTGGGTTTCCTCCTCAGCAAGCTGTGCCACGGGGATTCCAGTCCACGACGACACAACCTGGGCGATGTCCTCCGCGGTGACGGTGGCCTCGGCCATGCCGCGCTTGCTCTGCCACTCGTTCTTTTTCGCGTCGATCTCTTCCTTGATCTTTTGCTCCTTGTCCCTGAGGGCCGCCGCCTTCTCGAACTCCTCGTTCTTGATGGCAGCCTCCTTCTCCGTCCTTATCCTGTTGAACTCGTCCTCGAGCTTCTTGATGTCGGGCGGTTCGATGGTCGTCGCGAGCCGGACCTTCGACGACGCTTCGTCCACAAGATCGATGGCCTTGTCCGGCAGGAACCTGTCAGTGATATACCTGTCAGCCAGACGCGCCGCGGCGCGGAGCGCCTCATCGGTGATCTTCACCCGGTGGTGGGCCTCATACCTGTCGCGCAGCCCCTCCAAGATAGCGATAGTCTCATCCACGGTCGGCTCGCCGACCATGATGGGCTGGAACCGCCGCTCCAGCGCGGCGTCTTTCTCAACGTACTTGCGGTACTCGTCAATGGTCGTCGCGCCGATGCACTGGAGTTCACCCCTGGCAAGCGCGGGCTTGAGGATATTGGCAGCGTCGATCGCCCCCTCGGCCGCGCCTGCCCCCACTATCGTGTGCATCTCATCTATGAAGAGCACCACATCGCCGGAAGCCCTGATCTCGTCCACTATGCGCTTGAGGCGTTCCTCGAATTCGCCCCTGAACTTCGTGCCTGCCACTATCGACCCCATATCGAGGGCGATGACGCGCTTCCCGCGAAGCACCTCCGGCACGTCGCCCCGCGCCACGTTCTGGGCGAGCCCCTCGACGATGGCGGTCTTGCCAACACCCGGATCGCCTATGAGCACTGGGTTGTTCTTGGTCCTGCGGCTCAGGACCTGGATCACCCGTTCGATCTCCTTGGCGCGTCCTATGACCGGATCAAGCTTGCCCTCCTCGGCCATAGCGGTGAGGTCGCGGCCGAACTGGTCCAGGGTGGGCGTCTTGTGCGCCTTCTTGCCCTTGACAGCCGCACCTGGGGCCTCACCGAGCAGACTCACGACCTCTTTGCGCACCTTCTCGAGGTCAGCGCCGAGGCTCGTGAGCACTTGAGCGGCCACGCCCTCGCCCTCCCGGATGAGCCCAAGAAGGATGTGCTCCGTGCCGATGTAGCCCTGGCCAAGCTGCCTCGCCTCAGCCATGGCAAGCTCCAGTACCTTCTTGGCGCGAGGCGTGAGCGTCAACATGCGCACCCGGTCCGGGTCGCCACGGCCGACCATGCTCTCGACAGCCTGGCGCACGTTGTCCAGGTTTATGCCAAGATTCTGCAGCGCGCGGGCGGCGATGCCCTGTCCCTCACCGACGAGGCCGAGCAGGAGATGTTCGGTTCCGACGACGTCGTGGCCGAGCCTTCTCGCCTCTTCCTGCGAGAGCTGAAGGACTCGCTGCGCCCTCTCGGTAAGCCCTCCAAACATCATCATGTTTATCTACCTTCCTTCCTCGCCTTTATCTTCTCTCTTATCAGCGCGGCCCGTCGCACGTCTCTCTCGTGGGGCCCGAGCTCCTTCCCCATTATCCTCTGGAGGTATGCGGGCTGCGTGATGACCATGAGCTCGTTCAGGGTCTTCGCGTCGACGCCGGGGAGGAGCCCAGCCTCGACGCCGAGCCGTACGTCCGACAAGAGCCCCAACGCCTCCTGGGATGTTATGAGCCGGGCGTGAGACAGGAGCCCGTAGGCGCGATTCACCTTGTCTTCAAGTTGGTCTCTCCTGTCACGCACCAGTTTCTCGCGCACGCTCCGCTCCTGGCCGATGATCTGTTTGGTCACGCCCACGAGGTTGTCCACGAGCTCGTCCTCGGAGCGACCCAGGGTCACCTGGTTCGAAAGCTGGAACACATTGCCCGTGGCCTCGGACCCCTCGCCATATAGTCCCCTGACGGCGATGCCCACGTTGGAAACGGTGGCCAGCACACGACCGACTTGGCCTGTAGCGGCCAGGGCGGGCAGGTGCACCATGACCGATGCGCGCAGCCCCGTGCCCACATTTGTGGGGCACGCCGTGATATAGCCCAGCTTCTCGTCGAAGGCGTAATCCAGCTTGGTCTCGAACAGGTCGTCAACCTGGCTCGCAAGCTTGAGGGCCTCCTCGAGCTGCAGCCCCGGGAGAAGGGCCTGGATGCGAAGGTGGTCTTCCTCGTTCACCATCACGCTCACGGTCTCGTCTGGACGAATCGCCACGAGCCGGTGTCTCGCGCCCTGCGCGTGCTGCGGGCTGATGAGATGCTTCTCGACGAGGATCTGTCGGTCAAGTGCGGGCGTCTCCGCCAGGCGGATCACAACGAGGTCTGAGAGCTCCTTCGTGGTCCTAATCGCCCGCTGAACCTGGTCCGCCACCCTCGCTAGGTCCGCTTCTGACGCCCGGTGCGGAAAGGGTATGCCCGCGAGATCCCGGGCGAGCCTCACTCGAGAGCTCAAAACCACGTCGGCGGACGGCGCGTCGGCCTGCATCCAAGCGCTGGTCGTCTTGTCTATTATGTCCTCAAGAGACACGTCGGCACCCTCCTCTCACGACTCGCCCGCGAGATCCTTCTCAAGAGCGCGGATCCTGTCCCGGACCTTCGCGGCCTCCTCGTACTGCTCCTTCGCCACCAATCTCGCAAGCTCGGCACGCAGCTCCTCGATCTCCCGCCTCTTGCCCGCTGTCGCGCCCGTCTTTCCAGGAACCTTCCCAGTATGGCGCACGCTGCCGTGGACGCGCCTCAGAAGCGGCTCCAGCCTCCCGCGGAATTCCTCGTAGCAGTCGGGACATCCGAGGAACCCGGTGTTCCGGAACTCTGAGAAGTCCAGGCCGCAACTCCGGCAGCGGCTTGTCACGCCGCCCGGTATGGTGAGCGGCGCCGTGAAGCCGGGGTCATATTGGAGCAGCCCTGCGAGAAGGCTTGGAAACGAGAACTTGGGCTCGGAGAAGAAGTCGAGCTCGCCCTTCTCACGCGCGCACTGCTCACAAAGGTGCGACTCGGTCTTCACACCGTTGATTATCTTGGTTAGGTGAACGTTCGCGGGTCTCTTTCCGCATTCGTCGCATACCATCGCTCACACCCCCCACATTCCGTATGTGTCTATGTGTCTAAGTATGGCGCCACGAGTTTCTCGCGTGGCTCTCGTCATCTCTTCGCCATCTCTCGCGCCATTCCCGCACAACGCCCGCGGCCCCAAGTAAGGTTGCGTCGACGAAGCTACGTCCATCGACGGACTGTTCCCGTCACGTGCAGGGTCGCCCGTGCCGCATCCAGGGACAGCGCCTCAACCGGGAAGCGCTCCGCCAGAATCCCGCCCGCACCGCAAGCGGCTGGATTCTGACACACCTCGTGCAACGACCGGCAGCCCCGCCCGAAAGCCGGGAGCATTTCCCCGCCGTGACTTACGGGCGTGCTCACACCTTACTCGCGCAGCAACGACATCACCATGGCTCTCAGAAGGCTCGCCCGTACCATACCGCGGTAGCTCGGGTGCAGCCTTCCCGTCTCACGCTCGATGACGGCCTTCACAAATGCGCGATCGCCCTCATCGAGCAGCCCCTCGTCCTCGAGCCGGAGCAGCAGCGCGTCAGCCCGCCTCTCCGTGATCTCGTCCCCAATCTCCGCCTCAATGAGAGACCTCAGGTCTTGGCTCGGTCGAAAGGACAGCCGGACTATGCGGATGTAACCGCCACCCCCTCTGCGGGTCTCCACGATGTAACCCCTATCAGGCGTAAACCTCGTCGTCAGCACGTAGTTGATCTGTGAAGGCACGCATTTGAACATCTCCGCAAGCTCGCGCCTTTGCAGCTCTATCATGCCCTGCTCGGCGTTTTCGAGGAGCCGTTTCAGGTAGCTCTCAATGTAGTCTGCGAGGTTGCCCACGGATTTCCCTTCCCGATGTCCTGCGATATCGCGGCATCTACGATTTGGTATTGCCAGGAACCACTTTGACCTTTCCTGACCTTTCGACCATATTATAGCACCAAGCCTTCTAAAAGATGCATCATGGAATAACCGGCGCGATGCGCCGTGTGCGGCCGCGATCGCCGGACTCGCGGGGCGAGCTTGCACTTTCACTATATATCGCGCCACTGTTCGCTCGCGCGCGTCAACACGCCCACAGACAATATGGAGGCGCGGGTCGCCGCAAGGCGACCCATGGCCTTGCTCGACTCCGCTCGCACGGCAGGGGGGTGGCAAGACGTTCCCTGACCCAGACGTGCTATGTGGGCTGCCCATACAGCACCCTGCGCTCGTGAGCAAGGAGCCACCCTTTCAAGACAAGGCCCCCGCCGAACCCCACGAGCGATCCGCCTTTCCCGATCACCCGGTGGCAGGGGATGATTATGGGAAGTGGGTTGGCCGCGAGAGCTCTGCCAACCGCCCTCGCCGCAAGCGGTTGACCTATGGCGGCCGCAACTTCACCGTAAGAGGCCGTGCCGCCAAACGGGATCCTTCTAGTCTCTTCCAGGACCTGCCTGGTGAACGCGCTCCCGGCGACCTTGACCCGGCAGTCGAAGGCCGTCCGGGAACCCTGAAAGTACTCTTCGAGCTGCCGATGAAACTCGCCATTCTCGTCGCTTGAGCAAACGAGGTCCGCGCCGGGGAACCGGAGCGCCAGCCATGCCAGGAACCCGTTCTCGCCTTCGGCCGGGAGGCTCACCTTCACCAGACCCCCTGAGGTCGAGGCAAGCCGGAGAGTCCCGACGGGGGACTCCAATGCGGAGAGGAAAACCCGGTCCACGTGCCCGTATGCCGACAGTGAAACAGCCACCGCCAAAAGACCTCCTCGGGACACCCGTTATGCCTCTAAGTGGGGAGCCGAAAACGCTTCTGATTATTGGGCCGGGGGTTGCTAGTGTTGCCCTCGCGGACGGCGCACCAAGCGGGGTCTCTTCGCAAAACCCGGCGCGTCAGGCCAATGGCCAGGTCTCGACACCTCTCGCGCAATCACCGGCAACCCGGCAGCTGCTGGAAATAAGGCAAAGACTAACGCACCTTCACTCAGTCAAAGGATCGTCATAGCAGGACTTCACGCAACGCCTCTTCGTCGCGAATGACGAGTCGTCTCCCGCGATCGACCGTCACGAGCCCAGCTTCCCCAAGCTCGGCGAGGACCCTTGTAACCGTCTCCCGCGTCACGCCGGCGTAATTCGCAAGCTCCTGGTGGGTCAGCTTCACCTTGAGACGCAGGCCGCAGGCCACCCTCTCGCCATGGGCTTCCGCAAGCTGAAGCAGTGCCTCGACAACCTTCCCGCGCGCGTCCCGGAATGCGAGGCGTTCTAGGTCGTCGTTCGTCCTGCGCAATCGCTCCACGAGGGCGAGCGCTACGTCGGCCGCGAGTCCGGGCGTGGTTTTCAGGAGGGCGAGAAACGGCTCGCGGTCGATGATGAGCACCTCGCAGTCGGATAGAGCCTGGGCAGACGCCGACCTCGGAGCGCCGTCGAAGACGCTCATCTCGCCGAAGAAATCCCCGGCCTCCAGGATGGCAAGGGTCTTCTCGCGTCCGTCTTCGGAGACTTTGTGGATTTTGACTTGCCCTTCGGCGATGATCAAAAGAAAACCGCCAGGGTCGCCCTCGAGGAAGATGTGGCTACCGCGCCCGTAACGCCGCTTGCACGCGATCCCCGAGAGTTTCTCGAGGCTCGCGTGGTCCAGGCGGCTGAAAAGCGGTACAGTCCTGAGGATCTGCTCGGGCTCAGGGTTCTGTCTCAGCTCACACCACCCCCGGTCGGAGCCAATGCGTCTCCCATCAATCGAGCCTTCTCTCAAGCAGTCACACTTTACCCCTTGCCCCCGCCGCCGGGACGGTCATCCGGAGGACCCGGAGCCTTTCCGTTGTGAACGTCTTGCTTGCCACCCTTCTTGTCACCACTGTCGTACCCACTGTCCCCATCGCTGCCGGTCTGTCCCTTGAGCCTGCCCCGTCTCTCCGCCCACGCCCGCTTTTCGTCATCGCCCATGGGCCCCGGCTCCTCGGGAGCCTGGCCTCGTCTCACCCGGGTAGCGTACCCCTCTGGAACCAGAACCGCTTGCCCCGCTCCGAGCACCTCCACCACTCCCGACTCGACGGAGACAGTGGTTGCGTATTCGTCGCTCACCCAGACAGTGAAATGCGTACCTCGGACGCCCACCACCGCGCTAGGAGTCTCCACGCGAAAGCCAGTCCCGCCGGGCGCAACCGGCTGTATTCTTGCCCACAGCCTGCCGATGAACAGGCGCACGTACAGGAGCGAGTCGAACTGAACCTCGCAGCCAGGACCGAGCGTGACAGAGCCGCCGTCAACGAGGTCGATGACGGCCCAGGAGTCAGGCCCGCACTTCAGCCGGTCGCCGCCGTAGATCAGGCCCCCTGCCCTTGTTTCGACCCACTCTGCAGATCTTGCGGGAAGACGCGTGCACGTTCCCTCAACCGTCGCAACCGTCGCGATCACGCCTGTGGCGACGGGCTGCGCCCATGCTCCGCCACCGCGTCCGTGTCCGCCGGGCATGACGCAGAGCACGACATAGAGAATCATGATCGCAAGCAACGCGAGATACGAGCGAACCCGACGCCTCCGGCGCACAAGGCGCGCAAAGAGGCTCGGCTGTGTGCCAGGACTGCTGCGCTGCGCCATATTCCTTCACCTTGCCTCCCGGCCCCTCCTACACCAGGCGCGGCGCGAGCGCCGCGGGCAGAGGAGATGAGCACAAGCTCCCATTTCTAGTTTACCTGGTGTGCGCGGCGTTTCGGTGACGGCCGTCACAGAACAGGCCCAGATACCACCATTCTCGCTCGAACGCGTCAGAAGAGCTCATACACTTCCACAGGCAACGACCTGCCCTTCACCTCGACCGACCCCACCCTGCGGGCCTCGACCAGGCCCTGTATGGCCTGGTAAGTCCGGCCGCACACAAGCACTTGGCCCGGGCCGGCCATGCCTTCGAGCCGCGCTGCAATGTTCACAACGTCGCCGATGGCCGTGTAGTCCATGCGCGCAAGGGTCCCGATGTTGCCGACCAGTGCCTCTCCCGAGGCCATCCCCACGCCCACGCTGAGTTTGACGTCGTTGACCCCGGCGCCGCCAGCGCCGTGGGCGGCCGCGACACCGCCGCCGGTGGGCGCCCACCCACAGGTCCTGCTGATAGCAAGCGCAGCCCTAGCCGCCCGGAGAGCGTGGTCCTCCCGTGGAACCGGCGCGCCGAACACGGCCATGACACCATCCCCTGTGAATTTGTCGAGCATGCCGCCTTCTCTGAAGACGGCCTCCACCATCATTGAGAGGCAGGCGTTCAGCACTTCCACGACATGCTCGGGGTCCCTTCCCTCGGCGAACGACGTGAAGCCCCGGATGTCCGCGAACATGACAGTGACGTCGAGCCGCCTCCCTCCGAGGGCGACTCTCCCGGGGGCTTTGAGGACCTCCTCGACCACGGCTGGCGATAGATACCGTCCGAGCGTCGTCCTCGTCCTGTCCCGCTCGGCTTCGGTGCGCGCATACGAGACTACGATGTGGCGCGCCAACACGACGGCAAGGACCACCATGACCGGCACGGGGTTGGCCCAGATGCTCGCCCGTGCGAAAAGGGTCAAGCTAAGGCAGGCCATGCAGGCCACTGCCAGGAAGGCCGCAACGCAGGCCGCCCGCGGCCGGAGCCTCTCCAGCCCCAACGCGGCCGCGACTGAAAACGCGAGGAGCAGTGCGCACGCGAGCCACCTCGCGGGCTCACGCACAATGAGCCCGTCGAGGAGCGCCTGCACCACATTGGCGTGTATCTCCACCCCAGCAACCGGGCTTCCCGCCGTGGCAAGGGGCGTGAAGTAGAAGTCACGAAGGCCGTGTGCGGTTACGCCCACAAGCACGATCTTGCCCGCGAACTCGCCCGGCGGGAACTCGCCGCTGATCACCTTGTAGTAGGGAAGCGTCTCGAACTTCGGACCCACGGGTGACCCAGAGGAGTACCGAATGAGCACGCGGCCCGTGGAATCCATTGGCACCCTCAGCTCGCCCAGCCGAAGCCCGCCGTCTTCAAGCGAAACAGCCGAACGCGGAAGCCCCAGGAATACCCTGACAACCTCCACGTCCATCGAGTAGCGCGGCGTCCTCCCGTCCAACACGACGGGAACGTGACGGCGCAGCACCCCGTCCGCGTCCGGCACCGCGACAACACTACCACTTACGGACGCGCGCTCAAGCGCCGGATACGGCGGTTTCCTGGCACCGGCCACATAGAAGACGTGGGACCCGCGCGGAAGCACCTTGTTCTCCGCGTAGAAGGGGAAAACGACTAAACCTGAGGCCGCGGCGGCCCTAGCGAGGGCGTTATCGGCCGCGGCATCGCCGGACGCGTCAGGCATCATCACGTCGAACCCTATGACGCCTGCCTTCTCGCGGGTGAGAATCTCAATGAGCCTAGCGTGGTAAGACCTCGGCCACGGCCACGGTCCGAGGTGCGCAAGAGAATCGTCGTCGATGCCCACGATGACGATGCGCCGCGTCGGAAACGGCCCGGGTGCCATTCTGTGGCACAGATCGTACGCGGCAAGCCCGGCGCGCTCGCCCGCACCTGTGCCGTCCAGGCAGATGACCGCCACCGCTATGAGGAGCCCGGCCACTATCGTCTTGAATTCGCGGGTCTTGCCGTGGGGCCCGCTGCCAGCTTCGCGGCGTGCAAACGTGCGTTTCATGTGTCTATTCTTCTACAACGCTGCCCTGCGGTCCTCCACCATGGGGCATTTCACACCGGGCCGGCACCTCCTGCCCAGACGGACGCGCGCCCGTCTGGGCAAGGGTGCGTTGGTCCTCGGCCCTGTTTCGGCAGTTTATCGGGTTGACGGGCTTGCATTCGGATGCGGCGCCCCGGGCGGGCGCCTCGCAAAACCCAGCCCCGGCCCGGGCGGCCAGTGGCCGGTTTTGGCACCCATCGTGCAATCGCAGGCGACCCTTGCCGAGAGCCGGGACCGTCTTCGCAACCCCACCACCTACACGCGAATGAAACTCTCAACGGTGGTGACAAACACTATGGCCCCTCCCGCCTCCACCTGCACCGGGAGTCCGCCGAACGGCATCTGACCCGTCCCAGGCGTGAACTGAGGGGCCGCCTCGATTCGCCTCGGGCAACATTTCGTGATAACGCTGATAACCTCCTGGACCCTGTGGTCTTCCACGCCTATCAAGAACGTGGTGTTGCCTTCGCGCAGGAATCCACCTGTCGACGCCAGCCGAGTCGCGCCTATGTGCCTTTCCGCAAAGGCGTCGAGCAGAGCCGAGGCATCGCTGTCCTTCACGATGGCGAAGACCAGCTTCATTCCCCTCACCCCTCCTTCGAGATGGCCACGCGCCTGCGGCGGACCCATTGTACGGGCGGTATCACGCGAGCCGGCCGATCCATGATTCTGGAAAGAAGCAGCAGCGATACCAGGCGGACACACGTGCCCGCGTAGAACGTGAGCTGAATCCCGAACATCCGGTAGAACGCGTCGCCGAGGAACGGCGCAACGAAGGTCGCCACGTTTATCAACATGTTGAAGACCGCGACCGCGCTTGCGCTTCTGCCGGGTTTGGCGTACGCAAGAGCTAGATTGAACACGGCAAGGTTGATGCCGCCCATGCAGAACCCCGATATGAGCTGCATCCCATAAAGGTACGACACCGACCGCGAAAGCATGTAGGCCGCGGGGAAGAGCGCCATCCCCGCCATGCAGATGAGCAGGACGATCCTGTTGCCCCGGCGGGACACGACTTTTCCCCAGTATACTGAGCCCACGACCGTGGCGATCCCCGCGAGCGTCGCAAACGCACCGATCGTGGCATTGGAAAGGGACAGGACTTCGACGTGGTATATGGGCCACATCGCGGCAGTGAACCCGAACCCGAACCAAAGCATGAAGCAGCTCAGTGAGAAGAATTTGAACTTGTGGCCGTATTCCTTATCGGTGAGAAGGTCCCTTACTCTGGATATGAGGCCTTGGCTCGCTTCCTGCCCCGGCTTCTCGGGCGGAGCCACCTCCCGCATCCTCGACATGAAAGCAATCCCGAGGCCACCGAAGCACGCGGCGGTCATGAAGAGCAGCAGGTAGTTGGCCGGGAAATCCACACTATCCAAGAGATATCCGGCCGCAAGCGTCCCGAGAACGCTCGTGAGCCCGATGTACATGTTCCTGAGCCCGAACACCTCGCCCCGTCGGTTCTCGGGAAACATGTCGCCAACCATCGCGGTCCAGGCCACACCGGAGATGGCACCGGGCACCGACATCAAAGTGACTATGGCCACGAGCACGGCAGCTTTGCCCGTCTGGAGCACGGGCAGAAACGGGACAAGGGCCAGGGCAACGTAAAGCAGCCTGTGTAAACCCGCCCACAGGAGAACCACCGGGAGACGAGCCTTACGCCTTTCAACCAGGCTTGCAGCGGGAAGGAAGACCAGCGCGTTGGCGAGTGCCGGGACGGCCGTGAGCAGGGCCACAAGCAGGCTCGATGCCCCCAGGGCGATGGCGTAGACTCCAAGGAAGGGGTTGACGAGGCCGAAGGCAGTGTTGGTCGCCATTCCCTCAAGGGTCGTGTATATGAAATTGTGGCGTATCGTGCTTGTGGGCCTCGCCGGACGCCCGAGCGTCCGCCGGCGCGACCTTAGCCGCACCGTGCGCAAACGCCCGCTTGCCTCCTGCCGCTCGCCTGTTGCGGCAGGCCCGCTGAATGTGAGGCCTTTATCAATGGACATGACGACTTACACCTTCAACCAGGAGATTTCCTTCTTCCATCGCCATTGCTCCGGCGCGTTCCGCCGTGCAGATAACTCGCGGCGACCGCCACGGCCCCGACCAGGAGCGTCAGATAGTAGGTGAGGCCTCTCCAAAGAAGCACGAAGACGCCAAGGAGTCTGAACGGCACTATCGCCCCGAAGAGCACCGCCAAGCTTGCTTCGGCTGCCCCGCTAGACCCCGGCGTCGGCGCATATGCGGCGGCAAGGTAGAATATGCCGGCGATGCCCATGGTTTGGGCGAAGGGCGGGTCAACGCCAAGGCCACGAAGGAGGAGCACCGGGATGAAGAACGCCATTGCCCAGCTGAGAAGGCTCAGCGTCGAAACGGCCACGAGCGCAGGTCTGCGCTCCCGGACGAACGTCCTAGAAGCGGCCCGAAAGCCGGCAACCTCTGCCTTCAGCTTCTCGAGGAATGAATCTGCCGCATGGGCCGGGATGATCTTGCTGACGCGTCTATTGCGGAGGACACGCCGCAGGACCGCCCCCACAGATTCCGGATAAAGGGCAAAGAACCCTATCAGCGCCAGGACGAGGACATAGAGAACCAGTCCGACAAAGAGCGCAGCCTCAAGCCGCCCGGGAAGGTCCCAAGACCTGCGCCCCACGATGTACCACACTGGAAAGACGAGCGCCAGGCCAAGCCTCGCAAGGGAGCTCACTATCGTTTTGACCGCCACAACCGCGGTGGATTCGCCTGCTCCGATGCCCTGCCGGTGGAGCAGGTACACCTGGAGCGGCTCCCCTCCCGTGTCAAACGGTGTGACGCACGCAACGAACGCCCCTGCAAGAGCTATCCGCAGGGCGCTCATGAACCCGAGTCTGCCCCCGAGCGCCCTTACGAGCATTTCTATGCGCACGGCCTCAAGGACCCATCCGGCCGCTACCAGCGAACCTGCAACGCCTAGGGACACGGGATCCACGCGGAAGAGGCTCGCCCATCCCTCGCGGCCTCCCGTGAGACGCATGATGACGAAAATGGCGAACGCGCTGGCGAGGACCGCGCCAGCGGCCCCGCGGACGAGGCTTTTCGTGCTTCTGGGTGTTTTCGGCTCAGCCACGTCGGTCCGCCCTTCATCCACGTATAGTCGAGGACGAGATCTCTTCACGCGACGGCGTAAAGCTGCCGATCCGAAGTCCCGGACACCTAGCGCGGAGTTCTTCGACGAAAGCGTCGATCCCGAGCACACGCCCCCTGGGGCCGGGGAGCGTTGCCGTCAGCACGTCGGGGTCGATGTTCAGGTTGCGAAGCTGTACCATGTCTACGTGGACGTTCTCAACCAGAGCACACAAGGCGTCCAGCTCCTCCTCCCGGTCGGTCAGGCCGGGAAACACGAGGAGGTTCAAAGACACGAAAACCCCTCTCTCCTTCGCGATGGCAAGCGACCTTCGGACGTCGTCCAGCCCGTACCCGCACGGGCGGTGGTACGCGTTGTATATCTCGTGCCTCGCGCTGATGATGCTCACCCTCATGCTGTCGAGACCCGCCGCGCAGACTTTGTCGACGGCGTCCACGAGGCCCGCGTTGGTATTCGCGTTTATGAGGCCTCTATCCTGCACCTCCGCCCTCATCCGCATGATGGACCGGGCAATGAGGTCGGCCTGAAGCAGGGGCTCGCCTTCACATCCCTGTCCGAAGCTTACGATGGCGTGTGGCGCTTCACGAAGGTGTGGCAAGCCTATCTCGACTATCTCGTCAAGCGTAGGAACGAAGTCGATGCGACTCTGCGGGGAAGGGCAGCATCCCGCGGGCTGTAGCGAGATACACCCCAGGCACGACGCCGTGCACGCCGGCGATACGGGGATCCCCGCCTCCCACCGGCGGTAGAAGACGTTCTGCGCCGTGAAGCATCGATATTCCGTCGAACACTTCGCGAGCTGGCGCAGGATCCTATTGGTTGGATGCTCCTTCAACATCGCCTCTATGAGCGACGGCAGCTCAGGGGCGTTGTAATTCGCAGGGTGCCACCTGAAGGGCTCGTCGGTCCTCAGTGCGGCGACGTACGGCCTCCCTTGTTTCATTCCCACCGCGGTATATCCGTAAAGAGGAAGGGCTCGCATTTCGCGGCGCCGGTCGACCACATATGCCGGAAGGAGGGTTCGCGTGAACCCGGCTGGTAGGAGCGCCCCCACCGCCCACCCTGGTGCCTCCGTTTCGCGCCGCCCCCGCCTATCGGTCTCTAGCCATATGGCGAGTGCGTCGCCGTCGCCCGGCCTCATGCCGACAGCCTGGCGCCCGGGAAGCATCACGAGAGAGGAGCCGCGAGGGAGGGGGATCATGTCGCCCTCCCGGACCTCCCATATCTCGTCCCAGGAGCGACCGAAAGCCGCCAGGCTTCCTTCCTCAAACATGGCGCCGTGATCGTCCGCGTACAAAGCCCGAATCATTAGTGCACGTCCTCGGCCTTCGCCCAAGCGACCGAGCTGCACTCCCACCAGACAGCGCGGTCACCAGGCTGATCTCGCGGAACAATTATACCTTCCCGGCGCACTCCCCGCAAGGAGCTCGTGTCGATACGTCTGAATCGTGTCTATTCGTTATATCAGCGCGAATATGGGACATCCACGCCGTCCCAGGAATTCTGCGGAAGGAATTCGACCCACGTCATCGAATACTATCGAGAGGTGAGGCAGCTGACGTCACGCCATGCCGCACCGCGCGTTGATTGTGCGGCGCGAGAAGAGCCGCGGAGCACGGGGTTCTGTGGGTGGCTAATCGGTTCTTCATCGATCGTTACCCCAAGCATCTCGGCTTCCCTAAGTATGGTGCCATGAGTGTTCGACTCCTCTGTTTGGAGGCGCCAGGGTTACCGGCGCTTGCGCGACGAGACGGCCGGGATTTGGCGACAAGGCGCGCTGACTTCGGACATTCGCGCCGCAAGCGCGCCGCCCGCCCCAAAGGGGAGGGTGGACAGCCCTGGGCCGGGCCTCGGCGCTGAATAGCAGCACGAACTTGTGGTGATCTACTTAGGCTGCGACTCGACGCCGGAAGGGAGTGATGGCCTACTGGTTGCGAGATAGCAGTGCGCTTCTACGTGCGGCTTCCACAAGACCGCATTGCACGAGGCAGCTGATGAGGCCTTCGAGTCAAGCGGACGAGAAAGCAAGGAGGTATATTGAATGAGAAGAGTGCTTGTCGTGCTCATGGCGGCGCTTGTGCTTGCAACCATGAGCGTCGGGCTTGTCAGTGCAGCAAAGCCCCTGCCGAAGCTGGTCCTGCTCTCGGGCGACTCCCAGATCGCCAGGCTTTATGCCCAGGGCGTGCAGGAAATGATTCGTAAGAACCTCGGTCTCCCCATCGAGATCGAGGCGGTCGACTTCAAGACAAGGCTTCAAAAGATGAGAAACAAGGACTTCCAGATCGTCTTCGCCGGCTGGGGCGCCGACTACGACGATCCCATGACGTTCCTCGACATGTGGGTGACCGACGGCCCCTTCAACGACGTCATGTGGAGCAATCCCAGCTACGATAAGCTTATCGATGTGGCGAAGACCTCTTCCGACGAAGCAGTCCGCATGAAAGCCATGTCCCAGGCGGAGAAGATCCTCATCGGCGAGATGCCCATAGCGCCTCTGTACTGGCCCGCCTGGAACTACGTCGAGCATCCTTACGTAAAGAACGTTATCCGCAAGACCGTGGGCTCCGACTACGAATGGAAGTGGGCCTACACAGAAGGGCGCCCGGGCGGCGACAAGGACCAGTTCCTCCGCCTGAACTTTGGCGAGGAGCCGCCGGATCTCGACCCGGCCACCTCCACGGACCAGGTGTCTTTCTGGGTCATCAACGCGACCTATGAGGGTCTCGCCCGGAAAAACCCGGAGATGAAGGTCCTCCCGGGCTCCGGCCTCGCCGAGAGCTGGACCGTATCGAAGGATCGTAAGGTGTACACCTTCAAGCTCCGCGATGCCAAGTGGAGCGACGGAGTCGCCGTCACTGCGTATGACTTCGAGTATGGCTGGAAGAGGGCCATCGACCCACGCACAGCGTCCCAGTACGCGTACATGATGTATGTGATCAAGAACGCCGAGAAAGTCAATGGCATGGAGGTTCCTGACGACAAGGATCCCAAGAAAGCCGAGAAGAACAAGGCCATCGATGATGCCCTCGCGACGGTGGGAGTCAAGGCGCTCGACGCTAAGACCCTGCGCGTAGAGCTCGAGGCGCCTACTCCGTTCTTCCTCGACCTCATCACGTTCATCACCTACATGCCGAGCCCGAAGCACATGGTAGAGAAGCTCGGCGACGAGTACGCCTCAGAGGTCGACAAGATGGTGGCGTGCGGGCCGTTCAAGGTCTCCAAGTGGCAGCACGAGTACAAGATCATCCTCGAGAAGAACCCGAACTACTGGGATGCCAAGTCAGTCAAGCTGCAGCGCATCGAGGCCGACATGATCAAGGACATCGCCACCCCGCTGAACATGTTCGACGCAGGAGAGCTTGACTTCGTCGGTGTCCCCGGAACCTACATCGACCAGTACAGGAACAAGGGCATGAAGACCATCGCCGAGGCGACCTCATGGTACCTCGAGTTCAACTGCAAGCACGAGATCTTCAAGAACGCGAAGGTTCGCAAGGCGTTCTCCCTCGCCATCGATAGGCAGGCTTACGTCGACTACGTGCTGAAGAACGGCTCGCTGCCTGCGACATCTCTGGTGCCGCCAACGATTCACGGCAAGGACGGAGTATCGTTCCACGATGTATACGTCGGCGACCTGCTGCCTACGAAGGCCGATGTCAAGCTGGCAAAGCAGCTCCTGGCAGAGGGTCTCGCTGAGCTTGGTTACGCCATGCCCTAGTCCCGGGGGTCCGGGAGGAGCCCGGGATAGGTAAGGCCACAAGGCCGGATTCGGCCCGGTTCTCAGGTGTGGAATCTCCTCCCAACAGGCATGTACATCCCCGGGTATTCCCGGCATAGGACTATCGAAAAGCAGGCAGCGAGGCCCTGCGCCAGGAAAGCAGGGCCTCGCTGCCGTATGATGCGGTCACTCGGTCTTTCGGAACAGGCGCACGGCGCGCGTGACCGCGGCAAAGGAGTGGGTGTTTTGGGACGCTACATACTCAGGCGCTTCGGGTTGATGCTTGCCGCGCTTTGGGTGATCGTCACCGCCACCTTCTTTCTCATGCACGCCATCCCGGGCGATCCCTTTCTTGGAGAGAAGGTAACCGAGGCGATCCGCCAGAACATGTTGCGGAAGTACGGCCTCGACAAGCCCCTCTGGGAGCAATACGTGATCTACCTTGGAAACCTGCTGCGCGGGGACTTCGGCACCTCGCTGAAGATGCTTCACCGCTCCGTGAACGACATGATCCGCGATGGGTTCCCGGTCTCGGCGCTTCTAGGCCTTGAGGCGCTGGCGTACGCCGTGACCCTTGGCCTGCTCCTGGGCACCCTCGCCGGGTTCCAGCATAACACATGGGTGGACTACCTTGCGATGTTCGTAGCACTCATAGGCATATCGGTGCCGGGGTTCATCATGGGCAGCCTCATGCAGTACGTAATAGGCCTCAAGCTCGGATGGCTTCCCATAGCCCGATGGGAAGGCTTCAAGTACACCATAATGCCAGCCACTGCCCTTGGGCTCGGCACGCTCGCGGTGGTCGCGAGGATGATGCGCACGAGTGTGCTCGATGTCACAAGCCAAGACTACATCAAGACCGCTAAGGCCAAAGGGCTCTCGCAGCGGGAGATAGTCTTCCGTCACGTGTTGCGGAACGCTATCCTTCCTGTCGTAACCATCCTCGGTCCGCTCACAGCGGGCATCGTAACGGGTAGCTTCGTCATCGAGCAGATCTTCGGCATACCAGGGCTCGGCAAGTATTATGTGCAGAGCATCTTCAACCGGGACTATACCCTTATCCTGGGGACCACCATCTTCTACGCCGTTCTCCTCGTGTTCCTGAACTTCCTGGTTGATGTGGCCTATGGCATCGTAGACCCGAGGATCCGGCTCATGAGGAGCAAGGAGTGATGAGATTGGCATCGGTGCAGGAGATAACACAAGACATGTTCGAACCCCTTCACATCGGCGCGGGGGAAGGGGAAGCGATCACGCGCCCCCCTATAAGCTATTGGCGAGAAGTGGTGAGGCGTTTCAGGCGAAACCGCCTTGCCGTGGTGGGCCTTGTCGTCCTGATAGCCCTTGTGGCGTTCGCGTTCTTAGGGCCGTTTTTTACACCTTGGGACCCCAGGGAACAGAGCCTCTTTGACACGAACAAGCCTCCGTCCAGAGAGCACTGGTTCGGCACGGATAACCTCGGACGCGACATGTTCGCAAGGCTGTGCTACGGCATCAAGGTCTCGCTTTTCGTTGGGATCATGGCCGCCCTCATCGACCTCGTGGTAGGCGTGATCTACGGCGGGATCTCCGGGTACTTCGGCGGCATAGTGGACGACGTGATGATGAGGATCGTGGACATTCTCTACGGCATCCCCTATATCATCGTCGCCATCCTCCTCCTCGTGGTCATCGGTCCCGGCCTTTGGTCGGTGATCCTGGCCATGACCATAACCGGGTGGGTCGGTATGGCCAGGCTCGTGCGTGGGCAAGTGCTGCAGCTCAAAGAGCAGGAGTTCGTGCTGGCCGCGCGAGCACTCGGAGCAAGCCACCTCGGTATAATCCTTCGGCACCTCATCCCCAACGCCATGGGAGTCATCATCGTTCAGATGACCTTCACTATCCCGAACGCCATATTCGGCGAGGCGTTCTTGAGCTTCATCGGGCTTGGAGTGCCGCTGCCCCTCGCAAGCCTCGGCACAATGGCGAACGACGGGTATCAATACCTTAGGATATACCCCTATCAGCTGATCATCCCGGCGCTCGCCATCATCATGACTATGCTGGGGTTCAACTTCGTGGGCGACGGCCTGCGGGATGCGCTTGACCCGAAACTGCGGAGGTGAGAAGGATGGCTGAGGAAAGGTTGCTCGAAGTCAGAAACCTCAAGGTCTCCTTCTACACCTACGCTGGCAAAGTGCACGCGGTTCGCGGCGTGTCGTTCCACGTTAACAAGGGGGAGACTTTGGCGATAGTCGGCGAGTCCGGCTGCGGAAAGACCGTCTCTGTGCAGTCGGTCATCAAGCTCATCCCCATGCCCCCGGGAAAGATCGAAGGGGGTACAGTGCTTTTCGACGGCAGAGACCTTGCCGCCATGAGCGACCGCGATCTCCAGAGCGTGAGAGGCGCTGAAATCGGCGTGATATTTCAGGACCCCATGACATCTCTGAACCCCACTATGACCGTGGGCAGGCAGATCACAGAAGGGCTCATCAAGCACCAGAGGCTCTCGGCGCAGGAGGCAAGGCGACGCGCTATCGAGATGCTGTCGCTCGTCGAGATACCAAACCCGAGCGAGAGGTTCGGCCAGTATCCTCACCAGTTCAGCGGCGGCATGAGACAGCGCGTCATGATCGCGATCGCGCTCTCGTGTAACCCGAAGCTCCTCATAGCAGACGAGCCCACCACGGGCCTAGACGTGACCATCCAGGCCCAGATTCTCGACCTCATGAAGAGCTTGCAGACCAAGCTCAACACGTCCATAATCCTGATAACCCATGACCTCGGCGTGGTTTCCAAGCTGGCAGATAGGATAGTGGTCATGTATGCCGGAAAGGTCGCTGAGGCCGGCACCTCCGAGGACGTTTTCTATAACGCTCAGCATCCGTACACCCAGGCGCTTCTAAAGTCTGTGCCGAGGCTCCACGAAGAGACCAAGAGAGAGCTGCTCGCCATACCCGGCACGCCCCCGGACCTTTTCGTCCCGCCCCAGGGATGCGCCTTCGCACCGCGCTGCAGCTATGCGATGAGAGTGTGCGTGGAGCACGAGCCCGGGGACTTCGCGGCGGGCGAGAACCACACTGTGGCCTGCTGGCTCATGGACCCAAGGGCCGCGCGTGTCAGGGAAAGGCACGCCGCCGGCGGGGCAGGGGACTCCGGTGCTAGAGGAGGCGCAAGGTGATGTCTCACGATACGCAGGATACAGTTCTCGAGGTAATAAACCTCAAGAAATACTTCCAGTTCGGCCGCAGGGCGGTGCTCAAGGCTGTGGACGACGTAACCTTCTCGGTGAGGAAAGGCGAGGTGTTCGGCCTCGTGGGTGAGAGCGGCTGCGGGAAGACGACCGCGGGGCGGACGATCGTAGGGCTCTACAGCCCCACCGGCGGCAAGATCCTTTACAAGGGCGAGGATACGAGCACGTTGAAGGGCGCGGAGCTAAAGAGGTTCAAACGCCGGGTCCAGATGATCTTCCAAGACCCATATGCGTCTCTCGATCCTCGGATGACGGTGGGCGACATCATTGGGGAGGCCCTCGACATCCACAACCTTGCAAGGGGCAAAGAGCGCCTCGCGAGGATACACGAGCTCCTGAGCATTGTGGGGCTCTCGGCCGAGCACGCGAACAGGTTCCCGCACGAGTTCTCGGGCGGTCAGCGCCAGCGCATCGGCATAGCCCGCGCGCTCGCCGTGGACCCAGAGTTCATCGTAGCCGACGAGCCCATTTCCGCACTGGACGTGTCGATCCAAGCGCAGGTCGTGAACTTGCTTTCACGGCTGAGAGAGCAGAGAGGGCTCACATACATTTTCATCGCCCATGACCTTGCCATGGTGAAGCATCTTTCCGACAACGTCGGGGTGATGTACCTCGGCCGGTTGGTCGAGCTGGCCCCCAGCACGGAGCTTTACAAGAACCCGCTTCACCCCTACACCGAGGGTCTGCTCTCGGCGATCCCCATACCGGATCCAAGGCTCGAAAGGGAAAGGAAACGCATCGTTCTCCAGGGCGAGGTCCCAAGCCCTGTCAACCCGCCGAAAGGGTGCCGGTTTCAGACTCGATGCAGGCACGTGAAACCCGTGTGTCGAGAGGAGGACCCGAAGCTGAAGCAGGTCGCCCCAGGGCATTTCACGGCGTGCCACCTCTATTGAGATCGAGGATCGAGGTGGCCCCGATCGGGAAGCATCCACCGCGCGGCCCGGCAGTCGCTAGTCGCCAGTAGCTAGTCGCTGGGCCGCGTTTTGTTCCCGCGATTGCGCCGCGCGCCCGCGCCGTGCCGGACCTGCGAGACCGAGAGCCGCGGGGCCCCGTGCGCCCGCCTGGCCGTGGCTCACTCTCACTGGTTGAGGGCTCTTACGTTCTCGGCGAACGACGACTTCACCACCAGCTGGCGAAACTCCTCGTTGTTCTTGGTGTGGTGAAGCCTTTCCAGCATGAGCTCGGTCATCTCCGCCGTGCCGAGGTTGCCCATGGCGCGGCGCAGCAGGTACATCATATCGAGCTCCTCTTCGGTCAAAAGCAGCTCTTCCTTGCGGGTCCCGGACCTGTTGATGTCGATAGCGGGGAATATGCGTCGTTCCGCGAGCTTTCGGTCCAGATGAAGCTCCATGTTGCCGGTGCCCTTGAACTCCTCGTATATCACGTCATCCATACGGCTGCCGGTCTCTACAAGCGCCGTCGCCAGGATGGTGAGGCTGCCCCCTTCCTCGATGTTCCGCGCAGCGCCGAAGAACCTCTTCGGGCTGCGAAGAGCGTTCGGGTCAAGGCCACCGGATAGCGTGCGCCCGCTCGGAGGCTCCACCAGGTTGTACGCCCGCGCAAGCCGCGTGATGCTATCCATGAGGATCACGACGTCCTTGCCGTGCTCCACCAGCCGCTTCGCGCGCTCGAGCACCATCTCCGCCACGCGTATGTGGTTTTCCGGCGGGAGATCGAACGTCGAGCTCGTCACGAGGCCTTTCACCGACCTCTCCATGTCAGTGACCTCCTCAGGACGCTCGTCGACCAGGAGCACGAGCAGCTCGACCTCCGGGTGATTGGCCGTTATGGCATTTGCGATCTTCTTCAGCACCGTGGTCTTGCCGGCCTTAGGAGGCGATACTATGAGGCCACGCTGCCCTTTGCCGAGCGGCGCGATGAGGTCGATCATGCGAGTGGTGATCTCCTTCGAGGTGGTCTCCAAACGCAGCCTGTTGTTGGGGTATATCGGCGTGAGGTCCTCAAAAAAGAGCCTCTTGGTAGCCATCTCAGGGTCCGTGCCGTTCACGGCCTCGACCCGCAGCAAGGCGAAGTACTTCTCGCTCTCCTTAGGCGGCCTCACCTGGCCTGATATCATATCGCCCGTGCGTAGGGCGAACCGCCTGATCTGAGAAGGGGACACGTAAATGTCGTCAGGACTCGGATTGAGGCCCGCCACCCTGAGAAAGCCGAAACCCTCCGCCATTATCTCGAGTATGCCTTCGGCGAAGATGAGGCCCTCCTTTTCGGCCCGCATCTTCAGGATTTCGAAGATCAATTCCTTCTTCCTCAGTTTCGTCGGGCTCGCGATCCCGAGGTCTCTGGCGATCTCGTAGAGCTCATGGATGGTTTTTGCCTCCAGGTCGCTTATGTTCATAGGCTCATCAGGAACACCCTGTCCGTTTCGCGCCATCTAGCTACCCAGTCCTTTCATTCTGAATTCTGTTGTGGTTCGTTCTCGGTTCTCCCGCCGGGCAAGCCGGACGCTATTCCGCCTTGAGATCGCGCCACGCCACGCCACGGGAGACACCCATGTTAACGTCGCACGACAGGGAACTTACAGCGGGGTACAATTGGAAAACCATGCGAAAAGGTTGATAGCATCAACACTATGGTGCCTGGGACAACACGCAGCGTCAATGAAGGCCTGGTCACACACCGGTATTATAGCATTGCCAGGAGAACTCCGTAAAATCCGGGCATACCCCTTGAGATATATCGAGACATCGGGGCACCCACCCCTCGACGAACACCGGGCAAAAAGGCTCAGACAAGCCACGCGGGGGATAGAATCGTGGACCCTCACCCTCCCTGCCAATTCGCCACGGAAACGGGAATTCCTTCCGCCTTGTCCCGGCGCACTCGCTCCCTTCTCACCGGGCCGCGTTGTGCCCAGCAGCCGCCCTCTCAAGGGCCGCAGCTAAAAAGGACTTGAACAGCGGGTGCGGACGATTCGGCCTGGACTTGAACTCCGGGTGGAATTGAGTAGCCACAAACCATGGGTGATCCTTGGCCTCAACTATCTCGACCAGGCGCCCATCCGGAGAGAGCCCTGTGGCTTGTAGCCCAGCCCTCTGAAGAACGTCGATGTATTCGTTGTTCACCTCGAACCTGTGCCGATGCCTTTCATGCACCAGCTCTTCCCCGTAGGCGGCTCTCGCTATAGAGCCCGGCACGAGCCGGCACGGGTACGCCCCAAGCCTCATCGTGCCGCCCATCCCTTCGATTTCCTTTTGCTCCGGCAGCAGATCTATTACCGCGTGAGGCGTATCGGGATCGAACTCAGAGCTGTGAGCCCTTTCAAGCCCGCACACAGCGCGTGCGAATTCAATGACCGCGCAGTGAAGGCCAAGGCACAGGCCGAAGTAAGGCACTTTATTCTCCCTCGCATAGGCCGCCGCGAGGATCTTTCCTTCAACGCCCCTGCACCCAAACCCGCCCGGGACCAGAATCCCGTCGGCCAGCTCGAGCTCTCTTTTCACGTTTTCAGCGTCAAGATGCTCTGAGTTAACCCACACCACTTTCACTTCGGCGTCGTACGCGATCCCGGCGTGGCGGAGCGCCTCCACCACACTTAGATATGCATCCGGGAGGCTCACGTACTTGCCGACGATGGCTATGGTCACCTGACGCCTCGGATGCAAGAATCTGTGTACCATCTCACGCCATTCCGCAAGGTCGGACCGACCTGCCACCGCCCCCAGGTTGAGTCTGTCGATGACGATATCATCGAGCCCCTCCCGCTCGAAAATCAGTGGAACCTCGTAGATCGTTGCAGCATCCACATCCGGGATCACAGCCCGTTTATCGATGTCGCAAAACAGCGCTATCTTTGACTTGATATCGTCTGAGAGCGGCCGCTCCGACCGGCACACGATCACGTCGGGCTGAATGCCTATGCTCCGCAGCTCTTTCACGCTGTGCTGCGTGGGCTTGGTCTTGAGCTCCCCCACAGCGCCGATGTACGGCACCAACGTGACATGGATGTACATCACGTTCTCGCGTCCGAGGTCGCTTCTAAGCTGTCTTATGGCTTCCAGGAAGGGCAGGCCCTCGATGTCACCCACTGTCCCCCCTACCTCGACAAGCACCACGTCCGCGCCGGATTCGTTCCCTACCCGTGTTATCCTGGACTTGATCTCGTTTGTGATGTGTGGGATGACCTGCACAGTCCCGCCGAGGAAATCGCCTCTCCGCTCGCGGCTTATCACGGACCAGTAGATCATGCCGGTCGTGACGTTATTCAGCCTGCCAAGGTCCACGTCGATGAACCTTTCATAGTGGCCGAGGTCAAGGTCGGTCTCCGCGCCGTCGTCCGTTACGAAGACCTCACCGTGCTGGTATGGGCTCATTGTACCCGGATCGACGTTGATGTACGGATCCAGCTTTATCGCTGTCACCTTAAGACCTCTGCTTTTGAGAAGCCGACCGATGGAAGCAGCCGTGACCCCCTTGCCAAGGCCTGACACAACTCCACCCGTTACGAACACGTACTTTGCCAAGTCCCTTGCTCCCTTCCACGTCCGGACCGTTCCCTACTTGTAGTTCAGCACGTACACCGTGGTGCTCTGCGGCAGCGACCCCGCGCGAAGCGCGATCTGGTTCGAGCCCACCCTTACCACATTGTGAAAGCCCGCGAGGAACCCGTCGACACCTGCGATCGGGAGGCCGACAGCAGCCGTCTTGTAATGCATCGGGATGACCACCTTAGGGGATATCGCCTCGACAATCCGCGCGGCGCCAGCGGCGTCCACGGTGTAAGTGCCCCCCACCGGCACCAGCAAAACGTCCACCTTGCCAAGCTCGTCCAACTGCTGTCTGGAAAGATCGTGACCAATGTCGCCCATGTGGGCTATCCTGATACCATCGATCTCAATCACGAATATGGTGTTCGGACCCCGCTTGGCCCCCCGCTCGGTGTCATGGAAGCTCGCCACAGGGTAAACCTTGATGCCGGCCCCTTCATACCTGCCCTTTCCCTTCAACACTACCGGGTTTCCGCGCGCGGCCGACACGTTGTTGTGATCAAAGTGGTCGTGGCTCGAGGTCACGACATCCGCTTCAACCTGCGGCACGGGATATCCGACGGTCGCGTCAAAGGGATCGGTCAACACCTTGACGCCTGTCGACGATGTAATGAGGAAGCACGCGTGCCCGTACCACCTGACCGTGACCTGCCCGCCCGAGGCGGCCTTTACAACATCGCTTAGGACACACCCCGCAGCGAGAACCACCGCACTAGCAAGCATGGCCTTCGCAATCACAAGGACACCCCCCGCTATTTCGAGTTGGCATCGTGCCCCGGGTCTTCGCCGGCCAGCACCCCGTACTTGTCGAGAAGCGCCCGCGTGGCGCGGTTGCTCGCGAAAGCGACCAGGCCCATGTAAAGCAGGCTGAACGCCGGGGCGATGATCACACACAGGACGGTAACAGCCATCTCGAAGACCACAACCAGAAGCGAATAGAAAGGGTTCGCAAGCGCGAGAAGCGCAGCTCTCTTGAAAGCTTTCCGGAACCCGGTGTCCTGCTGGACCGCGATAGGTAGGAGGTAAGGTGTCATCATGGCGAGGAAGAGGAGCGCATACAGCCATAAGCCGCCCACGACCTTAAACAGGGTGCCCGGCCGCGAGACGAACCAGAGCACGTCCACCACGACCACGACAAAGAGCCCTACGTGCGCCCCAACGATGGCCAGCGACCGCCATGAAAACCTCTTCAGGCCCTCGAGGAAATCACGGGGCGCGACGTCCTGTCCGTCCATGATAAGCGCTATCACGTGAAAGGCCGCCCCTTGTGGCGGGGCGGCAAGAACCACCAGCGCTGGCACGATAACAACGAGGGACTTCACGAATAAGCTCAAGAAGAGCGCGCCGCACGCGAACCACCCGAACCACGCAAGGCTCACGAGCACCACGGTGCCGAGGTACCCATAGGCATCCTTAACAGACGCCCCTACCACGGCACCTGCCCTCACTACCTCGTCTTTCGGTCCTGACATCGCGACCTCCTGTTGCGGCACACCACACGCTCACATTTTCTCCGGCGCGGAAATGCCCAGGATGCCGAGGCAGTTCCGTAGAACAATGCCAACCGCTCCGGAAAGCGCGAGCCTTGCGGCTGTCAGGCCGGCGTCGTCACTCATCACCCTGCAACTATTGTAGAATGAATGGAACAATCCTGCAAGGTCCAGAGCGTACTTTGCGAGCCTGTTCGGTGCGCGCTCCGCCGCGCTTGTGACGACCTCATCCGGGTAAGCCGCAATCTTGCGGGCGATATCTAGCTCTATCTCCTCCTCCAGGCGGGAGAGGTCCGTCTCCGACGCGCTCTCGCTCTCCCACTTGACCCCGTTTTCATCGGCCTGCCTGAATATGCTGCAGATCCGCGCATGGGCGTACTGGACGTAGTACACGGGGTTCTCCTGTGATTGTCTCTTGGCGAGCTCGAGGTCGAAATCGAGATGGCTTTCGATGTTGCGCATAAGCATGAAATAGCGCGCTGCGTCCCGCCCCACCTCGTCAACGAGCTCGTCCATGGTCACGAACTCGCCCGCGCGTTTCGACATCTTCACGCGTTCGCCGCCCGACAGAATGGACAGGAACTGCAGGAGCAGCACTTCAAGGCGCTCGCCGGGGTACCCGAGAGCCTGGATGCCCGCCCGGGTCGGCACTACATGCCCGTGATGGTCGGGCCCCCAGATGTCGATGACCAGATCGAAGCCTCGGTCGAGCTTGTTCTTGTGGTAAGCTATGTCGCCGGCAAGATAGGTGTACTCGCCGTCCTTCTTCACAAGCACCCTGTCTTTATCGTCACCGAACTTCGTGCTACAGAGCCACACCGCGCCGTCTTTCTCGTACACCATGCCCCTCTCTCGGAGAATCCTCAGCATCTCCTGGTGAGCACCGCCCTCGACCAGCTTGCGCTCGCTGAACCACACATCGAAGTCCACGCCGAACCGGGAAAGCGACCGCTTCTGGCTTTCGAGCATCCTCGAGAGCGCGAATTCCCGGAAGAACCGCGTCCGCTCTACAGGGGTCATCGCCTTCAGCGTCTCGCCGTGCTCAGCGGCGGCCTCGCGCGCAATGTCTATGATGTACGAGCCCTGGTAGCACTTCTCGGGAAAGTCCACGTGCTCCCCCTGAAGCTGCCTGTACCTCAGCTCGACGGACTCTCCAAGCACGGCCACCTGGTTTCCGGCGTCATTGATATAGTACTCGGTGCTCACGTCATACCCCACGGCCTTCAGGACATTCGCGAGAGCGGCACCCACCGCTGCCGCGCGGGCGTTCACGACGTTCATCGGGCCGGTCGGGTTGGCGCTCACGAACTCAACCTGCACGCGCTTGCCAGCTCCCACATGGCTTGTCCCATAGGCGGAACCCGCGGCATGCACGGCCCGGATCGCGTCCTCGAGCCACGCCCGGGAGAGGAAGAAATTGATGAAGCCCGGCCCGGCCACCTCGGCCTGGCGTACATAGCGGGTCTCGCGGAGGAGCGGCCTCAGCGACGCCTCTATCACCTCGGCGATGTGCCTTGGCGGCTGCCCGAGCCGCTTCGCGAGAACCATCGCCACGGTGGTGGCGAAATCGCCGTGGGATTTGTCACGCGCGAGTTCCACGGGGACCTCGATCGCACTACATTCCCCCACCTTAGTCGCAAGCTCGCTCGAAGCGATGGCCCTTACTACGACAGCCCGAATCTCCCGTCTCACATCCTCCGCCACGTTGGACAACAACGCAGAACCCCTCCCACGATGCCCGGGCCACCACGCCCCTGTCCGGGGACGGGGAGGCCCGCGCCCTTTCCGATCCCAGTCCGCCGCCAATCGCCGGCGCCCTGCGCCTACGGCGGTTTTGGCCCACCTAGTTTGGTATTATAGCACAGATGCACTGAGCGCGGCAGCCATCTCGTCCTCCTTCTCGAACGGCCCGACCGCGGCAAGATGGAGGTTCTCCTTCTTGAAGAGGTCGCGTGCGACCTCGGCAATATCGTCGGCCGTTACGGCTTCGACCCTTGCAAGCACCTCGTCTACCGGCATGATCTTGCCGGTGAGGACCACGTGCTCGCCGTTGCGGAGAGCGAGATTGAGCGTGTCTTCGAGCCGAAGAGCGAGCGAGCCCTTGTAGAAATCCTTCGCCTTGCGCAGCTCATCGTCGCCCACCCTCTCATCGCGCATCCGCGCGAGCTGCTCAAGGATCACCCGGACCGTGTCGGCTCCCCTGCCTGGGTCGACGCCAGCGTACACCCTCACGATGCCGGTATCGAGATGCGCCGAATACTGGTATCCGACCGAGTACGCGAGGCTCCGCTTCACCCGCACTTCCTGAAACAACCTCGAGCTCATTCCCCAGCCGAGGATGACGTTGAGGATCTCAAGGACGTACCGGCGCTCGTGGAGCCGCTCGTAGCCCGGGAGCCCCAACGCGAGGTTGGCCTGCTTCGTGTCCCGCCGCTCGATCTTTGCGACGGGCCCCCTCGAGGCAGGCTTCGCGGGGGCGTAATCACGCCGTTTCCCGCCGGACCGCGTTCCAAACTCGCGGGCTACAGCTTCTCGAACATCGCCCGCGCCGACCTTGCCCGCAACGGAGATCACCATATTGGCCGGTTGGTACAGCGAATCAAAGTAGTCCATCACCTTTTCGCGACTTAACGACCGGATGACTTCCTCCGTGCCCGCGACGCTCCGACCAAGGGGGTGACCAGGCCACATCATCTCGTCGAGGAGGACGTGGACCCACGAATCCGGCCTGTCCCTAACCATTTTGATCTCCTCGATGACCACGCCGCGTTCCCGCTCAAAGGCCTCAGGGTCGAAAAGCGAGTGAAGAACCATGTCCGCAAGGACATCGATGCCCAATCCGAAGCTTTCCGACGGCACTTTCACCAGGAAGCACGTGGTTTCCTTATTGGTAAACCCGTTTATCGCGCCTCCCACGCCCTCTATCGTCGCGGAGATCTTCAGATTGCTGTCGCGTTTCGGGGTGCCCTTGAAGAGCATGTGCTCTATGAAGTGCGACACTCCGTTCACATCCGGGGGCTCGTACCGTGAACCGGCCCCGATCCAGATCGTCGCGGACGCGGACCTCATATGCGGCATCTCCTCGGTTATCACCCGCAACCCATTGTCCAGCGTATCGACTGAAGCCATTCCTGCCACGCCACCCTTCGCACGAGCCGTAGTCAGCAAACCAGCAAACACAACTTTACTCTTTTACTCTACGGACCCTGCCGCCGGCGTGCCGCCCTGCCACCGACTAATAGCTTCCCCACTTCCCGCACGGATCACGCGAGGTCTCTCACGAGCACTGCGCTATGGCTATGACGCCGCAACGCGCCCAGGGAACGTTTCGACGCCGCGCCCCCCTTCCCTCTGTTCCGGCCGTTCCAGCCCCTGTAGCCTTCATGCGGGACACATCCCAGTGCTTGCTTGCGCCGTCGACGCAAGACCAAGTCGCCCCTGAAGGGTCGAGCCGGTCCTGCGCCCGGAGACAAAGACAAAGCCTCAAGCGGGCACCATCGCTGAGTTCCGACCGTGGGGCCGACGGGCGGGTCCCGGCTTTCGGACGGTCACTGGTACCCCCGCAAAGGTCTAACGCTGCGGCACGACACCGTATCGGGAGAGCGGCAAAGCGTGCGTTCATGAAGGAAATGCTCGCTGTGTAGCGAATAGTACCGCAACGATAGAATATCCCGTCTTATAACACATGTCTCACGTGTGCCACAAACCCAAGAAGGAGGTGGCAGGCAAGAGAGCAGGAGAGGTCGGCGTCCCCGCAGCATGACCAAGGGTCCCATCGGCTGGGCACGGCGTCCTGTGTTTCGGGAACCCCTAGAGAGCGTAAACGAGGAATGAAGGAGGTAGAGCAATGTTCCGTAGAGGCCGCGTGACGACGACGTTGTTCCTTGCGGCTGCCCTGGTCCTGGCGTGCACGCTCCTCGCGAGCGGGCAGGAACAGCAGCCAAAGTACGGCGGCATCTGGAAGGACGCCCTCGGCGCAGATCCCCCCCAACCTTGACCCCGTTATGGCAACGGATACCACCTCAGCCGAGGTTGGTTATCAGATCTTCGAAACCCTAGTCGCGATCGACCCTAACGGCGAGATCGTGCCTCTCCTCGCGGAGTCCTGGAAAGCCTCTCCCGACGGCAAGACCTTCACGTTCAAACTCCGGAAAGGTGTGTACTTCCACAAGACCACCGAAGGTGGCAAACCCACCGCAAATGGAGGCCGCGAGGTCACCGCGGACGACTGGGTATGGACCTTCAACTACATCTGCGATCCGAAGACCAATTCCCCGCGGGCCTACTTCATCGACATGGTAAAGGGCTACAAGGAGTATCGCGAAGGGAAGGCCCAGTCGATCTCGGGCATCAAGGCCCTCGACAAATACACGCTGCAGATCGAGACCACCTATCCGTTTGCCCCGTTCATCGCAGTGTTGAGCTACAACACGTTCGTGGTGTTGCCCAAGGAAGACGTGTTGAAGTGGGGCAAGGACTGGAACTTCCACGTCGTGGGAACCGGGCCTTTCAAGTTCGAGTCTTGGAAGCACGATGACAAGCGGAAAGGATACCGGCGTCCGCCAAGCTTGCGGGGGCATCCATGGCTATCGCGATTCCGCTCGGAGTCGTCCTCGGGATCGTATCCGCTGTGAAGCAGTACTCCATCTGGGACTACGCCAGCATGGTTCTCGCCCTCCTCGGGGTGTCGATGCCCGTGTTCTTCGTCGGCCTTCTCGCAATCGTGATATTCTGCGTAAGTCTGGGCTGGCTTCCCGGCACAGGCTACGGCGGGCTGCGCTATCTCATCCTGCCGGCCATGACACTCGGGCTGCGCCCGGCGGCACTCATCGCCAGGATCACCCGGTCGAGCATGTTGGAGGTTATACGGCAGGACTACGTCAGAACGGCACGCTCCAAGGGGCTTCCAGAGAAGGTGGTCGTTTGGAAACACGCCCTTCGCAACGCGATGATCCCCGTGGTCACGGTGATAGGCGTGGACACTGCGAACCTCCTGAGCGGCGCTGTCTTGACCGAGACCATATTCTGCTGGCCAGGGATCGGGCGGATGGCCGTGGAGGCGGTGGTTAACCGCGACTTTCCTATCCTCCGCGGCGAAGTGCTTTTTATGGCCGTTGTTTTCGTCGCGGTGAACATTGTCGTCGACCTTTCCTACGCGCTCTTTGACCCGAGAATACGGTATGAGTAGGGGTGTTCGGGAGAATGCAGAAAACGGTGCCCGCTCCGGCTCCTGCAAGGTCAACGCCTCTTTCCGCCGCGCCAGGCACAGGGCGCGGGGCTAACAAGCCAGCCCGCGAGGAAGCTGGCAGGAGCCTATGGTATTACGCCTGGCTGCGGCTACGAAGAAACAAGTCCGCGATGTTTGGGCTGTCGCTCGTGCTCCTCGTGGTGTTCTGCGCCATCTTCGCGCCCTGGATAGCGCCATACGACCCCATCGAGCAGCTCATGTGGACGGAGGGGCCTCCGGCGCAGCTCTCCCCTCCGAGCTTGAAACACTGGTTCGGGACGGATCTGTACGGTCGGGACGTTTTCTCGCGGGTCGTATACGGCACGCGCATATCCCTCCGGCTCGCAGTGGCCGCGACCGTCATATCCGTGGTCATCGGGACGACCCTGGGAGCGCTCGCGGGCTATTACGGCGGGCTCGTGGACGATATCGTGTCGTGGCTCATAAACGTTATCTTCGCCTTCCCGTTCCTGCTTTTCGTCATAACAGTGGTCGCGTACCTGCCGCCCAGCGACACTCTGGTCTATACCGTGATCGGCGCGATCTCGTGGATACAGATAGGGAGAATCGTCAGAGGCCAGGTAATGGCGATAAAGGAGACAGAGTTCGTGCAGGCCGCGATAGCCTCAGGAGCAAGCGACACGAGGGTGATCTTCAGGCACATACTCCCCAACGTGGTCGCCCCTGTGATAGTCTCGGCGACCCTGGGCATGGGCGGCATAGTGATGCTTGAAGCGGGGTTGACGTTCCTGGGGTTCGGCACGCAACCACCCACCCCGAGCTGGGGGTACGAGATATCTCGGGGTCAGGAATACCTCCTCGCAGGAAAGTGGTGGTGGTCGGTGTTCCCGGGCATCGCCATATGCCTGACCGTGCTAGGATTCAATCTCTTCGGTGACGGGCTCCGCGACGCGCTAGACCCGAGGCTCAAGCAGTGAGGCCTGTCATTTCGCGCGGACGATGTCCTTCACCTTCATGAGCCGGGTGAGGTTCCCGCGCTCCATCTCATCGAGTTTCATCGTGATGTAGCGCGCCGTATCGCGGAGGTTCGGTATCAGGACGTACTCCAGCGCATTGACGCGGCGTCTCGTTTTCTCGATCTCGTCAGCCAAAAGCTCTATGGATCTCTCGACCTCAGCGAGCTCGGCCAATTTGGGAAGCAGCCTGGCAAGGCCCGCCACAGCATCGTCCAACGACGCGCTCGTGCCTGAGAAGCCATAAGGATGCACGTTTCGCGCGTCCTCACCCCGCCATGTGAACTCTGGCACCTTCACGTTCATGATGGTCGTGGTGGAGACGTCGACGCCGCACGATATCTTCGGCACCATGAAGGCCTCCTCGAGCGCTTCATGAGACATAGCGGCCCTTGCCTCGAGGAACGCGGGCAAGACCGAGCCTAGGCCCGCCTCAGCCTCGACGCGCAGCGCCTGCTCCTTCTTTATGAGATCGAGGAACTTCTTCATGAGCTCGTCGCGCTTGTCCTTCAGCAGCTTATGCCCGCGCTCGGCCATGGCGAGGCGCTTCTTGAGCCTCAAAAGCTGCATTCGGGTGGGACTCACCCTGACCTCCATGACGTCGCCGCGTCTGCACGCGCGCCAGGGGCTGTACCCGCTCCTGCTCGCGCGCGATGTCCTGCGGCTCCCTCCTTCTCATATCTTGACCTCGGATCCTGACGTCGCAAGCCCGGCCGCCCGGCTGGGCAAGCCAGCTGGGCGGACCACCCGGACCGGGGTCCTATGCGGTCCGTACTTTGGGCATGTATTTCTCGATGTACTCCTCGCGGACCCTCTTGAGCTCCCTGGTGGGAAGCATGGCCAGGAGTTCCCAACCTATACCTAGGGTTTGCTCTATCGAGCGGTTCTCCTCGGGCCCTTGCTTCACGTAGCGTGCCTCGAATTCATCGGCGAACTTCGAGAACTGCTTGTCGACACCGGATAGCGCAGCCTCCCCCAGGATCACCGCGAGTTCCTTGGCTTCCTTGCCACGAGCGTACGCCGCATAGAGCTGGTTCATCGTGTCGGCGTGGTCCTCGCGGGTCTTGCCTTTCCCAATGCCTTTGTCCTTCAGTCTCGACAAGGAAGGCAACACGTCGATCGGTGGATATATCCCCTTGCGGTGGAGCTCACGCGAGAGGAATATCTGCCCCTCGGTGATGTAACCGGTAAGGTCCACGATGGGATGGGTCTTGTCATCCTCTGGCATGGTGAGGATCGGGATCTGCGTGATGGACCCCTTCCGCCCTTTTATCCTTCCCGCCCTCTCGTAGATGGTAGCGAGGTCCGTGTAGAGGTAGCCGGGATACCCGCGCCGGCCAGGAACCTCTTTGCGCGCTGCGGATACCTCACGCAGGGCCTCGCAGTAGTTGGTCATATCAGTGAGGATGACCAGCACGTGCATATCTCTCTCAAACGCCAAGTATTCCGCTGCCGTGAGAGCCATCCTCGGCGTGGATATGCGCTCGATGGCGGGGTCGTTGGCCAGGTTGAGGAAGAGGACCGCCCGCTCGATGGCGCCGGTGCGCCTAAAGTCTCTGATGAAGTAGTCCGCCTCCTCGAACGTGATGCCCATTGCCCCGAAGACCACGGAAAACTTCTCGTCTGTTCCGAGCACCCGCGCCTGCCTCGCTATTTGCGCGGCCAGGGTCGCATGCGGAAGGCCCGAGGCCGAGAAGATCGGCAGCTTTTGCCCGCGCACCAGGGTGTTCATGCCGTCGATGGCGGAGACACCCGTCTGAATGAACTCCGATGGGTAGTCGCGCGCGTATGGGTTGATGGGGCTGCCGTTTATGTCCAGCTTTTTCTCGGGTATGACGGGCGGACCGCCGTCGCGCGGGCGGCCAAAACCGTCGAAAACGCGGCCGAGCATGTCGGGGGCCACCGCAAGCTCGATGCCTCTGCCGAGAAACCTGACCCTGGCCCGAGCGAGGTTGAGCCCTGCCGACCCCTCGAAAAGCTGCACCAGCGCCCTTGAGCCGGACGCCTCGAGCACCCTACCCCTCCTGGTCTCGCCCGGAGCGGTCTCTATTTCCACAAGCTCTCCGTACTTCACGTCGCGGACCTGCTCAACCATCATGAGTGGCCCGGCGACCTCGGAGACAGTCAGGTACTCCTTAAGCAACCTCTTCACCTCCAGCTTGGGCCAAGCCGGCGAACGCCTTCGTTATCTCCTCACTGATCTTGTCCAGCCTCGCCAACTCGCCCTCCGGCACGTACTTCATCCTCGCGATCGCGTCCCTTACCGACAACTCGAGGACGACGTCCAGGCTTGCACCCCGCTCCACGGCGGCGAGCGCAGCGTGATGGAAGTCGAGGATGGCCTTGAGCATAAGGCGTTGTTTCTTGAGGGACGTGTACGTGTCTACCTCATGGTACGCGTTCTGGTGCAGGAAGTCCTCGCGAAGGCTTTTCGCCGTCTCAAGGGTCAACCTGTCCCGCACGGAGAGCGCGTCCACTCCCACGAGCCGGACTATCTCCTCGAGCTCCGCCTCTTCCTGCAGAATCTTCATGGCTTCGGCACGCAGCACTCCGAAATCCGACGCCACGGTCTCAGTTATGTGCTCCTCCAGCCTCTCAAGGTACAGTGAATAGCTGCTCAACCAGTTGATGGCTGGGAAATGGCGGCGAGCCGCCAGGGCATCGTCCAAGCCCCAGAAGACTTTCACTATCCGCAGGGTGGCCTGGGTAACCGGCTCCGAAAGGTCCCCGCCCGGGGGCGATACAGCGCCCACGACCGTGAGCGTGCCCTCCCGATCCCCGCTTCCAAGGCACTTCACGCGGCCCGCCCTTTCGTAGAATTCCGCGGCTCTCGAGCTGAGGTAGGCTGGATAGCCTTCCTCTCCCGGCATTTCCTCGAGCCTGCCGGATATCTCGCGCAAAGCCTCGGCCCAACGCGATGTGGAGTCGGCCATGAGTGCCACGTTGTACCCCATGTCGCGGAAGTACTCGGCAATGGTGATTCCCGTATACACCGAGGCCTCACGGGCAGCCACCGGCATGTCAGATGTGTTCGCCACGAGCACGGTGCGCTTCATGAGCGGCTCCCCTGTTCGCGGATCTGTGAGCTCAGGGAAGTCCAAGAGCACCTCGGTCATCTCGTTCCCGCGCTCGCCGCATCCGATGTATACGATGATGTCGGCATCGGCCCACCTCGCGAGCTGGTGCTGGACCACCGTCTTGCCGCTCCCGAAGGGCCCAGGCACGCACGCGGTCCCGCCCTTCGCCACCGGGAAGAACGTATCGATGATACGCTGCCCGGTCACAAGCGGCTCGTACGGCGCAAGCTTTTCCCTATATGGGCGGCCGCGTCGCACAGGCCATCTCGTGAGCATCGTGACGTCTTTGATGCCCGAGGCCGTGCTTATCCTCGCCACGACGTCAAGCACGGTGAACTCCCCTGCGCGGATGTCCTCAACGGTCCCCTCGATGCCGTGGGGCACCATGATCCTGTGTTCCACCACGGGAGTCTCCTGAACGACGCCCAGCACGTCCCCGGCGATAACGTGGTCGCCGGGCTTGACCCGCGGCTCGAAAGCCCACTTGCGTTCACGGTCGAGGCCGGGGAGCTCCACACCGCGCTCGATCCGGTCGCCGACCGCGGCCCGGATCTTGTCGAGAGGCCTCTGGATGCCATCGTAGATGGACTCGATGAGCCCCGGTCCGAGTTCCACGGAGAGGGCCTCACCAGTCGAATACACCGGCTCCCCCGGTCCGAGCCCGGCTGTCTCTTCATAAACCTGGATTGACGCCTTGTCGCCGCGCATCTCGATGATCTCGCCGATGAGCTTTTTTTCGCTCACGCGCACCACATCGTACATCCTGGCATCGCTCATGCCCTCGGCTACAACGAGCGGCCCTGAGACTTTGATGATCCTTCCCACGTCCATCGACGATCCTACCCTCTCTCTTGAAACAGGATGTCAGCTCCGACCGCCTTCTCGACGATCCTCTTCATTCTTTGTGAGGCAAGCCCGAGAGAGCCGCCTACGCCTGGGATGATGAGCACCGCCGGTAGCGGCGCGTCCTGGAACCCCTCGATGACGTCGGGCACGGCCTTCGCCACCTGCTCAGTCACGAATATCACGGCGTACCCGCCCTTGCGTGCTTTTTCCAGAACGGAGGCGGCATCGTCCTCGTCTTTCACGACGAAGACATCCACCCCGAGGGCGCGGAATCCAAAAACCGACGCTTCCTCGCCGACGGCTGCGAACTTATACATGGACATCACGCAGCCTTTCCTTCAGGCTCTCCCTGGGGACACCCGAGAGTTTGCCCACAAGAATGAGCCTCACCAGCTTGAGCTCGTGCAACTTCGCGAAAACGTAACCGACAAGCGGTCCAGGCCCGAGAGGCATGTACCGCGCCTTTCTGATGCGCTCCCACATGACCTGCTCCGAAAGCGTTTCCAAGTCCGAAAGCGGCTTCCCTTCCGCAAGCGCGGTTGCGGCCTGAGCCGCCAGCGCTTCGTAGCCGGTGCCGGTCACGCTCGCACCCACAGCCTCCGGAGGCTGCTCATATGATGCCAGGAGCCGCATGGGATTGAGTCGACCCCCTGGCACCATGGCTTCCGCCGCAAACGCCTTGTCCCTTCCCATCCTCCTGGACCTGAAATACACCGACAAGTTGAACAGGTCAACCTCTGTTTGGACGAGGTCCACGAGGTACGCAATGCCGATGGACTTCGCCAAGGTGAGAAGGTAGGAGTACATCTCCCGGTCAACGGCGATATCGATGGTCTCGGGGACCGGACGAAGATCGTGAGCCGCTTTAGCGACGCTGAAAGCCCGAGCCAAGTGCTGCGGAAGGTCGCGCGTCTCACCGTCGACCGCGCGCTCGATCACGGCCAGGTCACAGGCACCATGCTTCGCCACGGCCTTTTCCGGAGCGACCCGATGGAGCTTTGCCTTCATCATCGCCTTGAGATTATGAAAATCCCACCTCGCGGCGATGAAATCCACCAACGCGGGCTCGGGAGTGGTCTCGCGGACAAGCTGAATGAGCCTTGCCTCCTCGCCCGCCGTGATGTCGTCGATCTCGAGATAGGTCCTCTCGGAAGGCTGAACGCGACCGTAGCCCGCTTCGGCCAGGACTTTCAAAGCCGCCTCGAGGTCTGGGGCGTCGATCATCCGGTCGATACGACCCCGGTCGAGGAGCCTCGTCTCGAGCACCCGCACGCGCCCGGTAGCATACGCAAACTTGGATTCAAGCCCCATCATGTCGCCATCCGTCACCTCCCGGGATCCTTACCCACGTGCCGACCGCTATCCGAACAACACCTTGGCCACCTCGACCACAAGCGCCTCGCGCTGTCGCGTCAAGATGGCGTCGAACGTGGAGTTGATCTCCGTCCTCCCAGTCCGCAACACGAAGCCCCCGTCGAATTCACCAGGAGAACTGGAGAGGCGGAGGCCGGCCTTGCGGCCCTGTCGTGACAGCTCAGCGTTCACCTCCGCCACGACCTCGGGCCCGATGGTCTCCATGTCGCGTGCGGACATGACGACCTCTTCCTCGCCGGTTTCCACGGCTTCAAGCACCGCGCCTTTCAAGTATGCTGTGTACCGGGCGCGCTCAAGCGAGGTCAAGCGTTTCCGGGCCATCTGAAAGACCTCGTCCATTAGAGCCGCTTTGGTCGCCAGAAGTTGCTTGCGGGCATCCAGCTCCGCTAGGGTGAGAGTGCGCCGCTTTTCCTCGTCGGCCTTCTCCTTGCCGCGCGCAAGCACTTCTTCGCGCTTCCGCGCCGCCTCCGCCTTGGCCTCAGCGAGTATGGCCTGGGCCTCCGCAGTGGCTGCGTTCACGATCTCCTCAGCCCTGGCCTTCGCGTCTTGCAGGATCTTCTCCTGCATCTTCTCCAGAGCAGACATTCACGCCACTCCTTTGAGGGGCAGGCCGAACATGATGAGAAGCAGCGAGGCGAGGAACGATAGCACCGCGTACGTCTCCACCATAGCTGCGAACGTAACAGGCTTGCCGAGTTCCTCAGGTCTCTTCGCCACAACTCCGACGCCAGCCGCCGCGACCTTCCCCTGGTGAATGGCGGAAAGCCAGCCCACTATAGACACCGGAAGGACGGCCATGATCACCAGGAATCCTTCATACGTGGTGAGCCGCAGCACGTTCCCGCTGAACACACCGAGCTTCATCATGAGAACGAATCCGGTGAGAAGTCCGTATATACCCTGCGTGCCGGGAATGACCTGCAGGAGCAGTATCTGTCCGAACTTATCGGGGTCCTCCGTCACTACCCCCGAACCTGCGGAGCCCACGAGCCCGACCCCCATCGCCGACCCCACGCCTGGCAGAGCCACCGCCAAGGCTATGCCGAGAAACCCCAGGATCATACCGACCGTGACACCCATTTTGTGTTAAGCCTCCCCTTCCTCCATGACTTCGATGTACCTCGTCCTCTTTCTAAAGGGCAGGAACCTCCTCCCGCCTCCTTCGAAGAACTTGCTGAAGAACTCCACATATTGCAACCTGCTTGAGTGCACGTACGAGCCGACAACGTTTATCGCGAGGTTGAACCCATGCCCTATGGCAAGCAGGAGTATCATTGGGATCCAACCGACAAACGGTATACCAAGCATGCGCAGGGCCATGTCGTCGATGACAACAGCTATCACTGACGATGCGAGGCCAAGCGCAAGAAGCCTAGAGTAAGAAAGCACGTCGCTCAGGTAGCCCGTTACTCCGTATAGGCTGAGCACACCGGACGCAAGACGCCTGATGGGATTCTTCTGGGCGCGTCCTTGGGTAAGTATGAGCCCGACGGCCCCGGCAATGGCCGTCCACTGACCGCCCGCCGTAAGGCCGGTGCTCTTCAGGCCCGAGCCTCCGAGAAGGAGGAGAAGGCCCGTGAGAAACACGTACCAGAATCCCTGGTCGAAAACCGCGTCGAGAACCTTGCCCTGCCTAACGTTAGAGTAGAACTTGATGCCGAGACCGACGTAAATGTGGATGATGCCCAGGGCGAACGACACCCCCAACATGAGCATCGGGTTGTCCATGGGATTGAACCAAACCGGCGGGATCGGGACGAGATTGCCCAGCCAGCTCCCGGTGAGGACTCCCACTATCGCCGAAGACACCCCGCAAATGGCGAGGAGCCTGAAAAGCTTCTTGGCGAGACCGGCCATCTTCACCTTCTTGAGGAGCAGGAGCGACAAGGCTGTGAGCAAGAGCCCGTAGCCCACGTCGCCCAGCGCGATGCCGAAGAATATGAAGAAGAACGGCGCCAGCGCAAACGTGGGATCGATCGACCCCTGCTGCGGCATGCTATAGATCTCGGTCACAGCCTCGAACGGGGTCACAGGGCCGGGATTCTCCAGCACCACCGGCGGGACCTCGCCTTCCACAGGGTCGCGCGACTCTATGTGAACGAGCCCGAACCTGGATGACAAAGCCTTCTCAAGGGCGGGGAGATCTGCCGCGCGTATCCACCCCTCCACCGCGAACGCCGTCCGGGTAGCGGGGCAGCTTCGTTCGAGCACCCGCCTTTCACGCTCGAGAGACAGGGTGTCGTAGAGCGACAATATCTTGATACGCTCGGAAAGGAGGGCCTTGACCTCGCCCAGGACCCGCTCCCTTTGGTTCGCTATTCGTGAAAGCTCCTTGTCGCACGCCTGGATCTCCTGGGCGGCAGTTCCCGGAAGCGCTGGCAGCTGCACGGGAGATACGCCCGCCTCCGTCAGAATCTCAACGACGCGCTGCCTGTCGCCGGCGAGGCACAACACGGCAGCCCTCACAGCGTGCTTGTCCTGGGGCCCGCGTTCGATATGCACCGCGTAGCACGACTCTTCGAGGCGTTTTGCAACCTCATCGAAGACCCTCACGGGCACCTCGCACAGAACGATGCCGTATAGTCGTTTCCTCTCCGCGGTCTTTTCGAGCGGAACGTCAAGCCATGCCCAAGGTTTGAGCTGGTTCAAAGTCGACTGGACGCGCGTCTCGTCGTTGTGAAGCTTCGCAAGCTCGTCGTCCAACCTGCGACACTGCTCGTAGACCCGGCGTCCCTCGTCGTAGAGCCTGCCGTATTCCCTGAATGATGACCCGGGCAGCGGCACCTTCCCGCCGGCGAACTGCTGGATGAGGTTCTTCTTGACCTTCTCGAACCTATCGAAGAACTCCACACAGTATTTGATCTCCGCGAGGCGCTGATCGAGCTCTTCGAAGCTCTGATCGTCGCCGGGCCGGGGCGCACCATCCCTGCGCGCCTGAGCAGCAAGGTTAGCTGGACCCCCGTTGGAATCGGCGTCGCCGGCCGGGGAATCCTCCCTCACGATCTCGACGATGCCAAGCTCTTGGAGGGTCTCCGCGATGCCCGGCGCGTCCGACACAGGCGCGACCAGGACGACTTTCTTCATCCTAGCGACTGCCACTTGCCGTCACGATCCTCTCCACCACAAGATCGACCGCTTCCGACATCCTCGCCCGCGCCTGGCCGGCCAGGCTGCGGCACTCGGCCTCTGCTCTCTCCGCAACAGCGGCGGCGGACGCTCTGGCCTCGGCATCTTGAGCCTTCGCGCTTGCGGCGGCCTCCGCGGTGGCCTCCGCCACCGCATTCTCGACAAGCATCCTCGCGGTAGCACGGGCATCTTGGATGATGGACCTGGCACGCGCCTCGGCTTCCCTAACGATCTCGTCAGCGCGCCTCTCGGCGTCCTCCAATAGCTTCAGCGCCTCGTAAGCCAAGCCTCCCACCTCCCCCAACCGGAGTCTATTCTACTACATCACGTACAGCAGAACAACCCATACAAGCAGGCCAAAACCCTGGCAGCGGTCTCACCAGGGTCCACCAGAGCTTGCCCGATGCGCAAGTCCTACTAGCAATTCGCCGCCCAGACCGCAATTCCTTCCGGTTTCCATTCGGAGATGGTGCGTGTCGCGCGCGCCGGTCCAAAATCCATCAACATTCGTGTCCCCGTCGGGAACCGTTGGGCGGGATGTGCGTTATGAGTTAGTGAAAGGTCGAGAACGAGAGAAACGAGACGAGCGCATCACGACTGCGTAGGTAAGCGCTCGAGGCGCGCGCCCTTTAACATATACTCTGCGAGAGCCGCCGGGTGACGACGCACCACAGCGGCAAGAACAACAGCGACAACCGACCCACGCCAATAGACCACCCAAAACCCGGTGGAAGCCGCCGCAGGCCTTCTTCGGACAGGCCCTGCTGGCGGCTTCCGCTGTACACGGCGTAAGAACGTGCTGGTCGTCGCCGGTCGTCGCGATGCCCCCGGTTGCGAGGCCCGGCGAGCGCCGCGTCGCCGACCTTATGCCCGGGCAAGGTGTGCCCAACTAAGGCGCACCAAGCGAGGCGCGCCGTCCCCGGAGGGCAATACCGATAGCCTTAGCCAGGACCCCCCCGCCGACAAGTAGCGCGAACTTCCGGCGCCATACTTAGTGCCCCGACATGTACCTCTCTGCTTCCACCGCGGCCACCGCCCCGTCGGCCACCGCGGTGACGACTTGCCGCACTGTCTTTGCGCGGACGTCGCCGGCAGCGAAAAGCCCGGCTGTTCGCGTCCGCATGCGGTCGTCCGTTTTCACGTAACCCTGGGGGTCGAGGTCCGCGAGCCCGGCTACAAACCCAGTGTCGGGCCGGCTTCCGACGGCCACGAAGACTCCGTCCGCATCCATGCGCCGCCTCTCGCCTGTTTTCGTGTCCTTCAGGATCACTCCGTCGACCTTGTCCTGCCCCAAGATCTCCTCCACGACGGAATTCCATGCGAAGTCGATCTTCGGATTCTTGAAAGCGTCCTCCTGCAGGACCTTCGTCGCCCGGAGCTCGTCGCGCCTGTGCACCACGGTGACTCGCGACGCGAATCTCGTAAGAAAGAGCGCCTCGACAATCGCCGAGTCGCCCCCGCCGACCACGAGCACCCGTCTGTTCCGAAAGAACGCGCCGTCGCAGGTAGCACAGTATGACACGCCGGCCCCCCGCAGCCTGTCCTCGCCCGGGACGCCAAGTTTCACAGGCTCCGTGCCGGTCGCGATGATTACCGCGGGCGCGCGTAGGTCCCCGTCGCTGGTTCTGATGAGAAACCCCCGCCCATCGCCGGCTGCGGCCAGGCCTTGGACCTCGCTGTACCGGAACTCCGCTCCGAACCTCAACGCCTGCTGTTGCATCCTCTGCATGAGATCGGGCCCGGTAACCCCATCTGGGAACCCGGGATAGTTCTCGATTAAGTGTGTGGTGGAAGCTTGTCCGCCCGCGGCGCCCCGCTCAAGCACAACCGTGGAAAGCCTCGCGCGGCCGGCATAGAGCGCCGCTGCAAGACCCGCCGGGCCCGCACCTATCACGACGACCTCAGGGCTCAACGTTGCACCGTTCTGCAATGTCGCATCACTCCTATTCACCTTCACCGTTGCGGCCTTTCACCGTTGCTTCGACGCATGGCCACCCCCGCCCTGCGGGCGATGTCCTTTAGGTTCTCGAGGAATACACGCGGGAGAGACCTTCTTGGGACATCGGAGGCTGCCACGAGGTCCGCCGACGCCATCTCGTCCTTGTCGAACAGAACCACAAGCCTCCCGAGAGTCTCCCCGCGCCGGACGGGAGCCCGAGGGACCCCGTCGATGAGTATTCTCTCCTCCACCAGATGAGCCAAATCCTTGCGGACCACTATGCGAAGGTCATCCGCGGCAGCGAGAGCTACCTCACCGCTCATGCCGGATTCGACCCGGGTCCGCGTGACCTCCTGCCCGCGGGAGGCAAACGTCACGAGCGCATGCTGGTTGAATCCGTAGTCCAACAGCTTCGCCGAGTCGCTCCATCTCGCCGCCGAGTCCAAGACCACCGAGATGAATTGCACACCGCTCCTCGTGGCTGAGGCAACCAAGCAATAACCTGCGGCTGCGGTAGTGCCCGTTTTCACCCCGTCAGCGCCCTCGAAGGACCACAAGAGCGCGTTCGTGTTCGCGAGCCGCCGTCGCTCCACCTGTTCGCCCTGCGTAAGCTCGATGTCGGCCTCGCGCGTGCTCACGATGTCCGCGAACAGGGGATACTGCAAGCCGTAGCGTGTCATGAGCGCGAGGTCGAGCGCGGTGGAGTAGTGATTCGGCTCGGTGAGGCCGTGCGGATTCGAGAATCTCGTGTGCAAGGCGCCGATCTTTTGCGCCTTGATGTTCATCATTCGCACGAAGTTGGGCACCGACCCCGCGATGTGCTCGGCGATGGCGACGCAGCCATCGTTGCCCGATCTGAGCATAGTCCCACGGACCAGGTCATCGAGCCTGATCTTCTGCCCTTTGCGAAGCCACAGCGACGAGCCGGGCACCCCCGCCGCGTTGGCGCTCACCACCACCTCTGAATCCATGTCTCCGAGCTCGATGGCGAGTATTGCCGTCATGATCTTGGTGGTGCTCGCGGGGTGCATGCGCACGTTCTCATTCTTGCCGTAAAGGACCGTGCCGGTGACGCTTTCAATGAGAACCGCCGACGCCGCGGTTACGCGGGGGCCTTCCGTATAGTAAGGCGCATACACGACCTCCGGGTAGCCCCGCGTCCGCGTGTAAAGCCGCGCCGTGGCCGGGAGGATGTACGCGCCGCAAAGCGACACGGCGCCCACGAAAGCCGCGACGAGCCCGGCAACCCAATAAGTCAACGTCCTCCTCGGCACAAACACAGCTTCCCACTCGCTTGGGGCAGTCGGCTTCGTAAACCCACCCCGCACTATCCCTATGCGGGCTGGGCATGACCGATACCTTCCGCTGAGTGCGCTTCGGTCTCCTCACCCCTTGCGGCTTTCGTGGTCTGCAAATCGTCAGCGTTGCCCAGCCTGACCCTGACCTCGAGGATGGAGGGCTTGCGTGCTACCGTAACCATCGCATGCTCGGCGGACTCGCCGCAGGAGGCTCAGGGCACAGCGGCCGCCGCCCCCACGCCTGTCGCGCCGTGGTGGTGAAGCTCCGCCGCCACGTTCCGTGCAACAGCCTGGTGGGTGCCCCGGCGACAGCGAAAAACCACCAGAAGGGGATTCTACGACGCGCGCGTCGAGTTCCGCGAGATCACTTCCCTGTCTACCGCGGAATCGTTTCTACGCCAAGGCTGGAAGTCCTGCACGCCGCGCGTGCTTGGCTACCCGCCGTCTCGGCGGATCACTCTTTTTGATCACCCATAAGCTCGAAGGACGCGGCCGTGCCGTGCACGAACCATCTCTCGCATCGTCGAGCCAACCGGCTCGCCCGACGATCCGATGTGTGTCTAGCGAGAGAGACATGGAGAAGGACGCCAAGAACCAAGAGAAAGGCTGGTGGCATCATGAAACCCCGTCTTCAACGAGTGTCCAGTGCTGCCCTGGCGTCGCTGGCGGCCGCAGCGATGGGCCTTGCCGGGCTTGACAGCCCGACGGACGCCAGCACGTCGAATCAGGCAACGGTCCCCGTCACGTGCAGGGTCGTGGCCGCGCTCGAGGCATCGTTCCCGGGCGCCGTGAGCCTGGGCAACCTCAATGTCGGTGCTCCCGCAGCGCTGTCCGCCCCGCAGACCGTGACCGTTCGATCGAACGCGCCGTGGGCCCTCAAAGTCCGTTCAGATGCCCAGGACGGCCGCATGAGACAGTGGACTGGCACGGCTTACGCCGCGCCAACCCCTAAGACGATGTCGGAGCCGCTCGAGTGGAAACGCCAGGACGCAGCCGATTTCGCCCCGATCTCGGGAAACGAGGCGGTTGTGGCGGCGGGGATGCCGCCCACTGGCTCCGCGGGTGCCACTATCTCCGTCGTATTCCGGCAAGCTGCGAGCTACGACGACGAAACGCTGCCGGACCCGGCCCACGCATACAGGATCGAGGTTACCTACGTGGCCACTCAGGTCTATTGAGCCTGCGCGAGCAGGCGGCGTGCCTGAGTCACAGACGACCGGCAAGGTGGTGCAACGAGGTGATAGTCGTGCGTAAACCGCGTGTGAGCGTCCTAATGTTTCGTGCGTCGGTTCTGAGCTTTCTCCTCTGCGTGTTCGCGACGTGCCGTCTCCCATGCGGCGTCGACGCCGGAGCGGGGCTTGCGATCCGCGTCAGCCCGGCCAGCATCACGGCAACTGTGAAGAACGGCGACACGCTCGGGCCCGTGCTCGTGGCGAACCGGGGGACATCCCCGGTACACGTGAGAGCGTCCTACGGCATGGGCGGGCACGATCTAGCGGGCGTGCCGACGTGCCGAGCGATCGAGGACCCGGCGACTGAGCCCGTGGAGGTCGTGCTCCAGCCCGCCGAGTTCGTGCTCGCGCCTGGGGAGTCGATGCCTGTTTACGTAAGGGTCCGGGTCAAGAACGGGTTCTTCGGAGGCGCGTACCCGATTCTTCTGTTTCAGGCCAGCGTCCCCGGAGAATCGGCGGCGAGCGATATCGGAACAACATCACAGGTGGCCGTGCTCATGCTTCTCACGTCGACACCCCACGACGCGTCGGTGAGCGTGGGGCCAGGGCTCGCCATCACATCATTGACGGTAGCTGGAGCGGGCGACGGAAGGAGCTTGACTGTCACCGCGACGTGCCAAAACTCCGGCAAGGTCCACGCCAATATCTCGGGGAGCATTCTCATAAGAGATCCCGAGGGCAAGTTGACTGCGCAGGGCGCGCTCTCCTCGGCAATATGCCTTCCCGGGTGCGCCCGTGCCCTGTCCGGCCTGGTCGACGCCACGCGTGTCAGGAGTGGCACGTACGTCGCCGAGGTCCGGCTTTCCGCCTCTGGGCGACCAGCGGGTTCGGCACTGATAGCGTTTAGGGCGGATGGGAGCGCGAGGGTTGCGCGCACCACAATTGATCTGCAACCGAAACTCGCGGTATCCGATGCGACGGAACCGGGGAAGGCCCCGAGAATAGCCCGGCTCACCGTGCCGGCCATCAGCGAAGGGCGCGGGCTTCCACTCGAGGTGGTTCTGGAAAACCTCGACGGCTCGCCCATGGAAGCCCTCGGGTACATCGAGATCCGCGATTACCAGATGAGGCGAGTCGGGGTGATGGCCATCCAGCATGACGGGAAAGCGGCCCCAGGAGGTCTCACTGTGATCCGGCTCACCTGGCCCGACACGCTCTTACCTGGCTATTACACGGCGAGGGTTACTCTGCAATGGCACGGCGAGAGCACTTCTCTATCGGCGCCCTTCGTGGTGGGCGCCGCGCCCTTCGTTGCGGGCGGCAGCATCAGCCTCAGGGGCGAGAGGTGATACGTCGCATGGGAAGGGCTTTCAGGCGGGCGGTGCTAGGTGTGAGGGCACTAGATTTCTCTCGCTTTCCGAGATCTTGGGTTGCCGGTGGTCGCACGAGAGGTGTCAGGACCCGGCCACTTACCACGCGGACCGGGTTCGGTCAAGGCCCCCCGCTGCCTGGGGTACCGTCCTCGAGTGCAACGCGGGCAACCGTGCCCGGCACAACACGGGCAACACGGCACAGCGCGTGCGCTGCCCGGAAGCGGCAATTACTCGCGGCAGTCTGCCTGCTGTGCTCGACGGTGTGGCTCCCGTCAACGCTGAGCCCGTCTCGGGCGTTCGGAGGGGCCCTCGAGCCTTCAGTTGAGATAGCTGTCGAGGGGAGCGGCGGCGTGGACTTCGGGCAACTGGCCCCGTCGTCCCCGCCCCGCACGCTCACGGAAGCAGTCTACATCGCCGTGAAGACCCAGAGGTTCGGGCCATGGAACCTGACGGTAAACGCGACCGGAGACTTCTCGGCGGGTGAAGGCGGACCGACCTTCTCCATAGGGAACCTCGAGATCGCCGGTCGACTGAACGGGCAGCCGGCGCCGTTCCAACGTTGTTCTACGTCGCCTGTAACGCTCGTATCCGACGGTCCGGTAACGGGCGGCATCGTGGCCATGGATTACAGGCTCGGAGTCGGCTACGAGGCGCAGGTGCCCTCGAACGGAGCGGAGTACAGAGCCGACCTTGTGTACACCACAAGCTTCGGCACTCTCTCGGCCTCCTACGTGGACCCTAACCCTTTCGATCCCGCAGTCCATAAAGCCGTCTCAATAAAGTACCATTACTCCCAACTCGGGTACCCGTACGTCCTCGTGCAAATCGTCAATTCCCTGGGTCGCGTGGTTTATGCCAGGTCCTTCCCAAAACCACCCGATGGGTGGTATACGGAGGTATGGGACGGACGCGACACGACAGGCAGCCTGGTCCCCAGTGGCATATACTCTTACTCGATCAGTAGCTCGATGTACACGGTGGCGGGAGGGTTCATCAACGTCCAACGAAGCACGCGAGAGGTAGGGACGCAAGATAACAGCGCTATGGTTCTCGAGCCGGCGCGGTTCCTCGAGCTTTCGTCGTGGGCCCAGCCAGCCTCCGCGGCCATTGGCGATATCGTAACCATCGGTGCCTCGCTGCGGAACGTAAGCGGGTTCGATCTCGAGAAAGCACAGATCGTCCTCGACCTCCCTCGATGGCTTCACCCGCTGACCGGCACCGGAGGTTTCGAAAGCGGTGGGACCCGTCCCGTAAGCACGGTCTTGACTGACACGCGAGTCTTGTGGGATATCGGCACCCTCGACCGAGGCTCCTCGGTCCGACTATCGTTGAAGGCTGTCTTGGGCCCAGGCGCTCGCCCAGGGGAACGTTGCGAGATCCGCGCGAGCGCCTCCGCCGCGTATGGAAAGCTCATCGTGCGATCGCAGGAGGCGGACGCGGCGATCGCCACAAAAGGCGAGTTGGGCCTCAACAGCGGAGTCGTCGTTGGGACGGTATTCACGGACGTCGACGGCGACGGCAAGATGAACGAAGGCGAGCTGCCCGCGCAGGGGGTGCTCGTGAGCATAGACGGCCTGGAGGCCGGCAGGTCGGACTCTGGTGGGCGGTTCGTTGCGAACGGTTTGAGCCCGGGCGACCATGTGGTGCAGATAGCTGAAGAAACCTTGCCGGTTGGCTGGAAGCCAAGGTCTACACTGACGCTTGTTAGCGTGGCCGCGGGCGAAACGGCATGGCTGGACATTCCGCTCCAGCAGGCGACCTCGCATCACACCCAAGAGGGAGGACTCGCCCAGCCGCCCGGCCCGGCCCTCGCAGCCTTTGGATCCGCGCGCCTCAGGCTCGAGGCGGGGAGGGGATACAGCTCGTGGGAAGCGAACGGCTCGGTCGGGGCGCGGACACAGGCCGGGCTTGAGCTGAACCTGAACGCCGATGGGCACGTGGCACGCGTCGCGCATGAAACACTGAACGGTCGCCTTGGCGCGTGGGATTCGGAGAGAGCAGCCTCCGCCCAGGCCAGCCTCGCGGTGCCGCTTGGCCATAGTGCAAGGCTGATCGCGGCGCTGTCAGCGGATTCTGAGGGCGATGGCAGTAACCCCGGGCTCAGCGTTGGAATGGAAGTCGCGCCGGTGTCGGGGGTCAGGCTCGCGGCGGGGTACGACACAAAGCATGGCGTTCCCCGGATTTCGGGTGCCTGGGACACTCGACTCTCGGACTCCTTGACGCTTACGACGGGCGCGGACATAACTGGAGGAAGCGGGCTTGTGGCGATCACGCCTTCCCTAAGCGTTGCCTACACCGGCCCGGCGGGGTCTGCGGCCCGGTTTGCCATCACGAGCCTGCCACGGCCTGCCGCAGAGATCGCGTGCTCCCTGCGGCTCAATGGAGGGCTCACCCTCTCTCTGTCCCACTGCCTGAGCTTTGGACAGGCAGGCCAGTGCAGCCGATACGAAAACCCCGGGAAGACGGTGCTCGGATTGTGGTGGTCGCCCGTTGGGAAGACTCCCCTCACGCTCGCAGCCAGTTACGAGCCTGCGAGCGGCGCGGTCCAGGGGTCGCTCCTCGTCGATGGGAGCACGCCAGCGGACCGGTCGTGGCAGGCCAGCATCCGGGCCTCGGCTGAACGCTGTCGCGAATCCCTCTCGTTGGGCGCCCATGTGGTCCTTCCGAACCGCTTCAAGTCGATGGCCGCGTTCAGGCTGGACGGCGAGAGAACGCGGTCCATCGAGCTGGGCGAAACCAAAAAGGTCGCCGCAGCGCTTACGATCTCGGTCGCGCTCGGGAGCGACACGACCGCCTCTGCGCTCCTCTCCATGAAAGAGGTGGAGGATTCCTGCCCCCCAGTGTCGGCCCGGGTGCGAACCAACTCCATATCCATCTGGGCAGAGCGGCAGGTGGCCCCGAGGCTATCCCTGGGGGCGGGAGGGTCGTGGACGCACCTTGGCCCGGAAGGGGCGCACCTTATGCAGGCAGACACCAGGGCGACTTACGACCTTATGCCCGGTGCAAAGCTCGTTCTCGGCTACCGAGCGGCACTCGGCGGCACGGGAACACCGCGTCGTCCGTTCTCGGTGGAGGACTCCTGGCCGCGCCCGGGGCCTTACGTGCGACTCGTCCTGGTGTCCGGATGGCGCGGAGCGGGACAGGGTGAGATCTGACAGGGTGAGATCTGAAAGGGGCGGTGAGCCTCGCCCCGCCCCACCATTCGGCGCCAAACCGTGCCAGGCCGACGCCTACACTGTCTCCCCCGTCAAGGCCTCCCATCTCCTGTAGCACTCGTCGAGCCGCCTCTCGGCCTCCGCGAGGCATCTCGCCTTCTCAGCCATGCGATCAGGGTAGAGGTAGATCTCGAGGTCTGCAAGCTCGGCATTGAGCTGCTTGATGACGGCCTCGAGCTCAATGATCTCCTTCTCCAGAACGTCCGTGCCCGGGTAGCCACCCTCCTCGAGGCCGGGCCCCTCACCAGCCCCAGCCCTCGCCGGCCGCGGGGCCTTGCCGGGCCGCCGCCCCGAGGGAATAGCCCGTGTGCCCCCTTCCTCGCTGGCAGGCGCGGACGCGCCCTTGCCGCCCGTCTCGCCGACGAGCTTCTTCTCCACATAATACGCGTAGCCCCCGGGGTAGTCCACGATCCGCCCGTTCTCGACCTCGATGATCCTGTCAGCGACCCGCTCGAGGAAGTACCTGTCGTGGGACACGACTAGAAGGGTCCCCTCGTATGCCGACAGCGCGTCCTCGAGCACCTCTATGGACTCGATATCCAAATGGTTGGTGGGCTCGTCCATGACAAGCAGGTTACATCCTGACGCCATTATCCTCGCCAGTTCGACCCTGCTTCGCTCACCCCCCGACAGGTCACGAACGCGCTTGAACACATCGTCCCCCCTGAAGAGAAAGCGTCCGAGCAGGTTTCGCGCCTCCTGCGGGTTCATGCCGGTTGATCCAAGGATCTCTTCGAGAACGGTTCTGTCAGGCGCGAGATCCGCGTGCTGTTGGTCATAGTACCCGACCACGACGCCTGCCCCCAGGCGCACGGACCCTTCCGAGGGTTCCTTGCGGCCGGTGATGATATGCAATAGCGTGGATTTCCCGGCTCCGTTCCGGCCCACGATCCCCACGTGCTCTCCACGTCTCACCACCATGTTGGCGTTTTGAAAGAGGACTGTGTCGCCGAATCTCATCGAGAGGTCCTTTGCCTGCAGCACCTTGTCGCCGCTATGCCCCGCGGTTGGCAGGAGAAAGCCCATGCTCTTTCGATTCAGGTTCGGTTTCTCAATACGCTCCACCCGGGCGAGTTTCTTGCGGATATCCTCGGCCCGCCTCGCGAACTTGTTGTTCCTCGCAGAAAGCGCGGTGTATCGCCTGAGCACATCCTCCAGCCTCGCGATCTCTCTCTGCTGGAGCTCGTAGGCTGTCTCCTGCTGCGCGAGCCGCCTCCGTTTCTCCTCGACGTAGCGCGAGTAGTTTCCCGCGAACTCGACCAGCTTGTGGTCCTCGATTTCCAGAATTCTCGAGGCGACGCAATCAAGGAACTGCCTGTCATGGGAGATCACGATCACCGTTCCGTCATAGTCCGCGAGGAAATCCTCCAGCCAGACCCTTGCAGGGATGTCCAAATGGTTCGTGGGCTCATCCAGCAACAACACCTCAGGTCGCGCAAGCAGGGCCCTGGCAAGCGCGGCCCTCGTCCTTTCGCCTCCGCTGAAGCTCCCGACAGGACGCGCGCGGTCCTCGGGGGAGAAGCCAAGGCCGGCCAACACGCCGGCAACCCTGCTGTCTACCGAGTACCCATCCCGTCTTTCGAACTCCTCGGTCAAAGCGGCGAAATCCCGCATGACCTTCTTTAGCCTGGCGGGGGAATCGGCTACCTCGGGCACGCTCATCTCTCGCGACAGCACGGCTATTGCCCTCTCCAAGTCGAGCAGTTCCTGAAGGCCCGTATATACCCATTCGATGAGCGGCGCGTTTGAATCGAACACCGGATCCTGTTCAACCACGCCCATCCGGACGCCTTCCGAAATGATGATCTCGCCGGAATCGGGCGGCTCGAGGCCTGCGAGCAACCGAAGAAGGGTGGTCTTGCCCGCTCCGTTCCGCCCAACGAGCCCGATCTTCTCCCCGGCGTTGATGCGGAACGACACCTCCGCGATAACCGTGTTTACGCCGTACGATTTGGATACTCCCTTTGCCTGGATAACCACCAACGGCCTTCCGCTCCTCCCCCGCTCCCCCTCGGCACGCCGCGGTTTACGCGCCGGTCCGTGCCGGGCATACGGCGGCGGTCCTCGTCACATCACAATCCTACGGTACAGCGCTCAAGGACGCAAGCCTGGCAGCCCGGCAGCCCGCCCCACCGCACATCGAATGCAAAGGCGGCATCCTCCGGAGCTTGTGCTCGCCTCTCGATGCGGGACGAGGCGGAGTGCGTACGACACAGCAGGTAATGTAAGAAATAACTTCCGAGAAGGGACCACACCTCCGACATCGAATTGGTATCGCGCGGAACGGTACCCTCCTGTACCGACAGCGCCACGCAGAGGAGCGTTTACAGTGGCAGTGCTGGGGTTCTCGAAAGGCAGCCTCATCCTCCAAAAGCGGCACCTGGCGAGTCGCCTGATCATGTATGTGACGTTGCTCCTGGTTGCGGTGATGGCGGTGACCACCGCTATCGCAATCCGGAGCGAGAGCGTGCGCATCCTTGATCAAATGCGTAAAGATGGCGTCACGCTCGCAGAGTCGTACGCGCTCTCGATCGAAAACGCCATGGTGACCGACTCCGGCATCTCCCGCATCGTGGACGAGGCGAGGACGTCCGCGGGCGTAAGGTACCTGCGGATCTACGGCCAAAAGGGCCGGTTCCTCACCAGGGCCGACCTGCTCTCCGAGGAACAGGCTCCGCCCATGGATGTTTTCTCGCAGTTCGACGTGAGGCCGGAGGACCCGCTTCTCGCAAAGGTCGTGGAGACCCACGCTCCTGCCGATGAACTGCAGCATCTCGCCTCGGGCGAAACGATCTTCCGGGTGATGGTTCCGCTCTACTTCTTCGGCAGCATGGTCGGTGCCGTCGAAGTTGGCATGGACCTCGGCACCATGCGAACGGCCATCCGTCAGGCGACACTGCAATCGGTGGCTCTGACCGTGGCTGCGATAATCGTAGGATCGCTGGGCGTCCTGTGGCTGGCGCTCAAGATCACGCGGCCGCTAAGCGTCCTCACGGCGGCTGCAAGGCGGGCAGCGTCCGGCGACCTTTCAACCAGGATCGATGCTCACACGGGCGACGAGATCGAAGATCTCGCCGCAGCGTTTAACGTGATGGCGGAGAATCTCGGCACGTCCATGGCGAATCTGAAGACAGCCTATCGCGAACTCGAGCGGCACACCGCCACCATTTGCGAACTCAAAGAGTACACTGACAACATCCTTGCCGCCATCCCCACAGGCGTGATAACCGTGGACGCGTCCGGCATCGTCACCACTGTGAACCCCGCGGCGTGCAGGATGCTGGACATCAACGACGGCGTGCCACCCGTGTCCTGTCCTGTCCAGCAAGCCCTTCGAAACCTCCCGCCCCTCGTGGACCTCGTTTCCGACTCCATGGCCGCGAGGAGATCCTGTCCCAGCCGCGAGATCTCGGTGGCGTCGCCTCATCGTGCCACGTTCCTAGTCAACACCGCTGTCATGACAGACCAGGGGGGCGGTTTCGCCGGAATAGCTGTCACGCTGCAGGACATCACCTGGCAGAAAGACCTTCAGGCGAAGGCTACGCGGCAGGACCGCCTTGCAGAATTGGGCCGCATGGCGGCGGCCATCGCCCACGAGGTCCGCAACCCCATCGGGTCCATCAGGTCTTGCGCCCGGTACATACGATCGAAAGCTGAGGATCGTGAGGTCTCCGAGCTCCTCGACATCGTTATAAAGGAGTCGGACCGCCTCAACCTGCTCGTTCAACAGCTCCTCGATTTCGCGCAGCCGCACTCCACCATGCCGAAGTTCACCGACATCGGAAGGATCCTTTCGGACATCGCAAGCCTGGTGGGTCCACGTGCCGAAGCAGGCGGGATCCGTGTGTCGCTCAGGCTGGCAGATATTCCTGGGTGCTTCGTGGACGAGGACAGAATCAGGCAAGCCTTTCTGAACGTCTGCATCAACGCTCTTGAGGCCATGGAAGGGATGGAGGCCTCCCCTGCGCCCCAAGCCTCCCAGGGCTCGGCGGAGGCGACGGATCGGACGTGGCGCAAGGAGACGGGCGAGTGTCCGCTGGAGGAAAGCCCTCGGGACCAGCGTAGCCTGGATATCGCCTGTTGCTATGACACCCCCTCGCGATCCATACGGGTCGCGTTTGCCGACACCGGACCGGGCATTGATCCTGACGTCCTTCCCCACATCTTTGAGCCTTTCTACACCACCCGAAAGCGTGGAACCGGGCTCGGCCTCGCCATCGTCAAGCAGATCGTGGAGGAACACGGCGGGAGCGTATCCGTGGTGAGTCCGTACCCGGCCGCGTGCGGGCACGGTGCGCTCTTTGAGATCTTGCTCCCCGCCCCATATGACTGCCTCACGACGTCCGAGGCGGGATGCGGCGTAAGCCCGAGGCCTTCCTCGGACACCCCGGAAGAAGGAGGAATCGTGCGTGTCTCTGGGGATACTCGTGGTAGACGATGATGATAGTCTCCGCACAGCCGTCACCATGATACTCCGGGGACGGGGCTATCTGGCCGACGCCGCTGCGGGAGCCCGAGAGGCCCTCGAGCTTCTCGAGAAGAAGCATTACGATGTCGTGCTCGTCGACCTTCGCATGGATGGGATGAGCGGCCTGGAGGCTGTTCCAAAGATCAAGGCCGTGGCCCCCCGGGCTGTGGTGATCATCATGACCGCGTACGGCACGATAAGAACAGCAGTCGAGGCCGTCCGTGCCGGGGCGTTCGACTATATCACGAAGCCCTTCGAGATGGACGAGCTCCTTCTCGTGATAGAACAGGGCCTGAAAATGAGGGACCTCGCCGAAGAAAACGCCCGGTTACGCGGCAGGATGCTCGGGAGGAGCCCGTTCCCCGGCATGATCGGAACGTCCCCGGCGATGCAGCGGGTGTACGAGATGATTGCCAAAGTAGCTCCGTATGACGTTACCGTCCTCATCGTCGGCGAGTCGGGCACGGGCAAGGAGCTCGTGGCCCAGGCCATCCACGACAACAGCGCCAGGCGCGACAAGCCACTCGTCAAGCTGAACTGTGCTGCTGTGCCCGACACCCTCCTCGAGAGCGAGCTCTTCGGCCACGAGAAGGGCGCGTTCACAGGCGCGCAATTTCAAAGGCCCGGCAAGTTCGAGGTGGCAGATACTGGGACGATCTTCCTGGACGAAGTGGGGGACATGAGCCCCTCGATGCAGGCCAAGCTCCTCCGTGTGATCCAAGAGAAAGAATTCGAGCGCGTCGGCGGTCACGAGACCATCCATGTCGATGTGAGGATCCTGGCTGCAACCAACAAAGACCTCAGCCAGGCGGTTTCGAACGGCACCTTCAGGGAGGACCTGTACTATCGTCTGAACATCGTGACCATCGCCCTTCCGCCGCTGCGGGAGCGCGTCGAAGATATACCTCTCCTCGTTCAACACTTCGTCCAAATGTTCAACACCGCGTTTCACAAGGACTTCGAAGGGCCCTCGCCGGAGGCGATGGACCTCTTGATGAAGTACCATTGGCCGGGAAACGTCCGGGAGCTCAAGAACGTCATCGAGCAAGCAGTTCTCCTGGGCACAGGAAGCCGGATCACCCCGGAGCACCTTCCGGCCACGGTGCGCGAGCGTGCCGAGCGCAAGAACGCTTCCATAAAATCCATGGAGCGCGACCACATTCAGAAAGTCCTCGAGAGCTGCGGCTGGAACCAAAGGAAGGCTGCGGAGGTCCTCGGCATTCACAGGAACACGTTGAGACGAAAACTCGAGGAGTTCAGCATAACTCCTCCCGCTGGCTCACCATAGGCATCAAGAATGGCGCAACAAGTCTTCTTTCTGTGTCTCTTCCCACAAGGCGCCAGGGCTGGCGCTGGCGGCGCTTGCACGACGCAGCGCCCAAGGTTAGGCCATCTCGCGCGCCACCTCAGATCTCAACGGTGCGCACCGCAAGCGCGCCACCTCGGGGGACTCACCAACCGCGCCCGCAGTCCGCGGCACCATAATAGTGCCATGGCGCACCAAAATAGTGCATTGCGGCCCACCCACGTTAGTGTTCCGGGGAGGGCCGCGCGCCCGACGAATCTCGCTCCCGCGGGACTTTGCGGCGCTTGTTTCGGCAGGCAGCCCCTGATGGCACAGGACATGCATCCCTCTCGTCGCGAGAGTCACAAATCTTACAGGAGGTGCGTATCATGAGAAACCGTGCTCCGGGTCGCTGCATAGCCGCAGCCATCGTAGCCGTCATGCTGCTCGGCCTTTGCACCGCAATCGCTGCGGCGCAGGGGTCGCGGGAACTCGTCGTGTACGTCACTTTCCACGAGAATGAGGCGAAGCGTCTTTTCTCCCTCTTCGAGAAGGAGACCGGCATCAAAGTGAAGTACCTGGCGCTCGCAACGGGCCAGGCCGTAGCGAGAGTGGAGGCCGAGGCGGCCTCGCCTCAGGCAGACATCTTCCTCGGGGCGGGCGCGGAGAACCACGAAGCGATGAAGATGAAGGGTCTTCTCGCGAAGTACGTGTCGCCGGAGGCGGCGAAGATCCCTGCGGCGTTCAAAGACAAGGATGGGTACTGGACCGGGATTTATCTGGGGCCCGTGGCGATCATCGTGAACAAGGACCGGTTTGACGCGGAATGCAAGCCGAAGAACGTTCCTATGCCACAAACATGGAAGGACCTGCTCCGACCGGAATTCAAAGATGAGGTCGTGATGCCTGATCCGCAGCTCTCGAGCACGGGGTACACTTTCCTCGCCTCCTACCTCCAGAAGTACGGCGAGGCCGAGGGATGGGCGTTCTTCGAACAGCTGGACAAGAACGTGAACCACTACACGAAGAAGGGGCTCGCTCCGGCCCAGCTCGTCGCGACCGGCGAGTTCCTCGTGGGCATCAATTTCCTCCATGATCAGCTCCTCATGCAGAAGGCCGGGTTCAACGTGGAGATCGTCGTGCCGAAGGGCGCCGGGTGGGAGATCGGGTCTGTCTCCATCATCAAGGGCGGCCCCAACCCGGAGAACGCCAAGAAGTTCATCGACTTCGTGGTAGGCCAGAAAGCACAGCAATTGCATACCGACCTCACCATGAGGATCCCCACACGCCCGGACGTCGAGCTGCCGCCCGGTGTGAAGCCCCTGTCTGAGATGGATATCTTTGAGGGTTTCGACGTGATCAAGGCCGCTGCCGATAAGGCGAATCTCTTGAGCATCTGGAGCAAGAAGTTCGCTCGTTGACAGTCAGGTTGCCTTAGCTGCGTCGCAATTCCTGAAGCACAGGCAGGGGAACCGCCCCGTGGGGCTCGCAGTTGGGCGCTGCGCCGGCGGCGGGCTCCCGGGGCGGGCGCCACCGCTCTCGTCCCCCTGCCGGTCTCCCTGGTCCTGACAGACGACATGACCCGGGCGGCGCATCGATGCGCGTTCCGCGCTGCACTCATACGTGTTGCGCCATGATGGGCGGCACCGTTGCCCGCTTGAGGCGCGAACCCACCTCGGTCGTCAAGCGCTGCGCGTCCGGAACGGAGGATGGCTGTGGAAACCTCTATCAGCAAAGCTCAACAACACATGGGACAGTACAACCGAACGCTCACCCGCGCCGGTAAGATCGCGCGCGAGCCCGCCTTGTTGTTCGCTGTCGGTGGCTCCGTAGTGCTTCTCGCGCTGTTTCTCTTCTTGCCCCTCGGCAAGGTCCTCGCTATGCCTGGCCTTGCCGACTGGCTCGCCTACTTCGAGACGCCTCGTTTCGTCAAGGCCACGCTGAACAGCCTATTCATGGCGGTCATATCCACGGCGTCCGCCACCGTGCTCGGGTTCGTGTTCGCCTATGCCGTGACTTACGTCGAGGTCCCAGGAAGCCGCTTCTTCCGGATCATCGGGCTCTTGCCGCTCATGTCACCGCCGTTCGTCACCGGGCTTGCTTTCATACTCCTCTTCGGGCGGCGCGGCCTCATCACGTGGACCCTCCTCGGCCTGAGACCGGATATATACGGGTGGAAAGGCCTCTGGGCGGTGCAGACGTTCGCTTTCTTCCCCACGGCGTACCTCTCTATATCGTCCGTGCTCAAGGCCGCGGGTTCAAGCCTGGAATTCGCCGCCGTGAACCTCGGGGCGCGTCGGTGGCGTGTTTTCAGGGACATCGTGCTGCCGCTCGCCACCCCTGGCATCGCAGGCGCTGCTCTCCTCGTCGCATCTGAAGTCCTTGCCGACTTTGGAAACCCGATGCTCATCGCAGGCGACTTTACGGTGCTCGCCACCGAATCCTACCTCGAGCTCATCACCAACTGGAGCCCTGCCCGAGCGGCGGTGCTCTCAACGGTGTTGCTCGTGCCCGCGCTCGCGGTGTTCCTCGTCCAGCGTTCAGTCGTGGAGCGGCGTTCCTTCGTGACCGTGACCGGCAAGCCTATCCAGGGAGGACGCGTGGGACCGGCGCCCTGGCTAAAATGGGGGCTTGCGGCGTTCTGCCTGGTGGTCGCCCTCTTCGTGGTAGCGATATACGGGGTCATCCTCGTGTGCGCGTTCGCGAAGACCTGGGGTGCAGACTTCACGCTCACCGCGTACCATTTCGTCATGGCGGTGGTCCACGGGAAGGAGCTTGTCAACAGCGTCATGCTCTCCGCTATGGCGGCTGCATTCTCAGCTCTCTTCACGGTCGTCCTGGCTTACGTGGTCCAGTTCAAGCAAGTGCCCGGCAAGGCCGCGCTGGACTTCGCCGCGGTGCTGCCGTCGGCGGTCCCAGGCACCGTGCTCGGCATCGGGTACATCCTCGCGTTCAACTCCGGGCCTCTCGCCATGACAGGGACGGCTCTGATAATCGTGACGTTCATGGTATTCCACTACATGGCGGTCGGTTACAGGACCGCGTCCGGAATGCTCAAACAGATAGACAGAGGGATCGAGGAGGCTTCCACGAACCTCGGTGCCCACAGCCTGAGGTCGTTCTGGTCGGTGATGCTGCCCCTGATGAAGCCGGCGTTCACCACAGGGCTGCTGTACACCTTCATAAGGTCGATGAACTCCGTGAGCGGCCCCGTTTTCCTCATATCCCCGTCTTGGAAACTAGCGTCGGTATCTATCATAAACCTTGCAGACCACGGCTACTGGGGCCAGGCGAGCTCCCTCGGGGTTGCGGTGGTCGGATCGATATTCGTTGTCCTGGGTTTGGCAAGGTTCGTCCTGGGCGAGAAGGTCAGACTCTTCGAGATGTAGGAGGACCCCAATGACGAACGCGCACACTGCACTCTCCGTGGAGCTTAAGGATGTCACGAAGTCTTTCGGACGGACCCGGGTGGTCGACAACGTGAACCTTCACGTAGAGCCTGGGAAGCTCACGACCCTCCTTGGCCCGTCCGGGTGCGGCAAGACGACGACCTTGCGCATGATCGCAGGGTTCTACGAGCCCGATTCTGGCGAGATACTCATCGGGGACAGGCGCGTGGACGTGCTCCCCGCCTACCTTCGCAATACCGCCATGGTCTTCCAGGACTACGCGCTGTTTCCGCACATGAGCGTGTTCTCCAACGTGGCCTATGGCCTGCGAATCCGGGGCGTAAGGCCCGAGGAGATCAAGAGGCGGGTTAACGAGGCGCTCGAACTCGTCCAATTGGCCGGGATGGGTAACCGCTTTCCCGCCCAGCTCTCCGGGGGACAACAGCAGCGCGTCGCGCTCGCGAGGGCCCTCGTCATCCAGCCGGACGCTCTCCTCTTGGACGAGCCTCTCTCAAACCTCGACGCCAAGCTCAGGGAGGCTGTGAGGAGCGAGCTCCGCGACATCCAGCAAAGGATCGGCATCACGTCCATTTACGTGACCCACGATCAAGAGGAGGCGTTCAGTCTCTCGGATACGGTGGTGGTCATGAACGCCGGCAAGGTCCAGCAGGTTGGCACGCCCGAGGACATCTACTACCGGCCTGCGAACCGTTTCGTGGCAGAATTCGTGGGCACGACGAACCTCTTGAGCGCCGTCGTGCTCGGCGTGCAACGCAACCGCGTGACGCTGGCGACCGCCGGAACCACCCTCGTCGCCACGACTCAGGAGCGACGCTTCGTCCCGGGTCAGAGCGTGCTCCTCACGGTGCGCCCGGAATCGGTACGGATCATGACAGCCCCACGCCATTCCGGGACAGGGCTCCGAGGAGAAGGTGAAGCGGCGGGGGTAAACGTGCTGCCGTGTCAAGTCACGAAAGCAACCTTCCTCGGGAGCAAGGCCAGGTACACCGTGCGTCTGTCTCACGGCACCCTCTGGACCGTGGACGTCAGCGACCCAGGCACTGCAGTCGTGTCGTCGGGTGAAGCCCTCATCTCGTTTGCAGCCGAGAGGACGCACGTCATCGCCGGCGAGGCCTAGAGCATTGATCCCACTTGGCCCCGTTGTGAGCGCGGCGTCCGAGCGCCGCGAGTATCGCCCCTCGTTCAGCTTGAGGTATCCGCGATGCGAGAACACCTGCCCTTTCCGTCATCGTCCTGTCCACCTCGTCCCACAGGGCTTTCCCGTCAGCCGCCCATTGCATGGCAGTGTTCTTCCACGTATACTCCTCTTGGGAGGGGCCAACCTGCCCGCAGGCTCTCGGCGTCTTGCTGGCGAACGGACTCCGGTCGTGGTGGGCGCATCTCGTCTGCGAGGCGCGGAGGCAAAGTGACAGCTGCACAGGAGTTGTGCGACGAAAACGCGTTTCCGTAGCGCTTCGACATGAAGGAAGGGCGCAGCGCGCCGCACCGCCCGCAACCCTCCTCATCCTTGCCAGCGTGCGGATGCCGTGCAGATAACGCGCTGCCGCCGAGCGTGGAAGGCCGGGGAAGCTGGCGTGGGAGGGCTGAAAGCCAGATGTACGACAAGGTTCTTTATCATAACGCGACCATCTATACGATGGATCCGCGACGTCCCAGGGCGTCAGCCATGAGCGTATGCGGCGGCAGGATCACGGCCGTCGGAACGCGGGAGGAGGTCGAGTCCGCCCTGAGCGGGCACTACCGAAGCGTTGACCTACGGGGTCTTGCCGTCGTGCCGGGATTCACGGACTGCCACATTCACTTCGTGTGGTACGCCCTTGGCATGCGTCGACTGAACCTTGATGGTGTCACATCCGTCAGGGATATCGTCCGGATGGTCGCTGACAGGGCGGCCCACGCGGGCCCCGGCGAATGGATCCTCGGCCACGGCTGGAACAAGAACATCTGGAGGGACGCGGTCCCACCGACACGCGCCCAGCTCGATGCGGCCTCTCCTGCGAACCCTGTCGCGCTCACGAGCAAGGACGGTCACAGCACGTGGGTGAACTCAGCCGCGCTGGCCGCGGCGGGCGTAGACGAGAACACTCGGGACCCTGAAGGAGGCAAGATCGAGCGCGACGCACGCACAGGCGAACCCACGGGCATTCTGCGCGAAAACGCTCAGGCCCTGGTGGAGAGGATTATCCCCGCCCCCAGCCTGGCTGCGTGCGAGGAAGCGGTAGCGGCCGCCATACCGCACATGCACGAGCTCGGCGTGGTGGGCATCCACGATTGCGAGGATGGCCTTGCTTTCAGGACTTTTCAGACCATGGCGTCCAGGCGCGCGCTGGGGCTGCGGGTGTATATGATGATCCCCCGCTCCAACCTCGATCACGCCATCCAGCTCGGCCTGCAGACGGGATTCGGCGACGCGAACCTGCGCGTCGGGCCTCTGAAGGTCTTCGCCGACGGCGCTCTGGGATCCCAGACGGCGGCCCTGCTCGAGCCGTATCTGACCAACCCCGATAACACGGGGATCCTTACCACATCCCGAGAGGAGCTTGCGGAGACCATCTCGAGTGCGTCCGGAGCGGGAATCGCCGTCGCGGTCCACGCCATCGGCGACAGAGCGAACAGGATGGTCCTGGACGCGTTTGAGGCCGCCACCCGACACGCGGTCGCGGCGTCCGCGGGGGTCGCAAGCGCCGCAGGCCCGGCTGCCTCGGGCGGCACCGCGCGCGGTGGACGACTGAGGCATCGAATAGAACACGCGCAGCTCATACACCCGGATGATGTCCGCAGGCTCGCGGCCCTCGGCATCATCGCTTCGGTCCAGCCGATTCACGCTACCTCGGACCGGTACATGGCGGACCTGCATTGGGGCAAGCGGGCCTCCCTCGCCTACGCTTACAGGTCTCTCTCGAGCGCCGGGGTGCGCCTTGCGTTCGGCTCGGACGCGCCCGTTGAGGAGCCCAACCCCATCGAAGGGATCTTCGCCGCCGTGACGCGAAAGCGCACCGATGAGGTCTTGCTTCCGGGCTGGCATACGGAGGAATGCCTCACGGTGGAGGAGGCGGTCCGTGGTTATACGCTGGGCGCCGCGTACGCGTCAGGCGAAGAGGCGGTCAGGGGATCGATATCCCCGGGAAAGTTTGCAGACTTTGTCGTGCTTTCGCAGGACATTTTCGCCGTCCCGCCCGATGAGATCGCCAGCACAAAGGTACTTGCGGCGGTCCTCGAGGGTCGTCCGGTCTTTGATCGGTTTGGGCTCGACGACTAGGCGAGCCACCGGGAACCGGGACTTGCCGCCCACCTCAGCACTCGCTATACCCACATGCCATGCACTTGAGGCAGCCCTCCACGTGGACAAGGTTCCACGTGCCGCACGAAGGGCACAGGCTGAAGAGCTTTGCTGACGCTGCATCGTCGTCGCCTGCGGCCGGGGCGGTTTCGCCCGACGCCCCCTCGCCATCGCACCGGTCAACCGCCTCGCCCCGCAGCTCGCGCAGGTACCCGTCGAGAAACCGCCCGATGGCGTCCGGGACCGACCTGACCCTGTTGGGCCCAAAGCCTATGCTCCTAGACCCTCCGATCCCTACCAGCTGGTCAGCGACCTCCTGGGGGTCGATCCCGGATCGCAGGGCGATGGAAACGAGCCTTGCTATCGCCTCTGTAAATGCGGCGACGTCGCTGCCTGCCTTCCCTATCTGCGCGAACAGCTCGATGGGGTGACGGTTCACGGTGTTGAGCGTGAGAAAGAGCTTCCCCAGGGGCGTCGCCTTGACGTCCGTGAACCCCTCCAGCCGGTCCGGCCTTTCTATCGGACGAATCTTCCCCCACACGCCGTTAACCCGGTGGCCGCCCACCCCTCGATCCTTCTCTGGGCCGGCTGGCCGCGCTGCTTCGGCTCCGCCTCTGCCGTCTTCGTGAGCCCCGCCGCGCCCTTCGATCGCGCCTTTCTTAGCCCCGACCGTTAGCACTTGTTCCTCACGGCTTCCGTCGCGATATACCGTGACGCCCTTGCAACCCAGCTCATACGCGAGGCGGAAGACCTTCTGCACGTCCTCGGGAGCAGCCTCGCGCGGGAAATTCACGGTCTTGGAGACCGCGTTGTCCGTGAACTTCTGGAACGCTGCCTGCATCCTGACGTGCCATTCGGGTTCGATCTCGTGGGCCGTCACAAACGCCCGTCGAAAGTCCTCCGGGATGCCTGCGATGCCTGCGAGCGTGCCACGGCAAGCTATCTCCTCCATGAGATCCGGCGTGTAGATCCCGAGCTCCTTGGCGCGCGCTTCGAGCACGGGATTCACCTCGGGAAGCTCCTTGCGGTCCAGAACATGCCTCGTGAACGCGAGGCTGAAGAACGGCTCTATTCCTGACGATGCGCCCGCGATTATGCTTATAGTCCCGGTCGGCGCGATTGTGGTGGTGGTGGCATTCCGCACGCGAAGGCCTTGCTCCTCGCGCCGGCTTCCCTTCCAGTTCGGAAACACGCCGCGTTGGCGCGCGAGGTCTTCCGAGGCTTTGCGGCTCTCTTCCAGTATGAAACGCATGAGCCTTTCGGCGAGGGCCACCGCCTCGTCAGAATCGTAAGGCACCCCCATCTTAGCCAGCAGGTCCGCCCACCCCATCACCCCAAGACCGACCTTCCGGTTGCTCTTGTGCATGGCCTGGATCTCCGGCAGGGGATAGCGGCTGGCGTCGATCATGTTGTCAAGGAAGTGCATGGCCGTGCGAACAGTATCGCGCAACCCATCCCAGTCGATGGACGAGCCTACGTCGCCAGGCCCGAGCGTCACGCCGCCCTTCCCAACGAACCTTCCGACGTTGATGGAACCCAGGTTGCACGCCTCGTACGGGAGCAGCATCTGCTCCCCGCAAGGGTTAGTCGCTTCGTACATCCCCACGTTCGGGGTGGGATTGAACTCGTTCAGGCGATCGATGAAAATGACGCCCGGCTCGCCCGTGCGCCACGCGCACTCCACGATGAGGTCGAAGACGTCTCTTGCGCGGAGCCGCCCTGTGACCTGGCCGCTGCGCGGATTGACGAGCTCATACTCGCCGTCGCGTTCCAGGGCCTCCATGAACTTGTTGGTGATCGCGACCGAGATGTTAAAGTTCGTGACTTGGCCAGGCTCGTTCTTGACCGTGATGAACTCCAGGATGTCAGGGTGGTCAACACGGAGGATCCCCATGTTCGCACCCCGCCTTACACCCCCCTGCTTCACGGCTTCTGTGGCCGCGTTGAAGACCTTCATGAACGACACCGGCCCGGACGCCACTCCGCCCGTGGTCCTGACCACGTCGTTTTTCGGTCGCAGCCTGCTGAATGAAAAGCCCGTGCCGCCGCCCGACTGGTGGATAAGCGCCGCATGCTTCAGAGTATCGAAGATGCTCACCATGGAGTCCTCGATAGGAAGCACGAAGCACGCCGAAAGCTGCTGAAGCTCCCGACCAGCGTTGCTAAGAGCGGGCGAGTTGGGCATGAACCTACCCTCAACCATGAGGCTGTAGAACGCTACCGCGGTCGCGGCGAGCGACCGCGAGGACTCAGCCACTAGTCGCTCGATTTCAGCCCACGACGCCACGACCAGGCCGCGCGCCGCCATGTCCTCGAACGCGTGTCTGAGCGCGGCCCAGTCCCACGGCGTGAGGTCGGAGATGAAGTCGCCAGTCTCGAACTCTGCGGCATCCACCTCTGCGGCATCCACGGTCAAGTCTGTAGGCAGCTCGGCGGGTTCGTCCCCAGGCCGCCTGTACACCCGGGGATCGTAGAGAGCGTCCACCAGCGCGATGTTCCTCGCCACGCGCCAGAACATCTCCCTCGGGGTCTCGACGACCCTCCCGGTCTCGTCCTTTCTGAGATACCTGCTCTCAAGGACGGCAATTGCGTTTTCGGAGAGCCGCGGCTCTGGCAAGGACAAACACAAACTCACGCCAACCCCTCCTGCAAAACCCGGGATCCCGAGTCACTCGCCTGACCCGGTAACCCCAGCCCCCGGCACGCTCTTCTCGCGCGACAAGGCGCGCTGCTCTTTGCGTGTCGCGCACGCGTGTCGGGCGATCTCCCATCCGGTCGATCCGTGACAGCAAATCGATATATAGTGGTTAGATATAGCATTCCACACAACATGTAGGTTTCCTTGTGGATAACTTACAAGTGTGCCGTAGCTGAGCACGGTGCCATAAGTTTTCGTCTCCTTTCTTGACGGCGTTAGGGTTGCCGGTGCTTGTACGACGCGGCGTGGAGAATTCGGATGTCTCCCGCGCCGAATTCGAACGAGGCGCGCCGCAAGCGCGCCGTCCCCAGAGGGCAAGGCCGATGGTCTAGGGCAGGACCGCCCCACCGAAAAGTAGCACGAGGTTTTGGCGACACACACGTACTCAGTGACGGTTCAGTGTACCCTCGCCGTCTGCCATCTGCCGGCCCGGAAGTGCCTGGCTGCAAGGGCAGACCGCACAGCCCAGTCAACGCAAGTTATGACCCAGACGGCCGGGAGACCGAGCCGGAACACATAGATGGCCAATATCACGAGGGGCATCCGGACCAGCCACGTGCCGGCGGCCGTTATGACAAGCGCCGTGCGCGTGTCTCCGGCGCCCCGGAGAGAGCCACAGAGGGTATCGGTCATCCCTATGAATACCTGTTCGAAGGCGGCTATCCGAAGACACACCGATGCCACCTGCACAACCGCCGGATCGCTCGTGAACACCCCGATGATGAGACGCGGCGCCAGGAAGAACGCCACCGCGACGCTGCCCATGACCGCCAGCGAGTGGCGCAACGCCCGATAGCCGACTTGCACCGCTCGACCGGCCTTGCCAGCACCCAAGTTGTGGCCCACGAGAATGCCCGCTGCAACCGCAAACCCGTACCCCGGCATAAAGGAGAGCGACTCGGCCGCGACCGTAACTTGGTTTGCGGCGAACGCCGCCGTCCCCAGCCCGGCGATGATGAAAGACGACGCAACACGGGAGCCATTCATGAGCCCCTCCTCTGCCGCCGCGGGCAGGCCAAGCCTGATCAGGCTGCGCAGCGTGGGCCCGTCGATTCGCAAAACATGTCTCGCGCGAAGGTGCACGGCGCCATTCTTGCGAAAAACGGCTCTGAAGGTAAGGATGCCGCCGATGACGTGGGCAGCAAGGGTCGCGATCGCCGCGCCCTGCACACCGAGAGCGGGAAAGCCGAGCACGCCGAAGATGAGCACGTAGTCGCCGACGAGGTTCAAGGAGTTCATCACCATCGTTATGTAGAGCGGGGTGCGCGTATCGCCCGACCCACGCAGGATGGCGGAACCGACCTGCAGCGGTATGAAGAAAAGCGCGCCCGCGCCCACGATTCGCATGTAGTCACTGCCAGGCCCGCTCACGTCCCGCGCGAAACCGGCAAGACGGTAGACCCAGGGAGCGGCGACAACGGTGCATACGGCAAGCAAGGCCCCGAGCACGAACCCCGCGAGAAGGCCCTGGCCTGCGGAGAATCCGGCCTCTTCCGCGTCTTCGGCTCCGACCGCCCGTGCCACCATGGCTTGGACACCCACGCCGATGGCCGCGGAAATCCACGCGCATGTCGAGTACACGTTGCCCCCGAGGCCCACAGCACTTAGGGCTTCCGCGCCGAGACGGCCCACCATCGCAGTATCCACAGTCCATACGCAGGTGTGCAGCACCATCTCCGCGATGGCCGGCCATGCGAGTTTGCGGATTTCGCGGTCCAGCTCGACCGCTTCAACTGGCCGGTGCAAAGCGTGAGCGAGTTCCGTCATCTCTTTGCCTCCGTTCTCCCCAAGTGAGGGCACAAAAACGCTCCCCACTCTCGGGAGAGGTTGCCCGTGATGCGACAACGGGCGTCACAATCCGGCTATGGGCCTCACGCGCCGCATTTCGGCTGACTACGCCGCGCTTTGGGCCGCCGCGCCCAAGCGCGACACTGCCGACTTGGACTCGAGCCAGGCTTCCGTGCGAAGCCGAGCTCTCGTGGTCCGTCGGGAAAGAGGCAGCCGAAGCGCTCGGGTCCGTCCTTTGTCACCGGGAGGACGCGGCCATCGCGTGGACCGGCTCGTAGTAGTCCTCGGACACGAGCTCTCGTATGATCTCTCCGCCCGAGGCAACGCTCCGCCACACGGCAACGCGGATGCCTTTCTCTCCTCCGTAAGCAACGCCTTGCTCCCCAAGGCCGCCCGCGGCACCGCGCTCTCGTTCATCCGGGCTGCCAACGAGCCTCGGCCTTTCGGTCTCAAGTGGTTCCGTGATCACCCGGACGTCAGGCGGGTCTACGAGAGGCGCGCTGGCCTCCATCACCAGTCTATTGCCATCGACTCGCGCGCTCAAGGTGACGGGCACTTCGAACGGGTTCCGAAACTTCAGATCGTATTGGCCTTCCGCCACCGTCGCATCGAGCCCCGGTGGGACATAGTCTACGGGCCTCGAGTGCGGGTGTCGTTCGAGGATGTCGAGTCCGGCCAGAAGCGCCACATTGTACAGGGTCGTCGATACTTGGCACACCCCGCCCCCGATCCCAGGGGCGCTCTTGCCCCCGGAGATCACCCGGGCTTCTCTGTATCCGGCCTCAGCGAGCCTGGGCCCCACAACCCGGTCAAACGAGAACTCCTCGCCCGGTTGGAGCACCACCCCGTCAATTGCCGCCGCCGCCAGCGTGACGTTGTGATTGCGATTCCTCTCCGGGTCCTTGAGCGTTGTGGAGAAGGTCGCGAGGACCGGCTCCGCGCAAGAGATGCTCGAGCTCTTCGACTGACCGAACACGTCGGGCGAATACATTCCCCAGACCCTGACAGGCATGACCCGATAATCCCCGGGCCGCTCGGCCCGAATGGGGTAGACGATCTCGCTTTCGCCTTCCTTCAGATACGCGCTGAAGAAGACGGTCTTCTCGTCGCGGACTTCTCTCCTGCCGTACCAAAAATCCCAGCTGTAAGCATCTATGGGATCGTCCGGGACCTCGAAGCCCGATGGCAGTGGGTCCTCGATTATCACGTAGGTGTACGCATTGTCGGCCTTGATGTTTATGCGAACGTATATCTCCTCGCCAGGCTTGACAGGACCGGTTACAGGCTCGTACACGTAAGCTGCGCCCGCTCCTCCGGAGCCGCGGCCTGCGCCTGCGCCTGCGCCGCCGGCGCCCGCGTCGCTGCTTCTGCCCTCGTTCTGAGCCTGGGCCGCGCCGCTTGCAACCCGCCGGTAGTACCCACGAGTCACCGCAATGCCTTCCCCACCCGGCGCCACGGACCCTGCCAATGTGTAGTATTCGCAAGAGACGGCGTAATAGAGGTTGCCGCTCCCGCCATCCCTCGAGATGACGAGCTCGTTATGCCCTCGGGAGAGGTCGCGCGGGTCCACCGCCAGCTCCAGCTCTCGCTCGAAGACGCTCTTGCCTGTGAAACGGAACCTGCCGATCTCCTTCCCATTGATACTAACAGTGGCGGTGTAGTTGGGCAGAAGCTCATCGCGGAGCTTGAGATACTCTGCCAGTGCGAACACGGCAGCAGCCGTGTCCTTTGTGGAGAACCACGCCCCGCCTTGTCGGACGCCCGAAAGCCATCTCACCGCCCCGGGGATCTTGTCGTTCTTTGGGTCTACCGCGAGCAGCGCCATAAGGGCGTAGGCCGTGGTCTCCACGCGATTGTCCGCCCAATACCGCTCTCCCTTCGGCGCGTTCCAGTAGGTCTGCGTCGCGTCCCCTCGCGCCGTCGCTAGAAGGTCCTTGAGAACCGTCCGGGCGTCCTCGGTCCTGCCCACGTTGCGAAGGGTCAGAACGAGAAGCGCAAGCGAGTATTCGGAGAGCTCATCGCGCCGCGCCAGCATCTCATCGAGCCTGGGAAGGTTCTTCATACCCACCTCGGACATGACGTACAGCTTATACACGAGGTCGTCAACGTCCCGCGGCCGGTTGACGAGGTCGGCAAGGGCGGCCTTGCCGCGCGAAAACACCTGCTCGTCTACGTCGAACCCGGCTGCCGCGGCAGAGTGCAACCCGTACACCACGTAGGCAGTCATCCTCGGGTCGGTCTTGTCATACTCCCACCATCCCCATCCGCCGTCGTAGTGCTGGTAGCGGTACAGCCTGGCGAGACCCGCTGAAACCATCCTGGGGAGGCTCTCTTCGATGCCGGGTGCCTTGACACCCAGGTCTCGCATGACCCGGGCTACTACGACACAAGGGAGGAACGAGTTCATGGTCTGCTCCACACAGCCGTACGGGAATGACACCAGGTATTCGAGCGCTCCGAGTGCTGTTGCAGCCACGGACGGCGCGAGACGCACCTTTACGCTCGTAGTCCCTTCATGCACGTCCCCCGGCAGGTCGAGCTGCACCGACGCTTTCGCCTTGCCGCGGTCCGCGGCACCGGCAGAGACCTCCCCGGCCTCGTGCAGCTCATGGCGGACCCCGAAGGGAAGCACCGGCACGCTCACCTCGAGCGCATCTCGCGCCCGTCCGGCGTCGACCCGCGCGGATGCAACGAAGCGCGCGGGACCCACCTTGCCGCACTCGACCTCCCAATCGATGGCGGCCTGTCCCATCGGGGCGAGTTCCACGATGCGCTGGTCAGCGCCTTTCAACGTGACGCCCTGGGCTTCGAGAGACACCCTCGCCACGACCTCGCGCCCCGTGTAGTTGTGCACGACGGTCGTGACGACGGTCCGGTCCCCGAGTCTGAAAAAGCGCGGCGTCGCGAGCCTGACGATGAGGTCCTTGGTGGTCACGACGTCCCGGGTCGCCGACCCAACCTGTGTCTTCAATGTCTGGGCTCGCGCCGTAGCACGCCACGTGGTGAGGTTATCCGGCATGGTGAACTCGATCCTCCCAGTTCCGTTCCTGTCCGTGACTATCATCGGGTTCCAGAACGCGGTGTCCTGGAACTCCTTCCGCACGTCTTCCGAGCCGGCCTCCTTGTCGGCGCCGCCGTAGTACCACTCAGGGAACGAGTAATTCGTGACAACCCTGTTCCAGACGGACCCGTAGAACGCTTTCTTTATGTCCGGCGCGATCTCGGGTTGGAGCGCGTAAATGGACGCGTCCACGACCCCGAGCGAAACCTCCGACTGCACCGGCCGACCCGCCGCATCCGTCGTCTTCACCACGTATGTGGCCCTCTCGCCGGGAGCGTAGCTTTCTTTGTTGGGAATGATGCTCACATTGAGGTATTTGTCCTTTGTCGACACGTAAATGGCCTTTTCCCTCGTGAAGAGCCTTTTGCCATGGACCAGGGTCACCGTGAAGAACGCGTTCGGCACGTGCTCGCGCGTGACCGGAACTTCGAAAAGCATGGTGTGCCCGGTGATGTGCGCGACCTTGTGCCAAAAGATGCCGCGGCCCTCGACCGCGACGACGGCCCATGCGTCGTCGAACGCGGTGTTGACCAACACCTTCGCCGTGTCCCCGACCTCATAAACATCCTTGTCGGTCACGACCTCTATCTCCGTGCCGCCGTAACTCGGCCAGCGGCTCGCCCCGCTCGTGACCCATAGGTATGCCTCCGAGGCGATGCGGTTCCCTCGCTGGTCGGCTCCGGCCACCTCCACGACGTAGGCCCCTTCCTCGCGTGGCGCGAATTCGAAGCTTCCCTCACCGCCGGATCCCGTGACGAGTTCACCGCGCGCTTCATTCCAGCGCTTGGCCTTCGAGCCCTCCCACGTCTCCCGCATGGCCTGCCATTCCAGGTGCGTCGCAAACGGCTTGCCGTCCACGGTTTCAGCCTTAACCCTCACCACCACTGGCCTGCCCGGCTCCACGACATAGGCCTGCGGCTGAACGCTCACCTCGAACAGGCCCCGCGCCACGGTTACCGTGGCTCTCCCGGCGACCTCGCGGCGGCTCTCGTCAGTCACGACCACCTCGATGAACACGGTCCGGGTCTGGTCGGAGTCTTGAGCCTTTATGGTAAATGACGCGTGCCCGCTCGCATCCGTCACGGCCTCGCCCGAGGCGACGAGCTCACCGTAGTACCCGAAGCCCTCGTCATCGACTGGGTAGTAACCGAGGTCTTCATACGCGTAGTACGGAAAGTAACGCGGCTGGGAGTATGCGGCATATGTGACCTTTGCGCCTGGAACCGGCGCGCCGAAATAGTATGCGGCCTTCACCGTCACAGGGATCTCGTCCCCTGCCACGTACAGGGCCTTTGCCGTTTCCACTTGTACCTGGTACTCCGGCTTGCGGTACTCGGCCACCTTGAACGCGCCAGAGTGGGTGCTGCCCCTCACCGTGGCAAGCACTCGGTACATCCCAAGCGCCGGCTCGTCCCCCAACACGAACTCGCCAGCGAACGAACCGAAGCCGTTGGTCGCAACCTCGGTCTTGTAGACGCATGCGTCGCGCGCGTCGCGCACTTCCACCCGGACGGGCTCGCCCGATAATACCTCATACCCATCGCCTGTATCCTCGCGGAGAATGCCCTTGAAGTACACGCGCTGGCCGGGTCTGTATATGGGTCTATCCGTGTAAATGTACGCCTTGTAGCGGGAGTCCTCCCAGTAGTACGACGAGGTCACCTGCGCGAAGCTCTCCCCGGATGTGCCCACCACAGCCACGCCCCTTGGAAGGCCGGGAGCGTTCAAGACCCACAAGCCGTCTTGCCCCGTGTTCCCACCCCCGATCCTCTTGCCCTCGCTGAATACCGAGACGTTTACACCACCCATGGGCGCATCTTTCGCAAACGAATGTGCATATACGAGGAGCTCCCCCTGGGCCTGTTTGGTTACGAGGCCGAGGTCGGTTACGAGGATCCAGGTTGCGGCCTCACGGCCGTGGTTATCTCGGGCTTTCACGACGTAACCCCCGGTCCCGCTGACGGGCACGGGCACGCTCAACGTGAAGTCGCCCCCTCGTTTGTCTGGCTTCGGATACCTAGCGAGCTTCTTCATCGGCGCCACGCCGCTCCGCGGCAGGAGTTCCGCGGCCGAGCTAAGAGACCCGTGCGTCTGGTAATGGCTTGCAGGGTCAAATCTCCAGACCGCAATATCAACCCTCGTCGCGGCCCGTCCCCGGACGATCACGGACGGACGTTCAGAAGGCGCCCACACCCGTTCGTCCGCGTACATGTACAGGTATCCCTTGTCTGTGCCGTCCGCCGAGAGCGGCTTTGCCAGGAACACGAGCACAGCCGAGACAGCGAGCGCGAGCACGGCCACGTAACCTGCCCGCCGAGGGAAACGTGCCTCCTGTCGTCTCATCGCGCCTTACCTCCTCCGCTTTGCGTTCTTGGCGGCAGGGCCTTCCCGAACCGTTCGGTTTCGAACACGAGTAGCTCGAACGCGTCAGCCGGCCCGATACCAGCTTCGCGTTTCGCCCAGGCGACCTCGTATGCGCCCGTCCTGGCCTCGCCCGGCAGGATCACGCCCGACCGGCCGTTCGCCATCACGACGACGCCCTCGGTGCGGGGGTCGATAGGAGCCCCGGGCGCGCAGCGTCTGAGCCTCCCGACCACGGACACGCAATAATCAAGTCGTGCCACCTCATCGGCGTCCACGGGCGGGTGCCGCGGATCCGATGTCGCCGCCATCCGCGCGGCGCATGCGATCTCCTCGGCAAGCGAGGCCTCCATGGGGTAAACCGTCCCCATACATCCCCTCACCTTCCCATCGAGGATCAGCGCGACGAAGACGCCCGCCGGGACCCCGAGAAGGCGCTCTTCGGGAGCCTCCTCGGCCGTCGGGAAGCGCATCTGCGCTCGCGCGCCTGTCGCGTCGGCGACCGCACCACGAGCGATATCGAGGACCGCGTTCTCAAGCGCAGGGGTGTGAGCCGCCTTCAGGCGGCTGAGGAAGTCGCCGCGCCCCTGCGCCCCGTCCCCGGGCGGGTTGGGGTGCACTACCTCAGAGAGGACCGGGCCTTGGGATAGATCCGCGCTCGACATCCACAAGCCCGGCTGCCTAGCTCTCATTACGCCGTGCCATCCCCCGCCCCCGGCGGCCGCCGCGATGGCAAACCCGACAGCCACGCCGGCCAACGCGAACAAGACCACGCCCCGGACGAGCCCAGGAGGTTTGGGTTTGCGGAGTCTCTCAAACAAGATCTCTTCCCGCCCCTTCAGCGTTTAGTGCTTCTCTAGTGCCTCTCCTTGGTTTTCGACTCTGTGGACTTCGACTCTTCCTTGTGTCTTCCTCTATGAAGTCCCAGGCCGCGTTTCCACCCAATAGCGCTCCCGCGGCTGGGCCATGCAACGGGCGGCCAGGAGCGAAGGCAACACCGCTTCGCACGCGGAATAACATGTTGTGAGAAAGTGTCGACCCCCGAACCGGGCAGGCCCTGCACACGACCGGCCAACCCCGGTGGAGGGCATACGACGCCGGGAGGGAACTTTTGTGATCACGTATATAGTCCAGCCTGGCGACACCCTTTCGCTCATTGCGCAAAGGTTCGGGACCACCGTAGCCGCGATCGTCAGGGCCAACGACATCACCAACCCCGACGTGATCTTCGTCGGACAAGTGCTGCAGATCCCTGTGACTGCGGCGCCGCCACCGCCGGCTCCGGCTCCTGCTCCTACCCCCGCCCAGCCCCCGGTCATTTCGGTGCCGGCGGGCTTCCGGCCATACATCGTGCAGCCTGGGGACACTCTTGCGGAGATCGCAGCAAGGTTTGGGACCACAGTGGAAACGCTCGCGTCGGTGAACCGCATTCCCAACCCCGACCTCATCGTGGTAGGCCAGGTATTGTTGGTGCCCACGAGACCGGTGGTCGCGGTCCCGACGCCGCCGCCTGTCCTGGCACCACCCACGCCGCCGACTCCGCCCGCCGTGCCGCCACGACCGCCTGTTCCTCCAGGGCCACCGCCAGCGCCGCCCGTGACCGGCTTGAACCAAGTCTCGGTGGTGCAGGACGGCCTGCGGCATACCTTCATAGTAAACAAGCTCACATACGCGCAGGGCGAACCAGTGCGCATGAGCCTGACTAAGACCAACATCACCACGGGCCCGGTCGCCATAACGTACCGCTCAAGCCAGCGCTTTGACTTCATCGTCACGCGAGACACAAGGGAGATCTGGCGTTGGTCCGCAGGAAAGTTCTTTACTTTCGCGATAGAACGGGTGACGTTGCCACCCGGCGAAAACCTCGTCTTTCGGTATACTTGGGACCAGACCACAAACGAGGGAGTGCCGGTCGGACCGGGTGTGTACACCATCACAGCCATCAATACAGGGACCGGGGTAAAGCTCAGCCTCCAGATAACGATAAGGTGAAGGGCAAGGTGGCAACCGGAATCGCCACGCTCGACTCTCGCCATACTTAAGGTGTATAATCTGTGGGAAAAGATGCTCCGGCGATTTCGACCGAGGAGGCGTAAGTTGTGCAGGACAAGATCGAAAAGGCGTTGGCGAAGATCCGCTCGGCTTTGCAGGCACACGGAGGCGACGTCGAGCTCGTCAGCGTGAATGACGGCGTCGTGAAGGTCAGGCTCACGGGGGCCTGCGTAGGCTGTCCCATGTCCGTGATGACCCTCAAGAACGGCGTGGAGCGAGCCCTCAAGGAAGAGGTGCCCGAGGTCAAACGGGTGGAGGCCGTCTGATCGCCGCGCCGACTGCTTTCGTCAGGGTTGCCGGCGGCCGCAAGGCGACAGGCCGTGCCAGCAAGCCGACCACTCGCACTTGCTCACGCCGAAGGTCAGTGGGGTGGTACGCGTAAGTTGAGCCCCGCCGTTCGTTCGCCTGGCGGACGCCGGCAGCCCCCGGGACGATCGAAGAGCCGAAACGCGGCTATCCCCGGGGGGCCCGACATGCGAGCCGGGAAGCGCCGAAGCGCTAGAAAGCCCGGGACGCATCCAGGCTCGCGACCCGTCTCAGCGTGGCCGGGTATGACATCTTGCCCCGCACGAGATCATCCTTCATGCGCGAGACGTCAACCCGGCGCGCGATGAGGCTGCGCAGAACCCCGGCGGTCCGGACGTATCTCCCCACCAGCACCGCCCCGGTCAAGCGGCTGCCACGGAAGACGAGCCGTGCGTAATCGCCTTCGTCGCCGCCCTTCGCGCCAGCGAGCGTGTGCACTTCGTCGCCTTCCTCGGGCCTCGTCCTGCCGATGGCCGCGACGCACGCGCCTCCAAACGTGACAGTGTTCATCCCGACGTCGCCGGGGTACGTCACGCGTAGGCCCGCCATGTTGTAGCCCGCCACCCTGCCCTGCCAAACCGCGCTGCACCATAGGGCGTTCAGAGCAACCGCGCCCCGGGCGATATCGAAGCCTTCAGCCAGGTCGCCCGCGGCATATACCCCGGGCATGTTGGTCTCCATCAGCTCGTTCACGATGACCCCACGACCCGTGGCGATGCCCGTGCCCCGCGTGCAGAGAAGGTTGGGAATGACGCCTTTTCCGACGACCACCATCTCGCAGTCGATATTCTGACCAGTGCTGAGGATGACTCTTTCGACTCTCCCGTTGCCCTCAATCCTCGTCACATCGCACCCTAAGAGTATGTGAAGCCCAGGGGCCCCCTGGAAAACCTTGAGCACCGGCGCGGCATCCTCAGGGGCCGTAACCTGCGACAGCAGCCGCCTCGAAGACACAGCCATCCATACCTCGAGCCCGCGGGCCAGCAGGCCTTCCGCAGCCTTGAGGCTGACGAGCCCTCCCCCTATCACGACAACGCGCCGGGCGAAGGACACGGCCTGGGCTATTCTCTCGGCGTCATCGAACGTCCTCAGGTAGTAGACCCCAGGAAGCCTCACGCCGCATACATCGGGTACTTGCGGAGAACTCCCCATAGCGAGGAGCAGCTTGTCGTACGTGAGCTTTTGCCTGTTGGAGAGCTCGACGACCCTTCCTTCCGGGTCGATATGGGTTGCGGCCACCCCGAAGAGCGTCTTGGCGCCGTTTTGCTCGTAGAAGTCCTCGCCGACGAGAAACAGGCTCGGGAACCTCACCTTCCCCGCGATCCAGTAGGTCAAGAGGATCTTCGAGTAGAACCGCCACCTCTCGGGCGATACCACCGTGATATCACCTGTGCGGTCCACCTCCCTGATCGCCTTCAAAGCGCTTATCCCCGCAGGACCATTCCCGAGGATCACGTACTTCATGAGGCCATCCCCCATCCCATGCGCACGGCTTGCGGGCCTCGCGCGTTTCTCCCACTTCGTTCTCCCTGTTGACGCCCCTTCTCGTTGGAACGCTCGTTCCTCTCTTCTCTTTGTCTCTTTTCGGTCCCTCAAGCATGTCCCCTCAAGCGTGTCGCCCCGCGCCGGCCTCCAGCCGGCCAGCCGCGCGGTGGCAGGCGCCCGCACTAAAAAGGCGGGTTGCGGGCGCCTGTGCCACGCCTAGCTATCCCGCCTGTCCCCTCGCCCGTCACCCTCCTGCGACTGGCGAAAGGAAGCTTATCGTGTCGTCATCGTCCAGCTTCGTGTCAGCCCCTTCCAAGAACTGAACGTTCCGGCCGTTTACGAGGATATTGATGTCTCGGCGGATCTCCCCATCCTCTGTCACGATCTGGCGCGCGAGGCGCTCTCCGAAGCGGTCTTGGAGGACCTGCACCAGCGCCCGGAGGCATGGGGCAGATCCCGCTGGTATCAAGACCTCGTCGGTACCCGCCGCCTCTTTCAGGAAGAAGAAGAATCGGACGCGCAACGCGTGCACCCCTCATTCACGCACACATGGTGAGCCCGAGTCGCTCCAGCGTCTCGTCGGAAGGCTTGCCGTCCTCGCTCCAACCTCTGGCCGAGTAATACTCGGCGAGCATCTCTTCAAGCTCGCACACATTCCCAGCAGCCGGGCCCTCGGGCATCGGCTCGGTGAGAAGCCTCGGTGCCAGCGAATCGTCAGCCTTCGTGAGTCCTTCCCTCATGTTGAAGAGGCGCTCTAGATTCCAGATGCGCTCCCCGGCCAACACTGCGTTCTCAGTGGTGAAGGGGAGCCCTGTCGCGAACCGGAGCATGGTCGCTACGTCCTCCGCCCCCAGCGCGAACGTGGTGAATAGGCACATCCCGGCGGAATCCACGAGCGCGGTCACGTCCTGGAACGCCTTGACCAAGGCAGCCTTCCCCTCTTTCACCAGCGGGTCGACCTTCTCCGGGACGCCGAGCACCTCGGAGGATATGGTGTACCCTCTCACGTGGCACCCGCCCCTGTTGGATGTGGCGTAGTTCAATCCGATGCCCTTCACGGCACGCGGGTCGTATGCCGGGTACTCCTGCTTCTTCGCAGTCATGGAAAGCTCCGGATGCCCGAACTCCGCCGCAAGACGGTACGAGCCTCTCGCGAGCATGTCACCGAAGCCTTCGCGGTACCCGGTCTTGCGGGTTGCCTCAACCACGGCGTCGGCATCGCCAAACCTCAGAGCCATATCTGTCGCGCCCTCCGGCAGATAACCCTTTTCGTACAGCTCCATGGCGCACGCGATGGTCGACCCCATGGTTATCGGGTCAAGGCCGAGCTCGTTGCAGATGTGGTTGGCCTTGGTCACCGCCTCGAGGTTGTCGACGCCACATGCCGCTCCAAGCGCCCAGATGGCCTCGTATTCGGGCCCCTCACCCTGCCCTTTGTACTTGCCGCTCTTTATCACGGTAGGCCGCCCACATGCGATGGGGCAGCCAAAGCATGCGCGCTTCCTTACGAGAAGCGTCGCAGCCAGCGTCTCGCCGGATATCTTCTCAGCACCCTCGAACACGCCGGTTTGGTAGTTGCGCGTCGGAAAAGCCCCGTGTTGGTTGATGACATTCACGAGAACGGGCGTCCCGTATGTTGGAAGACCCTGAGACGTCACGGGAGACGCCTTGATTTTCTTGAAGGCCGCCAGCACAGCTTCCCTGAACCGCGACGGATCGGCTACTTTCACGCCGCCCGTTCCGCGCACCACGATCGCCTTCAGATTCTTGGAGCCCATGACCGCGCCGACGCCCGAGCGCCCGGCGGCGCGGCCCTTGTCATTCACCACGCACGCAAAGAGCACGAGCTTCTCGCCCGCAGGGCCTATGCATGCCACCTTTGCATCCGGATCCGTCTCTTGGACAAGGATATCTGTCGTCTCGGCCGTGGTCTTCCCCCAGACGTGCCTCGCCGAGCGGATCTCGGCTTTGCCGTTGTGTACCCAGATGTAAACGGGCTCGTCCGCGACCCCCTCCACGATAACGGCGTCGAAGCCCGCGTATTTCATTTCGGCAGGGAAGTGCCCACCAGAGTTCGATCCCGCAATGAACCCCGTGAGCGGCGACTTCGTGACAACATTGTAGCGGCCCGCTGAGGTGGCCGCGGTGCCAGTGAGAGGGCCCGTGGCGAAGATGATCTTGTTGTCAGGACCGAGAGGATCTACACCGGGCCCGAGCTCGTCGTAAAGGATCTTGCTGCCGAGACCTCTCGCTCCGATGTACTTCTCGGCGAGGTTGGGGCACAGGTCTTCCACGCTTATGGACCGCGTGCTAAGACAAACCCGAAGGATCTTTCCCGTCCACCCGAACATCACGCCTTCACCTCCTGAAGGGCGCTCTTCAGCCTCTCGCCCACGGCTTTGCGCTTACGCAGCGCGGCTTCGTCCGCCTGGACGTACTTGATAGCGTCCCACGGGCAGAACAAGACACATTCGGGCTCACCGCCGCAGAGATCGCATTTCACGACCTTACCCTCGGCGGGCGAGTAGGCGATGGCCCCGAACGGACACGCAGCCTGGCACATCCTGCAACCTATGCACTTCGCGTCATCGATGACCACCGCCCCCGTTTCCGGGTGCCGACCTATGGCGCCGGTGGGGCACACATCTTGGCAAAGGGGTTCATCGCAGTGCTGGCACGTAACGGGAAAGAAGAAGTTGTCTTCGAGAAACGTCGCGACGGTGATCCTCGCCTTCGCAGGGCTGAACGACCCCGCCTGTTTCGCGGAACACACTAGCTCACAGATACGGCACGCCGTGCACTTCTCATGCTCCACTAGCAGGACCTTCTCCAAGGCACCGTCCCCCTTTCTTCGCATTTTAACATACAATTCGTGAAGTCGCGTTGGATTCCTTCTACCGCATCGAAACTCACGGAAGGCGTGAATCGAGGGCTGACGCCGTTTCAAAGGCCATCTCGTCGAGGGATGGACGGTACAGTTGTACGCGGTTCCCCCCTGATCCCTTCGCCGCGTACATCGCCCGGTCCGCCTTATCAAGGAGCACGAGGGCATCCTCGCCATCATCGGGGAAGACGGCGATCCCGGCACTTATGGTGATCTTCAGGATGCGTCCGTTGGGCCCCACGAAGCCCGTCTCGGAAACCGCGTCCCTGGCCCTTTCCAGGGCCGCGAAAGCGTCTTGACAGCCGGTATTCGGCATGACGACGGCGATCTCATCACCGCCGTATCGAGCCAGATAGTCCGTGGTGCGGAACGTTTTCTTCAGGGTGTCCGCGAGTTGAGTGAGGATCTTATCGCCCGCGAGATGCCCGAAGGCATCGTTAACGCTCTTGAAGAGGTCAAGATCTATCATGCTCACCGCCAGCGGCTCCCCATACCGGGCCGCCCGCTTGAGCTCTATGCCGAGGACGTCAAGGAGATAACGGTGGTTGTAGATACCGGTGAGAGGGTCGGTTCGTGAGAGCGCAAGAACCTCCTGTCTCAGTCTCCTTTCTTCTTCAAGAAGCATGCCTAAGAAAAAGCTGATGAGAAGCAACATTGCGCCCGTAAACACAAGCCTGCATAGGTTGAGCCCGGATAACCCTTCCGGGGCTTCTCCTGCGGCCAGGACTGCAACGGAAAGGGCGCAAGCGGCGATGGCGGTCGCGAGCCCGGCTTTAAGACCGAATCTGAGGGTGGCGGCGAGTATTGGCAGCGCGGCTAACGGCCAGAAAGGGCTCGAAGGCCCGCCGGAGACATATATGACGGCCTCCACGATGGCTATATCTGTGCTGGTAAGCAGGAGCTTTAGCCAAAGGCTGTTCCCGAGCTCGGTCGAGGCGAGGCGCCGCCTGACCAACACGTACGCAGGACCTATAACCGCAAGCGAAAACGGAAAGAGCCCTGGCCGCCACCGGATCTCATCGAGGAACGCCACGCCCACCATCACGGATACAACGGCAGCCGACATCCAGAGCCTGTCGATGACCAGCGCATCGCGGCCTGTAAGAATGCCTTCTCGATCAGGTCTTTCGCGGGTCACTTCTCCGGCCTCGCCTTACCGCAACTGCGGGGAGCTTGCTGGCGATCGCAAAACATGTGGGCCAGTCGAATCTTGCGGCAGCACTAATGTCTACGCCCGGTCAAGCCGACATTTCTATAAGGGAACGAGTCGAACACAGGCACAGGCCTCTTACAACGTTACTATGTGCCCGTGACAGACGACGCCAGGGCTTCCCTAACTCCCCCGTGTCCTTGATTTTACCATAGCACCTGAAGGAAAGCAATGGCAAGTGAACTTCATGTTACCTTAGCAGAAGTAATGATGGATAGCTGACACATCTATGACAAAGTCCTGGTTAGGAGGAAATGGGCAAACCACGGCGAATCCCCAAGGCTAATGTCGGAAAATGGTATCACATGCAACAGATCCCACCTATCTGAACAAGCTGCGAGGTCTGTCGCAAGAGCCTCGCGCATGGAGGCGGTCCCATGAGAAGCAGGCTTTCTTCCGGCGAGCGTCCCACCAGATCCTGGCGAGCGAGGCTCGCGAAGATCAGGCCAAAGCCGGGCATAGGATCGAAGATCATGGGCATGGTCGTGTCGCTGTTACTGCTGATGGGTGGCGTCGCATACCTAGGCATGTACGGCATGCAGGTGCAGGAAGGCGTGTACTCAAGGATCCTCAACGCTGGCGTGCCGCTGCAGAGGCATATCGACAGCTTGCGGATCGCTACGTGGAAGAAGGCCGCGACAATCCTGTCGTATGCTTTGACGCAAGACGAAGGAGTCCTGAAGGAATTCGAAGCTACCGATGAAGCCTCGAAGACAGAGCTCAGCAACATACTGACCGTGATGCCTGACGACAGCGCAAGTGCGCAGTACCTTCAGCAGCTCGGCGACGCCAACAGCAGGTTCGCGTCGCGCGCGAACGTCGCAAAGATGCTGGTCCAGTCGGGCGATTCGCAAAAGGCCCTCGAATTCATCCGCACGGACGGGCTGCCCATCATCACCGAGCTCAGCTCGGTCGCTGATGAGTGGATCGCTTCGACCAACAAGGAGCATGCGAATCAGGTGGCGGCTGCGACAGCTCAAAGCAGACGGGTAAGATTGATCCTAGTGGGGGGAATGGCCGCGGCCGCCCTCGTGGGTCTCTTGATAGGAATTACCCTCACGTGGAACATCACCAAGCCGGTCTCACGGCTCACGCGAGCGGCACGCGAGGTCGCCAGCGGCAACCTCGCGCAGGATATCCCGACCTTGAAACGCAGCGACGAGATAGCCACGCTCTCCCGAGCCTTCGCAGATATGTTGTCAAGCCTCAGGACGCTTGTTTCACACATCGGCGAGTCTTCGCGCGAACTCGCCTCCACCGGGGAGAGTCTTTCCGAGAGCGCCGCAGGGGCAAACCAAGCAACCACCCAGATCGCTGAGGTCATGAAGACCGTGGCCGCGGGGGCGTCAGAGCAAACCCGCCGAGCCCATGAGACTCACAAAACCATGAATCAACTGGGCGAGGCCATAGACCAGATAGCGAGGGGCGCCGAAAACCAGGTCGCGTCGGTGACGGAGGCAAGCGATACCGTCTCGCAGATGGTGAGCGCCATTGACATGGTGGCCAAGAGCGCGGACTCCCTTGTTCACGCATTTGACGGAATGCGGGCCACGGCCCTCTCGGGCAAGGAGGCTGTCGGCAAGGCGATAAACAGCATGAGGAGGATCGCGGACCTCATCGCTGAGACAGCCGGAGCCACCAAGCAGCTCGGGGAGGATTCCATAAGGATCGGCGACATAATCGAGGTCATCGACGAGATAGCCGAGCAGACCAACCTCCTCGCCCTGAACGCTGCCATAGAGGCTGCCAGGGCGGGCGAGCACGGCAGGGGATTCGCCGTGGTGGCTGACGAGGTCGGAAAGCTCGCCACGAGGTCAAGCGAAGCCACTAAAGAGATCTCTGCTATCGTCGAGAAGATGCAGAATAGCGTCGGGACAGCCGACAAGTTTATGAACGTGACGGCAACGGAAGCACAAGGCAGCAACGCGCTCGCAGGCGAAGCCGGCAAGGCGCTTTCGGACATAATGGGTGCGGTGGAACACATGGCCGCGGAAGTGGACGCCATCGCCGACCTCGTTCGAAAGATGGCGGCCCATAGCACGCGGGCAATCAAAGCCATCGAGAGCGCTGCGAGCATAACCGAGGAAAACACGGCGGCCACTGAGGAAATGGCGGCCGCCAGCGAGGAGGTGCGAAAAGCCGTCGAGGCGGTAGCGTCGGTCTCGACCCAGACAGCCGCCTCAGTGGAGCAGGCTTCCGCCTCGACCGAGGAGATGGCTGCAACCATTGCAGAGGTAACAAGCTCGGCACGTCGCTTGGCGGAGCTCGCTGCCGACCTGAGCAAGCTCGTGAGCTCATTCGCGGTGTGAGGTGTGAGCGTCAAGGCGCCTCAAACGGCATGTCTCCCGCGCCGTGGGGCGCCGCCCGGCGAGCGGCCCTGACCTGACGGTCCGAACGGCCGGGCCCGACAAACCGGGGACGGCCGTGCGCGGACGGGGGCTCCGGCGCCTAGAGAGGTAGTGCGTGCAGGTCCCCTAAGCAGATTACCGCAGGTTCGCGCTACTTTTTACCACGGAAGTCCCGTCCAAGGTTGCTGGTGTTGCATCCAGGGTTGCCGGTGTTGCTCTCCGGGGACGGCGCGCTTGCCGCGCGCCTCGTTCGAATTTGGCGCGCGGGCTAGCCAAATTCTCAACGCCCCGTCGTGCAAGCACCGGCAACCCTAACACCTTCAAGAAAAGAGGCGGAATACCTGGTCGGAGCTGAAGGTCGCCGTTGCTCCGGCCGTCAGCGCGCGAGGTCGCCGGGGGTTATGCACAGTGGCCAGGATCTTGACATCCTGGGCTACCTCGTCGTCCGGACCTCTGCCCATGTGCTCCTTCTCAAACCGGAGAACGGCGTTGCTTATCTCGGCTTCGATCTGGCCCTTGGTCTTTGCCACCCGCGATCTTCCCCCGCCCTTCGGCTAGCGCGCCTTCCCCCGGCTTGCTGCCGTCACGAGCACCGTTCCCGTAGCATCGGTATGTTGATTCCGTGCTTACGTGCGGTCTCGATGGCCTTTTCGTAGCCGGCGTCCGCATGACGGATCACGCCCGAACCCGGGTCCGTGGTAAGCACGTGCTCGAGGCGCCAATCGGCATCGTCCGTGCCGTCAGCCACCACTACCATTCCGGCATGGATGGAGTAGCCGATCCCCACGCCGCCGCCATGATGAACCGAAACCCACGACGCTCCAGAAACGGCATTAAGGAGGGCGTTCAATATGGGCCAGTCTGCGATGGCGTCGCTGCCGTCGCGCATCCCCTCGGTCTCGCGGTTGGGCGACGCCACTGATCCTGTGTCCAGATGGTCGCGACCGATCACAATGGGCGCCGAGATCTCGCCCCGGCGAACGAGCTCGTTTATGGCCTTCCCGAACCTCGCCCTCTCGCCGTATCCCAGCCAGCATATCCTGGCAGGCAGCCCTTGGAACTGCACCTTTTCGCGGGCCATCTTGATCCAGCGGGTAAGACGCTCGTTCTCTGGAAACTCACGCAACACGACCTCGTCGGTCTTGTAAATGTCCTCGGGATCACCTGAGAGCGCCACCCATCGGAAGGGCCCCTTGCCTTCGCAAAAGAGAGGGCGTATGTAAGCGGGCACGAAGCCTGGGTAACTGAAAGCCTCTTTCACCCCGGCGTTGAACGCCTGCTGTCTCAGGTTGTTCCCGTAATCAAACACCACCGCGCCGCGGCGCTTCATCTCGAGCATCGCTTCCACTTGCGTGGCCATGGACTTCATAGCGCGCTCAATGTATAGCTTGGGATCGCGCCTGCGCAGCTCAGCGGCCTCGTCCACAGAAAGGCCCGCCGGGATGTACCCTCCTAATGGGTCGTGCGCAGATGTCTGGTCGGTCACGATGTCGGGGATAACCCCACGGCGCACCAACTCAGGGTGGGTCTCGGCGGCGTTCCCCAGGAGGGCGATGGAGAGAGCCTCGCGCTTCTCCAAAGCCCTGCGCGCGAGCGACACCGCTTCGTCGATGCTGCGGGCCATGACATCACAGTACCTGGTCGCGATGCGGCGCTTGATGCGCTCCTCGTCAACCTCCACGGCTATGACCACACCGCCGTTCATGGTCACTGCAAGCGGCTGAGCGCCGCCCATACCCCCGAGCCCGGCCGTGAGGGCCAACTTGCCCGCGAGAGTGCCGTTGAAATGCTGGCGCGCGGCCTCCGCAAAGGTTTCGTACGTCCCCTGCAAGATACCCTGCGTGCCTATGTAGATCCAGCTTCCCGCGGTCATCTGGCCGTACATGGTGAGGCCCTTCGCCTCGAGCTCCCAGAACTTCTCCCACGTCGCCCACGCCGGAACGAGCATGGAATTGGAGATGAGGACCCTCGGCGCAAGTCGGTGCGTCTTGAAGACACCCACTGGTTTCCCTGATTGGACCAGCAAGGTCTCATCGTTTTCCAGGATCTTGAGGGAATCCACAATGGCATGGAATGCTTCCCAGCTGCGCGCCGCCTTGCCTCGACCGCCGTAAACCACGAGTTCCTCAGGCTTCTCCGCCACCTCTGGGTCAAGGTTGTTCATGAGCATACGCATGGCAGCCTCTTGCTGCCAGCCCTTACACGAAAGCTCCCGTCCCCTCGGTGCACGAACCACCTCTGCCACCGGTTCTCCCTCCTCTAACGAAAACGGGCCCGGTGCCCGCGCTTTCTCATTATCGCGCACGAGCACCCGGCCCGCTCATTCCATCACGCTCTGCCCGGGCTCTCCGCAAGCTTCGGAGGCCTGGACGGAACCCGCCCCTTGGCACCGCCTTCCTCATCCGAGGCGCCGCACTGAGCCTCGCCAAGGGTCGCTGCCGCCGCGGCGGCAGGTATCGTCTGGCCGGCGTCCGCCTCCCCGGACGGCGCCGCCTCAGACAGAAGCGCGTCAAGCTCCGCCCCTTCGATGGTCTCTCTTTCCTTGAGTGCGTTGGCCAGCCTTTCCAGCTTGTCCTTGTTGCCGCCGATGAGCTCCTTCGCCTTCGTGTAGCACTCGTCCACTATCCGCCGAACCTCGCGGTCGATCGCCGCGGCAACCTCCTCGCTGTAATCGCGGTCGTGGGCGAGGTCTCTGCCGAGGAATACGGTGTCCTCCCGCTTTCTACCGAACGTGAGCGGACCGAGCTTCTCGCTCATCCCGTACTCCGTCACCATCCTGCGCACCGCTTTCGTGACCCCGTTGAGGTCGTTCTCGGCACCGGTTGAGATCTCACCCAGGATGATCTCCTCGGCCACACGGCCCGCGAGCCCTACGACGACCTCATCAAGGATCTCCGACTTCGTCAGGAAGTGCCGATCTTCCTCGGGAAGCATGAGAGTGTAACCGCCCATCCTCCCTCGAGGTATTATCGAGACCTTCTGAACGGGGTTCGCGTGCGGCAGCAGCTTCGCTGCGAGCGCGTGACCAGCCTCGTGGAAAGCCACGAGGTTCTTTTCGCGCTCGCTCATGACCCGCCCTTTCTTCTGCGGGCCGGCCACCACGCGATCGATGGCCTCGTCACACTCTGCCATGGTGATCTTCCGCTTACCACGACGCGCTGCCAGTATGGCGGCCTCGTTCAGCAGGTTCTCCAGGTCCGCACCGGTGAAGCCAGGAGTCCTCTGAGCGAGAACCCTGAGGTCGACATCAGGCGCGAGGGGCTTGTTCCTCGCATGCACCTTCAGGATGGCCTCCCTGCCTGGAAGGTCGGGCATATCCACGACCACCTGCCTGTCAAACCTCCCTGGCCTCAGAAGGGCCGGGTCAAGCACGTCAGGCCTGTTGGTTGCGGCGAGTAGGATTATGCCGGTGTTCGGCTCGAACCCGTCCATTTCCACGAGAAGTTGGTTGAGCGTCTGCTCCCTCTCGTCGTGTCCTCCGCCCAAGCCCGCGCCCCGCTGCCTGCCTACCGCGTCTATCTCATCGATGAACACGATGCACGGCGCGTTCTTCTTGGCCTGATCGAAGAGGTCTCTCACCCTCGCTGCGCCGACACCAACGAACATCTCAACAAAGTCGGAGCCGCTTATGATGAAGAACGGCACGCCCGCCTCGCCTGCGATGGCCCGCCCGAGCAGCGTCTTGCCGGTTCCCGGAGGCCCCACGAGCAGCACGCCTTTTGGTATCTTGGCCCCGAGCTCCACGAACTTCTTCGGGTGTTTGAGGAACTCCACTATCTCGGCGAGCTCCTCCTTGGCCTCGTCCACACCTGCAACGTCGGCGAACGTGGTCTTGCCCCGATCCTCAACGTGGAGCCTGGCCCTGCTCTTTCCAAACGAGAGCGCCTTGTTGCCGCCTCCCTGCATTTGGTTGAGTATGAACAGCCACAACCCCACGAAGAACAGGATCGAGATTATCTGGGGCAGGATCGTGTACCACCACGGAGCCGAGGGCTTCGGATCCGCCGTGACCTCGACCCCGGCGAGCGGCCCCTGCGCATCTTTCAGCCTGTCAGTGACGAGGCTTATGTCGGGCACGTACGTCTCAAACTCGGTGCCGTCAGTGAATTTCCCTTCTACTTTGTCGTAACCAATAATGTGAAGCTCCGACACACTGCCTGCGTCGAGCTTCTCCATGAACGTACTCAAGCTGACTTTCTTGGGTTGCTCCCTCTGGCTGTAAAAGCTGCTGGCAATGGACACCGTCATGAGCCCCAGGAGCAGCCACAAGCCAAGCGTGCGTAGCGCTTTGTTCAATTGATCTCCTCCCACTGGTCATCACCACGCGCCCGGCTGGGCCTTGATGAGAGGCCACCGACCGGACCAGTTCATCTCCGCCATGAAGACCTAGGATTCAGAAATCCCATGATATGCAAGCACATTATAGCACACGGTCCTATCAATCACAACCGAACGTACCCCTGCGCCCTCGTCGCCTCCGTGCGAATCCGCGCGCGGGACTAGGCACCTCTAAATGTGTCGCCAGAAGTTCGCGTTGCTTTTCGGCGGGGAGAAGAACGGCCGTCTTGCTCACCCGGGCCCGCCATGCTCCGCAGCCCGCACTGCCAGACGCAAGACCCTGCGAGTCGACGGGCTCACCCTGGCGAGGTCGCTCCTCTTGACGCCGACGACCCAGAGGATATCCTTCCCAGCTACTATAACGGGCACCCGGTCGCGAATGTTCCGTGGGATCTTGTCATCGATGAACAGATCCTTGAGTTTCTTGTGGCCTTCCATCCCGAACGGGCGAATCCGATCCCCTTCGCGCCTCGTCCTCACAGCAAGACTAGGTCCGAGCGCGTCGAGGTCGAAGAACGCCTCATGCGGGTCGGGTTCTGGACACGGACCGGCTCCTGCACGGCCGACATGGCCTACACGGCCTACGCGGGCGTCCTCGCCGCGCCCGCATCTTTTCGTCTCGAAGACCTCGGCATCTATGATCAGCCCAAGCTCGGGGACGAACGTCGTTCCCGGCACGTTCAAGGTGTGCTCGAACCCCCGGGCGGCAAGCGGGCCTCCAGGGTGTGACCGCGCGGCCGACTCGGACGCCGCCCACGCCTCCGTCTCCCCGCTCGGCCAGCGTTCAGGCTCGGGCACGGGCGCGGGCCCGCTGCCGAACTCGAGGATAAGCTCAACTGGAGACCCGATGGCGAGGCTCACCCCTTGCCTATCGCCGCCTTCAAGAGGCTTCGCTGGACGGTAGGCCTTCCTCGCCCAGATCCCCCTGGGCAGGCTCGCGGCCGCTCCTGGGGAACCTTCCCGGGCGAGCTCGAGCACGGTTTCTACATGCTCGAATCCCACATCCTCCACCCCTAGCCCCAAGAGCGCTATGGCCTCGCGCACAACCCGCCGCTGGACGGCGACGGGTTCGGCGAGAAGCCGGGTGACGCTGAGCAGTGCTCCCCCGGGGGACTTCCCGATGATGATGTGTCCCATCCTCCGCCGGACCTCACCGGATATAAACGCATCGTCCTCCCTGACGAGCTCGGCCGTCCTCGCGATGCTCTCCACGATACGCGGGTTGAAGCGACGCTCGAGGAGAGGAATGAGCTCGTGCCTCACCCTGTTCCGCGCGTACACCGGGGCGAGGTTTGACGCGTCAACCCTGGGAGAGAGATGGTTGTCCACACAGTACGCCTCGATCTCCCGACGCGGCACGCCGATGAGGGGACGGATGATGACCGGGCCCTCCTTGTCCTTGCTGTTGCCAGCGCCGGCCTCGCCTGTCCCGAGGGGGCGCACCGGAGGGATCCCGCCGAGCCCCGTGGTGCCCGTGCCTCGTAGAAGCCTCAGAAGAACCGTCTCAGCCTGGTCACCTGCGTGATGGCCCAGCGCCACCCTGGTTGCGCCGGTCGATCGTGCCACTTCGCGATAGAATTCGTAGCGGGCTTCCCGCGCGGCAAGCTCCAGCGAGACCCGCTCCTCGCGCGCGATCGCCGCCACATCCCGGGATTCCACAGTCACAGGCAGGCCGAGGCGGCCCGCGAGGTCACTCACGTAAGCAGCATCCTCGTCGGCCGCCTCGCCGCGAAGCATGTGATTCAAGTGCGCGACATGCAGGACGATGCCGAGCTCCTCCGAGAGCACCCAGAGGACGTGCAAGAGCGCCACCGAATCGGGGCCGCCCGATACTCCGACCAACACCCGGTCACCCGGCCTCGTCATCTCATACTTTTGAATAGTCGCCCTCACCTTGTCGATGAGACCTGTCACGCCTGTGCGCGCTACGCCAGATCTCACGCCGCGCGGATGTTCCATCGAGCCTCCTCGCAATGTGCCAACCGGCTCCTTACCGGAAGAATCCTTTCCGTGATGATTATACCATTTTCGGACGGGAGCCGCGCTATGCGCCATGCGCACGTGTTACCGGTCGCCGACAGCGGTCATGGGCATTGCAGCCAGGCCACGCTGCGCCACCGGTCCTCGGGCTCGCGCGGGAGCGAGGTCAGGCATCCCGGGACCGTACGCAAGCTTCTTGTCAGATAGGCGGCGGTACACACGGCCCACCACAACCGTCATGTCGTCCGGCGTCCTCCCTTTGTAGTACTGGCGAGCCTTGTCAAGGATGAAACGGGCCACCTCCTCAGGCTCATCGGACGAGAGCCGCGAAAGGGCAGCCGTGACCCACTCGCCTCTTTCCTGCGAGCGCTCCGCGGCGTTCAGCACACCATCGCTCACCATAACGAGGAGGTCACCATCGGACAGCTTCGCGTGGGTCTTCTCCACATCTATCGCGTCGAAGACGCCTGCGGGCAGCGTCGCGGATTCGATCACGGTCACCCCGCGCGCGCCCTTGATAAAGCTTGGAGGCGATCCAACCTTTATGAACTGTGCATCGCCCGTGCCGAGGTCGACGGTGACTACGTCCAGCGTGGCGAAGGTCTCCCCCGAGGACCGCAGGAGCAGGATGAGGTTCACGGTCTTCACGGCGAACTCATCATCGAACCCAGCCTCGAGCAGCCGCTCCAACATGCTGACCGCGGTGGAGCTTTCGACCGCCGCGGCCTCGCCCGCGCCCATGCCATCGCTCAGCACGAACACCATCCTGCCGTCGGCGAGTTCCAACACGGAGTGGGTGTCTCCTGACACAGCGCTTCCGCCTCTGGCAAGCACGCTCGCGGCCGTGGCCAGCCCGAACACACGTGCCTGTGACAAAAGCACCTCACACGTGGGAAGGCCGCCCCTCGCTCCGCACCGGATCTTCGATGCCTCCATATGCCGCCCCATCAGGCGCGAAACGAGAGGCGCTATGGCTTTCTTGCATTCCTCCTCGCCGCAGCAAGCGTTTTTCTTGATTGTCACGTCCAGCCGTCCCCTGTTCCGCGCTACCACGCTCACCTCAGATATCCCAAAGCCAAACCGCGCGAGCTCCTTCGCGATCCGCTCCTCCGACCAGGTTTCGAACTCCACACGCTGCCACACATCCTCTCCAAGGCCGCGCAGGATCGTGGCCACCCCCTGCAGCTGCCCTGACAGCATCTGGCGGCCTTCTGCAAGGCGTCTCGCGGATGTGAGATTCTGCCGGAAAGTCCCGGTCGTGCTGTTCACGGCGGCCACAAGGCCAGGGATGTCGATGCATCGTCGCCTCAGCTGGCCCTTCACTTCCGACGGGTCCACCCTGCCCTTGAGCTCAGCGAGGGCAACCAGGTCGAGCACGTCGCGGAAGGTCCTGTGAAAGACGTCCTGCCAGCAAAAGAGGTACGACCTGCAGCGGCTGCAAGCCAGCTGGGCTACTCTGTGGAGGACACATGCGACGTCCGCGCGCTCCGCGAGATCAGGATCGTACGGCGTCTGCTTCAGCATGGATGAGAGGTCATCGAAGACCTTGGAAAAGTCTTGGAGTTTCCTGGACAGAACCTCCTGAACTCGGCGGGCGTGCGCGTCTCCGCTTGCCGACGTGCGGGTGACCGAGGGAACGAGGGCCCTAGCCTTGTAGAGGTACCTATGTGGCACGCACATGAACCCGATTCCCGACGCAGCAAGCTGCGCCATGAACGCGGGGACGGCGGCGCCTGAAGCCACCTGGAACACGAGAAGCGACGCGCCGGCGAAGAATCCACCCGCCGAAGCGATCTTGCCGTGATAGCGGAATACTCCGGCCACGAACCCGCCCACCGCATAGGCTCCCACCACGGGTGCTCCCCCTTGCCCGGACATAGCACACGCAAGGCCCATGAGAGCACCTGAAACTGCCCCGAGCGCTCCACCTCCTGCGTAGGCTATCACGATGGTCGCCAAACCGGCCACGACCGCACCGGCACCGACGCCGCGCCACTCAAGACCCGCGAGGCCCATGGTGATCCCAGCGCACAGGAGGCTCAGTGAAGCGATATCCTCGAGGTCTGCCGCGTCTCGCCGGTCTGCGTCCGAGCCGGCAAGCCAGCCGTTTCTGCCCCACGAGAACACGCCCGCCGCCACTGCGCCGATGATCGCCTCGAGTGCAGCTACAGGAAACGAGGACGCAGGGAAACCTATGAGAGTCTTCACGGTCCAGGGAAGCGCGAATCCGAGGGAAAGGACCACGGCAGGCAGGACAAACACGTTCTGTTTCACCCTTCGCGACGCAAGACGCCCTGCGAGAGCCACAAGAGCCACCGGAAGGGCGGGCCAGATGGTACGCGCGTTCAGAACCGGCCCCGCCATGCCGAGAAAGACTCCCATGGCGGTCAGCACAAGCGCATCGTCGCGTGTTGCGGCCACGTGGGCAAGATAGGCGAGCCCGAAAGGAGACGCTGTGCCCAGGAGCATCGCCCTCCCGAGGAGGAAGCCGACAATGCTGGACGTCACCGACTCAGGAGAGAACGTCCCCGACAAGAACGCAAGAGCCCGGCCGCCACTTCCGGGTCGAGGCCCGCCTCGCCCGCCGCCCCCTGTTCCATCCGGGTCGAGGTCGCTCGGGAGCTCGGCCGGCACCCCGCACACGCGAGTCTTTCCCTTGGGAATGTACACCTTCCGAACCGCGCCGCCGCCAGCCCCGGTCTCGCCCGAACCCAGAGCCTCAGCTGCCTTGCATCCTGGCACCCCCGGTCGCGTGGAAGCGTTGGAAAACCGGTGTACAGTGCGTCCTGCCATGCATGGTTCCCCCTTCTCGAGTCTGATACCTTGCGGCAATTCCGCATCCGCGAGGATGATACCATAGGGCCACGGGGGGAACCTGACGGAAATTGTACCCGCCCCGGAGGAATCGACCGACACACACGGCGACGAATCGCCAGGACTTGCGGGGAAGGGCGGGAATCTGCCCCGCTCTCTATTCGTAACGAAGAGCCTCGATAGGGTCGAGGTTCGCTGCCTTGTATGCAGGGTATACCCCGAAAACGAGCCCAACCGCGGTCGCCGAGAAAAACGCCACGAAGATCGCGAGCGGAGATACATAGGTCGGCCATTTCGCCAGCTTAGACAGGAGGGCCGCACCGCCGCTACCGAGCAAGGTTCCCACCACACCGCCGGCGAGACAGAGCGCGACGGCTTCCACTATGAACTGCCTCAGTATGTCGCGCCTCTTGGCCCCGAGCGCCTTCCTTATGCCGATCTCGCGCGTCCTCTCGGTCACCGAAACGAGCATGATGTTCATGACGCCAATGCCGCCGACCAGCAATGATATGCTCCCTATGCCCGCGAGGATAACCGTGAATATGCTCATCACAGTCTCAGCCGACTTGAGTATCGTGGAGCTGCTGATCACCATGAACGGGGGATTTTCACCATACTTGCGGGCGAGGACCGCGTTGATTTGATCTGTGGCTTGCTTAACGTGAGCGACGTCCACGGCCTCGACCGTGATCGCCGCCACGTCATCCGTGCCCGTCATGCGGCGGGCATAGCTTATGGGCAGGTAGACGGACATGTCCGCCGTGCTGTCTCCAAAGATGCTCCTGCCTTGCTCTTTCTGGCACCCGACCACGACGAACGAAAGCCCGTTCACCTTGACCTTTTCCCCGAGAGGATTCTTGGCGTCGAACAACTTTCGAGCCAGGCCTCCTCCCAAGACGACAACAGGACGGCGGGCTGTGACATCAAGCTCCGTGAGGAGCCTTCCCTCGGCAAGCATCCCACCCTGTGTCGAAGAAAGGCCATCGTCCGTGAAAGTCGCGTTGACGTTCTGACGTTTCGCGCCATACTTCACAACCGCCGGCGCGACCTTGGTGACGCTCACGTCGGACACAGCGGAGCACGCCTTTCGTATGAGGTCCGCATCATCCACGGTAAGCGGCTTGACGTGTCCCCAGATCACCTCTTGGCGGGTGTAGTCTTGCTGAACGAAGATGAGGTTGGCGCCCATGCCCACGAATTCCCCGGTCACCAACCTCTTGGCGCCCTCGCCCATGGAGATCATGGTGATGACAGAGGCTATACCTATGATGATGCCTAGCAGCGTAAGGACTGACCGCATCTTGTTCGCATGGAGGCTGCGGAGAGCAAGCTTGACGCACTCATAGAGGCTCATCCCTCGTCCACCCCGCCCTCTCCAGCAGCCTCGTCACCAACGACCATGCCGTCTTTCAGTCGAATGACGCGGTCTGTATGGGACGCGACGTCGGGATCGTGCGTAACCATCACGATTGTCATCCCCTGTTCGTTCAAGGTCTCGAGTATGCGGATGATCTCCTCTCCCGCTTTACTGTCCAGGTTTCCCGTGGGCTCGTCCGCAAGGATAATGGACGGAGCGGTGACGAGTGCTCGCGCGATGGCCACCCTCTGCGCCTGGCCACCCGAAAGCTCGTTGGGCTTGTGTTTGATGCGCTGTCCGAGACCGACGGCCTCGAGCGCCTCCACCGCCCTGCGCCTGCGCTCGGCAGCGGGAACCCCGCCGTACGTGAGCGGCAGTTCCACGTTTTCCAGCGCGGTAGCCCTTGGCAGCAGGTTGAACGTTTGAAAGACGAAGCCGATCTTTTTGTTTCTTACCTCCGCGAGCTCGTCATCGGAAAGGTCGCTCACGAGCTTCCCATCGAGGCGGTAGATGCCTCGGGTGGGCTTGTCGAGACAGCCAAGGATGTTCATAAGGGTCGACTTGCCCGAGCCGGACGGGCCCATGATGGACACAAACTCTCCCGCCCGGATCTCGAGAGACACTCCGCGCAGCGCGGCCACCTGGATCGCCCCGGTTGTGTATACCTTCTCGAGGTCTCGTACGACGATCACTTGCTTTCACCTTTCCTCCCGCTGCCGGTGCTCGTGGCCTTACGGCCCGGTCTGCACGCGCACCTCGAGGCCTGAGGTCTGTGCATCGTCCTTCTTCTCAGCCCTGCGTTTCACGCGGTCGCCGTCCTTAAGCTTCTTCAAGACCGTCGCGTCTCCGACCACGACTTCGTCGCCGCGGTCTATTCCGCCGAGGATCTCCGCGTCCATAAGGCTCTCCCGGCCCACGGTCACCTTGACTTCTTTCACCGTGGAGGTCTCCGGGTCCACCAGGAACAGCGTTCTGTCCCCGTTCTTCTCGAGAACGGCTTGAAGCGGCACAACAAGGGCATCTGGCCTCGAATAGGTGACGATCTCCACGTCCGCGCTCATCCCCGGCAGCAGCCCCGACGGCCCGTCATCCAGTTGAATGAGCACGGGGAATCGGGGCACGGTGCCATCCGCGACGGCCGCGGGCGCGATCTCGCACACCCTGCCGCTGAACTCAACCCCGGCCAACGCGTCCGTCGTAAAGGTGGCTCGCTGCCCCGGAGCAACAGCGGCGATATCCGTCTCGTCCACGCGTGCCCTGACTCTTACGCCGCCCGGCCGTGCCAACGTCGCCACGGGCATCCCGTCGGTGACCACAGCCCATTTCTTGACCGGTACGCTGATGACCGTGCCGTCGGTGGGCGCCACGATGCGTGCCCTCGCGAGCTGGACCTGAGTCAACGCTAGGTTCGCCTTGGCCTGCTCCAGACGGGCCATGGCGGCCTGCCTGCTCTTCTCGTTGGATAACTCACGCTCTCTCGCCATGGCCAGAGCTATCTCGGCTTCCTTCAATTGCGCGCGAGCTATCTCCAATTCCTCAGAGGTCGGTGACGCGATAAGGGCGTCGTACTGCCTCTTTGCCGAATCGTATGCAGCCCGGGCATTTACCGCCCGGGTTTTCGCCTCGTCAAGCGCGGATTTGGCGACCGCGCCCTCTTCATACAGCGTCTCCATGGCCTGGAGATTCCTCTCTGCGTCTTTGAGAGCCGTTTCCGCCTGGGTCAGCTGTGCGCGGGCCTGGGCGATCTGCGCCTCCGAGGGGCCTCGTTCTGTCTCAGCAAGCCTGGCGCGCGCCGCAGCGAGCTGCGCCTCCGCCTGCTGTACCTCGAGAGATTTCCCCGTCTCGACGGTAGACGGCGGTCCGAACTGGGCGAGGTCCGCCTCCGCGGAGGCGATGGCCGCTTTTGCCTGCTCCAACTGGGCCAACAGATCGGACTGGTCGAGCCGGACGATCTCCTGGCCGGCTCCAACCACATCACCCTCTTCGACGAGGACCTCCGCGACACGTCCGGCCACTTGCGCCCTTACCTCAACCGTGGATATGGGCTCCACCGTGCCTTGCGCCGAGACGGTCACCGCGAACTCCTTGGGCTCGACCACGAGGGTATCCACTGTGTACGTGGGTCTCCTCTCGCCCGACAGCTTGCTGCCCAGTATGGTGAGGACCACGATGCCCACGAGACCTGCAACGACGAGGATCGTTCTCCGCCTGCGCGACAATCGAGCACACTCCCTTCGCGTATAGCCGCGTGAAGCCGCATATGTTCAACTTGTTTTGACGTCGCCCCCATCACACTTATTCGCCTGAGGAACGACGTCACCTCCGGTGGGACGCGGATCTTAATTTCAACGTGTGGTCTCATCATGATGAAGGAAACAGCGCGCCGCACGCGAATTAACATGCCGTGGCAGACGACGAACAGGCCCGAAGAAAGCCAGAAAGGGGACGGCTGCAATGACAGACACGACCGTAAAGCCCCGAAAAGGACTCCTCGCCCGCATGCTGGGCGTGCTGATCGACCCAGGCGCGACGTTCGATGACATAGTGGCGAGGCCCGACGCAGCTGGGCCGGTGCTCTTCATCATCATCACCGGAGCGCTCTCGGTTGTATCGATAATCTCAACCCTGAACACCCTTCCCGAGACGACGCCAACCGGCGTCCCCATGCCGCCGCCCGCTTTGACCGCGGTAAGCGGCATACTCGGGCTCATCCTCGGCCTTCTCGTGTGGTGGCCCATACGTGCCTTGATCTTCATGGGCGTCGGCTCGCTTCTCGGGGCAAAGTCCACGTTCTCACAGAGCTTGGCGGTGTCCGGTTATCTCAACGTGACGCAGGTGCTTTCCGCGCTCGTCTCCGCCATCGCGTTCGCGACCACGGGGCGCTCGGTCACGTTGGGTCTCGGCATGATGCTTTCCGCAGAGCAGGCCGCGACGCCTCTCGGCGTTGTGTTGAACGCGGTCAACGTGTTCGGGCTCATCTACATCGCGTTGAGCACAGTAGCCCTCGCCAAGCTCTGGAAGGTCAGCACCTCGAAGTCCGCGGCTGCGACCATCGTGCTCTGGCTCATCGTGGTCGGCCTGTCCGTGGCGAGCGCGCACCTCGGGCGTCAGTTCACCGAGATGCTCCAGGTGCCACAATAGAGGTGTGGCGGTAGGTCACCCAGTGGGTTAGATCGCCACATCTCACGCTGCTCTCCGGCAGATATATCCTGTCCAGGGTTGCGGGCCCCGCCCTCCTCGGGTGATGGGCCCTCTCTGTTGCGTACACCAATCCGGATTTGGCGCGTGAGATAGCCAGATTCTCCATGCGTCCTCGTGCAATAACCGGCACCCCATCCGAATGATCAGAAGCACTCTCGGGTCTCCACTTGGCCGTTGCTAGCCCGTAGCTGCCGCATCGGTTGGAAAGGAGCCGAGGACTCTCGTGAAGACGGTTTTCCGTCTGAGCTCATAGATGGCGTCCTGACACGCGGGCTCCGAGATGTGAGTCTCCAGATCAAGGTAGAATGTATATTGCCATGGCTTGCCACGGGTAGGCCGGGATTCGAGCCTGGTCATGTTGATTTGCCTGTACGCTATCACGCCGAGGCACCAGCCACGGAGTTCTCAATAGGTATGAGCCCGTCCGTGGCCACCCCCTCGTTGATCGCCTTGAACACATCGGGCAGGCTTCGGCAAGGCAACACGTCCAGCTTTCCTGGGACGATTTCGCCGAAGAACTTCACCACCGCTTCCTCGCTGTACGCGCCTCTCTCGCCCTGAAAGGCCACGATCTGAGCCACGATGCCAGACCTCCCTCCTCCTCGCCGGAGCCTCCTCGCCTCTCGGCTGCAGGACTTGTTCCGTGCGAACCGCGCCGCGTGCCAAGCCGTGTCACACAAGGCTACACAAGCAAGCCTACAAACTTGAACTCCCGCGTGTCCACGAGGCCCCTGTTCGTGATCCGGAGCTCCGGGATCACGGGCAGGGCCAAGAGAGCCATGGTCATGAACGGCGACGTCATGGTGCAGCCCAGCGCCCTCCACGCCCGCGCGAGCTCCTCCACGCCAGCGCGGACCCTCTCCACAGGCTCCGCTGACATCAGGCCCGCGATAGGGAGCGGCAGGAACGCAAGGGGCTCCCCGCCTTTCACCACGACCATCCCGCCGCCCGCCTCTGCGAGGATGTTGCCCGCCACGGCCATGTCCTGGTCGTTCATGCCCACCACGAGCAAGTTGTGGCTGTCGTGTGCGACGGTGGACGCAGCAGCGCCGTCCGAGAGGCCAAAACCACGGACCAGTCCCACCGCCATGGTTCCAGATGCCCTGTGACGCTCCACAACCGCGACCTTCGCCACATCCTTTTCGGGACATGCCCGCACCTCGCGGTTCTCGTCCACGGGGATGTCGATCTCCACGTGCCTCGTGAGAGCGCTCGCCTCGATAACCTCGATCACGCGCGCCCGTACGCTCCGGCTCGGAGCCTGCCCTGGCCGCACCCCAGCCCAAAACCCGGGATCGATGGTGATCCGGAAGTCCCCGGGCTCCAGGCGCTTCGCGAGGCGGACCGACCGCGTCGCGAAATCCGGGTAAGCGAACGAGGGCATGTCCACCACCGTGCGCCCGCCCTCGGCCACGATCTCTCCGTCAGCCATGACTCTGTCAGGACGAGGATCCGCGAGGTCGCCGATGAAGAGGATATCCGCCACCTTGCCCGGCGCGATGCTTCCGAGGTCTTGGCTCATTCTGAAGCACTCGGCGGTGTTGATGGTGGCCATCTGGATCGCCCTTACCGGAGGGACTCCCTCCTCGATGGCGCGCCTCACCACGTGGTTCACGTGTCCGAGGGTGACGAGCGTATCAGGATGTGCGTCGTCGGTCACGAGGACGATATGTCGAGGGTCTATCCCCGTTTCGGTGTAGCTCTTGATCGTGGCCTTGATGTCGCGCCACGCGGACCCTTCTCGCAGTTTCGCGTACATCCCAAGGCGCAGCTTGGCGAGGGCGTCCTCAGCCCGTGTGGATTCGTGGTCCGAGATGATCCCCGCGGCCACGTATGCCGCGAGGTCAGGCCCTGTGTCCGGAATCGAGTAGTGCCCGGTGACCACTTTGCCCGCTTTCAAAGTCTGCCGGATCTCCTCATGGACCTTCTCGTCGCCCGCAAGAACCCCAGGGTAGTTCATCATCTCTCCCAGGCCTGCCACCTCGTCCCAGGCCATGGCCTCGCGAATGGCGTCAGGGCCGATGACCGCGCCTCCGTCCTCGAAGCCCGGCGCCGCCGGCACGCATGACGGCATCGTGGCGAAGACCTTCAGCGGCAGGCCGCGCGCCTCCTCAAGCATGAGGCGCACGCCCTCGACGCCGAGGACGTTCGCGATCTCGTGAGGGTCCATGAATATGGCGGTGGTGCCGCACGGGAGGACGGCCTTGGCGAACTCCCGCACAGTCATCATGCTGCTTTCCACATGGACGTGCCCGTCCAAGAAGCCCGGAACCAGGTAATACCCGCCCGCGTCCATGACCCGCGTGCCTGGCCCGATACACCGCGAGGCGTCTCCGACCAGGGCCACTCGGCCGGAGCGCACTGCCACGTCCACACCATCCTGGATCTCCGCGGTGTGCACGTTGACCAGCTTCCCCCCACGGATAACGACGTCCGCGGGTTCACGCCCCATAGCAGTCGCAACTAACTCCCGACCTACATCGTACAAAGGCCTGCGCGCGCCGGAATGCAACATCCGTCCTCGCTCCTTTCCAAGCCGCCGCGAGTCTTGAAGGAAATTCGGCGGGTTAGGGGAAACTCCTTCCTGTAAAGACGGAAGGAGGACGCGAATGCTCTTCATCATCTCGGCACCGTCTGCAGCGGGGAAGACCACTATAGTGAAGGAGCTCGTGGGGCGCGTCCCGAACCTCGCCCGCCTGACAACAGCCACGACCAGGGCCCCACGGGAGGGCGAAGTGGATGGCAGGGACTATCGTTTCGTTTCGAGGGAGGAGTTCCTCCGGATGATCGAGCACGGCGACCTGGCGGAGTGGAAAGAGACCTACGGCAACTACTATGGTGTGCCTAAGCACGCGGTGGAAGAAGCGCTTCAGTCCCGTACGCTCGACTTTGTGATCGTTCTCGATGTGTATGGAAAGGAGGAATTCGTGAGAAGATGGCCGTCGTGCGTGTCGATATTCATAATGCCCGCCGAAGTACATGACCTCCTCGAGAGGCTTGCATCGCGCGGCGATTGCCCAGCGGACGAGCTCAGAGCGCGCATCTCCCGCATCGACGAGGAGCTGGCGTTCGCGCCGACTTACGACCACATCGTGGTGAACCGGTCGGTTGACCAGGCGGTCGCCGAGATCGCCGGGATCATAGCCCGTCACCGCGCCACGCGAGACGAAACGATGTGATATGAATGCTACACAATCACGTTCTGCGGCTGCCCCTCCATGAACCTCTCAATGTTCTCGATGGTCGTCTCGAGGATCCTTATAGCGGCCTCCCTGCTATTGAAGGCGTTGTGCGGCGTCACCACCACGTCCTCCCGGCGCAGGAGCATCTGGTTGCGGACGAAGGTCCGCAGCACGTCAGCTGAGTACTCCTTGCGTAGAACATACCCTTCCTCCATCATGAGTTCCTCGCCTTCCAGCACGTCCAGACCGGCCCCGCGAAGTATCCCCTGGTCTAACGCCCACAGGAGAGCTTCCGTGTCCACGAGCGCCCCGCGCGCCGTGTTTATGAGCAGCGCGCCACGCTTGACTTTCGCAAGGGTATCCCGGTTGATGATGTGATGAGTTGATTCGCTATACGGGGTGTGCAGAGAGATCACGTCGGACGATGCAAGCAGCTCGTCCAGGGGGACGTACTTGAAACCCAGTATCTCTGCGATAAACCGGTCTCGCCTGATGTCGTACGCCAGCGCCTCCATTCCGAACCCTCTCGCGATGCGAATGACGTGGAGCCCTATCCTTCCCGCGCCGATCACCCCGATGGTCTTGCCCTTTAGGTCGAATCCCTGCAGATCCTCCAGGGAGAAGTCCTGCCGGATCGTTCGCAGGTACGCCTTGTGGATGTTGCGGGCAAGCGACAGGATGAGCCCGAATGTGTGCTCCGCCACAGTGTTCTCCCCGTAGTAAGGGACGTTGGTGACCGTGATATGGCGCTCCCTGCACGCATCGAGGTCGATGTGGTCGAAACCGGTCGACCTTGTTGCAATCAGGCGGAGCCTCGGGAGGGACATAATGACATCTCTCGTCAAGCGCGAGTATATGAAGACGCAAAGCCCCTCCGCGTCTTTGAACTCTCCCCGCTCGACTTCCTGCACGGTGTCTGCGAAGAATAGCGGCTGGACATCGCGGAGCCGCGCGCGGAACCGCTCTCTCTCCCATTTCTCCACCTCAAAGAAGGCGACCTTCATGCGCTTATTTTCCCACACCCACTTGCGCTCATTCGTGGCCCCGTGGCATAATGTACCTGGAAAAGTTCACACGGGAGCTCGCTAGGGGTGCTGCGAAAGCGGCTGAGAAGGCGCGTCTTGGCGTCTACCCTTCGAACCTGATTCGGAAGACTCCGTCTGGGTAATACCAGCGTAGGGAAGCGGCTCGCAAGACCACATCTCGACGGCCGTGGACTCCGGACGACACCGGGCGGGTTCCGCGGCCGTCTCGCGTCTCGCCGTCTCGCGCCTCCCCGTATCGTCTCTCTCACCCGTGGCCGTCTCCCGTGGCCGTCGGCTGTCCTGCGTCGCGTTTGCTTCCTGACGGACACCGATGCAACACCAACATGAAACCGAGGAGGGCTCTCACATGAACAGCGTCGACTGGCGGATCGTGGCGGAAGTAGTAGCGGCCCTGGCGTTACTCATCGGCCTTATCAGGCTCACGAGGCCCCTGCAGGAGGGCCAGGGACGCGGGCCCGCTCAGGTGGTGACGGAGGTGGGCGTGGCCGTCGCGCTCTCGGCGGTGCTCAGCCTCATCAGGGTGTTCAGGATGCCTCAGGGTGGGTCGATCTCCCTTGAGATGGTGCCCATCTTCTACGTTGCCCTGCGGAGGGGGGCCGGCACGGGCGTGTTGGCCGGGCTCGTGCTCGGCATGGTGAAACTCGTGTTGGACCCGTACGTGGTGCACCCGCTTCAGTTCCTCATTGACTACCCGCTTGCGTTCGGAGTGCTGGGTTTAGCTGGGCTGTTCCCCGGCATGCCGCTGGTGGGCGTGCTGGTGGGCGGCGCGCTGAGGCTCCTCATGCACGTTATCTCAGGCGTTGTGTACTTCGCCAGCTACGCGCCCGAAGGCTCAAATGTGTGGGTGTACTCGCTCACTTACAACGCGACCTACATGGTCCCCGAGGTCATAATCGCCATGATAATCATGGTGTTTCTCGGGGTCGGGCTGGGCCGCGGGCGCGGCCGCCGCGCTGCTCATGCGCGCAGGGTGTAAGGGTGTAAGCTTCGCAACGGCGAGCGTTGCGGTGTTGTCTGTCCATGTGTGTTGTGCGTATCGTGCGAGGGGCGCTGACGACGATGAACTGAGCGCGGAGAGCGTCTGACACAGGGCGCCCTTGATGGCGCTCTTGATCTCATCCCTATACCTACGTTCCACTCCTTTTTCTCCTCCTTAGATGTGGGCGTCACTCGTTCCCAAGTTCTCTTGGGGTCCTGGGTGACGCCCATTGAGCAACGCCTTGAGCCGCGCTCCGGTATTAAGCGGCACCGGCCGTAGACGTCGGAAGCCAGACCCGACTCGCAGCGGGGGCGCTCCCGGACACAGCACCTGCGCAGGCTCGTGACCTCTTGCAGGCCTCAGTTATGCACAAGCCACTCCGAAGTTGAAGCGACCGCCACGTGCGCAGCGCACGTGCTCCACTTGCCATCTCCGTGACTGAGCATGCAGTCTGTGCAACCTCCGAGTCGATCGTGATCATGTGTAGCAGCAGCCCGGGCCGGACCAGCCGATCGCGGCGCGGGCGCGTATGCATACTGTGTAAATGGAGGGCATAATGACCTGTATGAAAAGGCATACTGTTATCGACCGATCCGATGTGGCCCGGGCGGCGCCGCGCCGTGCGCCCCTCGCGAGCCGGGTCAGGTGGGGTACCGGGCTGTCTGAAGGGTTTAGAGAAAGAGACCTAAGTATGGCGCCGTGAGTTGTCGTCTCCTTTCTTGACGGAGTCAGGGTTGCCGTGCTTGCACGACGCGGCGTGGGGAATTCGGCTGTCTTAAGTGTCTTAAGCGCCGAGTTCGAACGAGGCTCGCAAGAGCACGGCATTCCCCGAGACAAAGAGCGGCAATACCGGACGAAACTCACGTGCTGGAGGATGACGCAACATTGTGGCGGATGACGACCGATGTAGACTCGGGTTAACTCGGGTTAAGGCATTCGGAACAAAGCGTAGACTCGCAATACAAATAGGAGGTATGACGGGATGGAAAGCGTGAGAGAGGTCACAACGGTACAGAGCGACATGGCGGAGGTGGAAACCAGGCTCGAGGCCCGTAGCAGAGAATCTCGGGCCCAGGAAGCTCTCGCTGCGTCGCCCGTCGCGGCATCGCCCGACCCGGGCTTGAACGCCGGGATGGAACCTATAGCGGGGACCGCGGTCGAAGCGGAGGAGAACGCGGCGACGGGACCACGGGCTCCGGAGGGTGCCCGGGGCGGAAGCCAGGGTAGAAGACAGAGAAGGAAGAGGCACATCTTCACCGAGTATGAAGACAAGCTCCTGATGAAGGTGCTCGAAAGAAGGCCGGGCGAGCGCAAGCAAGAGCTAGAGCGCCTCGCCAGCCTCTTCGGGGTGCCGTACCTTACTTTGCGCCACAGGTTCTACACCGTCATCAAACGGAAGGTCTCGGAAGGACCGGCGGGCCCGACGGCTGTCACCGAGGTGGTGGAGCGTGCGGAGGAAGCCGTGACCGCCCGACCATCTCAGCAGACACAGGACGCCGGAGAAGGCCTGGCGCGCCCTGCGCTTGACCCCATGGAGGAGCTCCTGACTCTCCCGGGCAGGGTGGAGCGGATCGAGAAAAGGCTTTCGGGAATGCTCGATCTCAAGGGCTTCATAGACCGTTTGATCGACATCAACAGACAGCTCGATCGTGAACAACAGCTCCTCGAGGAGCTCGCCCAGAAGGAACGCGAGATCCAGCGTATGAAAGAGGAGATGCAAAAGAAGATCCAGCGCATAAACGAGCGCGAGGAGGAACTCAACGACCTCTACAGTCAGCTCGAGATGACCCTACACCAGTTCATGAACTTGTCGTCCATAGATAAGCTGAAAGTCCTCGGCGATTTCACCGTGAAGGTCGAGACGGTCATCGACCGGTTCGGCAACGTCATCAGGAGACGGCCTGTGGTCGTCCCGTGACGCGTCGCCCGAGGCCATTTCGCGGCCCATCGACCGAATGCCGTGCCCGCGCCTACGCCTATGCTTACGGCGCGGTGGAGTCCACCGCCACGTGGGAAGAGTCCGCCTGAACCCGAACGGCTGCCCCGGCGTCGAGGAAGTAAACGTAGGCTTCCTTGACGGGGCGGCCGTAAACGGCCGTCACGGCTGCGGCGTACACCATTATCTGTCCTTCGTATGCCGCGGCCGCCGCGCGCGGGTCTCGCTCGCCAAGCGGCCCAGTCTTGAAATCGATGAGGACGAAGCCGTCTCCCTCATCGACCAGACAGTCTATGATGCCTTGCACCACGACCCGTTCGGCGTCGCACGCGGCCTGCTCGGGGATGTCCGGATAAACCGTGTGTACATCCATACCTAGGTAGAAGGGGACCTCTCTTCTCACGCGGTCCCGCGCTTCCACCACGCGTTTCCCGAGCGGGCTCGCGAAGAACCGCGCAACAGCCTCGACGTCAACGGTCCTTGCGAGGTCTCTCGTGAGGAGGTCGCACGCCACCATCTCGTCCACGCGGGCCTGGATGCCTGGCACGTCCAGCCTGCCGGCGAGGTCGACGTGCTGGAGCACGAGATGTATAGCCTGTCCGCGCTCGGCCGGGGTGATCTTGAACTCTCGCATGAACCTTGGCTGCTCCGGGAAGGTCGCGAGTCCCCGACTGACATCGCCCACCTCCTCCCCTCTCGGCTCTGCATCGTCGCGCCCAGGCTCGAACTTGCGCTTTATCTCGGACCAAGTCGTTTTTGCCGCACGCCCCGCCAGCGCGCCATACGGGTAGCGCCACCCGATGTGCGCTTCGACCGCTTGCCTGAACTCGGGCGCGAGGGTGCGGCCGAGCGACTTGCCAAGAGCCATCGCTTCCAAGACGGCGCCGTCCGCCGCCCCGGGTTCCGGATGGCCCCATGCCCGGCCGGCTCGAGGCACGTCCGAAGCGTTCCATATCTTGACCTCGAAACAGGATGGGTCCTCGCGCACCGCTGCGTCCAGCGGGTCCCCGCTGATCCCTGCGAGAGCGCGGATGCAGGCACCGCATCGGTGGCGCGCCAGCGCGCTGCCGACCCAGTCGAGAAAGCCGCGTGCGGAAAGGAGGATGTCGTCACCTAACTCCCAGCCCTGGCGGGACACGACCGCGCACCACCGCTCGGCCTGTTTTCCGAGGTCGGTTGCGGAGCCCACCAAGATCAAGCGTTCCTTCGCACGCGTCATGCCCACGTAAAGGATGCGCATCTCCTCTGCAAGCGCGTCCACCCTGGCCCTTTCTTTGACAGCGCGGTGGGCGAGCGTGGGGTACTTCACCCTGCGATGGACATCGCACAGCATGGGCCCAAGGCCGGCATCGGGATGGAGGAGGACGTCACCCGCAAGATCCCTCAGATTGAACTCTTTTCCGAGGTCGGCGAGGAAGACCACGGGGAATTCCAGGCCTTTGCTCTTGTGGACGCTCATGATCCTCACGACGTCCTCTGCCTCGCCGAGAGCCCGCGCCGTGCCAAGGTCGCCCTCGGCGTCCTGGAGCTGCTCCACAAACCTTAGGAACCTGAACAGGCCCTGCCGGGCGAATCTGTCGAACTGGCGCGCCCGCTCGTGGAGCGCCCGGAGATTGGCTTGTCGCTGGACACCACCGGGCATCCCGCCGACGTAGTCGAGGAAACCAGTCTCGCGGTAAAGGCTCCAGATGAGGGTGGAGAGCGGCACCTTCCTCGCGAGCGTCCGCCATCGCTCGATGTCGCAAAGGAACCTCTGGACCCTCGTGCGGAGGTCCTCCGAGCAAAGGTTCACGCGTCCGGCGCCGGGCACCGTGCCACCATCGCCCCCTGACTGGGCGGCGTCCGTCGCGCCCTCCCCCCCGGCCGCGACCGCCTGGAGAGCGGCATAGAAGTCCCCGTGTTCGTGGCAAACGCGCACGCGCGCGAGGTCGTCGGCGCTGAAGCCGAATATCGGCGATCGCAGCACAGCGGCAAGCGGGATATCCTGCATGGGATTGTCGATCACGCGGAGGAGAGAGAGCATGACCTCCACCTCGGTGGCCTCGAAATAGCCGGTGCCGAGCTCGGCGTAGGCGGGCAGGCCCGCTTGCCTGAACACCTCCAGGAAGACGTTCGCACGTTGCCGTGTGGACCGGAGAAGCACCACGATGTCACGGTAGGATACAGGCCGATACGCCCCGGCGTTGCGGTCCCACACCAGGAACTCCGGTCCGGGCTTCTCGGGAGTACCCGTCACCATCCTCAAGATTCGGTCCGCTATGAACCGGCCTTCGAGCTCGAGGGCCTCTACCTCCTCGGGTGTGGGCTCGTCCTCTCCTCCCGAGGCTTCCGTGGCCGTCTCCGGCCGCTCTCCTTCGTCACCGCCCATCCCGCCCGCGCCTTCGCCTGCTTCCTCAGCCGAGTCGTCGCCGTCTTCGTTCACCCCTTCGTGAACGATGGCGGGCTTCCTTTCGATGATATGGACTTCAACAGGGAAAGCGCCCGCCGTTCTCACGTCGGAGCCGACGCCCGCGCCTGGACCTGCATCGGGAATGGACCCCGCGCCCGATTCGTCGGGGTAGTCTGCCCCGTACACGAGCTCGGCAGGGCGGTCGTACACGATCCCCGCGACGCTGTCAGAGAACACCTGGCGAAACACGAAGTTCACGGCATCTATCACCGCCCGCCGGCTGCGGAAGTTCTTGGAGAGGTCGATCGTGCGCGCCATGCCGGAGACCGCCGTGGAATACGAGCGGTATCTCTCTGTGAAAAGCCGCGGCTCGGCCAGGCGGAACCCATATATGCTCTGCTTCACGTCCCCCACGACGAAGGTGTTGGCGCCGCGTGACACGAGGGTGAGGATGGCGTCCTGGACCGGGTTGATGTCTTGGTACTCGTCCACGAGCACCTCCTCGTATCTCTCGGCCAGCTCGCGTGCGATATCCGTGGGCTGGAATCGGCAGCTTTCCTCGTCCCACGTTCCGAGCGCTTGCAGCGAGAGGTGCTCTAGGTCAGAGAAATCAACGAGCCCCCGTGCCCGCTTGGCCTCGCCATACCGACGCGCGAACTCTCTCACCACCCTGACGAGTTCCTCCATGAGTGGGGCCACCTTGCGGACATCCGCGATGTAGTCCTCAGGGGGACGGGAGAAGTACGTCTGTTGCGCGCGCAGCACGAGTCGCCTCGCAGCGTCACGCATGTCCTTTGCCCTCTTCTTGAGCGTGTCGTTGCAGGCCCCGCCCTTGATCCTCGGAAGCCTCTCGAAGGAGAGCCCCGACATGCTCTCATAGAGCCCCGCGAACCCGCTGGCCTTCGCTGCCTCGAGCATCCGGGAGCAGGCCGCGATGTCGTTTTGTAGCACGGCAGCGTACTCGCGTGGTCCGTCGGGCGAGCCTGCAAGGTAGAGAGCCTGCTCGAGAAGACCTCTGGCCCGGACGAGATCGCGGCTCACCGCCTGGACCACCGTTCGAGTCCACGGCAGAGCGTCTATCGAAGCCGTGGGCTCGATGTGGAACGCGTCCGCCATCTTGTCGAACCACGCGCCAGGCCTCGACTGGCCACGGGAACGCTCGTAGATGCGAACCACGAGTTCCCGTAGCGCCTCGTCCCCCCGCTCGCCCCCGTACGCTTCCACGAGGTCGATGAACGCGCCGCCCTGCGACCCTCCGTAGCATTCCTCGAACAGGTCGTCCGCTGTCTCTAGCCGCAGGAGAGCGGCCTCCACCTCGTCCATGACGCGGAACGCGGGATCGATATCGAGCCGGTAGAAATGCTGGCGCACGACCTTGTGGCAGAACGAGTGGATCGTGGATATGTCAGCCTTCTTCACGAGGACGAGCTGCCTCGCGAGCCTGGCGGGGTCGGGCCCCCTGCTCGCATCGCCCTTCGACAACAGCGTGTCCAGCGCCGCGCATATCCGCTCCCGCATCTCCGCCGCTGCAGCGTCAGTGAACGTCACGACCAGAAGCCTGTCGATGTCCACAGGGTGTTCGGGATCGGTGACAAGGCCGATCACCCGCTCCACCAGCACGGAGGTCTTGCCGGCCCCTGCAGCAGCCGATACGAGGAGATTCCGTCCCCTCGTGCTTATGGCTTCCCACTGCTCGGGCGTCCAGCGAGCCTTGTTCGCATTGACGTTCCCGCGAGCTGTGGCGGTCATGACACGTCCCCCTCAGAGGAAACATTGCGCTCAACCGCGGCCCAGAACTCGTCATTCTCCAGACACACGGCGTCGCGGTACTCGTTGCCGGGCAAAAGGATATCGAAACCACAGACGGGCTTGAACTCGCACCATTGACAGGCCCTGAACTTCCCGCGCCTGTACGGCCTCGCGGCGACCTCGCCCGCGACGATCCGCGACGACAGCTCCCTCACCTTCGCCAACAGGAACCTCCGAAGCGCCCTGTATCTCTCGCGGGCGATCACGTTGCTCCCGCTACTCTTCGCGACCTCCCCGTCTTTCGTGAGACGAGCCGGCACGATGTCGGACGCTCCCTGGATCTTCTTGTCCATGAGCCGCACCACGTCCGGACCGCCCACGATCACCCCGGTCATCTTGAGCATTCGTTTCCTCCTGCTTTCAAGGTCATCGTCGTCGACCGGACCTGACGCGCTTACCAGCGGGTCCGCCGCGGGAAAGTACAACGCCCCGGCGGGCTCGGCCCGCCCGCGCGTGAGCGCCTCCGAATGGTCCTCCGCGACGGCAAGGTACACGAGGAGTTGAAGGGCGATCCCGTCGTAGACGTCCCGGAGGTCCAGCGACCGCTGGCTGCTCTTGTAATCTATCACGCGCAAGTACGAAACGCCCCCGGCCTCCGCCACATCCACCCTGTCTATGCGCCCCACGAGCACTAGCCGTCGCCCGTCGTCGATCTCGAGTTTGAGGCCGGGAATGCTGCTGCCCTCGAGGCGACCGTGCCCGAAGGCCACCTCTCGGCCAACAGACCTAAACTCGCTGCGACAGGCATGGTCCTTCAGCACTTTGGCAGACCGCCTGAGAATTCGAGTGAGGACCCGCTCGATGTACTCATACCTTGCTGATGACCTTAGTATCTCGTTCTGCAACCGAGGGGCGAGCTCCTCGACGATCCTGGCTACCTTCGCGTCTATCTCGGCGTCAGACAGGCCCGCAAGAGCGCGTTCGTCCCCAAGGTCGTCCACGAGCTTGCGAAGGGTCTCGTGAATGAACGTCCCCATGCCAGGTGGCTCGAGCCGGAAGAGCTCTCGCTCGGCGAGGCGGAGGGCCCACCCGGCGAAGTGAGCGAACGGGCAACGCGCGAACGCCTCGAGTCGCGAGACGCTGGCCGTCACGGGGTCTGGGTAGAGAGCGCGGGCCGTGTCGTCTCCCAGCTTCCCCACGTAGTTCGTGAACGCGAGGCTCTTCAGCACTCGCAGCGCACGCTGCCGACGTTCGGGATCCTCCACGAGCCACTCGTAGAGGTCCAGCCAGAAGGGGTCCCACTCGCCGGCGGCGCCATGCGGGCCCGGTTTGGCCGGCCCCAGGCTTCCCCGGAAGTGGCGGACGACCAAGGCCGCGGCTTTCGCCTCAGATGTGATTGCGTCGAGGGCTTTCTCAGATGACGACGGCACGTCCTCGCACGCGAACTCCTCGGAGAGCGTGGGAAACATGGCCTTGAGCTGCGCCGTGACCGGCGAGGGGCGGATTGCGCGCCCTTCGCCGTCCGCCGTAGGATAGCTCACCCAAAGGCGATCCCAAGCCCTCGTGAGTGCGACGTACACATGGTACTGCTCGTAGAACTGCTCCACACGGCTTGTGGGCGCGAGCGTCAACCCTCTCTCCTGCAGTATCTCTCGCTCCCGGTCGGAGAGCACGGTTCCCTCCGACACCCGCCTGGGGAAGGCGTCATACGTGGCTCCGAGCACGAATGCAGCGCGAAGGGCCGGGTGCCTCGACCTTTCCACGGACCCCACGATAACCTGGTCGAGAGCAGGGGGGATGAGGCCAAGGGTCATTCCCTGGAGGCCCGCCTCGACGAGCTCCCTGAAGCTCGAAACGTCCGTGACTTGGTCGCCCAGGGCCTGGACCACCTCGTCCAGGAGGTCGAGCACAGCCTTCCACACCTGCTGATGCTCGCGGGCACCTTCGACGTCACCGGCATCCGCAGCCTCGCGCGCCCATTCCTGCAGGCGCTCGCGCACGCCGAGCGCGGCAAGAAGCTCGAAGAGGGCCCTCGCCATGTCGTGTACAGGCTTTGCGTCGCACGCCGCCACCTTGTGATGGAACTCGGCGAGCGCCGCCGTGGCTTTGGCGCGCGCCTCACCGAGCGTGCGCGTCATGTCCTCGTCTTCGGAGCGCACGCGGCTCGAGCCTGGGTCCGAGCCCGATTCCGAGGCTGAGTCGGAGCCCAAGCCCGAGGCCGAGTCCGAGGCGCGCGTGCACGTCCACACCTTGTCATCAAACCAGCGCGTGCCCCTTATGCCGCGGGCCAGCACGAAATTCTCGAGGAGGTCCACCTCGCGACGGGATAGCGGAACGAGGTCTGTCTTGAGATAGCGGAAGACTGGGTCGTAAGCCCAATCCTCACACACCACATCGAGGGCGGACCTCACGAGCTCCACGAGGGGATGATGGCCCACGGAACGCCGACGATCAATGAAAAACGGAATGCCGTGGTCCTTGAAGATGGGCTCGATGAGGTCGTGGTAGGCTTCGAGGTCCCCCACTATCACGCCGATGTCCCGGAATCTCATCCCGTCCTCGCGTGCCAACCTCAGGATCTCACGCGCGGCGGCTTCCACCTCGGCGCGGGGGTTCGTCGCAGCCACAAGCCGTATTCCGTGCGGCTCCCCCTTGAAAGGTGCGGGACGCCGCGGCCCGAACTCCCGCTCGAGGTGGCGAAGGGGAGCGGACCGCACGCCCGTCGACGTGCTCCCGCCCATTCCCGGCCCGGCGCCGGACGCCGCAGGCGCCCGCAGGATCACGGGGGGCTCGACCCCCACGCCGAGCTCTCGCGCAAGCGCGACCAGTCTCTCGTATGTCTCCCTCGTGGGGCGGAACACATCCGTGTCACGAAAAGGGTGGTCGATCGCATCGGGGTCCAAACACAGCGCCACGCTAACCCGACGAGCCGCGCAGAGAAGCGCTTCGAGCACCGAGTACTCCTGAGGCGTGAACCCTCGGAAGCCGTCCACCCAGACCAAAGCGCCTCTCGTCAGCGTGGAGTGGGCGATCCTCGAGGCGGCTAGCGAGAGATGGTCGTCGGGGTCTTGGAACTTGTCGCCCAGGTACTCGCGATATGCCCGCACCACCACCGCAAGGTCATGCAGCTTGAGGGCGACTGGCGTCATGCCGAGGCCTGCCTTGTCCAACTCGGCGGCCCTGGCTTCGAGATCCTCGGGGGTTACCCGGTACATCGCGAGCTCCCGGAGAGTTTCCGCAAGGCACTGCGCGAACCCGTACCTCTCCGACCCTTTCACGAAGAGCGAAAGCTCGCCCGCCTTTTGCCGGATGAGAGACCGCAGCACCATGAGCTTTCCCAGATCCCCTATGTCCCGGCGGGCGCCGCCGCCAAGCTCCTGGAGCACGCGGCCGGCAAGCCGTTTGAAGCTCAGGACCTGCGCCCTCATGAAGCCGGGCAGATCCGGGGTGTTGACGAGCGCGCGTTCCACCTGAAACGTCGCCTGCTCGGGGACGAGGATTATCATGGGTGGGCCACACGGATCCTTGCGAAGGGCCTCGCGGACCTCGTTCAAGCACAGCGTGGTCTTTCCCGTTCCCGCGCGACCGAGAACAAACCTGACTCCCACAAGCGCACCCCGCTTCCGGAAGAGATGACCGGGAGTGCCGTATCTTATTATGTTTTCCTTGCCGCGCCTGGAAATCCTGCACCTCCCTGGCGACCGTCAAGCCCCGTCGCCCGGTCGATTAGCCTTGTCGATTAAGCCTTGACGAACGGCGCTCGTTACGTCATTCTGGTTATATGGACGCGGCGCCGCCGGCCTCGTGCGTTTCCGCCCCCGACGGACGGGCAAGGAAGCGGGTGCGAGCCGGCGCAGGCGCACACACGTGGTGGCACGCCCCGCCCGCGGAGACGGGCAGAAGGAGGAGCGAGGCAAGTTGAGAGCGCGACGTCGACGGTTCTCGAGGGACCCAGGGATGTTCCACGCGACCATAGACCCTGAGGGACCAGGCGTGATCCGCCTCCACCTCAGGCGGTCTGGAGGAACGGTGCTCGCTGCTATCGCGAGGCGCCCCAGGAACCTCCTATGGATAAACGGCAGCCAGCTCCTGCTCCTGGACGAAAGCGCCGCCGACGTGGTGCAGGCGCTCATAGAAGTGGTTCACGAGCTCACGCGGCCGGGCAGTGAGGTCTCGGGGGAGACCTGGTCAGAGGTGAAGCGCGAGACCGCCCGCCGCGTGCATGAGCTTTACCCGCGCGTGCCGACAGCCGAGATAGAAGCGGACATCGACTACATGTATGGGCTCATCGCGGAGCTTTCGCGCGGCGCGTGCCCGGCCGAGCGTGGCGTTCCCGGGCGCGTCATGTCTCGGGTCGAGTGGCGAGCTCCCGCCCGCATGGACCTCATGATCGCCTCCATGGGGCGCTCAGGTTGTCAGAACGCGTGCGCCTGGTGCTATGCCTCGGATATGCCCAACGTGCGAGAGCTCGACACCGAGTCATGGAAACAGGTGCTCGACCGCTTGTGGCGCGCTGGGATACCTATGGTGAATTTCACGGGTGGCGAGCCCACCATGCGGCGCGACTTGGTGGAGCTTGTACGCCACGCCGAGAAGTTCGTGACGGGGCTCATCACCAATGGCAGAGCACTTGCGGACCTCGTGGGCAAGTTGAAGGCCGCGAGCCTCGATTACGTTCAGGTGAGCATCGAGTCGGCCGACCCGACGGTGCACGATGCCATCGTGGGCTCGGCGGGCGCTTGGGAGGAGACGTGCGCGGGCCTCAAGGCGGCTCTCGGCGCGGGCATGTATGTCTCCACCAATACCACGCTCACAAAGGCGAACGCCGACGGGTTCCCCAAGCTCCTGCGTTTCTTGGCGGGCATCGGGGTAAGGTATGTGGGCTGCAACACTCTCATCCAGACAGGACGTGGTGCGAGACATCCCGACGCCATAGAACCCCAGGCCCTCAAGGGCGTGCTTGCCGAGGCCGCGGCCGTGGCGCGCGAACTGGACCTGGAGTTCAGCTGGTTTTCGCCCACGTGTTACAAGGACCTCGACCCGGTGGCAATGGGGTTCGGGGCCAAATCGTGTTCGGCGTGCCACACGAACATGGCGGTGCGGCCGGACGGGGTGGTCGTGCCCTGCCAGTCCTGGCTGCACGGCGAAGGTCTCGGAAACATCCTTACGACCCCGTGGGAACGCATATTCAACCATCCGCTCGCACGCAAGGTCAGGGCCCACGGCTTCGCTCCGCCGGAGTGTGCTCGATGCCGTCACTTCGTCTTGTGCGGGGGCGCGTGTCCCCTCGAGATGTTGAACGCGCGGGGCGGGCACGGGGAGCGCGGGAAAGCCGGTGCGGAGAGCGACGTCGCTTGCGGCGCCCCGCGTAGCCGCAGCGAAGGCGGCCTGGAGGAGCAGCCCAGCACGAGCCTGACAGGGAGGAAAGCACGATGACGAACGTGCCCAGAAGGCTTCACCCCCCGACAGCGTTATCGGAGACACCAGGCGCGGCAGTGTCAAGGCAAGTAACCAGGTCGCGCCCCACCCGAGACTTGCGTAGACTCGTATGGGCTCTGGCGATGTGCCTCGCGTGTCTCCTCGCCGCCGGGTGGCGGGTCACCGGTCCTGGCGCGAGCGTGGCATGCGCTGCCCAGGATACCGGCACGTACCGCATACGCAGTTACGTCGTGAGCATCGCCCCTGAGCCGGATGGGAGCTGGATAGCCGATTACCACCAGGAGTGGGAGGTGACGGGCGGCCACATTCCTTGGGTCACCGTGGGTCTCCCGGACCACGACTACGTCATTCTCTCCCGCGGAGGCGCGGCCGCAGAGGTTAGCCGCGCTGACTACGGCTCTTGGAGCGGCGTGCGGGTCGATCTCGACGCAGACTACGGCACGGGCGATGTCTTCGACCTCAGCTTCCGGGTCCGTCAGGAGAGCATGGGGCACCCCAGCGGAGCGGACGCTGTCGGATTCGAGTTCGTCCCCGGGTGGTACGACCGGGCAAGGGTCGAGCAGCTAGAGATCCGCGTGAAGAACCCGGGCGGTCCCGAGGACGTTTTGTACGCGTCGCCGGAGCCCTCACAGAGGACCGGTGAAGAGCTCGTCTGGCGAACCAGCCTCGACCGGGGGGAGCGTTTCAGGGTAAGTTTCGCGTTCTCGTCAGGCCTCTTTCCCGACCTGAAAGCCCCGACCAAGTCGGGAGCCGGCGCGGGAGGCGATGGGCTTCGGGGGACCGGGGCGGTGGGCCAGCAATCAGCCGCGAGGCGCGCGGCCCCCGCGGTGGTCGCCGTGTTCGCGCTGATGGTAGTCATTGCAGTCGTGATCCTGGTCACCATCATCGTCGCTCTTGCGGCCGCCACACGGGGCGGGTACACAGGCAGACGCGGTGTCTACTACGGCACCTATTTCCCCATCCCCCCGGTCGGGCATCCTTCGTGGGGCTCAAGGCCTGGCCGTTCCCCGCACGCGGGCGACTCCGGCGACAAGTCAGGCGGGTCTCGCAAGTCAGGCGGAGGAGGCGGCTTCGGCGGCAGAGCCATCGGCTGTGCTTGCGTCTCATGCGCTTGCGCGTGCGTATCGTGCGCCTGCGCCTGCGCGTGCGCGGGCGGCGGCGGAGCCGGTTGTGCCCGCAAGTTCGACGGCGGAGGCGCACGTCCGGCCCATGCGGGCGCCTCAGCCTCCATCGCAGCATCCCCTTCGCCAGGGGATGCAGTCGCCACCGCAGTCTCCACCGATGCGTCCGCGACACCCGGGGCATCCGGAGCGCCCGAAACGGCTAAGTCGCCTGGGGCATCTGGAGCGCCCGGAGCATGCGAGGCATCTGGGCCATCTGGAGCTCGCCCGGAAGCTCGCCCGAGAGACCGTAGTCAGCCCGGTCAGCCCGGAGCTGAGGATCCGGGCAAACACCCGAGGGGCGCCCACACGCTCTCTCTGCTGCTGATGGTGGTCGTCGCGGCCGGGCTTTCGCTCTTCGTGGCCTCAAACGCTGCAGGCTGCGTCCGAGGCGGCGCGTCTTCCGCGCCGCAGCACGAGAGAGGCCCATACGACGAGAACGTTGAGGTGCCTACCGGCGACCCGGCGTTTCCACGCCTTGGTCGTTACTGGGTCGTCGACCCGCAGGGGCTCGTGGGGGAGCGGGCGGCCAGAGCCGCGGACCAGACCCTCGAAGCCTTGCGTGCGGCCGGGCTGGCGGAGACGGTCATAGTCGTGCAGCCTGGCGTGAAGCACCCCGCCGACTGGTCCACGCACTACGGTCGCTGGCTGATGCTGGGGGAACGAGAGGGCTCCCAACGTAACAACGGCCTGGTGTTCCTGATCATCCCCGATGCCCGTCCCGAGGAAGGGCGGGTCTGGTACAGCGTCGGCCGAGGGTTGCCGCGTCTCACGTCGTCTGACCTGGGACCGCTCATAGAGGAGGCCGCCTCTTACGCCAACGCCGGAGACCTCGACGGAGCTGTTGTGTCTATCGCGAGGAATATCGACGACATTCTGCGCAAGGTTTATGGGGAGGGAGAGCAATGAGAAGGGGATGCCTCTTCGGAATCGCGGGCCTGGTCATCGTGCTCTTGGTGGCAGCTGCTGGATTCTCGTGGGTCATGGGGATTCAGCGCAACATGGTCAATCTCCAACAAAGCGTGCTCGCCCAGGAAGGACGATACGGCGCCGCGCTCGAGACTCTAAGCGAGAAGATCAAAGGCATATGGGCCATGGAGAAAGACTTCCTGGAACATGAGAAGGATACGCTGACCGACGTTATAAAGGCCCGCGCCCAGGCATTGGACAGCGCCGGGCAGGAATTTGCGGCTGCGGCGGCCGAAGGAGACCCACAGAAGACCATTGAGGCCGCGACGCGGTTTCGTGAGGCTGCCGAGGGCCTTGCGCTCTCGGTCAACGTGAATGCCCTGCGTGAAGCGTATCCGCAGCTCTTCTCGCCAGCCATAGTTCAGCAAACCATGAGAGGGCTTGAGGAGGCAGTGAACGAGATCCGCACAGCGCTCGATGACTGGCAGGTGGCTATAAGGGACTATAACACGTATAGGTCGCAATGGCCGCAAAGCTTCGTGGGCGGGGCGCTCAACTTCCCGGCCTCCTACGACTACTACAAGGCCGAGAAAGCGAAGCTCGACATGGATGCTCTCATGCCGAAAGACTGAGGGATCACCAAGGGATCACGCAGGATCACTGAGGATGCGCGCCAAGGGCTGCCGGCCTTGCCCTCTTGGGACGGCCGCCTGCGGCGCGCCTCGTTCGCGAATTCCGCACGTGAGCCCGCCAAACCCCGGCACCTGTAGTGCGCGCACCGGCGGCCCGGCCCGCCCAACCTGAGCTTCCCGCGTTGTCGCTTCAACCTCCGATGGCTCAAAGGGCGATGGACGACCCGGCGCCTATGATCCCTGCGATCACGACGACCAAAAGCGCGAGGCCAACCAGGGCCGCCACTGGAATCACTATGCTGAAGACACACGTGCCGATGGCTGCCCTCGTGGACATCCCGTGTGCCTCGCGCAGTGAGATCACGCTCAGAGCGGCCACCCAGACCACGACCCCGATCGATGCAACGGTGGACAAGCCTGCCACCACGGGACCACCCACTCGCGCGAGCACCATGAGAGGAAGGAGAAGCAACGCTGGGAACTGGGCAAACCCCATCGCCGAGACAAGCCCGGCGAAACTCCCCTCGCCACCGAAAAGCAACGCTGCAAGGTGAAGGATGCCCACTCCGATGAAGTAGCCCACGGTCGACGCAACGATGGCAACGATGAGAACCGACCCCAGCAGGTCCTCGAACGTCACCCCCGGCAAAGCGTCCAGGTTCGCTTGGGAGAGCATGCCGAAAGACAGAAGCGTCACGGCTCCGACGACGACCGCGAACGCCCACCACACAGGCTTCTCCTCGGCCACGGCCCGGAGCGCCTCAACGGGGCTCGCCATCACCCCGTACAGCCAATCGAGAACTCGGCCGGACACATCCATCCTCCCCTTCGCGCCCCACCCGATCCTCGCGGCATCCCCTCAATAACGCATCTCCAACATCGGCTGTTCGCGCAGCCGCCACAGGAGGCGTTCCTCAGGGCTGAGCACGACGGTCTTCGCAAATGCCTGCACCTCTCCCAGGAGGCCCCACAAGTCGACCAGGAACACGGGTGCCGGCACCTCGTACACGACCGGAGACTCCACGCCCGCAAGCTCCGCAGCAGCCGCCACAGCGTCGTCGAGGTCGCCGAGAGAGTCGACGAGCCCGAGCTCCACTGCTTGGCTTCCCAAGAACAACTCGCCCGTGGCGAGCTCGCGCACCCTCTCGACGGGCAGGCCCCGATGAGTCGCGACGTACGCCACAAACTGCTCATAGGCTGCGTCGGATAGTTTCTGAACGAGCTCACGTTCTTCTTGGGTGAGGGTGCGCTGGTACATGTCTTTGTGCTGGCCGGATTTTATGACCTGATCCTTGATGCCGAGCTTGTCGTACAGCCCGTGTAGGTCCATGATGCTTGTGATGACCCCTATTGAGCCAGTCATCGTGCCCGGCATCGCGAAGATGCGGTCCGCAGGTGCTGCTATGTAATAGCCTCCCGAGGCAACGATGTCCCCCATGGAGACCACGACCGGCTTTGAGAACTCCTCGATCATTCCGGCTATGGCCTGGGAAGCGGCAACCGACCCTCCTGGGCTATCTATCCTGAAGACGACCGCTCTGACCGAGGAATCAGCCTCCAGCTTCTTGAGGTACCTGGCGACCAACCTCGGGGTTATGCCCCCCGTCGTCGCCACTGACGATCGCCCCTCGGCGATCGCACCATCCAGGTATGCCACGGCGATCTTGTTGCCTGACGCCCCCAAGCGACCGCGCGTCGCCAGTGGTTGGTTCGAAGGAGAGGACGGCCCCATCTGGATGAGCACGACCACGGAGAGGAGCGCCAGACCGATCACGCCGAAGACTAGGACTCTCCTCTTCCTCACCGCGTCTCCACCCCCTGCCGTCCGCCGAGCCCTATCGGCCCCCGCCCCGTATCACGCAGGAGGCCGGCGGGCTGCCAGCGGTGCGCCCTTTCTCACCATATTCGCGCGATTACAGCCGTATGTTTCGATAATGGCGCTTGAGTTCCTCCCGGCTCACGAAACACAAGCGGTCTTGGCTTCGGGCTTCAAGCGGAGAGCCGTGCGACGAGTTCTTTCAGGAACCACTCCACGTCGCTCACGATGCCCACGGCCTGCAGGCTTCCCCTGTCCGCGAGCTTGGTCACGGTGGCGGGGTTGATGTCCACGCACACAGTCTTCACGCGGCTGGGGAGCAGGTTCCCGGTGGCGATCGAATGAAGCATGGTGGCCAACATCAACGCGAGTTCAACGTCCTTTATTTTCGAGCGCATCTCGTCCTGCGCCTTGACCGTGTCGGTGATGACGTCAGGCAGCGGTCCGTCATCGCGGATGGACCCCGCCAGCACGTAGTCCACGCCGTGCGTGATGCAGGCGTGCATGACGCCCTTCTTGAGCACCCCCGCCTCCACGGCGGCGCGCAGGCCGCCCAGCCTGCGGATGGTGTTGATGGCCCGGAGGTGATGCGCGTGGCCCTCCGCGGCCGCCGCGCCGTTCTCGAGGTACAAGCCTAGGGACGTGCCGTACAGCGCCGACTCTACGTCGTGGGTCGCCACAGCGTTCCCTGCGAAAAGCACGTTCACGTAACCTGCCTGGATGAGGGCTGAGAGATGCTTGCCCGCGCCGGTGTGGATGACCGCAGGGCCAGCGACCGCAAGTATCTTCTTGCCGCGGGCCCTGATATCCCTCATGGTCCTGGCGATCTCCTCAACAACGAGCGCCTTGGGCCTTTCGCTCGATACGGGGCTCCCCATGAAGCTGAATATCTCTCGATGCCTCGCCCTCTCCAGCGGGACCACCTTGACGCCCCTTGACCCGACGACCAAAAGGTCTCCCTTCTTGACGCGGTGCAGCGGCACGCAGCGGGCGGTCGGGGGCGTGCCAGAGAGATCGACCACAATGCCGCAATCCATCTCGATGTCGCTTACAGGGATCCAGGACCCTGCCACCCGCACGAAGGTGTCCAGGTTTGTAGTGGAGTAGAAACCCTCTGGGAAGACGCCGTCCTGCGTCGCCGCCTCCAACGCCACTTCGTCCTGATCCACGACGGTCGCGCCGAGGCCCCGCACTTCCTCCACTATGGCCTCGAGCTCGTCCGGCGTCAATGCCTTGATCTCGATCCTGGCGTAGCTCGTGTCCTGCTTCGTTCGACCGACCCTGATCTCCTCGATATGGAAGTCTCCACCCATGTCCATGATGGCGTCCATCACTCTGGGGAGAATCCGGGAATCGATAATGTGACCTGAGAGTTCAATCGTCGCCCTGACCATTGCCGATGCCCCCAATGTGATTTGCAACCAGCTTACCTTGGGGGGAAAGGAATGTCAATAGCCCCCTACAGTCGTTTCCAGTCCGCGGAGAGCCCAGCGGATGCAGCCAAGACGGCTGTCGCATCTTTCGTTCGCGGCGCTCGGCATCGTCTCTAGGCAAGGATGTCTTTTCTTCTGTAGACAATGTAGGTCGCCACAAGCGCGGCCGCGTTGACTGCAAGCACGAGCGCCACGTACACGCCGTCGATTCCCTGGGTGAGAACGTCCGCAGCGCTGGCCCACTTCATCGGGGTTACGTACCGCAGGAACCCCAGCTTGTTGCTGGTGTCGGCCGCTATCTGCAGAGCGTACGCGACCAGGACGAGTCCGAGCGCGCCTGAAAACACGGTGCGGGTCCTCGAGACGAACACCGACCCGAGAAACCCAAGGTTGGCGAATGTCAGGAGGACTAGCGTGGTCATGAGCGCCAGGTTCCAAAAGCTCCCCGCGCTGAAGTCGCCCTCGTAAAACGCGAGGATCGCCCCGTACGAGGCGAACCACACCACAGCGCTGAAGAGCAAGACGTAAGCGGCGTACGCCCCGAGCTTCTCCGTCAGCACTCGCTGCCTGCTCACGGGCCTGGTGAGGAGGAATTCTATAGTTTTCTCGTTCTCTTCCCTCGCCAAGAGGCTTGAGCTCAGGAGGAATGAGAAGATGCTTCCGAGTTTCAGGTCTCACCGGCATTGTACGGTTCGCTTACCATTTGGTCAATGTCGCCGCAGGAGCCACCGAGGTCGCTCGTGGCCACGACATCCGCACCGGTGCCGAAGACGTCGCGTACCACCACGTCGCCGGCCTTCACCGGCGGGCTGACGCACTCCTCAGCCAGCAGCCTCGCAGCTTTCAGAAGGAGGCGCTTGGGAATCGGCCGGTCGGTCTTCACGGGAAGGAGCGGGTGATCGGGACACGTTGTGCGTACAGTGAATGTCAAGACCCGCCTCGGGTCGTACCGCTCGAGCAGCGCGTACTCTCGTCCCCGGTCGCACTTGTTGCCCCTTACCTCCACCGCGTCCAGGACAGTGACTTCGCACCCGACAGGACAGACGACGCACGTCACCGTGAACTCGTTCGAATCCCCGCGCACGCAGAATCACGCCTCCCTTTCGACTATCTTTCGACTATGGACACGGTCAGTGCGTCACCCTTCTCGGACGGGATCGCAAGCCTGTCCACGTTCACCTGCATCATCTCGCCAGGACGAACCTTCTGCTTTCTCTGACGCCGCAACACCCTTCCGGCGATCGACACCTCGAGCACCACGTTCTCCGCGGGCTCGCTTGGACGCAGGGATATGGTGAGGGTCCTCGCGGCGGCGGCCGCCGCTGCAGGTACAGCATCGCCGTGCCGGACGAATCGTTGCGGGACCACGTACCGGACGTTTCGGCCGGGTCGGATCTCCCCCGTGGTGCGGATCGCTTGGAGTGACTCAAGTCCCGCGTCTTTGCCCGCCTCGCCTAGGACCGGGGTCCGGGCTGCCACCCTGGCTCTAGCCGCGGCAGCAGCGCCTGCCACCATGCCGTCCTCGGTCACGTGGTCCACGAGGTCGTGCACGTGGACGACGTTGCCGCAGGCGAAGATGCCAGGCACGCTCGTCTCCATCTCGTCGGTGACGACGGGCCCTCCCGTGGCAGGATCGAGCTCGATGCCGCACGCCGCTGAAAGCTCGTTCTCAGGGATGAGGCCCACCGAGAGGAGCAGTGTATCGCAGGGGATGAACCACTCCGCGCTCGCGATGGGCACCTTCGCGTCGTCCACAGGAGCGACGCTCACCCCTTCCAGCCTGTCGCGGCCGTGGATACGGGAGATGGTATGGCCCAGGTACAGCGGGATATCGAAGTCGCGGAGGCACTGCTGTATGTTCCGGGCAAGCCCGCCCGGATACGTCATGATCTCCACGACGGCCTGGACTTTCACCCCTTCAAGGGTGAGTCGCCGGGCCATGATGAGGCCGACATCGCCCGATCCCAGAATGACCGCCTGCCGCCCCGGCAGAACGCCCTCGATGTTCACGAGCCTCTGGGCGGTGCCTGCGGTGAATATCCCCGCCGGCCTCGTGCCGGCGAGCACGAGCGCCCCGCGCGGGCGCTCCCGGCATCCCATGGCAAGGATTATGGCACCGCACTGGAGCACGACGAAGCCATGATGGGGCGACACGGCCGCCACGCGACGGTCTTGCGTGACTTCGAGAACCATGGTCTCGAGCATGAACTCGACGCCCGCCGAGGCCGCCTCGTCGACGAACCGAGCGGCGTATTCGGGGCCTGTCAGCTCCTCGCCGAACCATTTCAGCCCGAACCCCGTGTGTATGCACTGAGGAAGGATTCCGCCCAGGCGGACGTCGCGTTCGATGACCACGACCCGCTCCGCCCCAGCCCGCTTCGCGGCGACGGCAGCGGCAAGCCCGGCGGGGCCACCGCCGATCACCGCCACGTCCGCGCGCAGATCCTTTCCCTTCGGTCCTGGAAACGCCTCCAAAGAACCTACCTCCCTGTTGCTGGTGACATATGATGCGACACATGGGCCACGGCCGGCCCCGGGCCATCGCCGGCTTCCTCCTGGGCTTCGCGCAGCAGGGCTTTCGCCGGATACGGCGCGATGGGCGAGCTTGGGCCTCGCTTCGTGATCGCCTCGAGGGGAACCCCAAGCTCGCGGCTGAGTATCTTCATCACCCTTGGCATGCAGAACCCGCCCTGGCACCTTCCCATTCCTGCGCGCGTTCGAAGCTTGACCCCGTCCACCGTCCTCGCGCCCCTGCGGATGGCGTCCAGCACCTCGGCCTCGGTCACCGTCTCACACCTGCACACGATGCGACCGAACGAAGGGTCTGATTCCACAAGCCGGGCCTGCTCGGCGCGGGAAAGCTGCGAGAACCGCACAGGCGCGGGACGGATGGGGTTGAACCCGCGGCGGGCACGCGCCTCGAGCCCCTCATCGCGCAGGATCCCGACCACCATGCGCGCGATGGCGGGCGCTGCGGTGAGACCGGGTGACTCTATCCCAGCCACGTGCACCATGCCCCTAGTCACCCCGGACGGCCTTATGATGAAATCGCGTTCGGAAGACGCCGCGCGCAGGCCCGCGAAGGACGCTATGACGTCGCGAGGCGAGACGGCCGGCACCATGCGACGAGCGGCGGCGAACACTGCTTCAAACCCCGCTCTCGTCGTAGCGAGGTCTAGGCGGTCGCTGACATCTTCAGCGGTGGGGCCGACCATGATGTTCCCGTCCGCCGTGGGGATCACTAGGATCCCCTTGGACACCGGGGTCGGCACCGGAAACACCGTCGACCGCACGAGGCTCCCGACGCGTTTGTCCAGCAAGTACTCCTCGCCTTTCCTCGGGCGTATCTCGAAGGACTCGTCCCCTGCCATGGCCGCGATTTGGTCTGCAAATAGCCCCGCGGCATTCACCACCCATGTGGTCTCGATGATCGCTTCGGCCGTCTCGACAGCAGCGATCCGGCCTTCTCTCACGTGAAGCGAGGTCACCGGCGAGCCCGCCATGAAGCGGACGCCGTTGGCCACGGCGTTCTCAACCAGGGCGAAGGTGAGCTGGTACGGGCACACGATCCCGCCGGTCGGAGCGTGGAGCGCACCCACGACTTCCGGGGCGAGTCCGGGCTCCAGCGCGCGGGCTTCACCCGCATCAAGGAGGCGAAGGCCCGGCACGCCGTTGCGGCGCCCCCGGTCGAGGTGTTCGCGCAACACGTCGACCTCCTCCGGAGACATGGCGACCATGAGGCACCCGTTGCGCCTGAACGGCACGGACAGCTCCGCGGCGATCTCATCGAACATGGCATTCCCCTCAACGCACAACGAGGCTTCCAGCGTCCCGGGAGCCGAGTGGAACCCCGCGTGCACAACACCGCTGTTGGCCTTGCTCGTGCCGAAGGCTGGCTCCACCTCGCGCTCGAGGAGGACCACGGCCAGATCGTATCGAGCCATCTCCCTCGCAATTGCGGCGCCGATCACGCCAGCTCCGATGATTGCTACGTCAGCTTTCATTATCGTCGACTGCGTAGACCGTGTACCGTGCAACCCACATCCCCCCGTGATGCGCGTCTTTCCGTCTTCCGTGCCCCCGTGCCATAAAGAAAAGTCCAGCCTGCAACAAGCCCCGTTGCGCATGCAGCAAGCAAGGGCAACTTAGCGCGCTGTCGAGCAACGAGCTTGGCAGATAGGACTCTCTCAAAGTCTCCCGTCCGCTCCGCCTGACTCCCAGCCTCTGGAGCAAAACCCTTCCTTCCACTCGCGCCGCCGGCATGGCAAGGCTGCTATGGAGTCCAGTACATAATCAGGTTGAATCGCTGACCTGGACAGGTCCTCCCGACGAGTTACTCCAGTCAGCACTAGAGCCGTGGCCATTTGCGCCTTTTTCCCCATCAATATATCGGTCTCCAGGCGATCACCCACTACGAGACACTGGTCTCGCCCAAGGCCGAGGCGGCCGAGTGCAGTCTGAAGCATCATGGGGTTCGGTTTACCTACAACCAACTCAACCTTGAGTCCGGTCGTACCTTCGATTGCCCCAATCATCCCTGCGGCGTCAGGAATCTCCCCCCCTTCCACCGGGCAGGTTCTGTCAGCATTCGTAGCCACCAGCCGAGCCCCATACCTCACGGCCTGTAGAGCGTGGTTCAGTTTCGCATAGGTGAACGTCCGGTCGAACGCGATGACGACATAGTCCACATGGGCGCCCAGTGTTGTCGGGTCTTCCACAACCTCCACGCCAGCCGCCCGAAGCTCGTGAACAAGCGCCATTTCCCCGATGACGTACGCTCGACAGCCTGGTGCACAGTCCGCCAGATAGCGTGCCATCACCAGCGATGAATTTATGACATCATCCGCTGGCGTAGGTATGCCGAGTTTTGTGAGCTTGGCGGCGTACTCTTGCCTGCTCTGAATGGGCTTGTTGGAGAGAAAGACTACGCGCTTGCCCATCGCCCGGAGGCCCATTATCGCCTCTCGCGCGCCGGGAATCAGTTTGTCACCGCGATACACGGTGCCATCCAGGTCGAGAATGTACCCCTCGAAGTCCTCGACGGAAGGGCAAGAGCGCCCCCTGCCAGGGTCTGAGTTGGAAACTGCTTTCGAATACATTGGTCTTGAGTTCAGGCTAAGCATAGAATCCACCCATTCTGGCTCCGCCCAGCCTGTTGGCGGCGAATAGCCTGACGCCTCGCGCACCGACGCTTCGCGCGGCCTTCTCCAACGATTCGCGAAGCACTAGGCATGGCGCCATAAGTCGTCGTCTCCTTTCTTGACGGCGTTAGGGTTGCCGGTGCTTGCACGACGGGGCGTGGAGAATTCGGCTGTCTTAAGCGCCGAATTCGAACGAGGCGCGCCGCAACCGCGCCGTCCCCGGAGGGCAACACCGGCAACCCTGGGCGGGACCGCCCCGCTGAAGAGTAGCGCGGACTTGTGGCGACACACTTAGAACACCACACCCTCTCACCTCAACCACCTCCCTGCGTAGTCCGGTGAGCCCCCATTGTTCACGAGTAACTCACAATCATCCGCTCCAAGTACACGCACGTTGGTACACGTCTTCCCAGAACCACCCCCAGTACATAGGTCACCTCGACCCGAGGGAGCACTGGCCCCACTCAAGGTACGAGTCCGAAGATCGCCCACCACGGGACAGCAATGAAGTTTACTACAAGCAACGTAGCGAAAAGCATCCCAAGGCCGAACTTCAAGACATCAGAGCGAGTCAAATTCCCGTGCTGCTCGTACACCATGAGTGCGGTTGCAGTCTGCTCAGGGTATAGCGCCACAGAATCCACTGATATCAAAGCAACCAGGCCGTATACAAGTGGGTTTAAACCAGCCTGTCGCGCAAACCCCGTTATTATAGGTAAAAGCAATGCCAAACATGCCGGGATGCTGGGGATTGCCGCATGAACAAGAACCGACACTAGCACCGTTGACGAGACCATCATGTAAGAAGGTACGCGACAGCGAAGGATACCCATAGTTAACACGTCGCCCAGCCAGGCGCATGCCCCTGTCGACTCAAGGACGTGCGCTATGCAGAGAGCGGCACCAGTCACCACGAACAGCGACCAAGACACGTTTGAGGCGAACTCCTGCCATGACATGGTGCCGCACCAGGGACTCAGCACGAGAACCGCACCCAGCAGTGCTGGGGCTGCTGGATTCCAATGGTGTATGTAGTCAGTAAGCCAGAGAACGCACGCTAGGCCGAGAGCAACCATGACCTTCCACTCTTGAACTGATACCATTCCTGGCCGCTCGTCGGAGGGAAGGAGTTCGCCTATCTTGACATCCGGGGCGTGTCCCAACCACACCGGCTTATTCACAAGGGCGCTTTCACTACCTTTGTGGAACTGGCAAAGAAACAGAATGAGGACAAAACCCGATAGGATCACCATAGCATACGGGACAGCCATCAAGACAAGCCAGCGGAACCACGTGAATCCGCCTCCGAGCAGACTCGCTGCCAGGGCAGGTGCAATCCCACCCGTGAGGATCATCGACGAAGCCATGGGATTCAGCATTCCGAGAATGAGGGACACAGCCTTTGCGAGGTTCTTCGACCCTCGGAATGCAGGATGTTCCAATACACTCTTGTAGGGGGCTATCAGAATCGCATTCCTAGTCAAAGCAGAAGGGACAATGAGCGTCATCAACGGAAGAAACGCGACCGACTGTAGCATGAGACGAAAGCTGTTCCCTTTGCAGAGGGCCACCATGAACCTCGCCATACGGTGCGCTAGGCCGCTTGATGCAACCGCCGAGCCGAGCGCGAGAACGCCGACAAGGAACCACAACACCGGCTCAGAGAAGCCTGCAAGAAGAGCCAAAGGGCCGAGACGCGGTAGCATCGCCAGAAGCAAGAACAACCCCCCCAGGGCCGTCACTGCAGGGTACAGAGTGCCCGCCGCCCATAAGGAGACGACAGTCGCCGCGACAGCCAGAGCTCGAGAGCCGTCCGGCCCAAGCGAGGCCGGGCCCACGCCTACCGACACTGCGAGACAGCACACAACGCTGACAATCAGACCTAGGACTTTCGGCAGTGAAGATAGCGCGGCGGACCTACGCGCGAGCATAGCGCCACAACTCCCTCTTGCTAGTCGAGACTCCAAGAGCCCCAGTAGCGAGCACTGCCTCCACTTCCGACACGCTTTCCACCAGGCCGCCCGCGATGAACGGTGAGATCTCGTCCACGGGCAACCTATGAATGATGTTCGGAAGGACGAGTGCAGGTAGGATCTCTACGGCATCCGGCTGGGACGACGCAACGACTGATAAACCTGTCCTAAGCGATTCCGAGTCGAGGACGAAAAGACGCTGCACTGCAATGAGCCCCTCATCTTTGGCGGCCCTGATGAGCGAACTCCTTGTCGTCAGAATCCCTCTCACGCCAATCTCCCTGGCAAGCCACTTCATCCCGACGGGGTCTTTCCCGATGCCTTGTACCAAGTCCACGTGACAAAAGACCTGCTGACCGTGCGCTGCAGCCCTCTGCACGACGTCACGCACGTCATAGATGGATCCGGTCAAGAAAAACACTAACCGTGCGCCGCAGCTTGCGGCTTCATCTATCTCCGCCGCCTGCCTGATTGCCGGAATTACGGGATGCTCCGCCAGGTGCTGCAAGGGTGCCGTCCCCATGAGAGTCTGTCGGCTGCCCTCTTCTCTCATGGTCTTCGCCTCCTCGGTGCGCAGGCCAAGCAACCTCACCTACCCTGCGCCCCAATCTGCCTATGACGTAGTGAACGGTAACTGAATCGAACACCAGGCGCACCTATCCACCTCACAATAGCCAAGTCGAGCCAAAACGGTAAGCGACCGCATACGTGGCTAGACGGGCACAAAATAAAGAGAAGCGAAGAGCCAGAAGCAACCGACTTCTGGTTCAGCCTTCTCCTCATCTCCGAGCCGAAACCGAGACAAGCCGCCCGATAGCGTACCTGTTTTCCTCTTATACCGTTTGATGGAATATTCTACGTAATGGAGTAGACTCCTGCCTGAAACCGTCATCGGTTATCGCTTTTTTCCACTCACCAGCCTATACCCTCACAAGGCACTTGCCTCGCTGTGCCCGCCAACTACCCCGGCCTGCGTCTTCTCTTGGCAGCTTTCCGTGGCCGTCATCCGTGGCAGTGAACTGCCCCCGGTCGGAGCGTGGAATGTGCGATCACGGTGTTGCTGCCTTCATGACTTGGTCGAGAGATGTCTGTAGCTGCCCTAGCCCGGAGTGGGACCGTGCACGGCGAAAGATGGCGCAGTATACGGCGGTATAGGAAGATACGGAGAAACAGCACTACGCTCGTTGTGTTTCGAGGTTGGCCACCTATAGGCCATTTGGTGCCCTGAGTCCGCGCAGTACTCTCCCCTTTTGCACGCCGGAGGTACCACCAAACGAGTTGACGAAACGTTGTCTCAACGCACCATCGATAGAGTACGGCTGGTGTTGCGCCAAAGGCGGAAAGCCTGCCGTTTACTCTGTCTGGGACGATGGCAACATGCATACATGCATATTGGAGGCACGCAGCGGAAAGGCAAGTAGACTGCCAAAGTAGACCGCCACTCGACCGCGCAGCGTGGAACGGCTATTGTCCATCTGACCGGGCTCAAGACTGCTTGAGTCGCACCACGGATTCCACATGCGAAGTCTGCGGGAACATGTCCACAGGCTGCACCAGCGTCGGCCGATAACCGATTCCCGCCAGAATCCTCAAGTCGCGCGCAAGGGTTTCCGGGTCGCAGGAAACATACACGATCCGGCTAGGCTCGAGGAGCGCGAGCGCCTGAAGCGCTCTGGCGTCGCAGCCGGCGCGTGGGGGGTCAAGCACCGCCACGTCCACGTGACGCGGCAGAACACTGGCTTCTCGAATCTCTCGCGTTCCCCGTCCCGGAGCATCTTCACGGCCCCCCGCTTCTCTATAAGGCAGACTTGCAGGAACTTCAGCAACAACACCGGCGTCAATGCCGAAGCCGAAACGCGCGGAAAGAACGTCCTCCACTCTTCCCGCGATGAAGGTACAGTTCTCGAGGTGATTCAGTCGGGCGTTCCTTCTCGCGTCCGCGACGGCAGAGCCGACCTCCTCGATGCCGAATACCTGCCCGCACTCCCGAGCGAGGACCAGGGAAATGGAACCGACGCCGCAGTAAGCGTCAAGCGCTACCTCGCCCCCAGATAAGCCCGCGGCCCGGAGCACCTCGCGGTAAAGCACCTCCATCCCCTCGGGATTGACCTGAAGGAACGAGTCGGCCGACACTACGAACTCAAGGCCGAGGATGCGCTCGCGGAAGAAACTCTCGCCCTTCACGAGCCTCGCGCCCGCGCACCGCGGCTGGCTCAGCCCTCCCGAAACTTGACCAGGCTGCCCGGGCTCGAGCGTCGCGCCGCCTCTGCCGGTGGACCCGGGCTCCTCGACCGCTTCAATCACGCCGACCAGCTTGGGAACGGCGGCCATGAGCTCATCCGCTATTCGCTCCGCCTCGTCGAGACGCCCGCCTGCCGGGATAAGCACGGCAAGAGCCTGCTCGCCGTCGCGGTTGCACCTCACTACGAGATGCTTGAGCGCGCCCTTTCGGGATACGCGAGCCCGCGCCTGCCCAGGTTCCCAGCGCAGACCACGGGTTGCGCCACACACCCCGCCGGCGCCCGCGGCCGCCGGTCCCCCCGAAGCGCCATTCCATATCGGTATGCCGTAGCGGACCAGGAGAGCGTTCAGCGCCTGGAAAACCTCGTTGTTGGTCCGATGCTGGATCAGGCACTCGCTGAAGTCGACCACATCGTGGGTGCGACGGCCATAGAACCCGGACGCAAATCCGCTCCTTTCGCCACCGCACTTGGCGCCTTGGGCGTGCCCATCCCCAGCCGCACCGCCGCTGCCGTCGCCCAGGCCTAGGCCTAGGCCTAGGCCTAGGCCTGGGCCGTCCCGGCAGGTGCAGTACGAGAATCTCGCCTTGTTGCGGTAATGAAACACCGCGGGCGCCGGGAGACAATCCCCGACGGGAACGTCGTCGAACTTGCCGATACGCCTCAAAGCCTGCTCCACACGGCGCCTCTTGTAGGCGAGCTGTGCCTCGTACGAAATGTGTTGGAGCTGGCACCCTCCGCATCGCAAGTAGACCGGACACGGCGGTGGCACCCTATCCGGCGACTCCCTTTCGAGCGAGAGGAGCTCCGCCCTGGAAAAGCCCCGCCGCTCCTCCGTGATCCTGACCACAGCCACGTCGCCTGGAGCGGCGTACGGCACGAACACCACGCGCCCATCCTTCCTGCCAACCCCCTCGCCCGAATGGTTCAGGTCAGTGACGTGGAGGGTGAAAGCCTTACCTTGCTCCATGCGCGCTCCCCGTCCGGTCACTCCGCCTCCGCCTGGTCCCTGGCGGCTTTGTAGATCTCGCGCAGGTCGTCCACGACTCCGAGCAGGCTCATCGCGAGTCCCAGATCCCCGGAGAACATGATCTGGCCGGACATCGCTGCCCCCATCGGGTCCACTTCACCCGCGAAAACCCCGTCGAGGGTCTCGGCGTCCATGGCAAGCCTGATCTGAGCGGACGTTATGTCCGCGCCGACCTCGCCGCCTATCTCCCCGTCCCGGAACGTGAGAAGGAAAGTCTCGTCGAGGTCCGTGATGGTGAATCCTACCGTGAGCCTGAGCCCCTGGGTCGCGCTGAGGACCCGAGCATCCGACCTCATGAGGTCAACCATGCGCCGGGCCACCTTGCGGAGTTTGTCTCCGGACTCGTAACGAGCCACCAACACCACTGCCTTTCTTCCACGGTTTGCGTGTGACGGGTCCCGCAAGAGCACGCGGGCGCGCCAAAAGGCACGTGAAGCGAGGGTGCGAGAGTATGCGCGCCCCACCGAACATCCTTCGCGGACCGCCCGCGACAATTATACCACCACGGCCGCATGCAATCACCGCGGGATCCGAAAGGGGTTAGCTCCACGGCGCAGATGCGGCGCCGCGCGGCGACTGCAAGGCAAGGCTCGTCAAGTCCAGAAGCGGCGGGGATCCAGAGCCGAGGTTGACACTCGCGCGCCCGCAAACTAAGATGGAATGGAGTGGATAACCGCGTGAGCGGCCCTGGGCGTCCGCTCGGATGGTCTGGGCCCTTCAGGTTGCCTGCGGGCGCGGCGTCCAGGTCCCGCGGCCACCTGATGCCGCCTGCTACCCCACCTGCTACCGGCCGCGGGGCCAAGAGAAAACCAAGGAAGCCAAGGGGTGAGCGCATGGCACGACAGCTTCATCCGTCGTCGATGAGAGTCCAGGAAGCCCTCAGGGCTCTCGGGTGCGCGTCGGTCGTCCGCGAGCTTTCGGAAAGCACGGCCACCTCGGCGCAGGCGGCCGAGGCTGTCGGCGCCACCGTGGGTCAGATAGCGAAGAGTTTGGTGTTCATGGCCGGAGGGCGCCCGGTCATGGTCATCGCGTCCGGTGCGAACCGCGTGGACGTGCAAAAGCTCGCCGCTCTCACTGGCGCTCCTGTGGTGAAGGCTGACGCGGAAACGGTGCGCGAGGTCACGGGTTTCTCCATAGGCGGCGTCCCTCCTGTGGGTCTCAAGTCGCCGTTGCAGGTCTTCCTCGATCGCGACCTGCTGCGGTACAACGAGATATGGGCCGCGGCAGGGACACCCAGAAGCTTGTTTGCCATCGCTCCCGCCGACCTCGTCCGCATCACCGGCGCCGTCGTCGCGGACGTCGCCGAGAGGCGGCCATAGCAAGCCTGGTGGGCGGGGATCCGCGAACGATGCGCGGACCGCGTCCGGCCGCCGGCAGGTCTTTGCTGCCGGGAAGTCCGTCGCATCGTCGCACCACGCTGGCACGTGCGGCTCAAGGAGTGGCTCGCCGGCTTCTCACAGCGTCCGGGGCGAGCGGTCTGACCCCAGTCGTGTGAATCCGAGGTGAAGGCGTTGGTTTTGCGCAACCCTGCTCTTCTCGCGCCGCTTCTGGCGTGGGCAATGTCGCAGATCTTGAAGTTCCTCGTGGACTACGCGGTCCACCGGAGGCCCGATTTCACCAGGCTGGTGAACCCCGGCGGCATGCCGAGCTCGCACTCCAGCCTTGTCTCCAGCATGTCCGTGATGGTGGGCCGTATCTCGGGTTGGAGTTCGCCTGTGTTCGCCGTGGCATCGGTCCTCTCTCTCATCGTGCTGTACGATGCAGCAGGCATCAGGCGCGCGGCCGGACGGCAGGCGCGCGTGATCAACAGAATAGTGGACGACCTCTATAGGAAGCACCGCGTCCGGGAGGAACGCCTCCGCGAGCTTCTCGGCCATACCCCGCTCGAGGTGCTGGCTGGGGTTGGGCTCGGCGCGGCGGTGGCGTTCAGTTGGCCCCTCCGTTGAGGGGGCGCGGGCGCGCACAGTGCTATCAGCTGAACCGAGACCGGAAGGAACTCCGGTGGGCTGCGCCGCAACCTCGCCAGGCCCCGACACGCGGTAGACACGCGGGAAAGGAGTCACGAATCAAAGGTGAACGTCGTGGGAATCAGGACAAGAGCTCAAGATGAGCTGGTTGACATAACCGCCGACGTCAGGAGGCTCGTCCGTGAATCCGGGGTCCGGCGCGGCGCGTGTGTGGTGTACGTGCCGCACACCACGGCAGGAGTGACGATCAACGAGAGTGCGGACCCAGACGTCGCCCGCGATATCCTTGAAGCCTTGACGAACATGGTCCCGAGGCGCGCGGCCTATCACCACACAGAGGGTAACGCCGCTTCCCACATCAGGGCCACGCTCGTCGGCTCCTCGGTCACCATCCCGGTGGAAGGCGGCGACCTTGCGCTGGGCACTTGGCAGGGCGTGTTCTTCTGTGAGTTCGACGGCCCGCGGGCGAGAAAGGTCTATGTCCAGGTGTTGCCGTGTGAGTAGCTCGCCAAGCGGGTTTTCGGCGGCGTCCCCCTGCCCGCCTCCTTGCCCGCCTCGGTGCCCGACCGCAGGTCCGCCCACCTGCTCGCCTCCCTGTCCGCTTGCAGGTCCGCCCCCTGGTCCGGCCTCCGGTCCGCTCCACGGCCCGGCGTGCAGACCCGCGGGTAACGACGCCGCCCTCGGGGCAGGAGGCTTGTCCGAGGACGCCTTCGGCGGCATGCCGGCGTCACTGCTGGAAACGCTCGGGAACTGCCGCCTCTGCCCGCGAGGATGTGGCAGGAACCGGCTCGCCGGAGAGGTCGGGTTCTGTGGAGCAGGCGCCCTGCCCAGGGTCGCGCTGGCGTCTCTTCACTATTGGGAGGAGCCGTGCGTGAGCGGGACCAGGGGCTCCGGCACCGTGTTCTTCTCCCACTGCAACTTGCGCTGCGTTTTCTGCCAAAACCACGTCATAAGCCATGGCGGATTCGGCAAGGACATCACCGTGCCAGAGCTCGCGCAGGTCTTCCTGAGGCTCGCCCGCAAAGGGGCCCACAACATCAATCTCGTGAGCCCGGCACATTTCCTGCCGCAGGTGGCTTGGGCGGTCCACCTCGCCCGCGATCAGGGGCTCACGATTCCAGTGGTGTACAACACGAACGCTTATGAGCTGCCCGAATCCCTCATGCTTCTCGAGGGCCTCGTGGACGTGTACCTCCCAGACATCAAGTATTGCAGCAGTGAGGCCGCGAGCCGTTACTCGTCCGCTCGCGACTACTTCACCCGCGCCACGCGCGCGATTCTTGAGATGCACAGACAGGTGGGCCCCGCAAGGTTTTCTGCCGATGGCATTATGACGCGGGGGGTGCTGATAAGGCATCTAGTCCTGCCGGGCCTCGTCCCGGACAGCAAGAGGGTGCTCGACTGGATCAGGGCCAACCTCCCGAGCGACACCTACGTGAGTGTGATGTCCCAGTACGTCCCCATGCACCTGGCGGCGAAGCACCCTGAGATCAACCGCAGACTCACTTCGCGCGAGTACGAGGAGGTCCTGGACTACTTCGACGACATCGGGCTCCAGAACGGGTTCATGCAGGACCCTTCGTCCCAGGACTCGTCGTTCACCCCACGCTTCGACCTCAGCGGCCTCGAGGGGCTAGGCGAGTCGGGCTAGGAGCCAAGGCCAGGGTCAGCATCAGGGTCACGGCCAGGGGCAGGGGCGGGGGTAGGAGCAGGGGCAAGGGCAGGGGCAGGGGCCGGAGACCGGGGCGGGCGCCAAGGCGCCACCTCGCGCGGCACCGCATACAGTAATTGTGTACCGGGACGTTGAACTTCCCCAGTCCCAGTAGCTGACGATTCGGACGAGCCAAGCGACGGCTTTGTAGGCTTCAATCGGGCTGAGATGGCATCTTGGGGAGAGTCCAACGCTCTCGCGCACCACCACAACGAGCTGGGAGGGAATTACAGTGTCTTGGTTTCGGCGTGTGGCCCTCGGGGCCCTCCTCGGCCCGGTATTCCCCGCTTTCATGTGGGGACCTTTCACGCACGTGCACATCAATCGAATGGCTCTCCAGAAGGCGAAGGAACTCGCCGCGGCGGGACCGGAGGGAAGCCCGCAGCGCGACGTCCCCGGTAGTCGCGATGGTCTCGATGGCACAACGACCGGGACCGGTGTGATGGGCGCGGCCAGCACCGCGGGCTCAGCCAAGAACGCCAGCGACAAGGATGCCCCGATCAGCCTCGGGACAGGCGCGCGGCCCGTCAACAAGGAGCTCCTCGCGCTCTTGACCTCGTCACCCGAGGTCGAAAACGCGTACATACTAGCGGCCAACAGCGCGGACGCCATCTCGAGCTACCACACGCTCAACAACTTCACCGCGTATGACTACACCCACAACTCCATCCCCGACCACGCCCAAGGTCTCCCGAGCTTCGGATACACCCTCATCGAGACATGGCGACGCCTTCCTGAGACAGCATGGCATAACAGCGCAGACCGGCTGCGTGACCTCGCAGTGGCGTGTGGGTGGTTGTCGCACCAGCTTGCCGACTGGTACGCCCATTATGCCTGCATCGACGGTCAAGGCGATGTATGCGATCCGCCCGATGCCATAGCTGATGAACTCACCACGTTCTCGGGCTATTCTGATTCACACCGGGTCCTCGGCCACGATTACCCGCTCCCCTTTCTCAGGCGCTATAACCTCGCCGACCACGGGCTCACCGAGTTTCTAGTGGATAGTCTCCTCATCTTCGGCCCGGACGGCCACAGGTTCGAGAACCTCTCCCTTCCCCGGCTTTCAACGCTCAAGAACGGAAACACGAACATCATCACCCTCGCCTCCGAGGACTTCGACGGGTTCGTTCGGCTCCCCGAAGACCACATCCCGGTGCTCTGGCGAAACATGAATCTCATACTCCTCGGCATGTACGTCATGCAGCAGCTCGTGCGGCTGCGCCAGCCCCTCATCAGGCGTGAGGCCGCGAAAGTCGTGCGTTCGGACTACGTCGACCTGTCCGTGGAGCGGGTGCTGGACGGGCTCTTCTGCAAGAGCTTCGACGAGATCGCTTACCTTGCCCGCCTTGGGAGACGGGCCCGGCCTTCTGACAGCCCCATCGGACCGCTGGAGAGCGCGGGGGTCAAATACCCAGGAACCGTGATATTCAAAGTGGCGTACTCTCTAGCGTCGTCCTTGTCCGCACCGGACGGCACCATCACGACGAAAACCGTGGCACGCGCCATGGACATCATTGAAAATCCACTGCGCACGCTGGATCACGCTCCCGTGATAGGACCCATTCTTAAGTCGGATCTGGTAGCGGACGTGCTCTGGAACAAGGTCGCGAAGCCCTCGGTGGACGCGTTCATCACAAACACCTTCGACAGCCTCGGCGCCACGTCCAAGGACGGCCGGGCGCCCGTGCAGGAAGCCATCCTGGCATTCGCCAACGCAGTGCTCCTGAAGCGGCGGTCTATCGAGGCGGCGCGCAAGGACTTCGCGGCCGCGATGAAGCCGGTCATCACCGTCGTGAACCGCAACGGGAGCGAGCTCCCGGGAGGCCGCGAGATGCCGACGCAGGCCGAGCTCCTTGACATGGTGTTCCGCAATCGGGAGATCGTGTTCAAGGCATGGCCTGCCATCCCGCGCGGGCGCCGGGAGCTTGCAGATCTTAAGTGCCTGGACATAAACTCGGTGCGCGTGAACGTCAACGGTTACCCGCTCTCGGAGCACCCGGAATTTGCCGAGCTCGCGGTGGGATTCGAGTCTGATAGCACGGCGTCGCCTCTCCTTATAAGGCTCAAGTTCGGGCGGGCATTCCGCCCGGGGAGGTATGACATTTTCGTCGACGTAAGAGACGCCTCGGGGGCCCGGGCTGAGTACCTGTACTGGCCGGTGAACCTCAGCACGTCGGCGCAAACAGGACGCAAGCTCGGAGGAGGGTCAGAGCAGGAATTTGCTGATGCTCGCTGAATTTTCTGTATGGTGCCACGCAGAATCAAAGACCCCGCAAGGAGCGCAGGTTGGTTGAAGCAGTATCCGGTCGGCCGATTGGCTGTGTGGCCACCCAGCGTGTAGTAAAGTGCCCGGACGGCGGGGGTGTTATCATGGCCGAAGGCTTTGTCTGGCGGGGGGTTGTGGAGGGGTTCTACGGCAAGCCGTGGACCCACAGCGAGCGGATGGACATGCTCGCTTTCATGTCGGATGTCGGGATGAACGCCTACCTCTACGCGCCGAAGGACGACCTATACCACAGGCAGCGATGGCGAGCGCCGTACCCGGCGGATCTCCTTGCCCGCCTCTCTGAGCTCGCGTCGCACGCAAGGAGGCACGGCATCACTTTCGTCTTCGCGGTGAGCCCCGGGCTGTCCCTGCGTTACTCGGACAGGCGCGACCAGGACGCCCTCCTCGCGAAACTGAAAGCCATGCACGACGCGGGGGTACACGCCTTCGCCCTCCTCTACGACGATATCCCTGCTGAGTTGCGCCATGAAGAAGATCGCAAGGCTTTCGGGAATTCACTGGCAGCCGCGCAGATCTCGTTCACGAACGCCGTGTTCGCCCGCCTCAAGGAACTCTCGGACCAAACCTCGCTTATAGTGTGTCCAACGCAGTACTGCGGTGACCCGGCCACGGAGTATGTCCGCGAGCTCGGGGCGGGCTTGGACCCCGCCATCGACGTCATGTGGACGGGGCCGGCGGTGTGTTCCAAGGAGCTTACGCTCGAGCACACCAAGGCCGTAGCCGGGTCCCTGAATCGGCCGATCACATACTGGGACAATTATCCGGTGAACGACGGGCCCATGAAGTCGGAGCTCCACATCGGGCCCTACACAGGCCGGAGCCCGTACCTCCCTGAGGCGGCCAAGGGAATCTTCCTGAACCCCATGAACCAGGCCGAAGCCTCCAAGATCGCGCTCGCCGCGGCCGCGCGATATCTCACAAGCCCTGTCCAATACGACCCCAGGTCTGCGTGGGAAGACGCGGTCGTGCACGTCCTAGGTAAAGACGCCCTGGGCGCTTGCGTTCTCTTCACTGACGCTTGTGCTATAAGCCCGCTTCACCCGGAAGATCCGCCCGGGATCGCATCGGTCCTCGAAAAGGCGCGCAAGCGAGCGGAAGGCGGGGAGCTAGGAGAGGCGGCCGGGATACTGTCCTCATACATGCTTGAAATGAAGGCGTCCGCAGCCATGTTGAGTGGAAACCCCAACCGCAAGTTCGTCGAGGAAGTGAAGCCCTGGCTCGAGGAGTTTTCGGCGTGGGCCGAGATAGGCCTCTATACGGCGAAGCTCATTCAGGCTGCTCAAGCCTATGTCGTCGCCGCATCAGCGGCAAGATCGCGCCTCTCCCGGTTCCTGCGCGCTCTGCCGATACTGCGAACTAGGTCGCGTCTTGTTCGGATGCTCGCACGCAGCGTCCGCTTTAAAACGCGCACCTGCGGCAACAGCGTGCTGAGTCTGGCCCTGGATGTCCTCAGGCGAGTGGGCTGAGGGCGCTGCCGGGAACGAGAACGAGAGTAACGATTTGTTTGGGCTTGACATCCACCACCAGCTCGCAGCCGCTGCCAGGTTCGAGTCGCACAGGTGCAACCGGGGTCTCGTCGAGCCTCGCAAGACACGCTCCCTCGAGACGGATCCCAGCCTTCAAGCGTGCGCCGATGTCTCGTTCGCCCGGATTGTGAACCCTCACGACAAGGGCATTTCCGTCCTCTGCCTTCTTGACGGCGCTGACCGCGAGCGCGAACACAGCCTCATCATCGTCTCCGCCTTTGCCGTCGCAAAGTCTGAGAAGGCCAAGCTCGCTCGGGAGGTCGCCTTCGTGCGGCGTGGCCAAGTAGGCTACGCACGGGCACATGAATCGGCGCACGATCGACATGATCGAGCCTGTCGCTGCGTTCGACCAGTCACCCGAGTGCGGCACGATGGCGTACTCGAACACGTGCCTCCCCAGACACTGCGCTCCAGGGGTAAAGACAGGCGGGCCAGCATGGCCTTTCCGTGTCGCAAGGTCATCCCTGGAGAGCCACTCAACGCAGCGCAGTAACGTTACAGCGATGGTCGACGTCCCATCGCGCTCCTCTACGCATTCGTACTCCGGAAGCCCACGCGTCGCCACGGCCAAGCCGCGCGTCCCGTCGCCCACGTCGACGAACCCTTGATGCGGGCCAACCGCCGCCTCGGGTTGGAACCAATCGTCTCCGGTGTGACGCGGCCTCTGCGCCCGTTCCACCGCGTCGAATTGCCCCCGCGCCACGACGCGATCCGCCCTCACCCCTGCGGGGAAGAGCGCCCGCAGGCGGTGATCCCGGGCTGCGTTGCTCACTTCCGTACGTATCTCTACGTAAGGTGCCCCCGCCGCCAGCGTCACGTGGGTTACAATCGAGAGCGGCACACACGTACTGGCGCGCCGCTTCCGGCCCGGGTCGAGGGACGCGGGGATCTCCCACGGTATCTCGACCCGAAGCCTCCCGAGGTAGGGTCCAGGCTCTTCTACTCCCACGCTGGCAGTGACGTTCCTTGTTGTTAGCGGCTCGTCCGGAACCGGGGAATAGTCGTATTCGTCACCGGCATCCCCCGAATCTTCGAACACGTTCAGGCCGTGGTACGTGAGCCCGGTACGTTTGTCCAGGATGTCAAGCGCCCCGCACAAGGAGACTTGCACCTTCAGGAACTCGTTCTCAAGGGACCGCTCGCCCACCGCAACGAATGTGGCAGCTGCATCCGCGTCTGCCACACCATGAGCGGAGGGCGCGCTGCAGCCCCATCCGCCCTGAACGTGTCCGCGTGGTCCACGTGAGAGGTGGTACACTCGATACCCGACGGCCGGCACGTCCCGTACGGGAAACGCCAAGTGCATCGCGGGCTTGCCTCTCCGCACCGCATCGTGGAACAAGGCCGATGGGTCGAAGCCTGGCTCAGCTCCGCCACACCGCAGCACTTGGACGCGCACGGCGTCGTCCCCTTCCCCTGCCGAGACGAAGTATTGGCACCCGCCTGTGGAGGTGGAAGCCGTAGCACCGGGCAAGGGTGAGCAACCCGCCGTATCCGCCGTATCGTCAGCTGAGCCCTGCGTCGCGGAACAGTCGGCTCTGCCGCACACGGACGCCGTGTCGCCCGCCATCTCGTCGCACGGAACATGTACCGTCACGATACCGCTAACTGGCCACGGATTGGGGTTATACACCAACACCGGCTGGGTGCTGCTTCCGTAGGCCCCCGCGCCCCCGGAGGCGCGAACCGTCTTCGCGCGCCGGGAGATGCTCGCCAGGCTCTCGGTGCATACCGCCACCGCAATCTCGCGGGCCTGTGTGTATCGAGCCGTCATCTCCGCCGCGACCTCGTCCGTGGAGCACCCGCAGATGCTGTCGTGAGCCTGGTTCTGGAGGTACAACTTCCAAGCGAGGCCGAGCATGGCCGACGGGTATCCCGTTCCAGCCAGAAGCCATGCGGCAGACGCCAGCGGCTCCGCATAACACGTGAGCCACGCGTCGACCTCCTGATTGAGCTGTTTCAGCGGCATCCTGGACGAAAGCACGCTGTAGAGCATGTTCTGATAACGGCTGCCCCTAAACTCTCCCTCGTACACCGGCAACACCGGTCGCCTGCACCCGCACTCGGGCCAGCCGATGGCCGTGCTGCTCTCGCACCCGGCGTCCCCATCCCCGCCAGGCGCGACCCGTGCGCGCACCATTTCCACATAATCCTCAAAGCTTCCCTGCGCGAGACGGATTGCCAGGACCTTGCCATCTCGCGGCACCGCACCAGCCTCATCGGCCCTGACCTCGTCGCGAACACCATCGCTCCGCTCCTGTCCGGAGCATCGCGCGCGCGCGGCCTCGCCCAGCGCGGCCTCCCCGAGCGCGGCCTCGTTCAGCGCGGCCTGCAGCTCGGAAATGATCTCGGGTAGATCCGCCCGCGGGGCCAAGTGGTCTGAACCCGTGTCGAGGAGCACAACTCCCGTCCTCGACCGCGCTGCCAGGAATCGCGCCAGATCACGCGTGAATCGCACTGCTTCGTCGAGTGGCATACTTTCTCTGTCACCTGCGGCGAACCTCGCGTCGGACGCCCAGGGATTGAAGCTTCCAACGGGCGTAAAGCTCCCGTAATGGGCCGGAAGCCATAGGGCAAGCACCTCGCTCCCGTCGGGGGAACGCCACATGAACTCCGCGCCGAGGCTTTCGCCTTCGTCGCCCATCCCGCGGGAGAAGATCGCGGATGCGATCCCGAAGCCCTGGAGTATCTGCGGAAGCTGGCGGATGTGGCCGAAGGGGTCCGGAACGTACCCCACCCTCATCACCGCACCGAAGCGCCGCGCCACCCTCGCACCAAGCAGGAGGTTTCTGACCATGGCCTCCTCACTTGAGAGGAATTCATCAGGAAGCACGTACCATGGCCCTACCAGGAGCCTCCTCCCCTGGATGAGGCGCCGCAGCCTGTCCTCATTCTCGGGACGCACTTCGAGGTAATCTTCGAGCACAACCGCCTGGCCGTCGAGGGTGAAGCACCTGAACGACTCGTCTCTCTCGAGCAGGTCGAGTAGGTAATCGACGAGGGCAACGAGCCTCGCCCTGAACTGCTGGAACGGCAGGTACCATTCCCGGTCCCAGTGAGTATGGGATACGACGACGGCTTCAACAGGTTTCACTCGAAATCACCTCGGCGTATATGGGGTTCGTTAGAGCGACGAAACGCGGCCCGGGAAACCCCGACCTGCTGTCGGCAACGATCTCGCAGCGGTACCATGCGTCAGTCACAGGAGCGTCCTCAAACTCCACGCGCCCGTCGCCATCGCGCAGAAGTGGCGACTCAAACGCCACGTTTGCTCCTTGTCCCCGGACGCCCCGGACGACGCGTGCCACCAGGCGGCCGGCATCGGCATGGGCGTTGGCACGGGCACGGGCATGAGGGTGTCTGCCGTCGTCATCCGCCGCATCCGCCGGCCAGAGGACACGCACAGCCAGGCCGACTCTTCCGCCCCTTGTCACCTGCACGCGGTCCCCCGGCATGTAAGGCCTGTCACAATCGCCCACTGCAAGCGAGAAGTCCAAGCGTGGGCCGGAACTCACGTACACGCGCCCAGTTCTGAGGGAGTCCATGAGGTCGCGCCTCGAAAGCGACCGCGCCCAGACGTATGTGTCCGCGGTCTCCCTACCGAACAGGTCCTCACGCCTGTGCACGTCCCGCGCGGCCACGCCCGTTATCCTGTAGCCCTTACACAAAAGCTCGTCCCACCAGCGCATGGCGAGGACGTTCCACATTATGCGGGCAGTCCACGGACCTGACCATACTTCCATGAGGTCCACGAGAGCGGGGTCCGTGTTGTCGTACTCCCATTCGCAGCCTGCGCAAACGGGGTACCCTACGCTGAAAGGATGTGCGATGGAAAAGAGCCCGCCAATCCGGCGCACCTCCCGCGCTTGCTTGTTCAGGCCATCGCCCTTGGACGCATCGTGCCATGGTATGAACTCCGACACGTCAAGCGCGACTGCATGGCCGTAGAAAGTCGTGAGCTCCATGCCCGGGATCACGAGCGGCCCGCATGAATCCCCCGCCCCGGCCGCGTCCGGGGCGTCTGCGGCAGAGACCGCCCCGAGTTCGTACAGCGCGCTCACCGTATTGTGGTCGGTGACCGCAATGAAATCAAGCCCCGCCTCGTGCGCGGCGTCCACGAGCTCCCGCGGGGAAAGCATCCCGTCGCTATGGTTCGTATGCGCGTGGAGCTCGCCACGCCAGTAGAGCCCTGCGAAGGTCGCGCATCGCACCTCGAGCTCGTACGAACAGGTGTCGGTCACCACCGCATGGCACTCCAAGACAGCGATCCACTTCCCCGGAGGAATGGCGCCTGCGACAAAGCCCCGCGCGGCGTGCGCCTCACCCACGGTCACCCACTGTCCGAAGTGCTGGGGCGAGTCCCAACGGCCCCGGAAGGAGCCCCGCGAGTCGAAAACTGCAACGTTCAGGAGGTTCTGGAGCGGCTGGACGCGCCGAGACGCCTCGTCCACGAATCGTTCGAAGAAGGCGGCGAGCTCATGGTCGCCTGCCATTTCGACCTTCCCTCTGTAACGAGCGATCTCTCTCGACCAGCGGCCACGGAATTCCTGGGGCGTCAGTGGCACTTGTAGCTCCTCACGCCGTGGAGCGTAGGTGAGCCTCAGCATTACCTCCGATGCGCCGGGCGGCACGAAGAACTCGAACCGCTTGAAGGTGTGTGAATCCGTGCGCGTCAAAGTGCCCGAGAAGAGCCGCGAGTATCCGGTACTGCCATCCATCTTGCGAGGTCACCATCCTGACAAGTGCCGCGGTCCACGTGGGACACATCTCATCATCGAAATCTCATCGCCAAATAGAGAGCGCTGAGCACCGGGCCCTGACCATAGGGCGGAAAGACGCAGGTCGCCAGGACGTTCGCATGGCGACTAGCAGAAGATCCTTTCTCCTTGAGCGTCGAACAGCCGGAGCCGCCTCGGGCTCGGCACAAGACGCACCGGACGCCCCGGTGTGAGATCAAGGTCCTCGAACGTCTTGACCTTAACCGTGCCCGCGCGCGTCTTCACGCTGATGAGGGTCTCGTACCCGAGGGGCTCCACCACGAAGACCTCCCCCAGTATCCCCTCGAGGCCGGTCCCTTCCGGAGCGTTCCGATGGCCCTCCCCCGCTTTGTCTCCCTCCTCGCCGAGCTCTAGGGTCAGGTCCTCCGGACGAATGCCGAGGATGACATCGGTTCCTGGCACAACGCGATCAAGACCCGGCTGACCCTGCGGGAGGGGCACCCGCGACCCGTCCACGACCACAGCGGGTTTTCCGTCGACCACGTCGTACTTGCCGGACACGAGATTCATGGGCGGGTTCCCGAGAAACTCGGCTACGAAAGTGTTGGCCGGATGCCTGTAGACCTCGAGGGGCGGCCCGATCTGCACGACCTTTCCCTTGTTCATGACGGCTATCCGGTCGGACATCGCCATGGCTTCCGACTGGTCATGGGTCACGTACACTGTCGTGATCCCGAGGGTTTGCTGAAGATGCTTGAGGAAAGTCCTCGCGTCGGTCCGGAGCTTCGCGTCAAGGTTTGAGAGGGGCTCGTCGAACAGGAATACGTTCGGCTCGTGCACTATCGCCCTGGCGAGCGCGGCCCTCTGCTGCTGGCCCCCGCTTATCTCCGCCGGCCGCCGCCGCAGGAGGTCGGCGATGGCCAGGCTGCGTGCAACATCCAGCGTGCGCTTCTCGACCTCTTTCGGGGGCTTGTTTCGGATCCGTAGCGGATAGCCGATGTTCTCCGCCACGGTCATGTGTGGGTAGAGCGCGTAGTTCTGGAAAACCATGGCCACGTTACGCGCTTTCGGAGGCAGGTCCGTCACGTCCCGGTCCCCGATGAAGATCTTACCCGATGTAGGCCGTTCCAGGCCGGCTATCATCCGGAGGGTCGTGGTCTTCCCACACCCCGAAGGCCCGAGAAGCGTGAAGAACTCGCCGTCCTCGATCGTGAGGCTGACATCGCTTACGGCATTGACCCTGTCAAAGCTCTTGGATACGTTGACGAGACGAACCCCGGCCATAGAGACTCCCCCTAGCTCTTTATGCCCCCGTAAAACCTGAACCCGAACTTTCTGTTGACGATGATGTAGAGAGTCACCACGGGGATGGTGTAGATAAACGAGTACGCCGCGATGAGCCCGAGGATGGGTATGCCCACCTCGTTGAAGAACGAGTATATAGCCACCGACGCAGGCGCTTTCGACGGCGACCGCAGCAGAATGAACGGTACCAGGAAGTTGCTCCACGTGTTCACGAAGATGAGCACAGCAATGACCGCCATGCCCGGTCGGCACAGCGGAAAGGCTATGTTCATGAGGACCTGGGCCGGAGTGCTTCCATCCACCAGGGCGGCTTCCTCGTAGGAGCGCGGGATCGAGTCCACGAAGTCTTTCGTGATGAACATGTTCGTGGGCAGAAGGCCCCCAACGTAAACGAGTATGAGTCCGACATGGGAGTCCAGAAGGCCGAGCGACTGCATAAGCACGTAAAGTGGCACCATCGCCGACACGCCCGATACCACGCTCGAAAGGAGGATGAGAACGTAGAGTATCGTCTCGCGCCCCCGGAATGATGCCCGCGAAAACGCGTACGCCGCCATCGTCGCCGCGACTGTGGCGATGAGCATCGTCGCGGTGGAGAGCACGAGGCTGTTCTTGAGCCCCGTCACGGCCATGGGGTTTTTGAAGACCCCATAGAAATTCTGCAGCGTGGGCTTGGAAAGCGAGAGCCCCAGGGTCGGCTTGGCGTTGAAGGGTGCCGTGACCAGCCACAAGATCGGCAGAGCGAAGGCCGCCGCCAAGACCATCAGAGCTAATGCGGAAAGTGCTCTCCTCACAGCTATCCCCTCCTTGCTCGCGCCAGCCTCATGTACACCGTGGCCAGGGCCAGGTTGATGAGAAGTATCAAGGCAGAGATGGCGCTTCCGTAGCCAAGCTTGAAGTATTTGAATGCGTTGCGATACGTGTATATGGAGAGCAGCTCAGTCTTGAATGCCGGCCCGCCCCCGGTTAGCAGGAACGGCGTGAAAACGTTGAAGGTCCAGATAGTCACGAGGACTGCCCCCGTAACGATGTGCGGACGGATGAGCGGCAGAATGATGTCACGGAACTTTCTCCAGCCCGAGGCGCCTATGACGTCCGCCGTCTCGATGTACGACGGCGGGATGGTCTGGAGCGCCGCGCTGAAAAGCAGCATGGAGAACGCCGTCCCTCGCCAAATGTTAAAGATGACGATCGAGAGCACGGGGTGCTCAAAGAACCAATTCACCGGCTTGAGCCCGAGGGCGCCAACCACCGAGTTGAGCAGCCCGAAGTCGGTATCAAGGAAGGCGACCCAGAGGTAAGCCACGACCACCTCTGGGATGATCCACGCAAGTATCACCACGCTAGAGACGACGTCCTTAAGGATCCCCTTCCTGTTGTTCAGGAGAAGGGCTAGGGCGAGCCCGAGCCCCATCTGACCGACGATGGCCGACCCGAACACGAACTGCACCGTGATCCAGAGTGAGTTGCGGAAGAAGGGGTCTCTCAATATGGCCGCGAAGTTCGCGAGCCACACGACCTTGGGCTCTATGGCGGCCCGCCCCGTGAGCGTCAAGTTAGTAAGGCCGATATATATCGCCCAAACGGCCGGAAATGCCAGGAACACTCCGACAAACACCAGGGCCGGCAACATGAACACCGTCGCGGTCCGCCGCGAGATGATGGGGTTGTCATACTGCATCTAGGGCTCCCCTTTCAGTGGCGCACACTGGCGCGAGAGAACGACGCTGACCTCGGGACGCGAAGAGCATTCACGCCGCCCCTCGACATGGGGACATGGGGCTCCGGCCCAGGGTTGCCGGTGTTGCACCCGGGGACGGCGCCCCGAGCGGCGCGCGTTCCGTCAGAATCCGGCCCGTCGGGCCAGTGGCCGGGTTTTGACACCCCTCGTGCAACCACCGGCAACCCCTCCCAAGAGTCGGGGGCACTCTCGCACCCCCACTTAGCGTCTTCACGCAACGAGACGAAGACTTGGTGATACCATAACCTGGCGTGCTATGTCAGCACTACTTCTGGATCTCGACGTTCGCCTGGCCTACGAGGTCAGTCACCGCCTTTGCGTAAGCATCGAGGGCCTGCTCCGGTGTCATCTGACCTGTCACGACCCGCTCGGTCATGAGCTGCACCTGATACGACACTTCGGGATAGGCGGGCTGACCCGGGCGATAGGTGGTGTACGGAACCAGCTTCTTTGTGGTCTCGGAGATGAAGGTATCCGCTTTCACCTCGGGCATGTCGGCAAGGTCTTTTCTCGCGGGAATGCCCGGTTTCATCTTCCAGTAGTCAATCCGCGCCTGAGCCGAGTTCAGCTTGGCAAGGAGCTTGAATGCGAGATCCGGGTGCTTCGTGTTCGGGTTCACCACCCAACCTGTGCCGCCCGAAACGGAAGCGATGGGCGGGGCGCCGGGCTTTCCGCTGCCGGGGAAGGCTGCCCAGCCGATCCTGGTGTCGCGATCTGGGATCGCCCACGCGCCGTTCGGCGCGATCACCGATGACCACATCCACGTGCCCTCGACATACATGGCGATCTTCTCGGCGGCGAAGAGCTCGAACGATTTCTCACGCGCCTTGGGGGAGACTTGCAACATGGCGTCGCCGAGCTTCTCGTCCACATATATGGTCTTGTATAGGTTGAGGGCATCCAGGAGAGCAGGGCTCTTGACGATCCACTTGCCGGTATCCCAGTTGTAGATCCATCCGCCGGCGGCATAGAGCGCCATGTAAAAGCCCTGCATGCTTGTGGCTTCACCCATCTCGACTCCTGCATTGAGCTGGATGGGCGTCACGCCGGGGAGTTTTTGCTTGATGGTCCTGCAGGCTTGGAGAAGCTCGTTCCAGTTCTTCGGCTGCCACGGGACGGGGATGCCCGTCTTCTTGAAGAGCTCCTTGTTATAGTAGATCATTCGGACGTCGGTCCCGGCCATGACGAGGTAGGTCTTGCCTTTGTATGAACCCATGGCCTTCATGGTATCGTAGTACTGGTTCCAATCCGGCCACGTCTTAAGATACGAGTCCAGGGGCAGAAGGAAATTGGCCTCGGCGAACTCCGGCACCCAGAAGTGGTCGAACGCGATAACGTCAGGGCCGCCTCCACCTTTGATGTCTAGAGCCAGCCTGGCTTTGTAATCTTCGTCGTTGATTCCCGAAGCCACGAATTCCACGCGCACGTCCTGGCCTTCGGCCTTCATGTCCTTTTCGAACTCGGGAATCATCTTCTCGATCCATTCAGCGTCCTGGGTGTTCTTGCCCCCCTTCACGGCGTTGGCCATGATCTGCAGGGTGATCGGTGCAGCCTCGGCAACCGAGAGGCCCAGGAGGAGCAGTAAAACGACTGACAGCGAAACTCCACGAATCCACGAGGTTTTCATTGGATTTCCTCCTTCCGCTTGAAAGGTCCACCGAATCATGCGATACCCTACGTGGGACACGGAGCCGGTCGAGTCCTTACCTTACACACCTTCACGCATTAACACCGTACGATTCCCCTGCCTGCGTTGCCCTTCCATGCCCGATCATGCTTTCCAACACGAGCGGAACCGCCACACGAGCCGGTTGATCCCGCCTTCTCCCCTCCTTTCACCCCGCACGATCCTCACGAGATGGGCCCCTGTGCCCTATAGCGTGCCTCGTGCCGCACCGCCGAAGTGCTGCACCCGCATCCGTCAGCTCTCTGCCGACGCGCGGGAGCGTGCCCCGTTAGCTAGCTCCGGCACGTATCTCTGGGGATTCTGGAAAAAGCTCTCGATAACAAGCATGGCCGCTCCCCTTGCCACGGCTTCTTCGGAGTAATTCGATAGGACGACCTTTGTTTTATCGGCAAAGAGCGGATGAGCTCGCGACGCAAGAGCGCCTAGGAGTGGCGCTCTCAAGGACTCGCCCAGCCTCGCCATGGCTCCGCCGACCACAACCGCCTCAGGGTTGAACGTGTTCACCAGATTCGTTATGGCTATGGCGAGGTACTCAGACATCTCGCGGATCTTGTCCACGACGGCCGCGTCGCCGCGTGCTGCCCGCTCGCATACCTGTTCCAAGGTGGGCACGCCGCCCTCCCGGCCAGCCTTCACGTCCTCTTCGAGGACCTGTGACAGAAGGCGCGGAACCGACACTAGGGTCTCCAAGCACCCCCGGCTTCCGCAAAGACACCTCGGGCCGTTGGGATCTATGCTCATGTGCCCGATCTCACCGGCGATCCCGTGCGTGCCACGATAGATGTTCCCGCCGATCACGATGCCGCAGCCGACACCGTTTCCGACGAGCACAAAAAGGAAGTCTTTGAACTCAGAAGCCTGACCGTACCACTTCTCATAGAGCGCGGCGACGTTGGCGTCGTTGTCGAGATATACAGGGACGTCGAACTCCTTTTGGATAAGCTCCTTGAGTCTCACCGTTTTCCAGCCAACCACCTGGCCTTCGGACACAATCATTCGTTGCGCGTGGCTGAGCGGGAGAGGATAGCCGATGCCGATCCCAGCGATGCGGGCCGGGTCGACCCCAGAATCCCGGATAATGTCGGTGACGTACTTGACGACTCGCTCAGGATAACCGGCGTCCTCGTCCTCGAACGACACGCGCCTCGACATTTTGCGCTGGGGTTCGCCCAAGAGATCCGTGATCAAGAGGTCAACGTGGTTCCGCGAAAGGTCAATGCCCATGACCCAGAGGGCCTCGCGGTTGATGTCGAGGAGGATAGGCTTGCGGCCGAGGACAGCTTCACCCTTGGTCGTTTCCTTAACGAGCTTGAACCGAATCAGGCCGTCCACGATGTCGGTAACCACCGGCTTGCTGAGGCGGCTCAGCCGCGCAAGCTCCGCCCTGGAAGTGGGTCCAGCGTCGCGGATGAGGCGGAGTATAAGTGCCCTGTTATGGTCCCTCGCAGCCTGCGGGTTATGGCCTCGTTCCATCAACGCGCTATCTCCCTTCGCCCTTCATCGATGACCGCTCACCCTTCACCGGTGACCGAGCCCTGCGCCGGAGCGCTGGGCTCTCCGCTCGGTGCGAACCGAGTGCGATCCCCACGTGCCGAGCTTTGTCGATGCTCCTCGATATGGTTAGTTAGTCTACCTAACTAATGCTATACTACGACGCTCCCGCCTCAACTCCTTCTTTGCCGGTCGAAGATCTGTGAAAAAGATCAAGGGTCAACGAAGTTGCAGGAAACTAGAGGCCGCTGGCGTATAGCTTGAAGAGCGGCTGCCTTGAAGAGCAACTGTCTCAAAGCTGCTCCGAGGTGGACGGGGCAACAGCAAAGAAACGGTGAGACGACGTGGAGGAGGATGGGGCAGTGCCCGGCATTACTGACGTACCAGGAGTCCTTGTGGGGCACGCACAGGACGATCTAGCCCTGACCGGGTGCACAGTGGTGCTGACGATGGGCGGCGCTGTCGCTGGCGTGGACGTCCGCGGTTCAGCCCCTGGGACGCGCGAGACCGACCTGATGCGACCGTGTAACCTGGTTGAGCGGGTTCACGCTGTGGTGCTCGCCGGCGGGAGCGCATACGGGCTCGACGCAGCGTGCGGCGTCATGCAATTCCTCGAGGAACGCGGCGTGGGCTTCGCCACAGGAGCTGGCGTCGTTCCCATAGTGGGAGCTGCGGTCATCTTCGACCTCGATATCGGCGACCCAAGGGTGCGGCCTGACAAGAACATGGGGTACGAGGCGTGCGCCGCGGCATCCCCCGCCCTCCCGGCCGAGGGTAACGCGGGCGCCGGGCTCGGCGCCACTGTCGGGAAGGCGTGGGGCGCCCAACACGCCATGAAAGGCGGCGTTGGCACGTGGGCAGTGAGGCTTGAACGCCCAACGCGCGACCGCGACGAGGACGGCCCTCTCGTCGTCGGGGCCATTGCCGTGGTGAACGCCCTCGGCGACGTCGTAGACGCCGATTCCGGAGAGGTTGTGGCGGGCGCATACGACAGAGGCGCGAAGAGGTTCCTGCGGGCCGCGTCGCGGGCGACTGGCCCGGCGGACGACGAGGCCTGCGGCGGCGGTGATGGCGACGCAAGCGGCTTTGCGGCGCGACCGGGATTCGGTGGATCTGCAGGACAGTCAGCACCGCCGTTTGGCACCAACACCACGCTCGCCGTGGTGGCCACGAACGCCAGCCTCGACAAGGAGGGCGCGAACAAGATGGCTCAGATGGCGCACGACGGGCTCGCTCGCGTGATCCGGCCCGTCCATACCATGTATGATGGCGACGTGGTATTCGCGCTCTCCACAGGCGACGCGCCTTTCACTGGCGACAAGGCGGCGGATATAACGTTTCTTGGTGCTGCGGCGGCCGACGCGGTCGCAAAGGCCGTGCTTCGGGCTGTTACGGCCGCCGTCTCGGTGGCGGGCATCCCGGCGGCACGCGACGTGCCGTCGCGCCGACAGCAGCCGCGACGCTGACGCCGGGGCGGCCGCTCGGCCAAGCGGGGCTCGGCCAAAGGGCCTAGGCCGGGCGGGCGAAGCATACGGTAATAATGGCGAATGGCGCGGACGATAAGGCGTCGGTGGGCCCGCAGAATCGAAACGAGGCGGCGGAACCGAAAGCTGAAGAAAGCTGAAGGCCGAACTGGAAGGCGAAAAGGGGCTGAAGGGAGGTGAGACACGAGCTAGAACGGGGAACGCGCCATCGACTTGGTCAAGATTAACCCAAACAATCCCGGTCCGAAGCAAGGCAGCGGGGCAAAGCCTGCACGGGCCCGGCGGCCGCGAGCGCTCTCCGCGGCAAGGCTAAGGGAACGAAGGGCACGTGGCAGGGCGAAGGGCCTGAGACCAGGATCCCGTCGGACCTGGAACTCGCGTCCGCTCCGCGATGGCATCTTCGGCCGAGCGCCCAGGGCGCAAGGGCGCCCAGTGCATAGTGCATGAGATCGTCCGGCACCCGCAAAGGGGCTGGAACGGAGGTGTCGAAAAATGAAACTAAGTACCAGGCAGGTCGTTGTATCCGGACTCCTTGTAGCCCTTACTCTCGTCCTCGGCATGACAGGCATCGGCTTCATCCCGGTGCCCACTCCCGCTGGAGCAGCCACTCTGATGCACCTTCCTGTTGAGCTTGCCGGGATTCTCGAGGGACCTCTGGTGGGATCGCTGGTAGGGCTGATATTCGGCCTCTTCACCCTCAGGTTCCTGGGTGACCCGCGTGTCGTCATCCCAGCCAGGCTACTCATCGGCGTAGTCTCTTTTCTGGTATACCGGGCCTGCGGCAAGAAGACGTGGGGCATCCCCATCGCCGCTGCCGCCGGCAGCGCCACAAACACCGTGGGCACGCTGGGGCTGGCGGTGGCGTTCGGGTACATCCCGCTCGCGGGCAAAGACGGGGCTCTCGCCATCGCGCTCCTCCAGGGAGTGCCCGAGGCCGTCTTCGCTGCGGTTGTGCTCACACCGATCGTGTTCGCCGTGACAAGGGCGCAGCGCCCTTGACGCCGCCCTCCTGTCTCGGCCCGAGCCACACACAGCCGCCATCGCGGGGATGTGCCAACCAGGCGGGCGCCCCGAGTGGAGGTGCGAGATGCTTCCGATTATTGGGATGGGTTGCCGGCGATTGCACGACGGGCGTCGAAATTCGGTTACTGGCCTGACGGGCCGGATTTTGACGAAGCGCGTGCCGCTCCGTGCGCCGTCCCCGGGTGCAACACCCGCAACCCGGCACCTCCTGGAAATAGGGCAGGGACCGGCGCACGAGACCGTTGGACTTCCCCAGTAGCTGCCAATTTGCGCGACCCCGGCGACTGCCTTGTGGGCTTCAACTGGGCCGAGGCCACATAATGTGGGAGAGTTCAACGCGCTCGCGCACCCGCACCCTCACTCAGCTGGCCCGGCCAGACTCGTAGTGCTTGCCTAGCGCAGCGGGCGGGCGCGACCGAATGACGGCTCCCGCCAACACGAGGATCGTGAGGATGTAGGGAAGCATTTGGATGATGTCGCTCGGCAGCTTGACCGGCGACGTCTGGATCCTCATCTGAAGCGCGTCGGTGAACGCGAACAGGAAGCTCGCACCCAGCCCTCCGAGGGGATTCCACTGGCCGAATATGTTGGCAGCAAGGGCCATGTAGCCCCTGCCCGCGGACATGTTCATACTGAACCAGTTAAGCTGGGCAAGGGACAGGTACGCTCCGCCGAGCCCCGCAAGGCAGCCGCTCAGGATGACGGAGAAGTACTGCACGGCGTGGACGTCTATCCCAACGGTGTCGGCGGCCTCCGGATGCTCGCCGGCCATCCTGATGCGCAGGCCGAGCGGAGTCTTGAACATGACCACCCATCCCAAGAACACGAGGATCAACATCATGTACACGAGAGGCGAGTGAGTCCCGAGGATGGTCCCGATGATCGGCACGTCGCGCAGACCTGGGATAGACACCACAGGCAGGCCGTTCACCGACACCGACGTGCCCTTGTTCTTCCACAAGACCTGCATCAGCCATGTTGTGAGACCCAGCGCCAAGATGTTGAGGCCAACGCCGCTCACCACGTGATCCGCCTTGAGACGTATGGCAAACAAAGCGAGAATAGCACCCATCAGGCCACCGCCCACGACCGCAAACGCCACGCCCACCCATGGGCTTCCCGTGACGTACGACCCAAGCACGCCACAGAAGGCGCCGGTCAGGATCATGCCCTCGAGCCCGATGTTGATGATCCCGGACCGCTCGGAGAAAGCGCCGCCCATCGCCGCGAGAGCAATGGGGGTCGCCATTCTGATGGTGGCGGTGAGGTTGTTGATGTCGAAGATTACGTCAAGAACCCCCGTCATGCATGCGTCCTCCCCAGCGACCTGACCCTGCTCTAAGCCCTTCTAAACCCTGCGGTCATCGCAGCTGCAAGGCTCCCGAGGCCCGCGCACCGCGCACCACGAACCGCGTGCCCCGCGCCCCGCGCCCCGCGCCGCGCTGGCTTTGCTCTCAAGCCCGTGCCCTTCCCTTGCCGCCCCCACGCGCCCCTCGCGCAAGGAAGACGCTCGCGAGGGCCGGTGCCGCGACGAACAAGATGACGATGCCTTGCACAAGGGTCATCAGATCCGCAGGAATACGCGCAAAGAGCTGCATGGACATGCCGCCCGATTGCAACATCCCAAACAGGAGCGCCGCCGGCACCACGCCCCACGGCTTGTTCCGGGCAAGGACCGCCACCGCTATCCCGGTGAACCCGTAACCTGGCGAGAAGTTCGTGATGAACCTGTAGAGCGTGCCCATCACCACCGACGACCCTGCAAGTCCCGCCACTGCTCCGCTGATGACCATGGCGAGCACGATCCTTCCCGGCACGTTCACCCCAGCGTATTCGGCCGCCGTGGCGTTCCTCCCCACAGCCTGGATCTCGTACCCAACCGACGTGCGCCTGAGAATGTAGTCGATCACGATCACCACGACCAAACCCAAGACGATGCCCCACGACACCCGCGTGCCGGGGATGAGCTCGGGCAGCCTCGCCCCTACCGGCAGCACCGGCGTTTGGTCCACCGGCCCGGGTTCCTTGAGGTAGGTCTTCACAAGGAACGTAGTCAGAAAAGTCCCCACGTAATTAAGCATTATCGTGGTGATGACCTCGTGCGCTCCGAGCTTCGCCTTCATGTAGCCGGGCCCGGCAGCGAGCAACGCGCCTGCGAGCGCGCCCGCCACAAGCGCCAAAAACACCCGCACCAGCCCGGGGACGCCCGGTCCCAGGGAGAGCACTACCGCAGCGGATGCGAGCCCGCCCACGTACAGTTGCCCTTCGCCTCCTACATTGAACAACCCGCACTGGAAAGCGACGGCAACGGATAGCCCCGTGAAGAGCAGCGGCGTGGCCATCATCAGAGTGTTAGCCAGATTGTAGACGTTCCCGAAGGCTCCATAGAAAAGATTGGTGTAGGCTTCGACGACGCTGTACCCCGAGGCCGCGATCAGCACCGCACCTATGAGGAGCGCGAGCAACACCGCCACCGCCGAGTACGCCATGTCCGCGACCCCCGGCCTCGTGACGAACCCGGCCACCCGCCCACGTGCGAATCCGCGCCCCGTCTCTCGCTCTCGATGCTTCATGACGCCACACCGACCCCTTGCCCCGCCATTAGGAGGCCTAGATCCCTCTCGCTAAACTCCTCGGCGGGCCTCAATGCGACGATCTGCCCCTCGTACATGACTGCGATGCGGTCCGACAGGGCCCTCACCTCATCCAGCTCCGCGCTTATGAGCAGCACCGCCTTGCCAGCGTCCCTCATGGCTAGGAGCTGCCGGTGTATGTAGTCGGTAGCCCCGACGTCCAGCCCCCGCGTGGGCTGGGCTGCCACGATGAGGTCCGGGCCCCGCGAGAGCTCCCGCCCCACCACGAGCTTCTGCTGGTTTCCGCCGGAAAGCGATCCCACGGGTTGATCAATTGAAGCGGCCCTCACATCGTACTTGTCGACGATCTCGGCAGCGTGCTCCGCTATCTTACGGGGTTGCAGGATGCCCCTTATCGCGAACGGCGCCGACTTCTGCTCCCCAAAGATGAGGTTCTGAGCCACGGTGAACGTGTCCACTATCCCGCGCCTCAGGCGGTCGGACGGGATGCAGGCCACGCCCATTTCCCGAATGGTCCTCGGCCCCAGTCGCGTGACGTCCCGTCCGTTGAGCAGGATCCGTCCGGAGGTCGGTTTTCGCAGCCCGACTACGACCTCCTCCAACTCGAGCTGGCCGTTGCCCTCGACACCTGCTATGCCCAGGATCTCGCCGCTCCTCACCTGGAGGCTGACGTTGTTCAAACGGGCCTTGCCCCCTATGGAGCCCGAGCGCGCACCTGAGCTGGCGCCGCCCCGCACCGAGACGTTTTGCAGTTCCAGCACCACCCTGTTGCCGGGGACACGGTTCTTTCGAACCGGAGGGATGATCTGTCTCCCGACCATTAGCTCAGCGAGGTCGGACGGGCTCGTGTCCGCCGTGTTCAAGGTGGCCACGCGCTTGCCATCGCGCAGCACCGTCACCCGGTCGGATACCGCCTGCGTCTCCTTGAGCTTGTGGGTTATGAAAATGATGGTCGTCCCGCTCTCCCTGAGCTTGCGCATGATGTCAAACAGATCCCCGGCCTCCTGTGGCGTGAGCACGGCGGTCGGCTCGTCAAGTATGAGCACCTTCGCCCCGCGGAGCAAGGCCTTCAAGATCTCGACTCTCTGCTGCTGACCCACGGAGATGTTCTCCACGCGGGCGTCCGGGTCGACTTTGAGCCCGTATCGCTCGGAGACCTCCTGCACCATCTCTCTGGCCTTTGCATAATCCAGCAGCACACCCCTGCGGGGTTCGGTGCCCGCCACGATGTTCTCGGTCACGGTGAGCTTCCCCGCCAGCATGAAATGCTGATGAACCATGCCGATCCCGTGCGCGATGGCGTCCCGCGGGCCTGAAAACGACACGAGTTTCCCGTCCACGTAGATCTCACCGGCATCGCTGCGGTAGAGTCCGAAAAGGATCCTCATGAGCGTAGTCTTGCCCGCACCGTTTTCCCCGAGCAGGCAATGGATCTCGGCCGGCGCGACCTCGAAATCCACCGCGTCGTTGGCCACCACCGGGCCGAAGCGTTTGGTAATTTTCTCCATGCGCACAGCCCACATGTCCTTACGAACCTCTCTCCGATTTCCGTGGCAGGGCAGGGAAGCCCTCGCCTCCCTGCCCTGCACCAGGATCTTTCATCTGCTACCAAGCCGCCTTCTCCGAGGCCGGCCCCAAGCTCTGAGCGCTCTGCCCTACTTCTTCTTCTGGGCTTTCAACCACGCGTCCACGTCCTGTATCGTCTCGGGGACCTTGAGCTCGCCCGAGATGACCTTCTGGGCAAGCGCGTCGGCCTTTGCTGCCACGTCCGGCGGTACCAGGCTCGTGGTGTAGCCAAGGCCCTTCTCGGCAAGGCCGAGCACATGAGTCCCGCCTTTGAACTTACCGGAGATGACCTGCTCGATCGCGGTGTAGATGGTATTGTCCACGAACTTCATGCCGTTCGTCAGCACGTTCTTGGGCGCGAGATAGCACTGATCGGAATCAGCGCCCAAGGCATACCTGTTCGTCTCCTCGGCCGCCTTGATGACGCCCAGACCAGACCTGCCCGCAGCCTGCCAAACGATGTCCGCCCCCTGGTTGAACTGCACGAGGGCGAGTTCCTTTCCTTTGGCGGGGTCGGCCCAAGCGCCTACGTATGAATACAGCACATTGATCTCAGGATCCACGTACTTCGCGCCCGCCATGTATCCCGCGATGTTCGCGTTGATGAGCGGGATGTCCATTCCGCCCACCACACCTATGACTTTCTCAGGGTTGATCCGCGGGTCGCCCGTCTTCGTGGTCATGAGGCCTGAGATTACGCCGAGCACGAAACCGCGTTCCTGCTCCTTGTATACGTATGAAGCAACGTTCGGGGCATCGACCGCCGTGTCGATAATGGCGAACTTCTGGTTGGGGAATCTGCCCGCCACCACCTTCAGCGCGTCGGCCTGGTCAAAACCGATGGACACGATGAGATCATACCTCTTTGTCTGCGCAAACTGCATGAGCAAAGTCTCGTATTCCGCTATCTGCTGCGGCTCGGCGTACTGGGACTCTATCCCCAGCTCCTTCTCGGCCCGCTTGAGCCCTGCAAAGCCCGAATCGTTGAAGGATTTGTCTCCGAGACCTCCGGTGGCGAACACCACTGCGACCCTCGCCTTCGGAGCGGCGGCGCCCACCGACACCCCAAGCGCGAGTACAAGCACGCACAGCAACGCAACGCTCCATGCCTTCCCTAGCCTTCTGGACACTGCCATACCCGTTTACCCTCCCCCTAAGAACTGACCACGGCGGCACACGTTGCCCTTGAACGCCCCTTTCTGGGCTCCGCCGCGGCGTCCCTTGTTTATTCGTCATGTCAGCAAGGTTTCCTTCTGCAATACAGCCCAGACGGCCCACTTCCCTCCGCCCGAGTGAGTGTGGGTTAGCCTTCGCTTTGTTTCCAGCACTTACGGGTTGCCGGTGCTGCGCTCGGGACGGCGCCCCTCTCCCTCCCCGCCGAAGCACGCGTCAGACCCTCGTTCTCTCCAGGCCGTACTGCTTTATCTTCTTGCGCAGCGTGTTGCGGTGCACACCGAGCACCCAGGCGGCCTTGGACTGATTCCACGAGCACTGCCTCAGCACGCGGAGGATGTGCTCCCGCTCTACAGCATCGAGAGATGCATTCGCGGCAGGGTCAACGGGAGAGACGCCGGAACCCGGAGTCGGAGTCGGAGTCGAAGTCGGAGTCGGCGTGGGCGTCGGCCTCGGTATGGCTGTGGATTGCGGGACGGAAGCGCAAGCGGAAGCGGAAACGGAAGCGGGAACCGCTCCACACGCAGAACTGCTAGGATCGTCGAAGGCTCGGGAGGAGACAGGGATGGGGACTGCGCAATCCGGGGAGCCCGCCATGGGCGGCGCTGTTGCCGGCGTGACCTGCCCTCTTTCTGCGGCGTTGGTCTGGGTGCCGGTCACCTCCTCCGGCAGGTGCTCAGGCATGATGAACGGTCCCTCGCCCAAAAGCATGGCAGCCTCGATCGCGTTCTTGAGCTCCCGCACGTTCCCGGGCCAGTCGTACCTTGTGAGAAGGTTCATGGCCTGCGGCGACACACCCGCAAACTCCTTGCCGAGGGACACGTTGAATTCCTTGATGAAATGCTGCGCCAAGAGGGGGATGTCCTCCTTGCGCTCCCGAAGCGGCGGCACGCAGATCTGCACCACGTTGAGCCGGTAGTACAGATCCTCCCGAAAAGTTCCCTTCGCCACCTCGGACCTGAGGTTGGAGTTCGTCGCAGCGAGTATGCGAACATCCACCTTGACGGTGCTTTTGCCCCCAACCCGTTCGAACTCCTTCTCTTGGAGGACCCGCAACAGCTTGACCTGCATGGACGGGCTCATGTTCCCGATCTCGTCCAGGAAGAGCGTGCCACCGTCTGCCAACTCGAAACGCCCTGGTTTCCTCATCTGCGCGCCGGTGAACGCGCCTTTCTCGTAGCCAAACAGCTCGCTTTCAAGCAGCGCGTCCGGCAGCGCAGCGCAATTGAGCTTCAGAAAGGGGCCCACCCGGCGCGAGCTGTTGTAATGGATCGCCCTTGCCACCAGCTCCTTCCCGGTGCCGCTCTCTCCCACGATGAGAACGGTCACGTCGTGATTCGCGACCTTTCTGATGAGCTCGAACACCGCTCGCATCTTGGCGCTTCTCCCGACGATCTCCTGAAATACGAGCTCGTCCTCGAGCATGGTCCGCAGGCGCTCGTTCTCCATCTTCAGCCGCTCGTGGGCGAGGGCCTTTTCTATCGTAATGCGCATCTCGTCGAGGTCGAAGGGCTTCGAGACGAAGTCGTACGCTCCCTGCTTCACCGCCTCAACCGCCGTCTTGATCGTCCCGTAAGCGGTCATGATGATGATCGGGGCGCGCGGGAGCTCGCTACGCAGGCGCGGGAGGATCTCGAGACCGCTCATGTCAGGCATTCTCAAGTCGAGAAGCACCAAGTGAAACTCGCGACCGCGAGCAAGCTCCAACGCGGCCTTGCCCGTGCTCGCCGCAGCCACCTGGTAGCCCTCTTCCGAGAGCACAGCCTCAAGCGTGTCACGGATGCCCTCGTCGTCGTCCACGACGAGGATGGAGGTCGTGGTTCCCTTGCCTCCCTCGCCTGTCAAGCCCTTCGCCTCCATGCCACGAGCCCCGCGAACCTCACAGGTTATCAGCGGTAATGGTCCCCACATCCACGGCGATGTAGGGCTTCACCGGCACCCCGTTGAAATGGTCGCGTATGGCTTGGATCGCCAGCACGCCTATCTGCCTCGGGTATTGAACCACGTCACCGTATATCTTCGATGCCCGGATGGCTTTGACCGCCTCCGCCGTGCCGTCGTAACCCACCACGATGATGCGCCGCTTCACGCGCGCGGCTTCGATAGCCTGAAGCGCCCCGAGTGCGGAGTCATCGTTTATCGCGAAAACCCCGTCAATGTACGGCATCATCATCAAGACGTCTTCCATGACGGCGGTAGCACGGCTTCTCTGGCCCCACGCCGGGATGTCCGCGACGATCTGTATCCCCGGATACTGCTCGAGATACTCGCGGAACCCGCTCACCCTGTCCATCACAGATGTAATGCTTGGGTGGTTTATGATGATGACCTTGCCTGATCCGCCGAGCGCCTTAGCCATGAGCTGCCCCGCAAGCCGTCCCCCCTCGAAGTTGTCGGACGCGATATGCGAGACCACGCTGCCGTAGCCCGATCGATTCGCGATGTCCACCGTGAAGACGGGAATCGAGGCCTTGTTCGCCTTCACGACGCTCTCGCCGATGGAGGTGGAGTCGCACGGCGAGATGATCAAGGCGTCCGGCTTCTTGGCGATGAGATCCTCGATCTGGCGGGCCTGCTTGACCGCGTCGAACTCAGCATAGGTGATGTCCAGTTCGAACCCGTATTTACGTCCTTCGCTGACCAGGCCCTCCTCGAGTTCCTGGTAAAACCCGTGCTTGCTTGTGAGAAGGGACGCCGCTATCCGGCGCTTCGCAGGGACGGGCCCTGCCGCTAACGCACCCGTGCCTGCGACGAGAATGGCCATGACCGCAAGATCGGTCAGGAGAACCAGAACGCGAGCCCACCCGTGCCATCTCCGCATGACAGTATTCCCTCCCCCGCACCGATGCGCTCGAACCGCTCGCTGGCCGGGCCTCCGTCCATCCGGACAAGGCCCGCCCGACAGGCCTCTTTCGTGGTCTCCTCAGCTTACACTCTCACGCCTCTGGGACGGGCGCCGCGCCGGTCACGACATGGTTCACATCACGACATGGTTCATGTCAGGTGACCCGCAGGCAGCGTGTCCCTGGTGATGGGAAGGAAGACCGAGAACGCGCTTCCCACGCCAGGCCGGCTTTCGACAGTTATCTCGCCGCCGTGCTCGGACACGACACGCCGGGCGATGGCAAGGCCAAGCCCGGTTCCTCCCTCCCTGGTCGTGAAGAATGGAGTAAAGACTTTGTCGAGTTGGTCCGCTGGTATCCCGACACCCGTGTCACGGAAATCTATCCTCACCTTGCTGCCTGCGGTCCCTTCATGCCCTCCGCAGGCCGCCGTGGCCACCGCGAGGATCCCGCCATGGGGCATGGCGTCGATGGCGTTCAACATGATGTTGAGGAATGCTTGCTGGAGCTTCTCGGGGTCCGCGAACACCCTCGGCAGGTCGGGCTGGTAGCGCCGCACGATCTCCACCCGGGCTTGTTTTGCCTTCAGGCTCACGAGCGACACCATGCGGTCCAGCACCTCGTGGATGTCGACATACTGCATGTCGCTCTCCTTCGGCCGCGCGAAACCCAGCAGTCTCTCCACGAGTTGGTCGAGCCTGTCCACTTCCCGCACGAGTATCCTTGTGAAACGCCTCAAGGACTCGTCCTCGGGCACGCGGTCTTCCAAGAACTGCGAACATGCCTTTATGGCTCCCAACGGGTTACGCACCTCGTGCGCGAGGCCAGCCGAAAGCTCGCCGACCGCCGCCAGCTTGGCCGCCTCGTGGACCTGCCGCTGGAGGTCGCGCAACTCCGTCACGTCCTCGAAGGTAACCGCCACGCCGATAGGCATCTCGTTCCGGTCCAAGAGCACGCTGCTGCTCGCCACAAGGGCCACGGAGGCGCCCCTGACGGGCATCGTGGTCTCGCAGCCGCGCTTCGTGCGCCCCTGTGCGAGCGCGTCGTCTATGAGCGCCACGATGGCGGGGGCGGCCGCCAAGGCCTCGCGGTAATTCATCCCGATGATATCGGTGACCTCGCACGGGCGACCCGAGGGCGCCTGCGCCTGGGGGCCTCCCGCATTCTCGTCCCGCGCGCTGCCTGCCTCGCACCCGCACGATGCGTCTGCATCGGACCCAGCCGCCGCACCCCCACAGGATATGGAGCCGGCCGCACAAGCAGCGCTCTTGGCGCTCTCCCTGGCACCGTCCAGAAGCCTCCGAGCCGCAGCGTTCGCCACGGTCACTTTCCCATCGAGGTCCACCGTAATCACGCCCGCCGGGATGTTTGCGAGGATGTCCTCAGTGTAGCTCATGAGCTTCTGGATGGTCTCCGCGCGGGCCTCGATCTCAATGTTCGCGCGACGCAGGTTTCCCATGTACTCCTTGAGACTGCGCGCCATGCGGTTGAACGAGACGGCGAGCCTCCCGATCTCGTCCCTGGACTCGAGCGCCACCTCCTGGTCGAGGTCGCCGCGGGCGATCATGTCCGCGGCATGAGCCAGCCTCCCTATGGGACGCGTGAAGGCACGCGCGAACGACCAGGCGTAGAAGGCTCCGAACACGAGGCCCACCGCAGCAACGACCAACGACTGGCGCGCGGATTGCCTCAAGGTCTCGAACACGCCTGCGGTGTCGAGGCCGAGGTCGAGCGCGCCGACCACGGAATCAAGCACGACCAATGGGACTACCACCCTGAAAACCTGGTCGCCACCGGAGTCGCCTTCGGCAGGGCTCATCCCGGATATGGGCTGGCTCCCCACCTGCACGGCGGTGATGGGGCCTGAGAGGGCCTCCTCGACCCAGGGGTCCACGTCGCGCTTCCCGATGTCCGACACGTGAGTGTGGGCGATGACCACGCCTTTCCCGTCCACGATCTTGAGGTAGCGAACCCCGCTCGATCGCGATGCCTCGCCCGTGACGCGACCGAGCCCCGATCCCAGTATGATGGCGTTCTCGGCGCTCAAGGCATACGAACGCGCGAGGGCCACGCCATCGCGCTGCATCTGCCCGATGATGCCTCGCCTGATCATGCCCATGCCGAGCATTGTAAGAGTGGAAACAAGCACAGCAAGGAGCGGAACGAGGTACAAGATGATCCTCGCCTGCAGGCTCGTTGCGCCAGGCAACGCTCTTGTGCGGAGTGGCTTAACCACGCCGACCGAGGCCCCCTGCCTTCCTTGGATAACGGCAGACTGGTTCAACTTTATCGTTTTTCGACTTCGACACCACGCCGAACATTCCTGCACCCCGGATTTCCGTCGCGCGGCCCCCGTCCCTGCCTCTCAGGCGCCCTTTCTCAGCCTATCAATCAGGACGGCACCCAGGATGACCGCGCCAAGGACGACGTTCTGGCTGTACGACTCCACCCCTGCCAGGTTCAAGCCGTTATTGAGAACCCCCATTATGAGAGCGCCTATCGCTGTGCCCACCATGGTCCCCTTGCCGCCCGACATGGACGTGCCACCCAGCACCGTGGCCGCGATCGCGTAGAGCTCGTACGACTCCCCTGCGCCCGGCTGCCCCGAGGCCAAGCGGGATATGAGGATGATGCCGCCGAGGGCCGCGGTCACGCCGCTCAGGCTGTACGTGAACATCTTGACGCGCGCGACGTTTATCCCGGACAGCCTTGCGGCCTCCTCGTTGCCTCCAACTGCGTACACGTAGCGGCCGATCTGGGTGCGTGTGAGGATGACGTGGGCTATGGCCATCACCACGACCATGATGACCACCGGCATCGGAATCCACGGTCCGAAAAGCTTGTCTAGGACGTACCCGCGTCCGATGAAATTGAACTGAAGCGGAAGGTTCCAGACGGGGCGGCCGTCGGAGAGCAGGAACGCAATTCCCCTGGCTGCTGTCATCATCGCGAGGGTGGACACGAACGGCGGGACCCGAAATCGCGTTATGGTGAAGCCGTTCACGGCGCCCATCGCTCCACCGATCATGAGCCCGACGACGCACGATGCGATGATCGCGAGCGGCACCCCGACCACCCCGGGCAGTCTCGTGAGGAGCTTTGCCGTGACGATCCCGACCACCGCGAGGACCGACCCAACCGAAAGGTCCACGCCGCCGGTGATTATCACGAACGTCATGCCAGTCGCGATACAAGCGTTGATCGAGATCTGCCGCAGCACGTTCACGATGTTGTCGGGCCTTATGAAAAGCCCCTTTGTCCAGATGGTGAAGAGTATGCATATCCCGGCAAAGACCAGCGCCATGCCGTAATCCTCAAACATGCGGCCCATCCTCGCGCCGAAGCCCGTCCCGCGTCGGAGGACGGTTGCGCCCGGGCTCGCCGGGCCAGCAGTGGTCGTGGTCACCGCCGCGGCCGTGCTCGTGCCCGCGCCTGTAGCCATGTTCGTTCCCGTGCTTGTGGTCGCGCTTGCGGTCGCGCCGCCGCCGCGCCCGTCGCAACCGGCGCCGGCACCACCCGGGGCAACCACCCCCAACAGCACCACCTGAGCCAGGTTCTTGCGCAAGTTCGACACGCGTAGTCCCCTCCTTAGACCCAGTGCGCCGGCCGACGCGACGCGACGCGACGCCCGCCGGTGCCGCCCCCGCCCGTTGCCACGCCCTCAGCCGGCCCGCGGCGGAGCCACAGACCCGCCCGTGGCGTAACTCATGATCTTCTCCTGAGTAGCCTCCTCCCGGGTCAGCTCGGCCTGCACTCTGCCCTCGTGGATCACGAGGATGCGGTCGCTCATCCCGAGGACCTCCGGAAGCTCCGACGAGATCATGATTATCCCGACGCCTTGTTCGGCAAGGTCGTTCATCAGCCGGTATATCTCCTGCTTCGCCCCGACGTCTATCCCCCGGGTCGGCTCGTCGAATATCACTACCTTCGAATTGGTAAAGAGCCACTTCGCCAGGACGACCTTTTGCTGGTTGCCGCCACTCAGGTTCTGCACTTTCTGTTCCAGACCCGCAGTCTTGATGGCAAGTGACTGGACAAGCCGCGATGCTTCCACGTTCTCCCGCTTCCTGTCCACGAAACCGCGCCTCGCAAGCGCGCGCAAGTTCGCAAGCGTCACGTTCTCGCGGACGCTCATGATGAGGACCAATCCCTGTTCCTTGCGGTCTTCTGTCGCAAGGCTGATCCCGGCGCGAATGGCCGCACGCGGCTCCCTGATATGGAGACGCTCCCCGGCAAGGTATATCTCTCCCGCATCTGCCGGGTCCGCACCGAAGACTGCGCGGGCGATCTCAGTCCGGCCGGACCCGACGAGCCCCGTGATGCCGAGGACTTCGCCCTCGCGAAGTGAAAAACTCACATCATGAATGATCCCCCGCCTCGAAAGCCCCTTCACCCGGAGGATCTCTTTGCCCGGCTGGCGAGTCCTCCTCGGATAGTCGCCCGTCAACTCGCGCCCGACCATGTGCTTCACGAGTTGCTCCCTCGTGACTTCTCTGACGGGGGCTGTCATGACCCGCTTGCCGTCGCGGAGGACCGTCACGCGGTCGGCTATCTCGAAGAGCTCCTCGAGCCGGTGGGAGATGTAGATGATGGCCACCCCCTGCTTTTTGAGCGTCCGCACGAGGTCGAAGAGGTGCGCCTGCTCCCGCAGGGTGAGCGTAGCGGAGGGTTCGTCCATCACAATGATACGGGCGTCAGTGGATACCGCCTTCGCTATCTCCGTCATCTGCTTCTGCGCGACGCTGAGGTCGTTTACCATGGCGCGCAGATCAAGGTCTATGCCGAGTCTCTGGAGGGCCCCGCCGGCTTGCGCGTAAAGCGCACGCCAGTCGATGAATGCGCCTTTGCGCGGCTCCCGCCCGAGGAGGATGTTCTCGGCGGCAGACAGGAAGGGTATGAGGTCGAACTCCTGATAGATCACGCTTATGCCGAGCTTCTTCGCATGGAGGGGCCCCGTTATGTCCACCTTCGTGCCACCGATGAATATCTCCCCCGAGGTCATGCGCTCGGCGCCTGCGAGTATCTTTATGAGCGTGGACTTGCCTGCGCCATTCTCGCCCGCGAGCGCATGCACTTCTCCCGGGGCCAGTGTGAAGCTGACGTTGTCCAGCGCCCTGACCCCAGGGAAGTCCTTTGTGATATTGCGCATCTCGAGAAGATACGGTGCTTGGTCCGCTCCACCGCCCACCGGAGCCGCTTGGTCATCCCCCTGCCCTGCCTGCCCTGCTTTGACCGGCATTGGAGGCCCTCCTCCCCCGTTCCCTACGCTCTAGACGCTCCAGCTCGCGTGCACAACTCATGCGCGCGCACAGCGGTCAGCGGTCGGCCGGGTCAGGGTCGAAGGTGGGACCGGCTATGGCAGCCATCCGTGATGGCCGCGTCTCCAACCCTCGCCCTGCCCGGCATGCCACGCGCCGCCTGCCGCTTGCCGCTTGCCGCCTCTGCTGCCTGCCGAACGCCGAGTGCCGAGTGCCGAGTGCCCGCTTGCCCGCACTTGCCATTTGCCCCTTGGCGCTGACACCCAACGCCATGCATTGGACACCGGAGGACACCTGGCACTGGGCGCCCGTTTCCTTAACTAACCTCACCTTCAGCGCAAGACCGGACGCTAGCCAGGCAGCATCACCGCCCGGCGTTTACTTGCTGTCCTTAGTCCACACGCCGACCTCGACGTTGATCTTCTCTGGCACCTTCTTGCCGGCGAAGTAGTCCGCAATGGCCTGGATGGCTTTCTGGCCTATGAGCGTCGGGTACTGGATCGCGTCGCCGTAGATCTTCCCGGCCTTGATCGCGTCTTTCGCCTCAGGCGTAGCGTCGTAGCCGACGACCACGATCTTGCCCAGCTTGCCTGCGGCCTCGATGGCGGCGACCGCGCCCAGCGCGGAGTCGTCATTGATACCGAACACACCGGCAACGTCGGGCACTCTGAGAAGGATGTCCTCCATCGCGGCCATGGCCCTGTCGCGCTGACCCCACGCCGGGACGTCCGCGATTATCTTGATCTCGGGGTGCTGAGCGATTATCTCGCGGAAACCCTCCACCCTGTCCAACACCGACGTGACGCCAGGGTGGTTGATTATGACCACCTTGCCGCCTTTGTCCTTGAGCGCCTGGACCATAAGCCTGCCCGCCTGGCGACCGCCTTCGACGTTGTCAGACTGCACCGCACAAACCACCTTGCCCTGGGGAGAGAGGTTCATGATGTCGACCGTGAAGACCGGTATACCGGCTTTGTTAGCTTCGGCGATGGAGCCTCCCACCGCGAGCGAGTCGCACGGGGCTATGATCAGCGCGTCGACCTTTTTGGAGATGAAGTCATCGATCTGCGCCGCCTGCTTGCCGAAGTCGAATTCGCCCGCCACCACCTGCAGCTCGAACCCGTACTTCGCAGCCTCGCTGCGAAGCCCGGCCTCGAGATCCCTGTAGAACTGGTGCTCCCTTGTGAGCAGCGTGACCCCGATCAGCTTCGTAGCAGCGAAGGCTTCCTGAACGCCCATCAGCTCGAAAACCATGACCGCCAGGATAACCACCGAAAGCCAGCGTTTCATCTGTGATGGACCTCCTTTCATGCAGCCGTTGCGCAACGGTCTTTCCGGCCAAGGATCCTCGCAAGGCGCGTGCCAGAACACCGTCCAAAAGCTAAAGGCGTCGCTGGAACGCCGCCAGAACTGGCATTTCTAGGAGGACAGGAGCGAAGTCGAGCCGGCGCCGCCGCGCTCGGAGGCATCACGCAGGCGGCTCGCTCGTAGGCCGCACATTTCTTGTGCGCCCGTTCGGTGTGCAGGTGCACACGATCTGTGCACCCTCCGATTCGGATAGATAGACCAAACTACCGTGGCTGGAGCATGTGGAGAGCGGCGCGTGGTGACGAATCATGGCGCCGCGCCGGGCCATGCGTGTGCTGATGGCGGACGCGCGAGTCAGCGCAAGGGGTACGAGCAAGTGAACGGAGGAATTGACTAGTCAGCGGTCCACTCAACGCACGATATAATACAGGGACTCAACCTCCTCGTCGCTAGCTTTGTCAAGGCCGTCGCGTAGTTCGCGCAGCGACTCGCTGCCGACTTCCATGTCGTAGCGGCCGAGTATGCGCCCGAAAACGGCCCGCGTGGCTTGGGACTCCTTGTGCTTCGCAACGAACCGCATGATCTCCTCTACCTGTTCGTCCCTGGCACTCATCAACATCAACCCCGGATCAACGCAGTCTACCAGTAGGTTGCCCACCTTGCAACGGAAAATGCCCGCGCAACGTCACGCGCGGGCACAGATTGGCCATACGCCTGGGTAGTGCAAAAGAAATCTCGACGAAGCCTGCCGCCACATCTGTATTCCACGCTCCGCGGTTCATGCAATGATGGCCCCGAAGAGCACGCCGCTTATGGTCGCCGTGACAACCACAAGCGCTAGGAGTGCCATATAGCCAATCACGTGTCAAGAGGTGTGTTGATAGGCGTGTCGTGCGTTGGATGTTTTGCCCCTGTGGTAGTCACATGAAACCTCGGACGGCTAACCAGGCGTGCAGGAGCGAGGCTGGTCCCCTATGGCCGTCCGCCCTTCCGAGGGTCGAGAGTTGGCGCGAAAGGAAAGTGGGCTGGGTTCGACGTTACCACAGTAAGCCCTCTTCTGACAGCGATCGCCCCGTGAAGGGCGTCAGCGACGGCGATTGTGATCCCTTTGCGGGCACAGTCCCACTGGATCTCCCCGGCGCGGACGGCATCTTCGAACGTAACCGGGAAGACGTTGAAGGCGGACAAGTACTCTCTGGCTTGATCACGCTTGTCACGCGGTATACCTGAGAAGTACTCGGCTACGGCCACAACTGACGTGGCTATAGTCTCCGGTTCATCGGCTCGAGCCATCAGCCAGTCTATCACCGTCTGGTTTCCCCTGGACACGTCGATGAAGACAGTCGTGTCAAGCAGATATACTATACTTCCCACTTCTCCCTGGATGCCCTCCTGTCGGCGTCCCGGTTATCCGATAGCCACTTGTCGATGGCCTTTTCATCTCGCCAGTGGGGGACTTCTTCCGCTGTCAGCATGCCCGCCATGCCCTTTACGGCGCTGAGGTACCTCTCTTTTCGGATGCTGTCTGCGACAGCCTCCACAACAAACCTGGAACGCGACATGGGGCGAGACGATTTCTTGATCGTGTCATCCAGCGCCTTTACAAGCGAAATGGGCATTCTCACGTGGATCATCCTCGTCTCCTCGGGCATGTGTCTCACCTCCGTATCTCACATATGATTATACTCACAATCTCGCCGCAACTCAATACTTTCAGCGCCCCATAGCTCCTAGCACGCCGCCGGAGGCCTGTCTCATGCGCCGATGTCGCCTCGGCTGGCATAGCGGCACGTTGGTGTATTCCGTCATGTCGTGGAAGGCTGGCTGGCGTACCGTGAGGCCAACAAAGTTATCTCATATTGCCTGTCCTTTTTCCGATGGGTACCCGCTCCAGATCGCTGCGGCCCTCGCCCAGGCGTCCTTCTCGGCCCCCCACGGCTCGCCGGAGAAGCGGTAGTCGTGCTTGCGCCGTATCTCGGCAAGTTGGGCCTTCAGCTCCTCCAGCTTCGCTGTGGACGCCTGCAGAAGCCGCCTGGCAGCCGCCCCGCACCGCGACGCCTTCAACGCCTGAACAAGGTGGGAAAGGCACAGCCCATCAGATGACGCAAGCGCCCTCTCGAGGTCGGGGCCCGATTCGAAGGCGGCCGATCCAAGCTGGGCGGTCGACCCGAAGCCGGGGCTCGATCCGACGCCGATGCGCCATCCGAGGTCGGAGCTTGGTCCGACGTCGCTCATCGATTCCAGCTCAGCGACCAGCACCCCGATGTACCTTTGCTCTGCCTCACGCGCCACAAGACACGCCGGGCATCTGCGCCCGGGGAGCAAGTCGTCCGCCCGCGAGGCGACCGTCCCGGTCGCGGGCAACCGCGCACTGCCGCTACCACAGACCCGGAGCAGGCCCTCAAGCAACTCGAGCACGTGCGAAATAACCTCACATCCATCGGGATAGTGCATCGCCGGCCCATACGGCAGCGAGGCCCAGCAGGACATGCAATGCCACATTGACAACAGCAGCCAGAGCCTGCCCGTCGCGCAGGAAGCTCATCGTCTCGTAGCTGAAAGTCGAAAACGTGGTGAAGGCCCCGATCATGCCGATAAAGACGAATACGCGCGACTCGGGCGTAAACGCCCCGCGCGCGTCAGCCAGGCCAGCCAGGAACCCTATGGCCAGGCAACCTAGCAGGTTCACCGTGAGAGTGCCATACGGAAAACGCGCTGTGTCGAGATACCTGTGCACGAGCCCTCCAAGGACATACCGCAACACGGCCCCCACAAAACCGCCGAGCCCGACCAACAACGCTCTCTCCATACTCATTATGCTGATGCCCCTCCCTGTGATTTACTCATGGCAGGAGTCATCAGCCCTGTCGGGCGGTTACGGCGGACTCCATCACCCGCTTGCGCGGTCCTCAGAACTGCCCGCTTGCGCAGTGCTCAGATGAGTTCGACGAGGTAACACGGCGCCTAGCATTTTTGTATTCGGCATGGTGGGACGAGAATCCTGCAACTCATGCTCGGGTCACATGTGGTCGTGCGCGCATGTAGCAAGGTGAGTCTCGTCCAGGGTTGCCGGTGTTGCTCTGCGTGGACGGCGCGCTTGCGGCGCGCCTCGTTCGAATCCCGCGCGAAAGGCCCCAACCGTCCAAGAGGCCGAAGCTGACGGCGCCCCTCTGCAAAACCCACGCGAACTTGTGAGCCCGCCCTTTCCTTAAAGGACCACGGGCACCTCCCGGTGCAAACAAATCCTGTCCAGCGCCACCCTGCACGTGTATGCGCGCACCTCAACCCCTGACCGCACCGCCTCGCGGAGGCCTGCCCCAAAAGCAGGGTCGGTCTCGTCGTTGGGAGAAAGGGAGTCAGCATCCTCGCGTTGGATGACGAACACCACAATGGCCCTGAGCCCCTGCGCAACGGCCCGGGCAAGCTCGCGCACATGGCGCAACCCCCGCGCCGTCGGTGCGTCCGGAAACAGGGCCCGCCCGCCCCTCACGAGGGTCACAGACTTCACCTCGAGCAGGCAGTCGCCTGCGGCCGATCCTGAAAGCCGGAAGTCCATGCGACTCTCTCCGTACGCGCATTCGCGCCGGACTTCTGAGTAGAGCGCGAGGTCCGGAAAGAATCCCACCTGTAAGCCGACAAACACGAGGTCGTTGGGAACCCGCGAATCGACTGACACGAGAAGCCCTTCATGGTCGACAAGCGCTAGGTCATACGAAGTTTTGCGCCGAGAGCCCTGAGGTTCGCATGGGCCGTGACGCCGTGCCGCCATCGGCCGGGGCGCGACAGAGTCGGGTGCTGGCGCTTCGAAACCCCCGAGTGACTTCGTGCGCGCGCTTGCGAGATAGACCAAGCGACCGGGCACCAGTAGCTCCTCAAGGCGCCCGGGATCGGCCACGTGAGCACCAACCATCCGGGATGCGCCCCCTGAGGCGCCCTCTTCTGTACCTCCCCGAGCTTCGGGGCGCTCCAGCCATGGACCTAACCGCGGGGAACGACCCGCTCGCTCGACCACGCTTCCGAGCATCACTTCAGCGAAAAAGCGGTTCGGCCTGGATATGAAGGTGCCTGCGATGGGGGCCTCGTCACGCTTAACACATGGTTTCTCGCGCGGTGTCACAGGCGGTGTCACAGACAGAAAGGCTCTGCGCCGAACTCCGACATCTTCGTTTTCGTCCATCCGTAGCACCCCGTAGGCAACAGCATGTAGCGTCTGCGCTTGCACCTTTGTCCATCCATACTGTAGCACGCCTCTGAATCCATGACTACACGCGAGTCACTCCACCCCCGATACGAGCGGATGTCTTGAAAAGGCCGTCGCTCTGCAGCGCGGATTCCGTGACCTCCCCATGACGCTCCTTCGAAGGTCGATCCTTGGAGGAATTCCGTAGTCTGGTAACGAATCCTGTCATTGCCGTGGATGGTATGGACCGAAGCACGCGGAGGGAACATCCATGGACTACTACGCCCATTCGCTCGAGACCTCGGACAAGACCTCCTGGCAACCCCTCAAGGACCACTTACGGGCAGTAGCAGATCAAGCACGATGTTTCGCATCATCTTTCGGTGCTGCTGAATTCGGCTGGGCTGCAGGCGTCTTGCACGATGTGGGGAAAGCCACGAAGGAGTTCCAGCTACGCCTCGAAGACCCGCGCCTCAGGGTGGATCACTCTTCGGCAGGTGCGCGTATTGCTGCTGCGAAGTATGGTCCGTTGGGGCTGATCATCGCGTACGCGGTAGCTGGACATCACAGTGGGATCCCTGATGGCGGAGATAAAGCAGCCGAGGGTAGTCTCATGTACAGGCTCTCAACTAAGGATGTACCTGATTGCTGTGACTACGCAGGCAAGCTCGAATTGCCGCCGCAGCTTCCGAGGCTCACTGTGAAGCCGCAACCAGAACATCCCGGCTTCAGCGTAGCCTTTTTCACAAGGATGGTCTTTTCCTGCCTTGTAGACGCGGATTTCCTCGATACCGAGCGCTTTATGGATCCAACGAGATCCAAGATGCGCACCAGAACCCCGGAGATAACTGAGCTTCACGCTCGGCTTGAACGCTACCTGCGTCAAAAGACCGCTGGTGCTCCTAATACCCACGTGAACCGAATACGTGCTCAAATCCTTCAAGATTGCCTGGCTGCTGCACAAAGCGAACCCGGTCTATTCACCCTGACCGTGCCTACAGGTGGTGGAAAGACGCTTTCGTCGCTCGCCTTTGCGCTCAAACACGCGGTGCTGCATGGCCTCGAACGGGTCATCTACGTAATCCCTTTCACCAGCATCATCGAGCAAAACGCAGCGGTATTCCGGGAGGCCGTGGGAGCTGATGCGGTGCTCGAGCACCACTCGAATGTAATTCGTCATCATGAGGAAGACGAGACTTTTGAGCTGACAAGAAGACTAGAGCTTGCTGAGGAAAACTGGGACATGCCACTAATCGTGACAACGAACGTGCAGTTTTTTGAATCTCTGTTTTCCAATAAGAGCTCCCGATGCCGTAAGCTACACAACGTCGCGAAGAGTGTCATCATCCTCGACGAAGCGCAGATGCTTCCGGTAGAGCTTCTGCAGCCCTGCATCGCCGCCCTAACCGAGCTTGTGCGGAACTATGGTGTAACAGTCCTGCTCTGTTCAGCGACCCAGCCCGCGCTAGACGGACTGCTTCCAAGAGACACAAGCGCAAAGGAGATCATCCCAGACCCCGGCGCCCTCTATAACGCGCTCAAGCGGGTTGTCGTCACGAATGGGGGCAAGTTAGAGACTGATGAAGTGGTAGCTGAGGTCTTACGTCATAAGCAGGCTCTCTGCATAGTCAATACACGTACTCATGCGAGAGACCTTTTCGAGCGGCTGGGCAAGGATGACGGACATTACCACCTCAGTGCAGCGATGTGCCCCGTGCATCGAGCCCAGCGGCTCGGCGAGATCCGGGAGCGACTGCGCAGCGACAAGCCATGCCGGGTGATCTCAACCCAGCTTGTTGAAGCAGGCGTGGACCTGGATTTCCCCGTAGTCATGCGCGCGATAGCCGGAATCGACTCAGTTGCCCAGGCCGCAGGCAGATGCAACCGCGAGGGACTACGTGACCGCGGGAAGGTAATCGTTTTCTGGCCCGCCGGCGGAGAGGGGATGGGACATGTATGGTTCAAACGCACGGCAGCCATCGCTGCTCCTATCGTCGAGGCGTGGAATGACCCTCTTGCCCTCGACGCAGTCGAGCGGTATTTCCGAGACCTCTATTTCTACGAAGGCGCTCGGCTAGATGCGCGTGGAATCATGCAAAGGTTGGAGGCAGGTGTCAAGAGCCTCAATTTCCCATTCGAAGAAGTCGCGCGTCTGTTTAAGGTGATAGCGGAAGACACTTTCAGCATCGTGATTCCCTTCGATGATGAGTGCAGCCACGTGCTCGCACAAGTGAAATCCAACGGAATTGACCGTGCGCTCGCCCGACGAATACAGCCGTATACAGTGTCTGTTCAGGTCTGGGAGTACAAGCAGCTTTGCGATTCAGGAGCTCTAGAAAACGTAGGCGGCCTCGAAATCCTACGTGACATGAACTTGTACGATTCCAGATACGGCCTCAACGTGATCGGAAGTAAAGAAAGGGGTGATGGATGCTGGATAGTATAGCGATAAGCCGACCTCTTTATTCACACTGAGAAGGGAGGGCCAGCATGGGATACGGTATCAAGCTCTTGGTCTGGGGTGATTATGCTTGTTTCACGCGGCCGGAGATGAAGGCGGAACGAGTGAGCTACGACGTTATGACTCCATCTGCAGCACGTGGCATTCTCGACGCTATCCATTGGAAGCCCGCGATTCGGTGGGTGGTGGACAGGATCCACGTACTGAACGAGATTCGGTTCGACAACATTCGACGGAACGAGGTGGCGGGCAAAATCCCCGCTAGGACCATCGTTGAGGCCATGCGCGGCAAGGAAGTCGACCTCCACCAGTACGCCGACGACAGACAGCAGCGTGTTCAGCGTGCTGCTGTGGTTCTTCGGGACGTTGCCTACGTTATAGAGGCGCACTTCGAGCTCACCGACAAAGCCGGGCCTGGAGACACTGCGGATAAACACTACAACATGGCTGTGAGGCGCATGCGCGAGGGACAGTGCTTCCACCGCCCGTATTTCGGTTGCCGTGAGTTCCCAGTAAACTTCCGGCTCCTTGAGGGGCAGGAAATGCCCTCCTCTTGCCACAAGGGAGAACGAGACCTAGGTTGGATGCTGTGGGACATCGATTTCGACGATGGTATGACCCCTCGCTTTTTCAGGGCAGTTATGCGTGATGGCGTGATAGACGTGCCGGACCTCCGGAAAGGGGGTGGGCGTTCTGATTCTCAACGCACTCGTGAAGCTATATGAGCGGCTGGTTGCCGACCCAGAAGCCGACGTCGCACGGCCCGGTTACTGCGTGGGCAGCGCCTCCGTCGCTCTCGTGATCGCACGCGACGGAAGTATAACAAGCGCCATACCTCTAGGAACTCAGGAGGGAAGTCGCGCTGTACCTCTGAAGCTGAAGGTGCCCGACCGCGTGAAAAGGACCTCGGGAGACGCTGCCAACTTCCTTTGTGACAACGCCGAGTACTTTCTTGGCGTCCAGGGAGGCGAGACCAGCGAGAGATCAAGGAAGCGGTTTGAGCTTGCGAAGGAACTTCATCATCGTGTACTCGGGTCCGTAGCGGACGAAGGTGCGCAGGCAGTGCTGGCGTTCTTTGCCAGCTGGAAGCCAGAGGATTATCGCGCTAGCGAGAGACTCCGGCACGTGAGCGAGGCCCTCGCTTCGGGTGGCAACATAGTCTTCCGTTTCGAGGACGATAGTCTCTTCGTGCATGAGCGACCAGCAATCAGGCAGGCCTGGGAGTCTTACAACGCTTCTGCCGGACCGGAGGAAAACGTTGGGCAGTGTCTCATAACGGGCGAATGGGGCCCAATAGCACGCCTTCACAAGAGCATCTCTGGAATTGCAGGTGCCAAGACCACCCAACCAACCTTGGTCTCCTTCAACTTCGCGGCTGCTGAATCCTATGGAAAGTCCCAGGGAGCCAACTCACCTGTAGGAGAAAAGGCTGCGTTTGCGTACGCCACCGCTCTGAACTGGCTTACGTCCAATGAACGACACCGCATGGTCATGGGAGATACTACGGCCGTATTCTGGGCGGAACGGGCGGGGCCAGAGGAGAATCTCCTCCTTGATGTATTCGCTAATGCGGTGGGGAGCTATGCGCCGAACGAGCCCGAAGGAGGAACAGCAAAGGTAAACTCGGCGAATGACCGCGTGCATAACGATGAAGAGACCGCTCTGCGTGTCAGAAGCCTCCTTGAACGGATAACGCGCGGCCAATCCGTAACGGAGGACATGACCGGGTTTGATGAAAACGTGCGTTTCTTCATCCTTGGGATGGCTCCGAATATGGCTCGTATCTCCGTTCGCTTTTGGCATGAGAATACGTTCGGTGCGTTGCTTGAACACATGCAGCGGCACTTTCGCGACATGGCGCTAGTAGCGCGGGAAGGCGAGCGCCCGGTCAGCGTGGGGCGCCTGCTATGGGAGATTACACCCGCAACGAGCAGGAGAAGGCGCGAGAACGTGCCATCAGGGTCCGTGGGTCCCTTGATGCGTGCGATCCTCGAGGGCTCGATGTACCCGCAATCGCTGTACGCCATGGTCATTGAGCGCATCAGATCTGACTCCAATGACCCAGAGAACCCGCGGGTAGAGCGCAAGGTAACCTACCCGAGGGCAGCGTACATAAAGGCACATCTAAAAAGGAAGGCAAGGGTGACGGGCAATAAGACCTTGGAGGAGGCTCTGACAGCGATGCTAAACCCTGAGAACAAGAACAGAGGGTATCTTCTTGGACGGCTCTTCGCGTTGCTCGAGAAAGCTCAACAGGATGCCAACCCCGGTATCAACACAACGATAAAGGATCGTTACTACGCGTCCGCTTCTGCGACGCCAGCGGCTGTGTTCCCAGTCCTGTTAAGGTTAGCACAGCACCATATCGCCAAGTCTGAGTACGGCGGTTACGTAGACCGACTCATCGAGGATGTTCTGCGCGACCTCGATTGCTTCCCGGCGTATCTAAACCTTGACGATCAGGGGCTTTTTGCCCTCGGGTACTATCATCAGAAGGACGCCCTCTATAAAAAGGCTGAGTAGGTCAGCGGTCGACCGAGTCCGAAAACGGTTTGTATGATGTCTTTGTTACCAGTAGCCAACACGAAAACAGCGTGAGTTACGCGCCTCTGACACTGAAATGTGAGACTGAAATAAACTGGAAAGGTGGAGTGCAGGATGATGACCCCGATTGACAAGCGTTACGAGTTCGTTCTTATGTTCGATGTTGAGAACGGGAACCCCAACGGAGACCCTGACGCGGGTAACATGCCGCGCATAGATGCCGAGACGAACTTCGGCATCGTTACCGACGTGTGCCTCAAGCGGAAGGTGCGCAACTATGTCGAGCTAGTCAAAGGTGGTGAGAAAGGTTACGACATTTATGTCCGCGAAGGCGTGGTGCTGAACACGCAGAATAAGCGAGCTTACGACGCACTCGGCATTGACCCCAAGAACGAGAAAGATGCGAGGGCTCGAGCCAGGGAACTGACCAAGTTCATGTGTGAGAACTTCTACGACGTCCGCACGTTCGGCGCAGTCATGACCACTGAGATAAACTGCGGACAAGTGCGCGGGCCAGTTCAGTTCAATTTCGCCCGCAGTGTGGACCCTATTGTGCCGCAGGAAATCAGCATAACAAGATTGGCCGTTACGAATGAGCGCGATGTTGAGAAAGAACGTACAATGGGCCGCAAGCACATTGTACCGTATGCCCTTTACAGGGTCGAGGGTTACATCTCAGCTCACCTTGCTGCGCAGACCGGGTTTTCTAAGGAAGACCTCGAGCTTCTGTGGCAGGCCCTGGAGAACATGTTCGAACACGACCGTTCCGCCGCCCGAGGCAAGATGGCCTCTCGCAAGCTCATTGTCTTCGAGCACTCGACAGCCCTAGGCAACGCGCACGCACACGAGCTGTTTGACTGCGTCAAGGTACGTAGGGTGGATCCAAGCCGACCCGCACGCGCGTTCGCCGATTATGTCGTGGACATCGCTCGTCACGCAGTCCCATCCACGGTCACATTGATCGAGAGAGTGTAACCGAGAGAGTGTGAGTCGTATGTACTCTGAGGAAGAGTGCCTGCCACTCTCTGGCATACAGCACATTGCGTTCTGCCCGCGCCAATTCGCGCTGATTCACATTGAATGTCAGTGGCTTGAGAACGCTCTGACATTCGACGGGCGAATCATGCATGATAGCGCGGATGATCCATTTTCCTATGAGGCCAGGGGGACAGTGCTCATAACGCGGGCTGTCCCCCTTGTCTCAGCGAATCTAGGGCTCTACGGCGTAGCTGACGTTGTCGAGTTTCGGAAATGCGACTTCGGGGGCGTTCCCCTTGATGGGAGGGAGGGCCTATGGAAACCCTACCCTGTCGAGTACAAACGCGGGAGGCCCAAGCAGGACGATCGCGATGCTGTGCAAGTCTGTGCTCAGGCCATGTGCCTCGAGGAAATGCTCGGCGTCTCCGTGGATGAGGGGGCTCTCTTCTACGGCAAGACTCGAAGGAGACAGGTGATCAAGATAGATGCCGAGTTACGCACACGAGTCCGGTACCTCGCCGGAGAAATGCACCGACTATACGAGGGCGGAATCACTCCGCCCCCGCGCAAGACGTCAGCCTGCGAAAGTTGCTCTGTCGCGGAGCTCTGCTTGCCGGGAATAGGGTCCAAGAGGAGCAGTAAGGCGTATCTCGCGGACGGCGCACTCGAGGAACCAAGGAAGTGACAGCATGCGGAAACTGCTGAACACCCTTTACGTCACCACACCTCATGCCTATCTTTCGCGTGATGGAGAGAACCTGGTCGTGACAGTTGACGACCAAGAGAGATTTCGTGTACCCATCCACAACCTCGAGGGAATCGTATGTTTCAATTACGCGGGGACGAGCCCGTCGCTCATGTCCCTCTGTTGCGAAAAAGGTGTATCTCTCTGTTACCTGAGTGAAAGCGGCCGGTTTCTGGCGCGTGTTAGCGGGAAGATTTCAGGCAACGTGCTCCTGCGCAGAAAGCAATACCGCGTAGCTGACGTAGGTGCGGAGACGGCTGGCTTGGCAAAGGCGTTTGTCTCCGGCAAGGTTTTGAACTGCCGGAGCGTTTTGCTGCGTTTCGTACGCGACCACAATGAGAAGGAAGGCGCACAGGAGGTTGCCGAAGCGGCAGAACGTCTTCTTGGATACTTCAAGGCCCTTGATAGCTCCCTCTCTGTCGACGCAATCAGAGGTATCGAAGGAGATGCCGCGAGGGCATACTATGGCGTCTTTCGCCACCTAATAACGGAACAGAAGGACTCCTTCGCATTCCGCAGTCGAAGCCGCCGTCCTCCTCTTGACCCCATGAACGCACTTCTCTCATTCCTTTACACACTGCTCATGATGGACTGCGCCTCCGCGCTCGAGACCGTTGGGCTCGACCCTCAGGTCGGATTCCTCCACCGCGATAGGCCGGGACGACTAAGCCTTGCACTGGACCTTATGGAAGAACTGCGGCCGTATCTTGTGGACCGGCTCGCACTTACGCTTGTCAACAATAAGCAGGTGGGCCCCAATGGTTTCGTTAAGAAGGAATCTGGCGGCGTCTTGATGGATCCTGACACAAGAAAGCTTGTCCTGACTGAATGGCAAAAGAGGAAACAGGAAGAGATCGTGCATCCATTCCTGGAGGAGAAGATCAGCATAGGGTTGATTCCGTATGTGCAATCTCTCCTTCTCGCCCGTCATCTCCGTGGTGACCTTGATGGATATCCTCCTTTTCTCATGAGGTGAAAAAGATGATGGTGTTGATAACGTACGATGTCAATACCGAAACGGACGCCGGAAAGAAAAGGCTCCGTGAAGTCGCGAAACAGTGCCTCAATTTCGGGCAGAGGGTACAGCACTCAGTGTTCGAATGCTTGGTAGACCCCGTTCAGTTCGCGCAGTTGCGGCTGAGGCTCGAAAGCATCATCGATCCCGAAAAGGACAGCCTGAGGTATTACAACCTGGGGAACAATTGGAGGAACAGGATCGAGCATGTTGGAGCAAAGCCGACCTATGACCCCGAGGACGTGATGCTTGTGTAGCGCGAAGGCGGAGTTCACATGAAAGTCGCAGGAGGTTCGCGATCTATACTCTATCAGGTCCTTCGCGAGAACTGGGCCCACGGTAGTGCGCCGGTAAACATCTCGGCGTGGCAGGTTCGCGCAAGAGCAACTTGAAGCCGTTGTGTGACAAGGCGTCGGCACCCCATGAGTCGCCTCCCGCGCGGAGGCGTGGGTTGAAACATACTTCGGGGCTCGCCTCAAGGTCGTCCGCCACGTCGCCTCCCGCGCGGAGGCGTGGGTTGAAACCACGGCGTAGTCGATCTGCTCGTCTTCGGTGTGGAGTCGCCTCCCGCGCGGAGGCGTGGGTTGAAACATCATGCAAGATAGCACCATCCTGCGCGATGCTGGTCGCCTCCCGCGCGGAGGCGTGGGTTGAAACTAGGACTGACTCTCCCTCCCGGCGCTCTGTTTGCGTCGCCTCCCGCGCGGAGGCGTGGGTTGAAACTGAACCGCCCCGGGATTGGGGCAGGCGGTATTGGACGTCGCCTCCCGCGCGGAGGCGTGGGTTGAAACACCTCTTGCCTGCCCTCAGGTGTGTCAACGTAGTACGTCGCCTCCCGCGCGGAGGCGTGGGTTGAAACGCGACCGTCTGCTGGTACAGGGGCACCTTCGCTCGCGTCGCCTCCCGCGCGGAGGCGTGGGTTGAAACTCGCCACAGGTCACGGAGGACATGAGCGACGCCCCGTCGCCTCCCGCGCGGAGGCGTGGGTTGAAACTCGCGGAGCGCCTGGAAGCGTTGAAGCGCGAGCACGTCGCCTCCCGCGCGGAGGCGTGGGTTGAAACTCGACGAACTCCTCATCCTCCCCTACGCCGCGAGCGTCGCCTCCCGCGCGGAGGCGTGGGTTGAAACGAGGGGCAGGAGACCTTTGGGGCGACGGCTGGTACGTCGCCTCCCGCGCGGAGGCGTGGGTTGAAACTGGATCTCGTCGGCATTGTCGGAGAGCCGCTGGAGTCGCCTCCCGCGCGGAGGCGTGGGTTGAAACGTCGTACTTGTTCGTTTGTCCCAGAGCCCCGTCCCGTCGCCTCCCGCGCGGAGGCGTGGGTTGAAACTTCTGTGGCGAACCACCTATTGCGCAGGTCATGCGTCGCCTCCCGCGCGGAGGCGTGGGTTGAAACGTGCAGTGGTGGGGCGCAGTCGGGTCCACCTGCGCAGGTCGCCTCCCGCGCGGAGGCGTGGGTTGAAACTCAAGCGGCTCCATCACGATCATCCTCCTCATCCTGGTCGCCTCCCGCGCGGAGGCGTGGGTTGAAACAGGCCGCCAACGGCATATCCAGACCGGATCGTAAGTCGCCTCCCGCGCGGAGGCGTGGGTTGAAACGCGGCAAGACCGGCGACTATAGCGCCGCCTACCAGTCGCCTCCCGCGCGGAGGCGTGGGTTGAAACACCCGGCGTCACCTCCCTGTCTCCTCGCGTCAGAGGTCGCCTCCCGCGCGGAGGCGTGGGTTGAAACGGCAACGCTCACCGTTCAGGGCAAGACCGCGCCTCGTCGCCTCCCGCGCGGAGGCGTGGGTTGAAACTCGACTTCCTCAAGGGCGATGGGCGCCGGCTCGGGGTCGCCTCCCGCGCGGAGGCGTGGGTTGAAACGGCAGCTTGGTCGGCGAATCCGAGGCCAACACCCGCGTCGCCTCCCGCGCGGAGGCGTGGGTTGAAACAGCCCCGGGAGGCCATCCCCGGAGGACCGGGCGCGTCGCCTCCCGCGCGGAGGCGTGGGTTGAAACTTGAATACCTCCTCGTGGATTCCGGCTCCCTCGTGTCGCCTCCCGCGCGGAGGCGTGGGTTGAAACTTCTTCACCCAGGCCACCACGCCAGGGATCGTAACGTCGCCTCCCGCGCGGAGGCGTGGGTTGAAACCTGGTGCGAGTGCTCGCCGCGCAACGTCCACGCGAGTCGCCTCCCGCGCGGAGGCGTGGGTTGAAACGGGTCGAGGCGGCCGTGAAGTATGTGTTGAGGACAGCGTCGCCTCCCGCGCGGAGGCGTGGGTTGAAACTGTTGGGAGGAGGCGCGAGTATGGGCAACGGGCGTCGCCTCCCGCGCGGAGGCGTGGGTTGAAACGGGAGCGTCACGGTAGCCCTCGCCGCGTACCACGCAGTCGCCTCCCGCGCGGAGGCGTGGGTTGAAACCGCCGCGCAGGGCGGCCTCCCGCTTGCGCTTGCTAGTCGCCTCCCGCGCGGAGGCGTGGGTTGAAACGCTTGCTGGCGAATGGGTATGATTAGGAGGCCCACCGTCGCCTCCCGCGCGGAGGCGTGGGTTGAAACAGCGTCCCGCAACGGTCGCATCAATGTCCGCTTTCGTCGCCTCCCGCGCGGAGGCGTGGGTTGAAACGGGATCTCGCTCAAGTCGTATCCGCACCTCGGGGCTGTCGCCTCCCGCGCGGAGGCGTGGGTTGAAACGAGGTACCATCGACTTGAAAGCAAACGCGGATCAAGTCGCCTCCCGCGCGGAGGCGTGGGTTGAAACTCCCTCCTCGCACCGATATGCGGCACACGACCAGGTCGCCTCCCGCGCGGAGGCGTGGGTTGAAACATCGCGAGCTCTTCGGCCTTGATCTCGTCGCGAATGTCGCCTCCCGCGCGGAGGCGTGGGTTGAAACCCAAACTCCTGAGCCACTGCCTGGATCGCGCTCAGTCGCCTCCCGCGCGGAGGCGTGGGTTGAAACTGGATCAGGCCTGCGGAAAGAAGGCCGGCGTCCCGTCGCCTCCCGCGCGGAGGCGTGGGTTGAAACATGGTGGACCTCGCGCTCAGGGTGGCGCTGAGCAAGTCGCCTCCCGCGCGGAGGCGTGGGTTGAAACATGACGACCTGGCCCATGCCGCTGAGGATGTGCCGGTCGCCTCCCGCGCGGAGGCGTGGGTTGAAACGCTGAATATGTTGGTGATGCCCACGCCAAGCTGTCGTCGCCTCCCGCGCGGAGGCGTGGGTTGAAACAGGAGCTTCGTGAAGAACTCGCGGTAGCACTCCCGCGTCGCCTCCCGCGCGGAGGCGTGGGTTGAAACTCCTGAGGCGCCGAGAGCGTCTTGAACTCCCAATACGTCGCCTCCCGCGCGGAGGCGTGGGTTGAAACGCCGGCGGCCGTGCGGAGGACGTACTTGACCGCGGGTCGCCTCCCGCGCGGAGGCGTGGGTTGAAACTCAGTTGTGGAGACGAGGCTGGGGATATCAAACTGGTCGCCTCCCGCGCGGAGGCGTGGGTTGAAACAGGTAATGACTCGCTGTCGGGTCGCAGTGCAGGTAGTCGCCTCCCGCGCGGAGGCGTGGGTTGAAACGCCCCAATTGCGCGCCTCACCTTCTGCGGCCGCCTGTCGCCTCCCGCGCGGAGGCGTGGGTTGAAACGTGTGATGAGCGACAAGGGCGACATGGTCACAGCAAGTCGCCTCCCGCGCGGAGGCGTGGGTTGAAACACTACCACGACGTGGCCCGCGCCCACGGGATGGAGTCGCCTCCCGCGCGGAGGCGTGGGTTGAAACGCGGCTCTTGGAGTATAGATTGCGGAGTCGTGCCAGTCGCCTCCCGCGCGGAGGCGTGGGTTGAAACGCGGCTCTTGGAGTATAGATTGCGGAGTCGTGCCAGTCGCCTCCCGCGCGGAGGCGTGGGTTGAAACGATTGCGGAGCGCCATGACTCGGTCACAGCACCGTCGCCTCCCGCGCGGAGGCGTGGGTTGAAACATTGGGCGGGGGGCCGGGTTGCCCCG